>Ga0070739_10004128_pt1 | contig 17467 bp, 21 predicted proteins | sample Coa_R1_7_FD_66445 | JGI IMG/M metagenome (GOLD analysis project Ga0070739, IMG submission 66445) | Surface soil microbial communities from Centralia Pennsylvania, which are recovering from an underground coalmine fire - Coalmine... | ecosystem: Environmental > Terrestrial > Soil > Unclassified ... | reverse complement strand
TTCGGAGTTAGAGGAGCATTCTTGTGCGTGTCCATTCGGTCCTCGCGAATCGCTGGTGTTTGGCGACTTCAGCGTTCACGGCCTGGGCCGAATGGACAACCTCCTGAAAGTTCACAGCTAGCGCCACCAGCACACGTGCGAATCGAGTCTCCGCGGACTTGCACCGCGTGGAGCACGTTATTCCTGCAGCATATCCCTAATTTTGGCGGCGCGGAGCGCTTTCACGAAAGCCCGGACGGCCGGCGTTTCATGATTGCGATTCCAGACTGCGCCAAGTGGTAGCCCGTCATCGAAGCCGGCGAGCGGTTTGACCACCACTCCAGGACGTTGTTCCCGTGTCAATGAAGAAACGATGAACAGTCCCAGCCGCTCGACGACTAGGTCGTAGCCGATCGGCAACTGTGCGGTTTCGTAGACGATGCGGGGACTTTCGCCCGTGACCTTTTTCAGCTTCGCAAGTAGCAGGTCATGAAGCGGTGGATTGAGATGGCGTGCAAACATGATAAGTTGCGTGCCGCATAACTTTGCCGCTGGTACTGCCTTCAGCGTGGCGAAGGGATGGTCGTCCGGAACTGCCAGCATCCAACGCCCCTCGAACACGAGCTTCGAATTGAGTTCCGGTCGCCCGACCGGCAAGAAGGCAAATCCAAGGTCGATGCGGTGGCCAATCAGCGCCTCGATCACGGCCGAGGAGTAGAGTTCCACGGGCTCGATTTCAATTTCCGGCATCTGTTGCCGAAACCACTTCAGGGTCGGGCCGAGGAACGACCGGCAGATGTATTCCACGTATCCGAGCCGAAGAGTTTTCGTCGTCTGATGCTTCAGCAGGCGCAGCTCCTCCAGCCCTTGATCTAGCTCGGAGAGGCAGGCGCGCGCGAACGGCAGGAATTTCCGGCCTGCGAGCGTCAGCTCGACATGATTACGGCTCCTCGAAACCAGCACGACGCCGGTCTCACGCTCAAGCTCCCGAATCTGTTCGCTGAACGCTGGTTGTGTGATGTTCGCGCGCTGCGCCGCTCGGTGGAAATTTAGCTCCTCCGCCAAAAGAACAAATGATCTGAGCCGACGGACATTCATCGTTCCGATTTTGCCGCATTAATCAACCCCGCCGCGCGATCGGCGCGATAACAGAAATGTGCGAGCCGTAGAGCCGGCGACGACCAAAATCGCCCGATATTCTTATGGCTCGCTTCCCTTATTGCAACCGCCCCTCAGCTAGTCCTCACTAAAACGGCGGTATAGCTCATCCCATTGCCATTTGGCGACGGCCTTCTGACGTTCATCGAAAGACACAAGCCGCGAGGCGGTACCGGCAAGGGATCCCTCTTTGCGCAGCACGTTGAGAACGTCGAACGAAACTTTCAGCGCTGCCTGAAGCACCGCATTGGCGTAGAGGACAATCGAGAAGCCGAGCTTTGCGAACCCTTTTTGGCCAAGATCCGGTGTCTTGCCGCCAAAAACGATGTTTGCCACCTGCGGAGCACCAACCTCAGTCGTGATCCTCGCCAATTCCGCTTCGGTGGTTGGCGCCTCGACAAAGGTCACATCGGCACCCGCTTCGACATAGGCGACCGCGCGCTCGATGGCGTGATCGATGCCCTCAAGCGCTAGTGAATCGGTGCGCGCGATGATTTGGAAATCCGGATCACGGCGAGTGTCCACGGCCGCCTTGATCTTCGCGACCATTGCCGTCTGGGAGATCACCTGCTTGCCTTCGAAATGCCCGCACTTCTTCGGGAAGACCTGATCTTCCAGCTGCATTGCCGCCGCGCCGTATCGCTCGAACACCCGCGTGCATCTGACGACGTTAAGTGCGTTTCCAAAGCCAGTGTCGGCGTCTACAATGATGGGAACGGAAACGGCATCGGCCACCGCGGCGAGCGTATCGGCAATCTCGGTCATGGTCGTCAACCCGATGTCGGGAGCACCAAGGCTCATGTTGGCAATGCCGGCGCCCGTCAAATAGACGCACTCGAACCCCGTCGCCTCGACGACCCTCGCGAACAACGCGTTGGCTGCGCCCGGAACCGGTATAGCGCGCCGCTCCGTCATCATCTTTTTCAGGACGGTCGTGGTCCTCATCGATTTTTCCGCAGGTGGCTCAATGCTCACGAAACGGCCTTGCTTGTCTCCGCATGCGTGAGGACGGGAATCACCTTTACGAGACTCGCAACCACCTCGCTCATGGGAAGTGCGATGCCTGCCTCCTCGGCGGTATCCATTGCGATTTCCATGTCCTTGATTGACCACCGCATCTCGGCGATCCGGTCCCAGTTGCGCAGGCTCCAATTGTCCGCACTGCTCGTGACCAACGCCCGTCGCAGGGCTGCCGTATCCAAACCGCACTTCGTGGCTAGGCGTAACCCTTCATCGTTGGCCACAACACAGGCCCACAAGATCAGGTTATTTACCGTCTTGGCCACCTGGGCCGCGCCGAGCGCGCCGCCCACCCTCTCGATGTCCGAACAGAACGGCCTCATCAGCGCAGCGGCTTCGGCGCACGCCTCCTGCTCGCCGGAAAGGAAGGCCAGCAGCGTTCCTGCGATGGCGCCCATTTCCGCACGACAGACCGGTGCATCCACAACCCGGATACCGCGCTGCGCGGCTTCTGCGCCCAAGTGGCGAATGAACTTCGGCGACACAGTGCTTATGACAAGAACGAGCGTACCGCGTCGGGCGCACGCCAGGATGCCGTTCGGCCCGTCGAAAAGCTCACGCACCTGTGATTGCGCACCGGTCATGATCATGATCGCGTCTGCCTGCCCGATAGAAAGCTGGAGATCGACCACGGTTTTTCCTCCAGCCTGCCGAAACAGCGCCATCCGCTCGGCAGCAACGTCATAACCGCAGATATCGCCTCCTGCCCTCAAGACGTGTTGGGCCATGGGTAACCCCATCCGCCCAAGGCCTGCAAACAGCAGCATGGTCGACGCTCAATAGTCAACGCTCGTGCCCGACGTTTCAGGGAACGCCCAAGCAGCTGTTGCGAGCAGAACGAGAAGAACAACGGCCCCGATGATTAGAGGTGGATAGCCGATGACGGGATACAGCCAGCTTGCCAAAAGTGGAGCGGCGAACGTCGTTCCGCGCGCAAGTTGAAGAGCAGAGGACATGCCGGTCGCCCGGAGGGAAACTGGAAAAACCTCCGAGAAAAGCGAGCCGAACACCGACGCCGTTGCGCCAAAGCCCGCGTAAAGCAGAAAGAATGGCACGAGAATGCTCGTCAGGGACTTCAATTCAGCCCAGAGCAGGAAGACCGCGACACCACCCGCCGCGCCGATGATAGCGGCGATTGAAAGAGTCATACGGCGCCCGACACGGTCGATGCAAAATGCCGCGATAGAGGCGCCGACGAGGCCAGCCAAGCCAGTGAAGAACACCCACCATGATACCCGCGTGAGCGAGAATCCCGCGACGTTCATGAGATAAGTAGGCATCAGCGTCGTTATGCCGTAATAGGCAAATAGCTGAAGCGTGGCGGTCACGTAACACAACAAAAGCGGCTTCAAGAACGACGAACGCATGAAATCGCGGCCCATCGCGAGATACTCGCCGCCTGCTCTCCGCTGCTGCCACAAGGTCGACTCCGGCGTGTTCATCCGGATGAGGACAACGAGAATGATCGGTAGGGACGCGATGATAAGCGACCACGACCAGCCAACATAAGGCAGAATTAGGCCACCCGCGGCCGCGGCGAGCAAGATCCCGATGAAAATCCCGCTGTAGAGCATCGAGCTCCAGGCGCCACGATGCTCCTTGGAAACTGTTTCGGTCACCAGCGTCTGGCCGACCCCGTATTCACCGCCGATGCCGATGCCGGCAAAGATTGTGAAGAATAGCATGTACCCGAAATTCGGAGTGAACGCGCGCGCCAGTGTGCCGATACAGTATTGAAGGATGCACAGCTGTAGCGCCCACCGCCGGCCGTATCGATCACAGAGATATCCCCAGAGCACGCCACCGATTGCCAGCGACGCAAGCTGCGACGATAGGATCACCGATATTTGACTGGTGCTCCAGCCGAATTCCTTCGCCATCGGCACGATGACAATCGTGAGGAAGTACACTTCGAAATAATCGAAAACCCATCCCAAATAGGCGGCAATAAAAGCTCGCCAAGACGCACTCATCTTGTTAGACTTCCGGGCCGAATCCTCGAAAGATTCGTTTTTGGTCGTCGAGGTCGAACTAATGCCCATCACTCGCCCCTTTGCCTTCCTCAATCGCTTGAAGCTTTGTTACATTCGAATCGCGTGATAGATAGCTGGCGCTTGTTCCTGCGCGCCGGGTTTTGGCACTTCTCGCTTGTCCGGAAACGGCCTCGGCTGCATTTACGCCCGCGATGCGTCCGAAGGTTGCCCCGCGCAGCACGGAAGTCGCCGCCGGATAGCGGCGGTAATAGACGCCGACCATCGCTCCCGCCGCGTACAGCCCGGGAATCGTATCGCCGTCGGCGTTGAGGACTTCGGCGCGCGCGTTGGTTTTGATTCCGCCGAACGTGATGATGCCAGACGGGATCAGCGGATACGCGATGAACGGGGGTTGATCAATGGTTCGCGCCCAGTTCGACTTCGGCGGCTCGAGTCCAGTGGTGCGAAGCCCATCAGCACGATTAGGAATAAATACGCCAGGACTGCAGGCCTTATTGAACGCGGTGACCGTCTCCTGCAGCGTGACCGCCGGTATAACGAGCTTGCGCGCGAGCTCGCCCAAGCTATCGGCGGTAATCGGCGGCTTATCCGTGAACACCGCCTTTGTGTAGTTCGGGATGTCATGGATCTTGGCGTCCAAGATTAAGTAGCCAACGCCGTTCGGCTGGGTCTGGATGGCATGACACATGCGATCGTAATTGTGATAATCTGCGCCTGATCCTTCGTCGGTAAATCGCCGCCCAAGGCGGTTAACCACAATCCCGAACGGGAAAATCAGAACTTTCGCCTCGGTGCGGCCGGAGCGCTCATCGACGGGCGTCGAGTGGTATTTTCCGAAGTCGCCAGCGGCGGCGGCACCGATATCGAGCGCCATCCGGATGCCTTCGCCGCGGTTGAAGTGCGCTCCGCGAGCGATCGGCCGTATGTTCACCGAGCCAGTTCCGAGGTAACGCGCAAGCATTTCTGGGCTTCCCTCGAACCCCCCGCTAGCGAGCACGACAGCATGGGCGAGGAAATCGATCGGACGATTATTTCGTGTGATCGCGCGCAGTCCGACGACCCTGCCGGTATCGTCCACGATTAATTGCCGCCCCGTAGTTTCATAGAAGAACCGAGCACCGCCTTCGATGGCGGCCTTGGTCAAAACTTCGAGAATCGCTGCGCCACCGCCGCTCGGTGCAATCATGGGGGTATCGTCGCGGCAAGTGATCTGTGGCAGGCGCGTCGGAATAAAGCGTACGCCGAGCCGCTTGAGCCAGGCGATGGTCGGTATCGCCTCACGCGAGAATGTGGCGAGATATTCCGGATCGGTCACCGGCATCGCGCGCACGACCTGCGGCCATCTGTCAGCGTCCCGCGACATCTCGGCGATCAAGCTCGGATCGGGGTTTGCGCTTGATACCTCCGCCATCTCCTGATCGAAATCGTCGGAGAGCTCAGTCTCGCTCTTCATTCGCAGGAAGGCCTCCGTGTAGCGCGTGCAGCCGCCACTTTCTTCGGCAGGAGCACGCTCCAGTACGGCGACCTTGGCACCCTTTTCCATCGCCGAGACGGCAGCGCACATGCCGGCGATGCCATGCCCAAGTACGACCACGTCGAACTCGTGAGTTTCCCGGCCCAAAGTGTCCTCCTTGTCGGATCGTTTCTTAGTTCTGGTTCTACGCGCAAATTGCTGACGCTCAGCCAGACTGTCGGCAATTCTTTCTATGTCCGCCAATCGGAAACACTCACGGGCTAATAAGATTCTTTTATCAGTTATTCCGCGCGAGTGGCCGCATGCCGCGCAAAGAACTGCGGTTTTGTCGACCGCGAAGCGGTGCTTCACGAAAATCGGAATCAATCAGCAACCGACCGACTCGAGTTCCGCTTGGATTAAGAGTTGGGGGCAACGTCAACAGATCGTAGATTAAGGCCCTAGGATATGGACGCCTGACGTGGCGCACTATGGTGGTAAAACCAATTTCCCGACAATCGAAACATATGGGTTGGCCATGAAACTTGAATCCCTTCGCTATTTCCACTTAACACACCAGTGCGGCTCAATACGCAAGGCGGCTAACCGCCTACACGTAGCGCCATCAGCAATTTCCCGCCAAATCGCCATTCTCGAGCGCGAACTCAAGCTGCGTCTCTTCGAGCGCAATTCGGGCGGAGTAGCGACTACGGCCGCCGGCAAGATACTTGCCCGGCATACTGAGTCGATCTTCCGCGATATCGACCGAGCGCAGTCCGCCATCGATGACCTGAAGGGACTTCGCGTGGGCGAAGTAACTATCTACACGATGGAAGGCCTAATTAGTAACTTCCTGCCCTGGCTGTTATCTTCGTTCCACTCCCGATACCCCGGCATCGGCTTCAATCTCATTGCCGCACCGACCGACCGCATTATCGAGGCGGTGGTGCGAGACGAGGCAGACATCGGGATCACCTTCAACGCCAAGGCACGAAAGGAACTCGTCGTCGCCGCGCGCTATACCGAGCCAGTGAGTTGCATCGTATCGCCTAAGCACCCTCTCGCACAGGAGCGGCCGGTCACTCTCAAGAGCTTATCAAAGTATCCGCTTGCGCTGCCGAACGAATCGTTCGGCTTAAGGCAGCTCATCGATGCAGTAGCAAGGCGGCGCGGCGCCACGCTCAAGCTCTTGCTAACCACTAACTCGCTGGAATTAACCAAGACCGTGGCGGCGACCGGAGCGGCGGTTGCATTCATGCCTCCCTTCACGGTGCGAGCCGAGGTCGCGCGCGGCGAATTATGTTGCGTGCCGGTGGACGAGAGGGAGTTTCGCATTCTGCACTCAGATGTATGCATCCATCGCAATCGGGAATTGTCGCATGCCGCCCAAGCGTTCTTACACGCTATTGTGACGGCGATAAATCGGCTTCAGCGTGGCTGATGCCAGTGTTCTAATTCCAGCAACACGTTTTGCGCGTCATTTGATTACCTGTTCGTGCGCAACGCGCCTAGATTAAACACAACAGGCTGACCGTCGTCGGCTCGTAATTAATATCTTGAGTGCTTGCATGCCCAAAATCAGCGTCGGCGATGCCGAGATTTATTACGAACGTTACGGGAACGGCACGCCGGTTTTGCTCGTTCCTGGCCTTGGCGGCCTCGGTAATTATTGGGCGCCTAACATCGAGGCCTTTGCCCGAAATCACCAAGTTATCATTCACGACCATCGTGGCACCGGACAAAGCACCCGATCGAGAATTCGTTATTCCGTCGATCAGATGACCAATGACCTCATCAGGTTGATGGACGCTCTCGATATTGAAAAGGCGCACCTAGTTGGCCACTCGACGGGCGGCGCCATAGGGCAGACGCTGGCGGTCACGCAGCCGGACCGGCTTATCAGCCTGACGATCTATGCAAGCTGGACCAAGGCAGATCCGTTCTTCCGTCGGGTGTTTGAGGCTCGTCGTGCGCTTTTATCCCATGTCGGCGCCGCCGCATATGTGCGCGCTACGCCAATATTTCTCTATCCTAACTGGTGGATCAACGACAACATTGCCCCGCTCGAGGAGCGGGAAAAGAAAACCATTCGGAATTTTCCTGCTGTCGAAATTGGAACAAGCCGGATCGACGCCATTGTCGCATTCGACCGCACCGCGGATCTCCACGCGATCAAAACGCCGACAATGGTGATCTGTGCCAAGGATGATATCCTGACGCCGCCATATTTCAGCCGCGAGCTCGCCAAGCTGATCCCTGGCGCCGAGCTGGTCGAACTTGAATGCGGCGGACATTGCGCTTCTGAGACAAACGCCACCGCTTTTAACAAAGCTGTACTCGACTTCATCGCACGGCATTCGTGAAGGCCATACACACAGAAGTGGAAAATCAGCATGCATTTTGAAAATCGAGAACCGATGGCGTCGACATAGAGCACGCGAATGGTGCCCCAACTGGTAGTCTCTGGGCTCGCGCTTGGCAGCATTTACGCGCTGCTTGCTCTTTCGCTCGTTCTCATCAACAAAGCAACAGACGTCGTCAATTTCGCCCAGGGCGAGATGGCGATGTTCGGAACATTCATTTGCTTCACGCTGCTGGCGCGGACGGGACTCCCGCTCGTCGTCGTCCTGATTCTCGCGGCACCGGTCGGCGCCCTGCTCGGAATATTCACCGAGCGGCTGACCATGCGGCCGCTCTATTCGGCGCCGCAAGTCAATGCTCTGATCGCCACCATCGGCCTCTGGATGATCTATCACCACGGGGCTGGCTGGATCTGGGGCTACGACCCAGTCCGCTTCCCCTCGCTGTTCTCCCCGGAGCCGCTGAACATTCTCGGCACACGGATTGCGGAGAACAGCCTCGGCATTATCGGGGTTTCGTGGCTGGTCGTGACGCTGCTTTACATTTTCTTCGAATACACGCGTACCGGCATTGCTATGCGGGCCGCCAGCATGAACCGGCGCGCCGCGCAACTGATGGGCGTCAATGTTGGTCGCGTCTCACTTATCGCCTGGGCCCTTGCCAGCGCGATCAGCGTCGTGTCCGGCCTACTGGTCGCGCCGCTGACATTCCTCGATTTCGAGATGATGTTTGCGGTGCTGCTGAAAGCCTTCGCGGGCGCGATCCTAGGCGGCTTCAACAGCCTGCCGGGTGCCATCATCGGCTGCCTTGCCATTGGCGTCGTCGAGAGTCTGTTCGCTGCCTATATTTCCTCGGCGTTCAAGGACACATTCGCCTTCGGGATCATTATCGCGGTGCTTATGATCCGGCCCGAGGGGCTGTTCACCCCCCGCCTGGCCAAGAAGGTGTGAGCATGTCGAATGCCCGGACCGTCGCCGGCCTTGTCACCATCGCCGTGCTCGTCGCGATTCCGTTCTGCCTCGGCAACTACGGCTATTTCATCATGGCGAGTGTGATGATCTACGCCATGGTCGCGCTGAGCCTGAACGTACTGATTGGCATGGGCGGCCAGATCTCGATCGGCCACGCGGGCTTCTGGGCGCTCGGCGCCTATGGTTCCGCGCTCGCGGTCAGCAAGCTCGGCCTGCCTTTCGTTGCCGGCATTGTGGTCGGCGGCGGCGTTGCCGCAATCTTCGGCGTACTGGTAGCCTTGCCAGCGCTGCGCGTGCAGGGTCACTACCTCGCTATCGCCACGCTCGGTTTTGCGCTGTTCGTGCAGCAGGTGCTGTTTGAATGGGAATGGTTGACCGGCGGACGCCAGGGGCTCTTCGTGTCACGACCCATGGTGTTCGGCTACGAGCTCGCGAGCGATTTTTCATATTATTATGTTTTGCTGGCAATTTTCATGCTATTCGCCTGGATCGTCGGAAATTTCGCCAAGTCGCACACCGGCCGCTCGCTGATGGCGTTGCGCATGAGCACAGTCGCGGCCGAATGCTGCGGCATTTGTCGGCCTCGGCACATCATTATCGCCTTTGCCGTCAGCGCGTTTTTCACCGGCGTGTCGGGTGCGCTCTATGGCCATCTGCTCGGGCACCTCAGCACCGAGACATTTTCGCTCGCGACGTCGCTGTCGTTCCTATCGATGGCGGTGATCGGTGGCCTGCATTCGCGTGCCGGCGCTCTGCTCGGGGGGTTTTACCTCGCATTGGCGCCGGAAATCCTGCGCGAGTTCAAGGATGCGCAGATGGTGCTCTACGGCATCCTGCTCATTCTTTGCGTCCAATTCTTGCCCGGCGGCCTCATAAGCCTCGGCGCGTTCGTGTGCTCGCTCGTGAGGAGGAAGCCCTATGGCACTCCTTGAGATCGCGCATGTGTCGATGTCTTTTTCCGGTCTGCATGCGCTGTCGGATATCTCTTTCAGCGTCTGCGAGGGGCAAATCATCGGCCTTATCGGCCCCAATGGTGCGGGCAAGTCGACGCTCTTGAATTGTATATCGCGCCTCTATCGGCCGGAACGCGGCAGCATGCGTTTTGCAGGCGAGGATTTAATGCTGCGCAAGGCGCATGAGGTCGCGGCTATGGGCATCCGCCGTACGTTTCAGAATCTTGAGCTGTTCCGCGAAGCTACCGTTCACGAGAACATAGTCCTCGGTCTGGTTTACCGCCATCGAGCCAACATCGTCAGCGAATTCTTTGATCTGCCGTCGGCCAGGATGCGCCGGGCGCAAGCCAACTGCGAAGCCGGCGAGATCATCGAGGCTTGCGGGCTCCGCGACATCGCCGATATACGCGTGTCGGAACTTCCCTACGGCCTGCAAAAATCGGTCGAACTGGCGCGAGCGCTTGCCGGCCGTCCTAGGCTGCTGCTGCTCGACGAACCGTCGGCCGGCATGAACCCTGAAGAAAGTCGTCGCGTCGCCCAGACGATCCGCCGGCTTCGCGATGCGAACGGCATTTCCATTATTCTGGTCGAGCATGACATGCGGGTCGTCATGGCGGTCTGCGACTATGTCGTGGTACTCGACCACGGCGAGAAGATCGCGGAAGGGACGCCAGGCGAAGTTCGCAGATTGCCTGCTGTGATCAAGGCCTATCTCGGCGATGAGGTCGACGATGCTTGAGGTCGTTAACCTCTCGGCGTGGTATGGTTCGGTGACAGCGTTGACCGAGGTTAACCTCTGCGTCGGGCGAGGCCAAATCGTCTCGCTGCTTGGACCCAACGGCGCCGGCAAGTCGACTCTGCTTGGCTGCGTGACCCGTTCCGTCCCTGCCCGCATAACGGGATCCATCAAGCTCGACGGCGCCGAGATTTCCCGGCTTTCGACCGACGCGATCATCGCCCGCGGTCTCGTGCTTATCCCCGAAGGCCGCCAGCTGTTCGCCGGGTTGACGGTTGAGGAGAACTTGCGCATGGGCGCCTATGGCTGCGGCCGTGGCCGCCGATGGCGCTTGGACATCGAGCATGTGTATCATCTATTTCCCCGGCTCGTCGAGCGCCGCCACCAAATAGCAGCAACATTGTCCGGAGGCGAGCAACAGATGGTCGCGATCGGCCGGGCGCTGATGGCGCAGCCGAAGATCATGCTGCTCGATGAGCCTTCACTCGGTCTTGCGCCGCTGTTGGTGCGGGAGATCTTTAAGCTCATTAAGAAAATCAGCAACGAGGGTGTGACCGTGATGCTGGTCGAGCAGAATGCGCGCCAGGCGCTGCGGATCGCAAACTACGCGTATGTGATAGAAAAAGGACGAATAACGCTATCGGGGCCGGCAGCGAGACTCATGGAGGAACACAACGTCGTCGAAGCCTATTTGGGCGAGTCCTAAATTTATGAACGGAGGATAGCAATGATGAAACAATCTCGAAGATCCGTACTGACGCTTCTGGCATACGGCGCGGCGACGACGGCCGTGGCGCCATGCGCGCGGGCGGCCGAGGCCGGAGTCAGCAAGGACAAGATCCTGCTCGGCTCCTTCCTGCCGCTACAGAGCGGCCTAGCCGCTGGCGCAACGCAAATGAAGGAAGGCTGCGACGCCTATTTCCGCTACATCAATGAACAGGGCGGCGTGAACGGTCGCAGGATCGAATGGCTGGTAGAGAACGATTCATACAATCCGCAGCAGACCGCGGCAGTCGTGAAGAAGCTAGTCGACCGTGACGAGGTATTCGCCTTTGTCTCTACCCTTGGCACCGTAACCAATCTTGCGGTTCTCCCGTTCTTGCATCAACGCGGTGTGCCGATCATCAACCCAGCGGGCGGCCACAAGTTGCTCAATAAGCCTACTGACAAGAACGTATTTGGTATCCTGCCGCTAAGCTCCGAGATTGGTGAATCGATGGCTGATTATGCGGTTAATGAACTCGGCGCGAAACGGGTAGCGATCTTCTTCCAGAATGACCAGTTCGGGAAGGACCAGCGCGACGGCGCGGTCGAGACGCTGATGAAACATAACTTGAGAGCGGTGGCCGAAGCCAGCTACGTGCCGAGTGATGTCGATATTAGCGCTCAGGTTGTAGCGCTCAAGCAGGCCAATCCTGACACCGTGCTCCTAGGCGTTATACCCAAACACGGAGCTTTGTTCGCGAAAGAAGCACAGCGGCTCGGCTGGTCACCCAAGATCGTTGGTCATAATACTATGGCCGATCCGGTGGTGCTGGACCTCGCTGGCGACAAAGCACTTAACGGTATCTACGTCAATTTGATGACAGCAGTGTCCACCATGGACCAACCAGCTGTAAGGAAGGCGAACGAAATATTGGCCAAATACTATCCTGAGACCAAACCGGGCTATTATCCCTATCTAGGGATGGCGGGCGGCATCATCATTGTGGAAGGAATAAAGAGGGCTGGGCGCGATCTCACCCGCACCAAGCTGATTAACGCTCTCGAGGCGCTCGGCCATTTTGAACCCGGCATCGTGCCTCCGATTGACTGGAGTGCGTCCTATCATGGCGGGCCGAAGACCTTCGGCTACGCGCAGTGGAGGAACGGCAAGCTAGTCGTTTTGAAGAGCTGGTAGCACGCTTCCCGTTAAGGTGGAGCCAGCGAATCATACGTTCTCGCGTGCAATGGCTGCAGACAATTATAGGGAGGGATGCTCATGCCATACGACATCGTTGTGCCGAAAGGCTCCGCGCCGCCGCTCGCCCCATATTCGCCCGGTACCAAGGCAAACAATATTGTCTACGTATCGGGCACGCTGGCGCTCGACGCCAACGGCAAGCTGGTCGGCGCCGGCGACGTGAAGACGCAAACCCGGCACGTGCTGGAAACGATCAAGTCAGTGCTAGAAGCAGCAGGCGGCTCGCTAAAAGATATCGTCTTCAATCAGATATTTCTCGCTGATCTAGGCGACTATGACGCCATGAACGCGATCTATAGGGAATACTTCCCTGACAAACCACCGGCGCGCTACTGCGTCCGCGTGGATCTCGTGAAGCCAGAATTCCTAGTAGAAATTGCCTCCATCGCGCATCTCAGCCGCTGAACGGACAACACCGGACGCTGGGATCCGGACTCAATAAGGCCCCCGTGGGGACCGACTTTTGATTTAAGGCTTCCCAATCGAAGGAGGCCTTGATGATAAGAAAAGAAATTTAGTAGGCCGCTGAAAAAATTCACGAATGTGGGCTGGGGTGAACTGCTTTGCATGTTTTCTGCAAGGATACGGTCACGGCTTGCGGCAGCGCGCCGGGCTTGAGGGCATGGGTTGGCGGGTCATTGCGGGGCTTCGCGCCAGCAGTTTGGAAATGCGGAGGAGGTTGTAGACGGCAGCCGCGAAGGTAAAGACCGCCTCGACCTTGGCACATCCGCGGAGCTTGACCTTGGCGAGCTGGCCTGCGTCTTGATCCAGCCGAACACCTCCTCGATGCGCTTGCGGCGGATTTGGTTGATCCCATAGCCTCTATGGCGGGCGGTACGGCTATCGACGAATGTCTTGTGGACCATGCCGTGCCTGCTGATCGTCCGGTTGATGGGAGGGTGTCCGGAACGATGTGTAAGTAGGTTTCTGTGAGTTTACCTTTGACAGGAGACTCACATGACGACTGATTCGACGATTACGGCTGAACTGCTGGATCAACTGCTTGCCAATTTTGAGAAGCGCGGGGACCTGACGGGCGAGGATGAACGTTTCAAGCAGCTCAAGCAGGCGCTGACCGAGCCCGTGGGTTACGAGAAGGGCGATCCTGCGGGCCGCGGCAAGCGCGACAGCCGTAACGGCACGAGTTCGAAGACAATCCTGACGGATGACGGCGAGATCGACATCGCAGCCTCGCGCGATCGTGCTGGCAGTTTCAAGCCGCGCCTGATCGCCAAGGGCCAGACGCATTTCGACGGTTTCGACGATGAGATTCTGAGCCTCTACGCGCGCGGCATGACGGTGCGCGAGATCCAAGTCCGCCTGGCCGAACTCTACGCGACCGACGTCTCTCCGGACCTCATCAGCCGCCTCACCGATGCCGTGCTCGACGAGGTTGCGGGAATGGCAGAACCGGCCGCTCGACCCGGTCTATCCGGTCGTGTTTTTTGATGCCCTGCGGGTCAAGATTCGCGACGAGGGCCTGGTCAAGAACAAGGCGGTCTATGTGGCGCTCGCTCTCAACCCGGCCGGCGAAAAGGAAGTTCTCGGGCTGTGGATTGAGCAGAGCGAAGGCGCCACGTTCGGGCTCACGGTCGTCGACGAGCTCAAGACCCGGGGCGTCAACGATATTCTGATCGCGGTGGTCGATGGGCTCAAAGGCTTTCCCGAAACGATCACCTCGGTGTTCCCGCGGACCACGGTGCAGACCTGCATCGTGCACCTGATCCGCAACGGCCTGGCGTTCGTGTCCTGGAAGGACTGCAAGGCGAGCCTGTCCGCGCTCAAGGCGATCTACCAGGCCGAGAGCGTCGACATGGCACGGATGCGGCTTGAGGAGTTCGAAGCCGAATGGGGCAAGCGCTACCCGGCGATCGGCTAGGCCTGGCGGCGAGCCTGGGACTACGTCGTGCCGTTCTTTGCGTTCGCACCCGGTATCCGCGAGATGATCTACACCACCCACGCGGTCGAAGCGCTGCACCGATCCTTGTGCAAGATCATCAAGACCGACGGCAGTTGCCCGAGCGACGATGCCGCCCTCAGGCGGCTTTACCTCGCCATCAGGAACGCCGGCTTGCGCTGGCGGCGAGGCATCGAATGGACGGCTGCCATGGGCCATTTTGCCATTCAGTTCGGCGAACGTTTTTTAGGGACAGCGCGATGAACAAAGCCGGCATCGTGGCGCGGCCGCGCGATCGGTTGGTCCGCACCATCGCGGTCAAGCCCCGCGCCTGCGGTGTGCCGCTAAGCGGCCTCGGGGCCTGACCGCTCGGCGCGGCCAACCAAACTGGCCGACCGTGCCGCCGTCTCGATGAACCGAGCAAAAATCCACGTCACAGAAATCGCTTACACGAAACTTCTGACATTCCCGGATCGCCCGGACGTAAGCCGCAGCCGGGCTCAATGGCGCAACTATCAAAGCCGGATCGGCACCGCCCGGCTCGTGTTCGTCGACGAGACCCGGGCCGAGACCGACATGACACGCAGCTGCGGCCGCGCGCGGAACGGCGAGCCGCTGGTCGCCAAGGCCCTGCACAGCCGCCAGCGGACACTGACCTTCCTGGCTGCCCTGCGCCATGGCCGTATCGAAGCTTCATGCCGGTCCGGCGGACCGATCAATGGCGAGTTGTTCCGCGTCTATGTCGAGCAGGTCCTCCTGGCCGCCCTCGCGCCGGGCGATGTCGTCGTCCTCGACAACCTCGGCAGTCACAAAGCTAAGGCGGTCCGCAACGCCATCCGTGCGGTCGGCGCCAAGCTGATCTCCCTGCCGAAATAATCCCCGACCTCGACCCGATCGAACCGGTCTTTGCCAGGTTCAAGACACTCCTGCGCAATGCCGAGGCCCCAACCGTCGAGGCCCTCTCTGCCGCTATCGGTCAGAGCCTCGCCCGCTTCATCCCAAAGGAATGCGCCAATTACTTCAAGGGCGCCGGGTATGCGCAATCCTAGAGGCAGAGCACGCCGGCAGTTGCTCTTATTCGCCGGTCGAGCCTGAGTGAGCGCCGGCAGGACAAATGGAGGGCAGCAATGGCTCGTAAGCCTCACCCGGCGGATTCCGCGAATGCCGCAATCATCGCCAACGCGACCCGGTTCGATCTGGCGCTCTTCCTCGGGGTCGGGCGCTACGCAAAAGAAACCGCCGCCACGCTTGCCGAGGCGCGGCTTAAGGCGGCTCGCCTTGCAGCCGAGTACCCGAACGGCCGCCGCGCGCTGATCTACGCGATCGACGCAAGCGGACGATCCGCGCTCGTCACCGACGATGTTCCAACCCGAACGAGAGAGCCCGCGATGAAGACCTACGCACAGTTCAACGCCCAGCGGGCTGCGAAGGCCGCCGGCCAAGATCCGGAAGAGATCGCGACCGTGAAGACGAAGGACGGTTTGCCGGCGCCTGAAGAAGCAAGCCGGCGTTCGAGACGATGCGTGCGACGTGAAGCTTGACCCCGATCCGTCGCGCGAGCCGCGGCCCGCGACCGCGGCGAAGCGCGAGCGGCCGCCCGGCAGGCGCGCGCAGATCGAGGCCGATGCCCGCGCCGGCAAGCTTCCCGAGCCGTCCGATTTCGGCGCCGCAACGCGCAAGCGGTTTCGCACCAAGCTCGCGGCCGTGCTCGCGCTTGCCATGGCCGGGATCGCAACGGACTCCTTGCCTTCCCGATCAATTCCGTCAGCACGAGCCCCAAGGCAATCGCCCCTGCCGCAATCTCTGCATCATGGCGCTTGAAGCGAGTCGTTCATCAAGGGAATAGCCGCGCATGGGCTGACGAGCCGGCGCGCCCATTCGAATCCGGTTCGCCACTCTTGGAGGCGGGGCGGATCGGGTCCCAAGCAAACTCATCGCTCAGCGCCCGGGCGACCGCCCGTCGAAGCAAGCCTTCTGCGTTCGCGGGAGACCAGCCATTCGCGGAAGTCCTCGGCGCGGTAGAGCACCTTGCGGCCGACGCGCACACAGGGCGGGCCGATGCCCCGGGTTTCCCAGCGGGCGAGCGTATCGACCGATACGCCGATCTCGCTCGCGACCTCGGCCCGGGTGAGCCATCCGGTAAGGAGCGGGGCTGTTGCGGCCGCCGATTCTGCCCGTTGATCGTCCATGAAAGCCTCCGTCACCACGTCGCATTCGCAACGGCGGCGATCCAATCATGGACGGCGGGATTCGACCGAGGCGGAAACAGGCGGAAACAGGCGGAAACACCCTGCAGATTCACCCTCCAGATTCAGGCCCTGGCGGGATTTATGCACATGCAGAATCAAGTAGAATCAAATACTTAGGTCATGTTGCGTTAGGCAAAGAGGGTCGAGCGCCACCGCGCTGCGAAAGCCTTACAGGGCTGCCCCTGACGGGCGATGATCACGTCATCGCCTCCGATCAGAATCGGAGTCGTGAAGCCGAACCCGGCGATCCGCGCGGCCTGATCGTCGGAACGTGGACGCGCCTCGCGCGCGTGTCGAATCAGCCCATTGGTCGGCTGCACCTCGACCTCCGAGCCCACTGAAGAAGGAGGAAGGCCGCCGCCTTCTCTACGAGGCAGGCCGTATCAGCGCCTCGGTGCACCATCCCGCTGCCTGCCACACCGGGTCCACCCCGCCGCACCCGCGGGTCACGCCTCTCTCCGGCAACCGGCATGTGCGCGGCGGCAAGCCGCCCGCCAGGACGGGCGTCCCCGGCCAACCGTCCCCGTCGCAGGGATCGGAAACGAGCGGCTCGCCGCTGCGCACCGAGGTGCGCACCGGCTGCGCACTTGTGGGGTGCGCACCTGCGAACCGGGGTGCGCAGGCGTCTCGGTCGAAACTAAAGCAAGATCAATGCGTTGGCGCGAGGGAGCAAGGTGCGCACCTGCGAACCATGGGTGCGAACCCGGAATTTTGTTCTGCCGCTGGGGTTTTC
>Ga0070739_10004124_pt1 | contig 17485 bp, 16 predicted proteins | sample Coa_R1_7_FD_66445 | JGI IMG/M metagenome (GOLD analysis project Ga0070739, IMG submission 66445) | Surface soil microbial communities from Centralia Pennsylvania, which are recovering from an underground coalmine fire - Coalmine... | ecosystem: Environmental > Terrestrial > Soil > Unclassified ... | reverse complement strand
CGCGACGACGATCCCTGGGACGTCGAGGCGACGGTCGAGCCGCTCGCCGTCGGCGAGCCCGCTCCGCGGCCGGACAACATCCGCAACGTCGACGAGCTCGAGTTGCACGACCACCGTGCCCAGCACTTCGTGTACTTCACGCCGGACGACGCGACGAAGCTCGCAGGGCTGGGCTGGGAGCGGATCGACGCCGGCCGCCGCGGCTCGGTTCCCCACTGCCACTCCGGCGAGGAGGAGATCTTCGTCATCCTCGACGGGACGGCGACGCTCGAGCTCTGGACGAAGGACGGCGCCGTCGAGGAGGAGACGCCGCTGCGCGCGGGCCACGTCGTCGCCCGGCCGGCCGGCACGCGGGTCGCGCACTCCTTTCGCGCCGGCCCGGACGGCGTGACGATGCTCGTCTACGGCACGCGCGACCCTGGCGACATGTGCTGGTACCCGCGCTCCGGCAAGATCGCCTGGCGCGGCCTCGGCGTGATCGGCCGGATCGAGGCGCTCGAGTACTTCGACGGCGAGCCGCTGGAGGACGACTGATGGCCTACGACGAGGAGCTCGCCGCGCGGATCCGGGCGCAGCTCGACGGGCGCTCCGGCGTCTCCGAGAAGACGATGTTCGGCGGGCTCGCCTTCCTCGCCGGCGGCAACATGGCCGTCGCGGCGAGCGGCCAGGGCGGCCTTCTCGTTCGCGTCGACCCCGCCGAGTCCGACGAGCTCGTCGCCTCGACTCCCGCCGAGACGATGGTGATGCGGGGCCGCGCGATGCCGGGCTGGCTGCGCGTGGACGCGTCGGACGTGGCGGAGGATGCGGCTCTCGCCGAGTGGGTGGAGCGCGGCTACGGGTACGCGTCCTCCCTGCCGGCGAAGTGACCGTGCCCGGCCCGAGCCTGTCTTCGTCGCCCGCCGCTAGCCGTGCGCGAAGGGGTAGAGCGCGTCGCTGCGCGCCCACTGGCCGCCCTCGAGCGTCCCGCGGACTGCGTTCGTCACGATCACGAAGGGGACGCCGCGCTCGTCCTCTCCCTCGAGGAAGAGCCCCTCGAACGCGGCCTGGGCGCTTCCCGCGCCCGGGTCGAGCGACCTCTCGATCGCGGGCACGGCGCGCGAGAAGGCGACGTAGCGCCGCGTCCGGACGACGACGAGCGGCGCGAGCTGGCGCGGACGGAGGAAGCGGACGGTCTCGACCGTGAAGCGGTAGCGGGCCGCGGCCGCGGCCAGGCGTCGCCGGAAGGTCGCAGGCGCGAGGTTCGAGAACCGCGCGTCGCGGTTCTGCCGCGCGCGGCCGTCGATGTCGGCGATCCACTCGCGCCGGGCCTGCCTCCCCTCTCGAAGCGCGGCCGCGTCGGTGATGACCGTGCGCTTCTGTGAGATCCCGAAGGACACGCCGCTGTAGAGGACGGAACGGCTGCCTCCGCAGCCCGTGAGCGCGACCGAGCAGAGGACGCAGACGGCGACGATGCCCTTCATCCGGGGCCTGTACGGCGACGCGCCCGCCGCCCGTCACACCTCGACGAGCACGGGAAGCACCATCGGCCGGCGGCGCGTGCGGTCGTAGACGACTCCGCCGAGCGCGTCGTGCAGGTGCTCCTGGAGCAGCTTGATCTCGGTCACGCCGTCGGCGAGCAGCTCGCGAAGGACGCGCTCTGCCTCCTCGCGCAGCTCCGCGATCAGCGGCTCGGCCGCCTCGCCGAAGCCGCGCACGATCAGCTCGGGCGGCGCGGTGAGCGAGCCGCGGCCGTCCTGGCCGGCGAGCGTCGCCACGACGATCAGCACGCCGTCCTCGGCCAGCCGCCGCCGGTCGCGCAGGGCGACGTCGTGGACGTCGCCGACGCCCAGACCGTCCACGAAGGTCATCCCGGCCTCGACCCGGTCGACGATGCGCGGCCCGTGCTCCGAGTCGAGCTCGACGACGCTGCCGTTCTCGGCGAGGACGATGCGCTCCTCGGGCACTCCGCCCTCGCGGGCGATCTGCGCGTGCGCGGCGAGCATCCGGAACTCGCCGTGCATCGGCATCACCGCCTTCGGGCGGACGAGGCCGATGATGGTGCGCAGCTCCTCGGCCTTGCCGTGGCCGGAGACGTGCACCGGCGCGTTGTCCTCGTGCAGCACCTCGGCGCCCATCCGGGCGAGCCGGTTGATCGCGTCGTGGACGCGCAGCTCGTTCCCCGGGATCGGCTTCGCGGAGATGATCACGGTGTCGCCGCGCTCGACGCTGACGGCGGGGTGGTCGTTGTACGCGATCCGCGTCATCGCGGACATCGGCTCGCCCTGGCTGCCGGTGCAGAGGATCAGCTGCTGGTCGCGCGGCAGCTCGGAGAGCTCGTGCGGGCGCAGGATCGCGTCCTCGGGCACGTCCATGTAGCCGAGGTTGCGCGCGATGTTCGCGTTCTTGCGCATCGAGCGGCCGACGAACGCGACCTTGCGGCCGCAGGCGACGGCGACGTCCGCGGCCTGCTGCATCCGGTGGACGTTCGAGGCGAACGAGGAGACGAGGATCCGGCCCGTGCGGTGCGGGATGATCTGGCGGAAGGCCTCGCCTACGACTCGCTCCGACTCGGTGACGCCGGGCCGCTCGGCGTTCGTCGAGTCGCCGAGCAGCAGGTCGACGCCGCGGTTGCCGATCTCCGCGAGCTTGCCGACGTCGGTGCGCTGGCCGTCGACGGGCGTGTGATCGAGCTTGTAGTCGCCCGTGTGGACGCAGCGGCCGCCCGGCGTCTCGAGGACGACGGCGGCGGCGTCCGGGATCGAATGCGCCATCCGCACGAGCTCGATGCGGAACGGCCCGAGCTGGATCGGCTCGTCGCCCGGCATGAACTCCTCGAGCTCCGCCTCGCGCAGCAGGCCGTGCTCGTCGAGCTTCGACTTGACGAGCGCGAGCGTGAGCCGCGTCGCGAGGACGCGCGGCACGCGCACCTCGCGCATCAGGTACGGCAGCGAGCCGACGTGGTCCTCGTGCCCGTGCGTGAGGACGACGGCGCGCACCATGCCCTCGCGCTCGCGCAGGTAGCTGAAGTCGGGCAGGACGAGATCGACGCCGAGGTGCTCGTCGCGCGGGAACGCGAGCCCGGCGTCGACGACGACGATCGAGCCGTCGGCCTCGTAGACCGTCATGTTCTTCCCGACCTCGCCGAGCCCGCCGAGCGGGACGATGCGGCAGACGCCCAACGTCAGGCGGAGGCGGCCGCGAGCAGCCCCGAGCGCTCGAGACAGCCGCGGACGGCCGTGACCTCGTCCTCGTCGGCCTCGACCAGCGGCAGGCGATGGCCGCCGACGGCGTGGCCGGTGAGGTTGAGCGCGGCCTTGATCGGGATCGGGTTCGTCTGGATCTTCAGCAGGTCGTACGACGGCTGCAGCTCCTCGTAGATCGCGCGCGCGCCGTCGACGTCGCCCTCGCGGTGGAGCCGGATCATCTCCGCGATCTGCGGGCCCCAGAGGTGCGCCGTCACGGAGACGACGCCGACGGCGCCGAGGCCGAGGAAGGCGAACGTGACCGGATCGTCGCCCGAGTAGAGGTCGAGCCGCGTCTCCCGGGCGATGAACCGCGCGTCGTCGAGGTCGTCGTGCGCCTGCTTCACGGCGACCACGTTCTCGATCTCGGCGAGCCGCGCGATCGTCCCCGGCTCGATCTTCGTGACGACGCGCGAGGGGACGTTGTACGCCATCACCGGCAGCGCGGTCGCGCCCGCGATCGCCTCGAAGTGGCGGACGAGCGCCCGCTGCGGCGGCTTGTTGTAGTACGGCGTCACGACGAGGACGGCGTCCACGCCCAGCGACTCCGCCTGCTGCGTGAGGTGGATCGAGTGCCCCGTGTCGTACGTCCCGGTGCCGGCGACGACCGTCGCGCGATCACCGACCGCCTCGACCGCGGCCGCGAAGAGGAGGAGCTTCTCCTTGTCGCTCAGCGTCGGCGACTCGCCGGTCGTGCCGCAGACGACGAGCCCGTCGGAGCCGTTGTCGACGAGGAAGGTCGCCAGCTCGCGGAAGCGCTCGAGGTCGACGGCGCCGTCCGCACGGAACGGCGTCACCATCGCCGTGATCACGGAGCCGAGCATCGGAGGGATTCTACGAGAGCTGCCCCTGCAACTCCTGCAACGCGAGAAAGACGCCCTCGGAGAAGGTCGGATAGGGCTGGATCGTGTCGAGCAGAATCTCGAGCGGGACGGCCGCGCGGATCGCGAGCGTCAGCTGGCCCAGCCACTCCGCCGCCTGCGGGCCGACGCAGACGGCGCCGACGAGCACGCGCCGCTCGCGCTCCGCGAAGAGGCGGACGAAGCCCGGGCGCTTCGGCTTCTCGTAGGTCGCGAGCCTCGGCACCGAGTCGAGCCCGATCCGCGCGCTCGCGAGGCCCTCGCCCTCGGTCGTGCCCGCGGTCCCGACCTCCGGGTCGGTGAAGATGCCGGCGGGGATCGCCCTGTAGTCCGCCTTCGCCTCGCGGCCGCAGAGGTCGGCGGCGGCGACCCGCGCCTGGTACTTGCCGACGTGGGTGAACTGGGCGATGCCGGTGACGTCGCCGATCGCCCACACGTCCTCCGCGGCGCGCAGCCTCTCGTCCACCTCCACCCCGCGCCGCGAGATCTCGAGGCCGAGCTGCTCGAGGCCGAGCTCCTCGACGTTCGGCGCGCGTCCGGTCGCGACCAGGAGCCGGTCGCACTCGACCGACGAGCCGTCGGAGAGCCGGAGCCGGATCCCCGCCTCGACCCGCTCGATCCCGACTCCGAGGCGCACGTCGATCTCCTCGTCGCGGAAGCAGTCGCCGAGCAGCTCGCCCGCGTCCTCGTGCACCCGCCCGAGCAGGTGGTCGCCCCGCTCGACGACCGTAACGTGCGATCCCATGCGGGAGAAGAACTGGGCCAGCTCGCAGCCGACCGGCCCGCCGCCCATCACCGCGAGCCGCGGCGGCACCTCGTGCGTGCTCGTCGCGTCCTGGTTCGTCCAGTGCTCGACGGCGTCGAGCCCCTCCACCGGCGGGATCGCGGGACGGGAGCCCGTCGCGACGACGAGCCTGTCGTAGGGAAGCTCCTCGCCGTCGACCTCGACGACGCCCGGGCGCGAGACGCGCCCCTTGCCGCGCACGAGCCGGCAGTCCCAGTCCTCGAGGTAGTGGAGCTGGCCGGAGTCGTCCCAGTCGCTCGTCATCCAGTCCCGCCACGACCACACGCCGTCCGCGTGCGGGCGCTCCGGCTCCAGCCCGGGCGCCCGGTCGAGCGAGGCCGCGAGCTCGGTCGCGCGCAGCATCGTCTTGGTCGGCATGCACGCGTAGTACGAGCACTCGCCGCCGACGAGGCGGCTCTCGACGAGCGTGATCTCCGCGTCGCTGTCGAGCCGGCGGAGGGCGCCGACGAAATGCTCGCCGGTCGACCCTCCGCCGAGAACGACGACCCTCATCTACAGCAGGCCGTTCGCCTTGAGGAACTGCTTCGCGACCGCCTGGGGAGTCTGCTTGTCGACGGAGACCGCCTTGTTCATGGCGATCATCGCCTGGAGCGTGAGCTTGCTCGACACCTTGTTGCAGATCGATTCGAGCAGCATCCCGTTCGAGCCCTTCAGCAGCTTCTCGGACACGACCGGGGCGACGTTCTGGAACCCGAAGATGTGCTTCGTGTCCGTCAGCGGCACGTAGTTGCCCGTCGCGAGCGCCGGCTCGGTGGAGAAGATGTCGCCGGCGGTCGCCTTGTGCTGGTCGAGGAGCGTCTCGACGCTGATCGTCCCGATCTGCACGAAGGACACCTTCTTCAGCCCGTAGATCTGCTTCAGCCCGAGCAGGCACGTGATCCGCTTGTCGCACTCCGGATAGCCGGCGTACGAGAAGGGCTCGATCTTGCTCAGGTCGCCGATCGTCTTCAGGCCGTACTTCTGCGCCGTCGACTTCAGCACCGACACCGTGTCGGAGTCGTAGAACGGCGTCGGGTTCAGGAGCGTCAGCCCGCGGGTCTGCTCGAACTTCTTCGCGGCGTTGTAGTTCGCCGAAGCGGTCTTCGGCGCGGTCTTCGCCCCCGACAGGTCGAGGACGATCACGCCGGTGTACTCCGGGTAGAAGTTGATCTTGCCGCTCTTGATCGCCGCGTCCGTGACCTCCGACGAGCCGATGTTCGACTTCAGCTCGACAGGGAAGCCCTTCGCCTTCAGCGCCTGGGCGTAGAGCTGGCCGAGGATGAACTCCTCCGTGAAGTTCTTCGTGCCGACGATCACCTTCGGCTTCGCGGACGAGGACGTGGTCGTCGGCGAGCCGCCTCCCCCGCCACCGCACGCGCTGAGTCCGATCAGAAGCGCGACTCCGAACGAGATCGCGAATGCCGCCTTCGCAGCACGGCGAGTGTGCTTGCGGAACATTCCTGCCCTCCTCTCGAGTTGGCCCCGCGGACCCTACGCTTTCGGCGCCATCCTGCGCGAGGCCGCGTGCTGGGCGAGGCCGAGGGCGAGCGCGACGAGCAGCGCGAGCGCCGAGACGCAGAGCGAGGCCCCCAGAACGCCGGCGAGGTGGTACGTCGGCTGGTTCACGATCACGTCGCCGAGCCCGCCGCCGCCGGCGACGGCCGCGATCGTGGCGGTCGCGATGACGAAGACCGCCGAGATGCGCAGTCCGGCGAGCACGAGCGGCAGGCCGAGCGGCAGCTCGACGCGGGAGAGGATCTGCGCCTCGGTCATCCCCATCCCCCGCGCCGCCTCGACGGCGTCGCGGTCAACGCCCTCCACGGCGAAGTACGCGTTCGTGAGGATCGGCGGGATCCCGAGCACGACGAGCGCCGCCGTGTTGTTCCAGAAGCCCACGCCGAGGATCGTGAGCCCGAAGGCGATCAGCGCGATGCTCGGCAGCGCCCGTCCCAGCGACGACACGCCGAGCGCCAGGAGCAGGCCGCGGTGCTTGTGCCCGAGCCAGAGCCCGAGCGGCAGCGCGAGGACGACCGCGATCCCGAGCGCCGCGAAGGAGAGCTCCACCGTCTGCGCGCTCTTGTCGAGGAGCAGCGAGGCGTGATCCGGGATGAAGCGGAAGGCGTCCACGAACAGGCTGGCGAGGAGCGTCACCGCAGCCGGCTCCAGGGAGTGATGGCTCGCTGCACGGCCGCGAGCAGGCCGTCCGCCACCAGCGCGAGGAGGATGGCGAGGCCGCCCGCGGCGAGGATCTCCGTCTTGAAGAGGTTCTCGTTGATCGCCCGGAAGATCGGGTCGCCGAGCCCGTCCCGGATGAAGAAGGCCGCCACGGTCGCGATCGAGATCGTGGAGACGGTCGCGATCCGCAGCCCGGCCATGATCGCCGGGGCCGCAAGCGGCAGCTCGACGCGGAAGAACGTCTGCACGCGCGTCAGGCCCATGCCCCGCGCCGACTCGAGCACGTCGGGCGGGACGGCGCGCAGCCCGGCGACGAAGTTCCGGTAGAGGATGAACAGCGTGTACGAGACGAGCGCGATCTCGACCGTGAGCACGGTGAGCCCGGTCACGGCGACCAGCAGCTGGAAGAGCGCGAGGCTCGGGATCGTGTAGAGGAAGTCGCTGAGCACGCCGAGCGGCAGGTCGAAGACCCGGAAGCGGAAGCCGACGAGCGCGAGGGCGAACGCGATCGCGAAGCCGACCCCGACCGCGATCAGGGTCAGCTCGACGTGCTGTACGAGCGCGGGCTGCAGCGTGTCCCCCCAGTGCTCGCGCAGCCAGTCGGTGCAGAACCAGCCGTTGGTCTGCTCGCAGTGGCTCCCCTGCGCGAAGTGCGGGATCACCGGCCCGCTCGCGAGACGGATCCCGCTCAACCGAGGATGTCCTCCCGCGTGACGACGCCGAGCGGCGCCCCACCGTCGTCGGTGACCACGAGCGCGTCGCGCCGCTCCGCCAGGAGCACCGCGAGGGCGTCGCGGAGGCTCGTGCTCGCCGGCAGGCGCGGCAGGCCGTCCCGCGCCGCCCTCGCCGGCTCGAGGTCGCCGAGCGTCCGCAGCGCCAGCGCCTTGAGCGCGCGGTCGCGCCCGACGAACTCGGCGACGAACTCGTCGGCGGGCTCGCGCAGGATCCGCTCGGGCGTGTCGTACTGGGCGAGCCGCCCGCCCTCGCGGAGGATCGCGATCCGGTCGCCGAGCTTGATCGCCTCGTCGACGTCGTGCGTGACGAAGACGACGGTCTTCCGCAGCTCGGACTGCAGGCGCAGGAACTCGTCCTGGAGCCGGCTGCGGACGATCGGGTCGATCGCGCCGAACGGCTCGTCCATCAGCATCAGCGGCGGGTTGGCCGCGAGCGCGCGTGCCAGCCCGACGCGCTGGCGCTGGCCGCCGGAGAGCTGCGAGGGGAAGCGGCGCCGGTCGCTCTCCGGGTCGAGCCCGACCAGCGCGAGCAGCTCTCCCACGCGCTCGCGGATCCGCGCGCGCGGCCAGCCGAGCAGCCGCGGCACCGTGCCGATGTTCGCCTCCACCGTCATGTGCGGGAAGAGCCCGACCTGCTGGATCACGTAGCCGATCGAGCGCCGCAGCTCGGCCAGGTCGTGCTCGAGGATCGAGGTGCCGTCGACGCGGATGTCGCCGCTCGTGAGCGGGATCAGCCGGTTGACGAGCTTCAGCGCCGTCGTCTTGCCGCCACCCGAGGGCCCGACGAGCACGCAGATCTCCCCCGCCGGGACGGTCAGCGAGAGCCGGTCGACGGCCGCGTCGGCCCTGCCGGGGTAGCGCTTCGTCGCCTCGTCGAAGACGAGCTCCGCCGCCTGCGTCGGCATGCGCGAACTATTGCCTACCCGAGCGGCTGGCCGAAGGCGATGTCGTGGCCGTCGGGATCGGTGACGCCGAACTCGCGCATGCCGTGCGGCGCGTCGTACAGCGAGTAGTCGAGCTCCGTGCCGCGCTCGAGCAGCTCGGCGTAGAGCGCCTCGACGTCGTCGACCCTGACGTAGACGTTCCACATCTTCTCGACGATCTTCCAGTTCGCGACGATCCGCTCCGCATCGGGGCAGCGCGCGAACATGATCATCGTGCCGTCGCGTGACGCGATCCCGAAGTCCGGCGGCTCGTGGAAGAGCTCGACCTCGAAGCCGAGCGAACCCCGGAACCAGCGCGCCGTGCGCTCCATGTCGGAGGCCAGGAGCACCGGCGACGCCTGCTCGATCCTCAGAGCAGCGCCTCCAGCCCGACGGTCAGCCCCGGCGGCAGCTCGCCGAGCTTCGAGAGCGCGAGCAGCACGCCGTCCGCGAAGGACTCCCGGCCGGTCGTGTCGTGCCGGATCGTCAGGAGCTGCCCCTCGCCGCCGAAGATCACCTCCTGGTGCGCGACGAGGCCCGGCAGGCGCACCGAGTGGATCTGGGCGTCGTTTCCGAGCAGCTGCGCCGTCGCCCTCGCGGTGCCGGAGGGCGCGTCCTTCTTCGCCTCGTTGTGCAGCTCGACGATCTCCGCGCGCGGGAAGTGCTCGGCGGCCTCGCGGGCGAAGCGCATCATCAGGACGGCGCCGATCGAGAAGTTCGGCGCGACGAAGAGGCGGAGGCCGCGGTCGGCGGCGAGCGAGCCCAGCGCCGCCGGGTCCCAGCCGGTCGTGCCGACGACGCACGAGACCCCGTGCTCCAGCGCGAGGCGGACGTTCTCCGGCGCCGCCTCGGGGGTGGTGAAGTCGACCGCCACGCCGCAGCCGTCGAGCTCCGGCTCGTCGCCGAGGTCGAAGCCGCGCACCTCGTGGCCGGCCGCCTCGAGCCGCGGCGCGAGAGCCTGCCCGACCTTCCCGCCGGCGCCGAAGAGGGCGAGTCTCACGCCGCGGCCTGCTCGCCGAGGCGTGTGCTCGCCCGCGCGACCGCCTCGCGGAAGCGCGCCTCGTCGGGGCCGACGCCGGCGGCGGCGAGCCGCTCGGGAGCGAGCAGCGTCGCGGCGAGGTCGGCGAGCTCGTCCCCGTCGACGGAGTCGATCTCGGCCATCACCCGCTCGAGGGTCAGCAGCTCGGTGTCGGTGACGAGCGACTTGCCGAGCCGGCTCATCCGGTTCGACGTCGACTCGAGCGAGAGGACGATCCGCCCCTTCAGGTTCTCCTTCGCCCGCTCGAGCTCGCCGCGGCGCAGCCGGCCGGCGGCGATCTCCGCGATCTGCTCGACCGTGATGTCGACGCAGGCGCCGAGGTTCTCCTCGCGCGTGCCGACGTAGACGCCGACGACGCCGGTGTCGGTGTACTGGGCGCCGAAGCTGTAGACGGCGTACGCCATCCCGCGCTTCTCCCGGATCTCCTGGAAGAGCCGGGACGACGCGGCGCCGCCGAGGATCGAGTCGAGCAGCGAGGCGGCGAAGCGCCTGCGGTCGGAGCGCGAGATGCCCGTCGCGCCGAGGCAGAGGTGGTACTGCTCCGTCTCCTTGCGCTGGAAGCGGAGGCTCGGCTCCGGCAGCTTGGCGAGCGGGCGCCGGACGCGCGTGCCCGCGCGCGCGGGCGCGCCTGCGCGGCGCTCGCTGCGCTGCAGGAGCGCGACGAAGCGGTCGTGCTCGATGTTCCCCGCCGCCGCGACGACGACGTTGCCCGGCGAGTACGCCGTGCGGTGGTGGGCCGCGAGCGCGCGGCGGCTGACAGAGGAGATCACCTCGGCCGTGCCGATCACCGGACGCCCGAGCGGATGGTCGGCGAACACGGCCTCGGAGAACAGGTCGTGGACGAGCTCCTGCGGCGTGTCCTCGTACATGGCGATCTCCTCGAGCACGACCTCCCGCTCCTGGTCGACCTCCGCGAACGCCGGCGCGAAGACCATGTCGGCCATCACCTCGAGGGCCGTGTCCACGTGGCCGTCGGGGACGCGCGCGTAGACGACGGTGTTCTCGCGCGACGTGGCGGCGTTCAGCTCCGCGCCCATCGCGTCGAACGTCTCGGCGATCTGCTGCGCGTCGAAGCGGCGCGAGCCCTTGAAGAGGAGGTGCTCGATGAAGTGGGACACGCCGGCGCGATCGACGCGCTCGTCGCGTGACCCGACGTCGATCCAGAAGCCGAGCGCGACCGAGCGGACGCTCGGAACGCGTTCGGAGACGACCCGCTCGCCGCTGTCGAGCTCGGTCAGGACGACCTTCTGCACGCAGGGATCGTACGTCTACGCGCGGGCGACGAAGCGGAGGCCGGAGCCGTTCCGCTTCGCGGCGTAGAGCGCCTCGTCGGCGAGGCGGAAGAGCGTGTGCGCGTCGGTCGCGTCCTCCGGGCAGGAGGCGCAGCCGAAGCTGGCACGCATGCCCGAGAGCCACGGGCTCACGGGATCGGTCTCGTCGAGCAGCGTCTGGACGCGGCGCACGACGGCGCGCGCGTCGTCGTCGCTCGCCTCCGCGAGCAGCACCGCGAACTCGTCGCCGCCGATGCGGAAGGCGTCGTCCGGCCGGCGCAACGCCTGCATGAGGACGGAGGCGAAGCGGACGAGCGCCGCGTCGCCGGCCGAGTGCCCGTGCAGGTCGTTCAGTTGCTTGAACGCGTCGATGTCCGCCACGATCAACCCGAACGAGCGCCCGTAGCGCGTCGCGCGCGCCACCTCGCCGTCGAGCCGCTGGACGAACGCGCGCCGGTTGAGCAGCCGCGTCAGCGGGTCGTGGTCGGCGAGGAAGCGCAGCTCGCCGAGATGCCGGCCCGAGATGAGCGCGGCAGCCGCGTCGTTGGCGAAGATGCGCAGCGCCTGCAGCCGGTCGCTGGAGGGAATGAGGCGATCGGCCGGGTTGTCCACCCAGATGATCCCCAGCAGCGAGCCGTCTGCGTCCCAGAGCGGCACGAGCAGCCAGTGCCGGTTCCAGGCCCAGGGCCCGCGCCCGTTGAGCTGCGACGGGTACACCTCGGTGTCCGGGTCGAGCCGCTCGCGGGCCTGCTCGGACGTCAGCAGGTAGCAGCCCTCGCGGAGGACGGCGTCGTCGAGGAGCGGCTCGATCTGCTCCACCGTCACCGCCTCGTGGCTGCGCAGCTCGTCGATGTCCCAGCCGGCGGCCGCGTGCGGCACGACCTCGCCGGTCGCGGGGTCGACGAGCGCGACGAAGACGTTGCTGAACTCGAGCGCGTCGCGGATGCCCGAGCAGACGCGGCGCAGGATCTCGTCGCTCGAGCTCTCGCCCGTGATCTGGGAGGAGACGGCGAGCAGCTCCTCGAGCGCGCGCTGGTGGCGCCGGGCCTCGTAGCTCTCCCGCGCGGCCTCGACCGCGATCGCGGCGTGGTCGGTGAGCGCGACGAGCACGTCGAGGTCGTCGTCGCTGGGCCGGCGCCCGTCCACCGGCTCGTCGACGGAGATGATCCCGAGCAGGTTGCCGCGCTGGTCGCGCATCGGCACGAAGAGCGCGTCCTCCGGATCCCATTTCTCCGGGGCGTCGGACGGCGCGCCGTCGGGGACGTAGCTGTGGCCGAGCTCGTCCCAGTCGACCATGCCCTTGAGGATCGAGTACGCGCCGCGGCATTCGAAGCGCGGCACGAGGAGAACGGTCCAGTCGTCGCCGGGCCGGACGTTGCCGAGCAGCGCCTCGCGCGCCTCGGCGTTGCCGAAGACGGTCGTGACCTCGAAGTCGTCCCAGGCGGGCCGGTAGAGGTTGATCGCGACCGTGCCGTAGCCGAGCGACTCGCCGATCGTGCGGGCGACCGCGTCGAGCAGCGCGGGAAGATCCTCCCGCGTCCGCAGCAGGCGGGTCACCTCGACGAGGCCCCGCAGCGGTGAGATCGAGGTATCCGTGACTTCGCTCCTTCAGGCACTCATCGGCAACAAGGCCGCCGCAGGTGAGCGCTTCTTACGCCGGGCTTACCTCCCCGGAACGGGGGAGGTCGCAAACGAGAAGGGGGCGGCGCGAACGCCGCCCCCTGCCGGCTCTAGTCCCCGTCGTCGCGGCGCGGGCCCCGCCCGCGGCCGCCACGGTCGCCGCGGCCGCCCCGGCGGTCGCCGCGCGGGCGGTCCTCCTCCGGAGGCCGCGGCGGAGCGTTCTTCGCCCGCTCGATCAGCTCCTCCGGCTGGACGAGACCGCCGTTCTCGTGCTTCGCGACGAGCTTGAGGCCGATCCGGCCACGCGCCTTGTCGACCTCCTGCACGATCACGTCGACCACGTCGCCGCGCGACATCACGTCCTCGATGTGCGCGACGCGGCCGGGCCCGACGTTGGAGACGTGCAGCAGCCCGTCGGTGCCCTTCTTCAGCTCGACGAAGGCGCCGAACTGCGTCGTCTTCACGACCTTGCCGGTGAAGGTGTCCCCCACCTCCGGCTCCTTCGTGAGTGCGTTGATCGCGGAGATGGCGCCCTCGGCCTTCTCGCCGTCGGTGGCGTAGATGAGGATCGTGCCGTCCTCCTCGATGTCGATCTGGACCTCATAGTCGGCCTCGAGGCCGCGGATCGTCTCGCCGCCCTTGCCGATCACGAGCCCGATCTTCTCCTGGTCGATCTTGACGGAGGTGATCCGCGGCGCGTTCGACGCGAGCTCGGCGCGGGACTCGGGGATGACCGCGAGCATCTTCTCGAGGATCTCGGCGCGGGCCCGGCTCGCCTGGGCGAGCGCGTCCCGCATGATCTCCTGGGTGACGCCGGTGATCTTGATGTCCATCTGGAGCGCGGTGATGCCCTTCGGCGACCCGGCGACCTTGAAGTCCATGTCGCCCAGGTGGTCCTCCGCGCCCTGGATGTCGGTCAGGATCGTGTAGTCGTCGCCCTCCTTGACGAGCCCCATCGCGATGCCGGAGACCGGCGCCGTGATCGGCACGCCCGCGTCCATCAGCGAGAGCGTGGAGCCGCAGACCGACCCCATCGAGGACGAGCCGTTCGACTCGAGCGTCTCCGAGACGATGCGGATCGTGTACGGGAAGTCCTCCGGGCTCGGGATCACGGCCTCGAGCGCCCGCTGCGCGAGCGCGCCGTGGCCGATGTCACGCCGCTTCGGGCCCCGCATGAAGCCCGTCTCCCCGACCGAATAGGGCGGGAAGTTGTAGTGGTGCATGTAGCGGCGCTCCTCCTCGAGGGAGAGGTCGTCGATGCGCTGCCCCTCCTTCGCGGTGCCGAGCGTGAGCGAGGACAGGATTTGCGTCTGGCCGCGCTGGAACAGGCCGGAGCCGTGCGCGCGCGGGTTGACGCCGACCTCGATCTCGATCGGCCGGATCTCCTCGGTGCTGCGTCCGTCGGGCCGCCGCTTCTCGACGGCGATCTTCTGGCGCACGAGATCCTTGTAGATCGAGTCGGCCGCCTTCTTGACGTACGACTTCGTCTGCGAGTCCTTCGTGGCGGGGCCCGCCTCGGCGCCCTCGCTTTCGGCGGCCGCCGAGCCGGCCGGGAAGGGAAGCTGGACCTCCTCGACGATCCGGTCGAAGAGGAGCTGCCGCTTGGCCGACTTGAGCGCCTTCGAGTCCTGCTCGGCGTCGGTGAGCGCCTTCAGCTCGTTCCCGAACTGCTCGCGCACCGGGCCCTCCACCGCGACGGAGCGCTGCTTCTCCAGCAGCATCGCGAGCGCCGAGCGGACCTGCAGCTGGCGCTGCACGTCCTCGTCGGTCGACTCCATCGTGATCGCCGGCGCCAGCTCGCCGAGGAGCTCCTCGGCGATGCCGCCCGCCTCGCGCAGGCCGACCTGCTGGATCCGCTCCCAGATCGTGTGGCCCTGGTCGCGCTCCAGCTCGGCGACCAGCTCCAGATCGAGCCACTTCGCCTTGCCGGCCTGCCGGCGCAGGTCCTCCTGCGCGTCGCAGAGCTTCGCGATCTCGCCGTGGGCGAGCTCGAGCGCCTCGAGGATCGTCTCCTCGGGGATCTCGTTCGCGCCGGCCTCGACCATCGTCAGCGCCTCCTTCGTGCCGACGACGATCAGGTCGAGCTCCGACTCGTCCTCGCTTTCGCGCAGCGTCGGGTTGACGACGAGCTGGCCGTCGATCAGACCGACCCGTACCGCTCCGACCGGGCCGAGGAACGGCAGCGGCGAGAGCATCAGCGCGGCCGAGGCCCCGTTGATGCAGAGGATGTCGTGCCCCGTGACCATGTCCGCGCTGAGCACGGTGCAGATCACCTGCACCTCGTTGCGGAACCCCTTCGGCCAGAGCGGCCGGATCGGGCGGTCGATCATGCGCGCGGTGAGGATGGCGCGCTCCGTCGGGCGTCCCTCCCGCTTGAAGAAGCCGCCGGGGATCTTCCCGGCTGCGTACATCCGCTCCTCGACGTCGACGGTGAGCGGGAAGAAGTCTGCGCCCTCGCGCGCCTCGGCGCGTCCCTGGGCGGTGGCGAGCACCATCGTCTCGCCGGCGCGGACGACGACTGCGCCGTCCGCCTGCTTCGCGAGGTGGCCGGTTTCGAAGCTGATCTCCTGCGTCCCGACTTGGACGGAGACCTGCGCCCGGCGCTCGGTCGCGATACTCATCGATTGTCCTCCACTGTGCTTGTGGAGGGCGGGAGCTCGAGCCAGCTCACCATTGCGGGCTCGCTCGAACTTCCACCCTCCCGGTTGCGGAGCTAGCGGCGCAGGCCGAGCTCCTTGATCAGGGCGCGATAGCCCTCGAGGTCGTTCTTCTGCAGATAGTTGAGAAAGCGGCGGCGGCGCCCGACGAGCTTGAGCAGCCCGCGCCGCGAGTAATGGTCGTGCTTGTGCGTGCGTAGATGCTCCGTGAGCTCGTTGATCCGCTGCGTCAGCATCGCGATCTGCACCTGCGGCGAGCCCGTGTCGGTCTCGCTGCGGCCGTGCTTCGCGATGATCTCCTGCTTCGCTTCCTTGGTCAGGGACATCCCTGCTCCTCTCTCTCGTCTCCCGAGGTTCCGCCCGCGGCGCCAAGGAACGCTGCGCGAGCCGGGCCTGGGTCGCGGGTAGGGTAGCGGAAACCGGCATGGCGAGCGCGATTCCGCAGGGTCCGCTGGACGAGATCGTGCGTCGGGCACGGGAGCGGACGCGCGTGCCCGTCGCCGCGGCGGCGCTGCACGAGGACGGAAGGACCGACCTCGCGGGCGAGCACCGGCGGCCCTTCCGGATCGCGTCGATCACGAAGTCGTTCACTGCGACGGCGGTCTCGCTCGCGGGACTGCTCGACGAGCGTCGCCGCAGGCTCCTCTCCCACACCGCGGGCTACCGCACCGAGCGCCCGGAGCCGCTGCCGGCCGAGTGCGCGGGCCTCTGGTCGTACTCGAACGCCGGGTACCGCGAGGCGGCGGACGGATTCGACGGCGGGTACTCGGACGCGGTCCGGGAGCTCGTCCTCGAGCCGCTGAGCCTGCGCCACACCGGCTTCGAGACACCGGACGACGCCGTGCTGGGAACCCTGCCGGGCGGCGCCGTCGCGGATCCGTCGTATCCCGCCGAGCGGAGGCCGAGCGGCGGGCTCTGGTCGACCGTCGGCGACCTCGTCGAGTACGGCCTCGCGCATTGCGAGCGGTGGGCGCATCTCCACGAGCCGGTCGCGGACGCGCTCGGCGCTCGGTACGCGCTCGGCTGGTGGGTGCGCGACGGCGTGCTCGACCACGAGGGCTCGGTCGGTGGCTTCCAGTCGCTGCTGCTGCTGGTTCCCGAGCGCCGGCTCGTGCTCGCGGTGCTCACGAACTCGTGGCGGGGATCGACCCTGATCAGCGAGGTCGTCGAGGCTCTGGAGCTCGCGCCCGCGGCGCGCGCCGCCGACGATCCCTCACCCGTCGACGGCACCTACGCGCTCGACGGCGTCACCGCGACGGTCACCGCCGGCTCGATCACCGAGCTCGAGCGGGAGCCCCTGACGGGGACGCAGCTGAAGCGGCGCTACCCGGTCAGCCTCGACGCCACGCTCATGTCCTGGCGCAGCGACTTCCCGCGGCCGGGCGTCGCGCGCATCGGCTGGCTCGCCCTGCCTCGGGTCGTGTCGGAGTAGGTCAGCCGGGTCGCTCGACGGAGCGTGCCCGCTCGACGTCGGCGCCGATCGCCGCGACGAGCTCCTCGAGCGAGTCGAACCGCGCCTGCTCGCGGAGCGGGCTCCACACCTCGACGACCAGCCGCCGGCCGTAGAGGTCGCCGTCGAAGTCCAGGAGGTGCGCCTCGACGCGGCGCTCGCTGCCGTCGAAATGGGGGTTCGTCCCGATCGAGACCGCCGCGCGCCGTCCGTTCGTCCAGCCCGCGTAGACGCCGTCGGGCGCAACGAGCAGCCCCGGCGGCACGTCGAGGTTCGCCGTCGGGAAGCCGAGCTCCCGCCCCCGGCCGTCTCCGCGCACCACGACGCCCTCGACCTCCGGCGGCCGCCCGAGCAGGCGCGCGGCCTGCTCCGTCTGCCCCGCGTGCAGCAGATGCCGCACGTGGCTCGACGAGACGTTCTCAACCAGGGGGACGCGCCGGACGTCGAACCCGAGTCGCTGCAGGAGGTCGAGGTCGCCCTCGCGACGGCGACCGAAGCGGAACGTCGCGCCCGCCGCGACGGCCTCGACGCCGATCGAACGCAGCATCCCCTCGGCGAACTCCTCCGCACGCAGCGCCGCGAGGCCCTCGTCGAAGCGCAGGACGAGCACGTCCTCGACGCCCGCCGCCTCCAGCAGCTCCAGCCGGCGCTCGAGCGTCGTCAGCAGCTCGACGCCCTCGCCGAGGACCGTGCGCGGGTGCGGGTCGAACGTGACGACGGTCGTGCGCAGGTGGGCGTCCCGCACCGCCTC
>Ga0070739_10004123_pt1 | contig 17487 bp, 11 predicted proteins | sample Coa_R1_7_FD_66445 | JGI IMG/M metagenome (GOLD analysis project Ga0070739, IMG submission 66445) | Surface soil microbial communities from Centralia Pennsylvania, which are recovering from an underground coalmine fire - Coalmine... | ecosystem: Environmental > Terrestrial > Soil > Unclassified ... | reverse complement strand
CAGCACGCCGTCATTACTATTGCCGGAGATGACATTGCCCGCGCCGGTCGTGGTTCCGCCGAGGGTGTTGCTGTTGCCGGCGACCTCGATGCCGTTTTTCGTGAAATGCTCGATGATGAGGCCGGACACAATGTTGCCCGATCCTTGCAGCAGCAACCCGTCGCTGCTGCTTCCGGCACCTGTTCCATTCAAGGTGATCAGTTTGCCGCTGCCGCCTTGGCTGAGTCCGTTGATGAAGACGCCATTGGCCGTCAACGTCGGCAATTGACTCGTGAGGTTAATTGTTTGCGCACTGCCGGCTGTTCCAATATTGAAATCGATCTCGGTGTACTTGCCGAGGTTGGCCTGATTGATGGCATCGCGCAGCGTCCCTGCACTGCCCGTGTCAGCTGTGCTGGTAACAATATAGGGCGACAGCAACCAACGATCTTCCAGTGCTTCGAGGCGCGGCCGGGAAGGGCGGCGAACGACGGCTTTGCGTCGCATGCTTTGATACAGTGCCCAGCGGCGCTCAACGGATCGTTTCCAGCTGCGAATCCAAGAGGAGAATGCCATATTCGGGTGTTCCTTTCATGAGCGAGGGTCGGCGACACACGGTGAAACGATAATAAACAGCAGGCGAGCGCTTCGCGCTCAGAAGAGCCAACAGCTTTCCGCCTGACAGCATCCCTTCGGAGACCACCTAGATCCAACGACTCTTCTTCCACTCCACCTATTTCAATCCACTAAATATCTCATAACGGAACTGTTCGGCATCCGGCAGCCGGCACAGGCCGCCAACAACACCCTGACGCCGCATCTTCGTTCCAACACCTCACGTTCCGAAAGTCACAACACAAAACCCAAACATGACCGTGAGAGCGACGCAGCCACAGATAAATGAATAACGGCCGTTTCCACAGATTGATGCCGAGCATTTGGTCGGCGTGGAGAAGCATCTCTTGGATTACGGGAGTTGGATTGTTGTGTTGGGATAGGTGATGAACCAGATGCACCACGACTATCTGTTGGAGACATCCGCAGCGCGCGTCGAACGCGGCCAGACAGGCTGGCACACCATCAACCTCTGCGCGTAGCGGTGATTGGTCGTTGCACGCTAAGCGGCGCAGCATGGATGCGTCCTCGCCATGGAGGCTAATCACAGATGGAGAATCAACGAGCTTCTTAGGGCGGAAGCATCCTTCCCTAAGGGCGTTCCGAACAGGGATGGTTGAAGTGTACAGATTCAGTTTCAGATTGCAAGATAATTTGCTCTGAAAATAAAACAAGGAATGTAGACGACAGCGATGAATGCGAAGGTGATCAAACCGACGCTCGAATTTCGATCTCTTCTAATACACCTGCCCGTGTACGTGTATGGTTCAGGGGCTTCCTCTTGGGCAGCAGTATTCTGGGTGACGCTCACTTCTTAGAGCTATCGGATACAACGGTGGCGATACGTTTCTAACTTGCTTGGCTCGGCAAGTTAGAACGTATCGCCGCCGTTGGGTCCCCTAACTCTTGCGCTTCTATCTACGCGATAAATCGCCGGCCTTCTCGGCTTCCTGGCGGCTAATCAAGCCGTCGCCGTCGGTGTCGATCTTGCGAAACAACTCGTCGCGGAAAAGAAACTCCTTGCGGGATACGTCGCCGTCGCGATTACGGTCCATCTTGCGGAACCAGGTCGGCCCAGGCTGGGCGGCTTGCTCTTCCTCGTAGTCGCTGAAATAGCGCTCAACGAAGGCGTTTTCCTGATTGGAACCGCCCGGCCGCGCCGGGCCGCGCCGCAGCGTCAACTGATAGCAGGGCGGAAGGTCTTCCTTCTGGAGAAACCCCTTGCTCCCTCGCCGGGCCAACAGCTTTGGCGCTTGGTTGATCTCACGCACACTGAGCCGGCCGTCGCGGTCACTGTCGAGCAAGTCGAACAAGCCGCGGCTCTGATCGCGCAGCACCAGGGTCACGCAGGCGTTCTTCGACCGGTTCTCCAGGTCGATCATGTTATCGAAAAAGGCGAGCAGTTCCTTTTCGGTGACTTTGCCGTCGCCGTCGCGGTCCATCTGCTTGAAGATTCCGCCGAAGAAGGGGGTCTTCTTCGCTTCCTTCTCGTCGAGATAGCCGTTGTTGTCCTTGTCGGCCGATTTGAACAACACACTAAACTGCGGCTTGACGTAGTCGAGGTAGCGGTTGGTGGTTCTCTTGTCGGCATCGCGGCGTAGCTCCAGTCGCGTTTTGCCGAGATCGACCAAGCTGATGGAATCCTGGAAGTGGATCTCGTCGGCCAGCGCGCTCGGCTTGCCGGCTACGGCTCCCAAGGCGAGGGGCTTGCCGGCCTTATCGCCGAAGGACACGACGAAGCAAAGATCCGGATCGCGCTGGACGAACGTCGCCAGCTCTTTGCTGTCCAGCACGCCGTCCTTGTTGGCATCCAACCGCGTGAATGTCGCTTCATCGAGGCCGAGCTGGTTGCGCGTGAGCTTGCATTCCGGCTGCTTCTTGCTTTCCTTGCTTTTGTCGTTTGTCTTTGCTGGTTTCGTCTCTTTGGAGGCTCGTTTCGGGGGAGCAGGAGTTGGTCCCTGCGGCTTCGGGGCCGAAGCACTGAGTTGAGCGAACGGTTTTTTGACATTCGGATCATAGCGTTCGGCCATCCGGCCGGCCAATTCCGGCGGTGCTTGGCCAGGCTTGGGGATCGGCACCAAATATTTGTTGCCGACGACGTTGGCATTTTTGGGAACAGCCATCGCCATCATGGCGAGCATGTTGCCTTTGGGTTTCTCCTGCGGCACTAGCTCTTGTCCGGTGATGATTTCATCCTCGTTCTCGTCCTTCGCCAGCAAAAGAGCCGGGGCCGCGTCCAGCTCTTTCTGCGTCAGCTTGCCGTCCTTGTCTGTATCGAGCAGTGCGAAGATGGCCTTGCTCAGCGCCGCCACTTCCGGATCGGGCCGCATGCCGCCCATGTACAGGGCCAGCAGGGCATCCCCGGCCGGCGGCGACATATCAAGCTGGAATTGAAACGGCACGAAGCCGTTCTTGCGATAGGACGCCGATAGCTCGGCCAACGATACTTTGCCGTCCTTGTCGGTATCCAGTTCCTTCATGGTGGGCGAGCCGCCTTCGAGAAAACTGCCAAGTCCCCCTCGGCCCGAACCCAGGCGCGGGGCGCGTTCGGCCTCTTGCTGGCTCAACACGCCGTCGCTGTTCACGTCGAGGAAGCTGAACACATGCTTCATCAAAGCGTCCCAGGCATCCGGCAACGGCTTGCCGTCCACGCGGACATGCAGCCGAACGAGCAGCGGCCGGGCCTCGGCCAGGAAGACGAAGTCTTGTACGTCGTCTTCTCCCTTGCTGGCGCTAGGGGCGAGTGGGTTCGCTTCGCCGGCAAGAAGCCAGGTCGTCAGCAGCACGAGGCTGGCCGCGGGCAAGGCACGGAAAAGAAAGCGTCTCATGCCAGCACCTCCTGGATGGGCTTGGCGGCCGGATCGGCGATGCGAATGGGTCGGCCGACGTTGGAGCGGTTCTGTTTCTTGATGTCGATGCCCAGGGCGAGAGCGATGGTGGCCAGGAAGTCCTGGGTGCCGATTGGCCGGTCCGTCACTTCCATGCCGTCGGCGCTGGTCTTGCCGATGACTTGGCCGCCTTTGATGCCCCCGCCGGCCAGCACCGTCGTCCACGAGGTAGCCCAGTGATCGCGGCCGGTATTGTCGTTGATCTTCGGCGTCCGGCCAAATTCGCCCATCCACACGATGAGCGTTGTCTCCAGCAATCCGCGCTGCTTCAAATCACCCATCAACGTCGCCCAGGCCGGGTCGAGCACCGCACTGAGCTTTTTCACGCTCTCAAAATTGCTGATGTGCGTGTCCCAGCCCAGCGTCAAGTTCTCGACGTTGCTGAGCGTGACCTCAACGAACGGCACCCCTTGCTCGACCAGTCGCCGAGCCAACAGACAGCCCTGGCCGAATAAGTTTCGGCCATAGGCATCGCGCAGTCGTTTCGGCTCCTCGTCAAGATCGAACGCCTTGGTGGCGCGAGAACGCATGAGCGTGACGGCCCGTTCGTAGGCGCTGCGCTGGCTCTCGGAGGGCAGGGCCGACCGCGTTTGCAGAAAATCGTCTTGCATCTCGCGCAACAGCGCGATGCGGGCGGCCTCGCGCTCGGCGCTGACCCCTTTAGGCCGGGCGATGTCCGACACTTTCAAGCCGTCCTCGTAATTGCTCTGCCGGCCGGGAATGGCGAAGAGGCTTTGCTGATTCTCGCCGACAACCAATGGTGCATAGCGGGGGCCAAGAAATCCGGGGTTGTACGCCGCCGGGCTGAAAAAGCGATAGGGCGCGATGCTGACGAAGCTGGGCAGCTCCGCTCCCGGCAATTCCAGCTCCTTGGACAAGAGCGAGCCGAGCGTGGGATAGTGGACTGGCCCGCCGGGCAGGTAACCAGTGCGCATCTGATACGTGGCCCGGCCGTGATCGGCTTCTTTGGTGTGCATGGAGCGGACCAGCACCATGTCTTTCATGTGCTGGGCGATCTTGGGAAGATGCTCGCTGATTTTGATGCCGGGCACGCTGGTAGCGATTTCCTTGTAAGGTCCGCCGTTTTTGTGGCCGGGCTTCAAATCGAAGGTATCCATCTGGCTGGGACCGCCGTTCATCCACAGCAGGATGCACGAGCATTTGCGTTCCGGGGTCGAGGCGGCGGCCAAGTTTTCCAGCCAGCCCGACATCGAGTAGCCAACGACGCCGGCGGCCGACAATTTCAACCAATCACGGCGCGACAAACGGAGCGAGGAATGAGACATGAGGATCTCCTTTCCGCCATCCGCTTCCCGCTATCCGCTATCCGCCAAATAAATCCCAGCGGGTAGCAGGAAGCGGATGGCGGATAGCGGTTAATGATTCACGATGAATTCGGGACTATTGAGCAGCGCCCAGAACACGTCGGCCAGCGCTTCCTTGTCAGAGCCTTGGCCGCGTTTGCCCGCGTCCTGGAGGAATTTCACGGCCCGGTGGATTTCCTTCTCCGCCGGCTGGCGCGACAAGGTCGCCAGGTACAGCGTCTCGATGCGCTCCTCCGTGCGGATGAACGGGGTCTCGACGATGGCGGCCAGCGTTTCGCTCTTCTCAAGCGAAGTGGCGGCTTCGACTACCTTGCCGTTCATCAAGGAGAGCGCCTGGAAAATAGAGGTCTGCGCTTCGGTGGCGCGTTCAGGCTGGCTCGCGAAGCGCGTCAGAAATTCGGAGCGGGCCGAGCGCTTGCCGCCGAAAATGCTGCTGAGCAGATCATCGCCGCCGCCCGAATCGCGGTAGCCGGTCGCCATCGCCACGCTGTCGAAAAGCTGCTCTGCCGTCAGACCGCGTAGCGACATCCGCGCGAACAGCTCCCGTGCCGGCTCGTCGCGCTGGCCAGCACCGCCGCTGGTAAGCTGATAGGGCCGCGAGAGCGTGATGGCTCGGATGAGGAACTTCACATCGAAGCGATGGGCGACGAACTCATGGGCCAAAAGATCGAGCAATTCGGGATGGCTGGGACGGTGGTCCCCACCGACCATCTCATCGACGGGATCGATCAAGCCGGTGCCCAGAAAATACGCCCACAGCCGATTGACGGCGGCGCGGGCGAAATAGGGATTGTTCGGCCCGGTCATCCAGTCGGCGAGGGTGCCGCGGTTGCTGGATTTGCTTTTCCACAAAGGCTCGGTGCCGTCCAGGAAGAGCGCCTGCGCAACGCGCTCGGTTCCGGGAATTACCAACTCTCTCTTATCGGGAAGTTCCTTATCCGGCAAAAGGAGATCTTGCGTCCGTCGCGATTTAATGCCGGCGAAGAAGGCGGCATAGCCCCAAAATTGCTCCCTTTTCCACTCGGCAAAGGGGTGATTATGGCACTGAGCGCACTCGACGTTGATGCCCAGAAAGACACGGGCGGTGCTGGCGGCGAGGTTTTCCGGCTTGAACTCCTTGGCCGCGTAGAAGGCCATCGGCGTCGGCCCGCCGGCGCCCAGGAACAACTCGATCTCTTCCCCCTTCTTGAGGGGCATGGTTATCAGTTCGCGGGCCATTTCATCGTAACCGGCGTTGCGCGCGACTAACTGTTTCAGCCACGCCTCGAAGCTGGGCTGTTGCAGACGCACCTGGAAGTTGTTGCCGGCCTCCGGCAACAGCAACATGCGCCAGACCGTGGTGAAATGCGTCACGTAACGGGAGCTGCCCAGCAACTGCTCGACCAGCCGGGCACGCTTGTCAGAGCGGCGATCGCGGAGAAAGGTCCGCGCTTCCTCGACGGACGGAATGCGACCTGCCAGGTCGAGATAAACGCGCCGCAGAAACTCTGCATCGTCGGCGATGGGTGCCGGTTGGGTGCCGGTATCCGCCCAACGCTGGGCAATGTGCCGATCGATGGCCGCAGTCAGTTTTTCGACATCGCTTTGAGGTTTATTCGGATCGGGCGCTTTCGCCCTCGCCGCGGAGCCGCCGGCAAGCACCGACGCGGCCAGAATCGCGAGGCAGACAAGACGGGCGGACATGGGTCAATCCTCCAGGATTCCTTGGCGAGTCTCAAAACGGAACAGAAGACTATTCGTAAATGGTCGGGCAGCATTCGAGAATAACTACCCTATCGTCGCTGGAAAGGTTTCGTGAGTCAAGTTCCCGGCGTCCGCCACTGGAAAGATCCGCTACATTGAACCGAATACGAAACGGGGATAGCGATTGGTCGATAGTAAGTCATTTGAGAGAAGCCAGCTCAGCGAAGCCTCGTCATTCCGCAGCGGATTACTTAACCAGCCTCTCGGCTTCGCGGCGGAGCAATTCGAGCTGGAGTCGCTGCACCCACGGCAGGGCGGCGGTATCGGGCGCGGCGAGGGCATCCATCGCTTTCTTCAACCATTGGCGCGCTTCGTCCTTGGAACCCATCTGCTGGTGAACCAACGCTAACCACAGCCACTCTCGTATGCACGGCCGGCGTCCGTGGATGGCTCGCGCTTCGTTCAGCAGCCGAGCGGCGGACGGCAAATCGCCCGCGCGGAAGCGGGCTGCTCCCAAGGTGCATAGATAATCCGGATCGCTCGGTCCGCGTTCGACGGCCTGCTTCGCCAGCTCTACCAACTGCCCGCCTGGCACACCGCAAGTCGCCGACAGTAAACAAGTCCACGCAGTCAGGTAGGCGATGCGGTCCTTTGCTTGCTTGGCGGTTTGATATTGTTTCCACAGAGCGGAGCAAGCGCGGCGATAGCCGGCGTGGTCGCCTTCACGCAGAAGCAGCACAGCATAGAGGCTCCATGCCTCGGCCTTGTCCGGGGCGCGGCGCACGACCTCGGCGAAGTCGGCGGCGGCTTCCTTCCAGTGTTCCCTTTCGCCCTGCACTCGGCCGCGACTGGCGTAGTACAGCCAATTGTCCGGATCTTCTTGAATCAGCTTGTCCAGGTGCCAGAGGGTGGCGTCCCAATGGCCGCCGCGAATGCACTCCTCGGTGGTTTGGCGATGCCAGGCCGTGATGTGATCGGCAGAAAAGCGAAAGAAATCGCTCCGCGTCTGCCGCAGTGTGGTCCATAACTCCTTGAGTTCGCCCGGTTCCAGCGGCATGATGCCGCGGCGTTCGTCGATGCGGCTGCCGGAGAGCAGCTGGGCGAGATGAATCAGATCCTCGACCTCGGCGTTAGTTGTGGGCAGATCCCAGGACCAGACCGTGCCGGTGAGGCTGGTGGTAAGCAGGTTTCGGCCATCGGGGCTGAAACGCACTTGCCGGACGGACCAAGGATGTCGCAAGGGCGGTGTCAGCGTTTGGCCGCTGCCGGCATCCCAGACGCGGGCGGTCTGATCCAGGCTGCCCGTGGCCACACGCCGTCCGTCGGGGTCGAAGCGAGCCTGCACCACGCTGCCGTCATGTTTGAGCGGCGGGGCCAGCAATTCGCCGCTGGCGATGTCCCAGATGCGAGCGGTGTTATCGTCGCTGGCTGTTACCAGTCGGCGGCCGTCGGGGCTGAAGTCCGCGAACTCGACTGTGCTGGCATGATTCAGTGGCGGACTAAGGGGTGCGCCGGTTGCTGCGTTCCAGACGCGGGCCGTCTGGTCGATGCTGGTCGTGACCACCATGCGGCCATCGGTGCTGAAGGCGGCGTAGGTAATGTCGCCGTGATGCACCAGCGGGGGCGTGACCGGCTCGCCGCTGTGAACATCGTATACCCGCGCGGTGTTATTTTTGCCGATCTTGAGGACGAAGCGGCCATCGGGACTGGTTTGATCCGGCGAGGCAGGGCGGCGCAAAGCAGCCAGCGAACCCAAGCGTAAATCGCGGTCCACACGCGAAAGAAAAACGTCGGCCTCATCGACGACCTGGGCCTGGTGGCGGCAAGCAACGTCCCAGAGGCGGGCCGTGCCGTCGTCGCTGGCGGTGGCCAGGCATCGACCGTCGGGGCTGAAGGCGACGCGGTTGATGCTGCCATTGGCAGGCAAAGGCGGCGTCAAGGGCAATCCGGTATTGGCGCTCCAGACGCGGGCGCTGTTATCGTCGCCGGCGGTGGCCACGCGGCAGCCGTCGGGACTGAACACGGCCCAGCGGACAACGCTCTTGTGCCGCATCGGTTCGACCAACGGTTCGCCGTCGGCAACGCGCCAGATCATCGCCGCGCCGCCTTCGCTGGTGGTCAACAGACGTTGGCCGTTGGGACTGAAGGCCACGTGGATGATGCGGTCGCGCTGGCGCAGGCGCGGGCCGACGGGCACGCCTCGAGCAACGTCCCAAACATGGGCGACGCCGCCGGCGGAGCCGATGGCGAGGTGCTTGCTGTCGGGGCTAAAAGCCAGGCACAGCGCGGCGCGACCGAGGGCGATAACAATCGGCGTTGCTTTGCGAGTGGCCGCGTCCCACACATGGACGTGCCCATCATCGCCGGCGGTGGCCAGCAGGCGGCCATCGGGACTGAAGAGGGCGACGTTCACCGTGTCGCTGTGTGAAAGCTCGCCCGGCAACGGTTTGCCGGTGGCCACGTCCCAGACGCGAGCCGCCTTGCCGCTCGCCGTCACGATCTGCCGGCCATCGGAGCTGAAATCGAGCCAGCGCAGCATCCCGCCGGGATTCAGCACGACCGGCGGTGCGGCGGTGTCCTGGATGTCCCAGATGCGTGCCGTACCGTCGCGGCTGGCGGCAGCGATACGCCGGCCATCGCGGCTGAAAAGAGCGAAGATCACCGGGTTGCCTGCATCCAAGGGTGCAATCGCTTCTTTTCCCGTTTCGCTATCCCACAAGTAGACTTTGCCGTCGTCGCTGGCTGTCAGCACCCGGCTGCCGTCGGGACTGAAGCGCAGGTCGTTGACGGAGTCCTCATGAACCCACAATTGCTGGGGCCGGGGCAGTCCCTGTTCCAGAGCTGCGATGCGTTGGCGATGCGCTCCCTGCTGCTCCGGCTTATCCGCATCAAGCCGCAGCGCTTCGGTGAACCACAATAGCGCGGTGAAGCCATCGCCGGCGTTCATGGCGCTGGTGCCCTGGGCGACGTGCAGACGAACAAGGTTCTGCCGGTTTTCCTCCGCATTGGCCTGCGCATCTCCGAGCGCGTGCTCCAGCTGAACGTGATAGATCGCTCCGACAGTCAAGAGCGCTAGGGCCGCGACAAAGAGCACGCCGGTCACGGTCGCTTTGGTCGGATGGCGACGCGTCCACTTGACGCTTCGCCCCCACCAGCCAGTTGGCCGCGCTTCGATCGGTTGATCGCTGAGAAAGCGATGGAGATCTTCGGCCAAGTCTTCGGCACTGTGGTAACGGCGGGCCGGGTCTTTTTCCAAGCATTTCAGGCAGATGGTTTCCAGATCGCGCGGCACCTTTAGCTGCATGTGCGATGGCGGCAGAGGATCTTGCGCCAAGAGTTTGCGAATGGTGGTCAGCGAGCTATCGCTCTCAAAGGGCGGTCGGCCGGTGAGCATTTCGTACAGTATGGCTCCCAGGCCGTAGACATCGGTAGCGGGACCGATGGCGTGCGTGCGCGACTCGGCCTGTTCGGGAGCCATGTAACTGGGTGTGCCGAGAATGGCGCCGGTGCGCGTCTGCGATTGGATGTCGAGATGCTTGGCCAGACCGAAATCGGTGATTTTGGGGATACCGTAAAGACGAAATGCTGCCTGCATCTCGGAGTGCAACGTATCTACACCGGAGACGTGTTGGCTCGGAGTCGCCAACAAGATATTGCCGGGCTTGAGATCGCGATGAATGATGCCCTTCTGATGGGCGCTGTGCATGGCCAGAGCAAGAAGGCGGATCAGGTGCGCGGCCAACCGCGGCGGCTGCGCCGCGCCGGTGAGCTTCTGCGCCAGCGTGCCGCCTTCCACGTATTCCAGCGAGAAGAACGGGCAACCGTTGTATTCGCTGATCTCGTAAATCTGCACGATATAGGGATGTTGCAGGCGTGCCACCGCCTCGGCCTCAGCGCGAAAGCGTTCCAGCTGTTGCGGATCGGCATTGGCGCCGGCCAGGATCATCTTCAGGGCGACGAGCCGATTGAGCTTGGTCTGCCGTGCCTTGTAGACAACGCCCATGCCTCCGCGGCCCAACTCGCCAAGGATCTCGTAGTCGGGAATGTGCTGCGATAGAACCGGCGTGCGCCGATCGCCGTTCTCCTCCGGCGGACGCGGCAGGGTCGCTTTCGCAGACGACGTTTCCCCTGCCGGCGGCGGCTTGTGTTCGTGCGTCTCGGGCTGGTAATCGAGCGTCTGCGGAAAATTGAGGGTCGCCGGAATCGGAGCGAGTCCGCAGATGGGGCACACCGGCGGTGCCTGGCTCGCTTGTTCGTCGGGTTCCCACTGATGGCCGCGCGGGCAGGTCAGCGGCATGGCCATGATACGATCCTCGCCGGATGCCTCGATACAGTCATTGTGGCGGACGCGAGGGATCGGTCAAGTCAGGCGAGGAGGGTGTAAGTAGCGTGATGGGTTAACGAGGAGTCGCTCTTGTGGCCGCGAAGTATTGTGCCAGGTTCAATAGCACCTGCCCCCTGTTGCATGGAGGCGTGTGACTTTTTCAATAATCAGCAGTGCCAGTTCTTCTCCCGAATTCAGAGCTTCAATCTCTTCTCGCGTGACAATGATCATCCGGATCTTCTTACCCAGTGCGAAGGCGATAAGGGAGTGCGCAGCGGTGAGATGCTCCGCGACCCCTGTGATGCCCTTTGCGGCGATAAGCACGCCGAAGTCTAAACCTCGGTGCTCAATCTTCATCAGAAACCAGGCAACTTGTTCGCTTGTGACTGGATGACGCCATCCCTTGCACTCGACGAGGAAGAACGGATTCAACTGAAAAAGACCAGCCGGATCTTGCTGGTTGAAACAGGCAATATCGATCTCCTCCGTGGCGAACGTATTCAGAAGGTTCCGCCCGGTGATCGTGACTCCCGGAATACAGCCGAATAGATAGCAAGTGAGTTCCTCGTAGGCCTTTCCACGCGTCGCTTTGGTCCGAGCTTTATCCGCCTTCCGCAAATACTCTTGGATTTTCGCTTTGTCGTAGGCTGACATCTCAGGTATTTCCGTGGACCCGCTGATTGCGCAGCCGGCGAACTAGGTCTGCGAAGCTCGAGTGTTGTAACCCCTCCAGAAATTGCTCTGCGGAAATGATCAGCACATTGGGTATGCAAACGATACGGGTCAAGTCGATCGTCGCGGTGCGGTAAATCAGTAGCCCCCATCGGATGTCGCTGCGAGCCATAGCCTTTGCCAGCTGCTCGATTGCTCGACTCACGTCCGCGGTGTTGCGGATCTTCAGGCGAAGTGCTACCGCGATGGGATTGCCAAGCCAAGGGGATAGATCGTCCGACCAGACAGCGAGATCTATGCCGCGATCCGATCCCCGCGCTTCCGAGACAGTGGCCACCCCACTCGCCCGAATCGCCGAAGCGATGATTGCTTCGAGTTGGGCTTCGGTAATCGCCTCGCCCGCCTTGCGAAGTTGGTCCAACAAGTCGTCCGCCTGGCCCCCCAAGGGATGTGTGCGCTTGGCAGGCTTGGGAGAGGTTTTCGCGCTTTGCTGAGTGGCGATAAGTATTTGGCTAATCCCGAAGTCCAGCCTGGCGGACTTCTCCGGATCAAAGCGAAAGTACGGGATTCCGCTTGAAATCCAAAGCGAAGACGAGGCATCTCCGGTAAGTAGCGCAAACGTCGGTTTGCCCATCGCTAGAGCGAAACCGACCTCGAAGAAGACAGTGTTGCTGGCCGCGGTTGAGTCCACTACTGCGATAACGAGATCCGCTCGCCCTATTGCTTCTCGCACAATCTCGGAAAGATTTCGGCCCGGCAGGTCGAGTTCGTCGGGACTAAAGACCGATACTCCCTTGCTTTCAAGTTCCTTGCGGACCCCGCAGGTGTCCACGTATGCCGGGGCGGAGATGAAGGCGGTTAGCGTCCGCCCTGTGACAGTCTTCTCAGCGCCGTTCGTATTATCGATCGTCGCCTTGCTCATAGCGATACCTCCTGCGGCCCGTGAATGAAGGTCACAGAGAACATTGTACCGCCCAAGGGCCGGAGACGCAGTGTGAAACCTCACCCCCTCGACTTGCCGGGGGTACTGCCACCCCCGGCAAGCCGGAGACAGTATGGAGAAGGCTACATGAACTCCTCCACCAGCTCGCGCCGCTGCTCCGCCGTCAGGCCGCGCGGCTTGAGGACGAGCGGTTCGCCTTGCAGCGCCGAATCGAGCTTATCCAGCGGCGGGCGCGGATTGGGATTGCGGTAGAACAGACCAATCGGAATCTTCGCGCCCCATTCGATGGCACGATCCATCGCCGCGTGGAAGTCCGACGGATTGTGACCTTTGTCCTCCAAGCGATAGACGTGCTCGCGGAACCAGTGGTAGGTGTTCTGCTTGTTGAACGTGACGCACGGACTGAACACGTCGATGAGGGCGAAGCCCGGATATTGGATGCCTTCCATGTAGAGCTTCTGCAGGTGCTTGGGATCGCCGCTGAAGCCGCGGGCGATGTAGCCGCAGCCGGAAGCCAAGGCCAGCGCAAGCGGATTGAGCATGTGCTCCAGGTTGCCCTGCGGCGTGCTTTTGGTCACCATGCCGTGTTCGCTGGTCGGCGAAACCTGCCCCGTCGTCAGACCGTAGATCTCATTGTTCATGACGATGTAAGTCAGGTTGATGTTACGGCGCATGGCCTGGATGAAGTGATTCAGGCCGATGCCGTAGCCGTCGCCGTCGCCGCCGGTGGCGATGACGGTCAGGCTGTGATTGGCCAGCTTGGCCCCGGTGGCGAAGGCCAACGCTCGGCCATGCAGGCTGTGGACGCCGTAGGAGCGGAAAAAGCCGGGCAGGTTGGACGAGCAGCCGATGCCGGAGACGACCAGCAGCTCGTGCGGCTGAATCTCCAATTCGGCGCAGGCTTTCTGCAGGACGTTCAAGACGCCGAAATCGCCGCAGCCGGGGCACCAGTCCGGGGCCACATCGGATTTAAAATCCTTCACTTCGAGTTTGCGAGTGGTTGTAGCGGTCAAAGTCGTCATATAGCAAAACTCCAATGTTGGGTTCGTGGAAAAATCACAACGCTTGCCACGGTTTTTCGCGGCGGAACACGATACACAGATGGCGCGTGTCTTCGTCGGGCGGAAAAGCGTGCAGGCGATTGCCGGTGCCTGGCTCGGCCGGACACCAGATCAAGTGATCGCCGTCCAGCTCGTAGATGACCAGCGACGTTTTGCCCCGGTGCTTCTCCGGCCCTTCTTGGATGGTCATGTCCATCATCTTGGGCTTGGCGGTCGGATCGAGCGTGAAGACGCCGAGGTAAATATCGCCGTTCTTGAACTTGACGGTGAAGTGATCGCCGGCAATGAACATTTGCGCTTCGCGGATGCCGGAAACGAAGTTCCAACTCCCCTGCAAACGCTCTCTGTCGCGCTGGACGGCGGTTTCGCGCGCCACATCGGGATCGAGTAAGAGGGTATCCATTGACATTGCTCCCTTTCGGATTGATGATTTCAGATTGATGATTGATGATTTGTTTTTCAATCATCAATCATCAATCTGAAATCATCAATCTGGTTAATGCGCCACCGAGTGGGCCACACCGGACAGCCGGCCCTTCCAATCGGCGCTGGTGCCGCTCGGATGATCCGTTCGCCAACCCGGCTCCGTGGACTGCACGTTGACAATCTCTGCCTTGCCGTTCAGGATGTCCTGCACGGCGGCGACAATGTGTTTCGGCTCGAACGGTTCGCCGTCGTACTTGCGAACGTGGCCGTTGGCGGCGATGCCGGTTTCGGCCCGCAAGTGCCGGGCGAACTGCCCGCTCTGGTTGTTCTCCACGACGATGATGCGGCGGCTGCGGCCAAGCAGCTTTTGCACCTCGCGCGCCTGGAACGGCAACAGATAGCGAATGTGCAGATGGTTCGTGGAAATCCCGGCAGCGTTGAGGCGCTCGACCGCCTCGGTGAGAACGCCCCAGGTCGAACCCCAGCCAACCAGCGTCACTTCCGCATTGGCCGGCCCGTTGAAAAGCGGCGGGGGCACGTTGTCCAGCACCGTTTCCATCTTGCGCACACGCTTATCCACCATCATCTTGCGGCGCACCGGATCGGTGTAGATGTCGCTGAGGAGAACACCATCCTGATCGTGTTCGTCGGTGGCAGCCACAAAGAGATGCCCGGGCACGCCGGGCACGGCGCGCGGCGAGATGCCGGACTCCGTGTTCTTGAAGCGCAGATACGGCTCGCCGTTGGTGGCGTGCAGCTCGCCGTTCGTGGAGGGCAGAATCACTTCACCGCGGTCGATCTCGCGCACTTGCTCGAACACTGCCGGATCGACCGTTTCATTGCCTTCGCTGAGAAGTAGATCGGATACGACGATCACCGGACATTGATACTTGTCAGCGAGGTGAAAAGCGTCTTGAATGACGGCGAAACAATCGGGAATGCTGATCGGCGCGATGATGATGCGTGGGAAATCGCCCTGGCTGGCGCCGAAAGCCTGATTGAGATCGCCCTGTTCGGTCTTGGTGGGCACGCCGGTGGACGGGCCGGCTCGCATGACGTTAATGGCCACGACCGGCGTTTCCATGATGCCGGCCATACCGATTGCTTCGGTCATCAGGGCGAATCCGCCGCCGGAGGTGGCGCACATGCCGCGCACGCCGGCGTGATTGGCGCCGATGGTCATGTTGATGACGGAGATTTCGTCCTCCACCTGGCGGACGCAAATGCCTAGCTGTTTGCCGTGAGCGGCCATCCAGTGCAGAACGCCGGATGCCGGACTCATGGGATAGGCGCAGTAGAATTTGCAATCGGCCATCGCGGCGCTCATCGCCAGCACTTCGTTGCCGGTGACGAGGGCCCATTTCTGGCTCGTCGGCTTCAGCTGGCGCGGCAGCGGTGCGAAGTGGTCGCCGGCATAGTCGAAGCCCGCCTTGGCCGCCGCCACATTGGAGGCGACCACTTTCGGCTTCTTGGCGAACGTGGTGCCGATGACCGATTCCAGGCCGGCGAAGTCCAGACCCATCAGCCGCAGCATCGCGCCGACGGCGACGGTGTTCTGCATAACCGGCAATTCCTTATAGGAAGGAGCCAGCTCCGGCACCGGTAATGGACAGAGCTGGACTCCCTTGGGAGGCTCGTAGCTGGGTTTGACTTTGGCGCTGTTGTACAGGGCCACCCCCCCAGACCCTAATTCTTGTAAGTGACGATCGAGCGTATCCTGATTCAGGGCGATCAATCCGTCGATCTGGTCGCCGTGATTGAGAGGTTTCTGCGCCGAGACACGCAAGCGCAGCCAGGAATGTCCGCCGCGTATTACGGACTGATAGGAGTTGTACGCGTAAACGCCCTGTCCCTGCCGGGCCACGGCCAAGGCGAGCGTGTTTCCGGCCGAAGCGACGCCGTCGCCCGCGGCCCCACCGATACCGACGATCAGGTTGGCATGGTCCATTGGTACTGTTCCCCCGCCAAAAAATGTACAACGTACGCCGCAGATAACCGGCCAGACGCCGGCCCCACCCACCGTCCGGATGCGCCGAACGGAACGCGGTCCAAATGTGAAAGGCTCTCGACTCTGTACCGTTGCTGTTGCGAGGCCCCTAGCGCGGACGATTCAGGTACGTGAGGACCGCGCCGGTAGCTATGAACAAGATTCTTCTTTCGATGATAAGCGGTTTTTCGCCAGGTGCAATGAAATTACGGCGCGAAATGGAAATTTCTTGGCCCTATAGCCCCCGGATGGGAATCACGGCGAGCGGGGGGCGTAAGCCCCCTGTTGGGAATCAACAGGGGGCTTACGCCCCCGCTCGCCGAGAACGAAACACTTCACCTGCAATTTGAACAAGAACGCCTCAATTCGCGCTCTCTTTTAGCGACGAAGGACGCGCGGCGACCGTTGTTGCCTCACGATTGATACGGCAACGCAGCAGATTCAGATCTTCGTCGATCTTATCCAGAACGATGTCCGCGTCGGCGACAAGTCCGGCGGCCAGGTATTGACGTGCTTGAGCCAAGCCCATCTGGGCAATGGACAATCGGCGATCCACCATTTGGGTGAATTGGGAGAAGGACACGGAAACGGCATTTGTCTCGCGGGCGCGATCGGAAAGAACCAGCATGACACTCTCTCGTAACTGCAAACCCAGGGATGCCGGAGGAAAATGAGCCGTCGCCCTGACGGTCCTCCCAGGCGGGAGGAGTCTCCAGCGTTTCACACAACCTTGTGCGAGGCTTGGTCTACGAGGCGAAATCAAGTTGTGTGCGGGCAGACGCCAACTTGAGTTCGGCTTCCCTACCGATATGGCTAGTGACGGGCCAGGAGGTTCCTTCTCCTTCTCCGAGGCGTAGCGGCCCCTCTTTTACCCGAAAGGGCCTTTGCAATGCAAGAGCTTTTTTTCATTATTCTCGCTCCTCCTGGACAAACTTCGGCTCCTGGAGTCCCTTGATGGGGATGCCGAGCAGCTGAAACGGCACCGGCAACAAGGTTTCCTCTCCGACGCGCTTGGCTTCGAACCAGCGCACCTCTTCTTTGCCATCCGGCAACTTCTGAGGGATGCGCCACAACGAGCGCAGGTTCTTGATCTCGCGCGGCACCCAGGTCACGGCCGCTGGCGAGGAGCTTGACGGCGGCGACGGAAGCATCTTCATCAGGTACTGTTGGATTTGACGGAACGCTATCTCGTCTGTATCGAGTAGCTTTTGTCCCGATAGCCTCGCTCCGCGGATAATGAAAGCATTCCCGAATTTCTTACGAATCGGCAGCGAGAGCAAGGTTGATGTATCTATGTCGTCTTCCCCAAAGACGAACGTGATCGGGACAACAGGCTTCTCGTGTGCGGCCTCAAGCCAAGTGTGAATCCCAAAAGGATTCAGTTTCAACGGGTCGGCCATGCCGATCCACACCGCTTGCAGGACGCTCAGCTTCTCCGGCAGCTTGACCAGGATCTTGTTCCCCATCTCAGTAGCGTTGTAGCGCAGTCCCTCCGAGGCCAGCCACAACGAACCGAGTGCCGAGGCTTGACCGGCGCCGAGGATGACCAGGTTGAACGTGTTGACGGGGCCGGATGGTTCATCA
>Ga0070739_10004122_pt1 | contig 17500 bp, 14 predicted proteins | sample Coa_R1_7_FD_66445 | JGI IMG/M metagenome (GOLD analysis project Ga0070739, IMG submission 66445) | Surface soil microbial communities from Centralia Pennsylvania, which are recovering from an underground coalmine fire - Coalmine... | ecosystem: Environmental > Terrestrial > Soil > Unclassified ... | reverse complement strand
CGAGAGGCGGAGATGGCACGCGCTAATGCGGATCGCTTGATGGCGGAGGCACGCATCGCGGAAGCGGACGCGCAGCGCGTCGCCGCGGAAGCGAAACGCATCGAAGCTGAGGAGGCCCGCCGGCAACGACTAAACGAAGAGTTGCGGTCGCCAGCCAAGCCGCCTAAGTCTCCCCCGCCAGCTGCGCTTGATGATTCTTTGCCGTGGGAAAAGCCGCCGCCCGAACCGCCGCCGGAGAGATGATTCCCTCCCTCGCGCGCCGCTGTGCCGCGTAACTCCACGGCCGGCGGCGCCGAGGTTTACCAGTGTCAGGGTTCCACCCATGCGTGCGAGGGCAGAAGGGACAGATTGTCGTTACGTAACGACAATTCGACGTTCCACCCATGCGTGCGAAGGCAGAAGAAAACCCTTGGAGGCAAATTTGCCTCCAAGGTTTTCGGCAGCAACGCCCTGGGCGAGCGGTGGCACGTTGCCAGTTGAATATCCACCAAAACTATAGCAAATGTACGACGGTCGGACATTTAGGAGTAGCCGGGGTGCTTAATCCACCAAACAAGGAGTAAATGGGAAACGGTTTCCCATTTAGGAGTCTCTGGGGTGCTTAATTTTCTCCGCACCGGCAAGACTGGAGAGGAGGAATATGCGATTAGCTACCCATTTGTCTCCCTTGAGTGTGTCGTAATCAAAGCACGCGGGGCGGCCCTGCAGATGTGTCGATAAAAAACGGGCCGGCCCGCACCCGAGCCAGCCCGCAGCATCACCCGGCAAGCGAAAAATCCGTTCGCCAGCTGGATGATGTGATTGTACTGAAAGCGTCTTAGCGACTGAGAAACGCACGCAGCCGCCCGGATCGCCACGGACCCGACCGAAGCAACCATAGGAGAACGAAACATGCCGGAGAAACGCAAAGCGAATCCCGTTCATTCAATTCCTGGGCGTGGCGAAGTTCGCCCCCGTCCGTCGCCGAACAAGGACATTTCGACCGAATCAAGTAATAATGGCTTATAGTTATCAGTGCAATCTCAGCTGCGCTCATTGTTGCGTGCCCATCGAATGGCCGGATCGTCTCGACATCGCCGCGGCCTTGCGCTTCCTGGAAGACGCACATCAGCAGGGTATCGCCGTTCTCGGTTTCACTGGCGGCGAACCGTTCCTCTATCCAGAGTTCCTGTTCGCGCTCTGCCGCCGCGGTGCCGAGTTGGGTTTCCGCTTCGACAAAATCATAAGCAACGGCGTCTGGCACGACGATGCCGCCCACTTGGAGCGCGTCCTGCGCGAATTGGCGGCGACCGGATACAGCGGCAAGCTCGGCCTGAGCGTCGATAAGTTCCACGGCCGGCACACGGCCAAGGCCGCGGAGTTCTGCCGTATCGCTCGCCGTGTATTCCAGCGCGATAATATCATCTCGCTGGCCTACGCCAGCCGCCGGCCCGATCTCGGCTTAGAGCCAGTCCACGAATTGGCCCGCGAGTTAGGTGCAGTCGTCGATTGGTCGGATATGTTACACCGTTACTTGCTGGTGTCCGACGAGTTGACAATCGTGTTGAACTGGAACCACCTGGCGCCGGTGGAGCGTGCCGAGGGCTTCACCGGGGCGTGGGACGGCGAATGGTTCGCGGAGGATTACTGCGAAGGTCCAGGGCAGGCGTTGATCGTGACGCCGCGCGGCGAGGTCAAGCCGTGCTGCGGCTTCGCCTCGGATCTCGATCAGCTGACCATCGGCAACATCTACCGCGACAGCGTTCGCCGCATCATCCGGCGAGCACGGCGGCATCCCTATGTCGGCAAAGTGTTCCGCGAAGGACTGACGGCCATCCGTGATGAGATCCTAGCTCGCGATCCCCAGGCGCTGCCGGGAGCGACAAGCAATCACTGTTTTTTCTGCTGGTACGTTCTCACCAAAGGCATTTTCGATCAGACGCGCGACGATCCCGCGCAACGTGTGGGCTGCGGGGGAAGTCCGTGGCAGGAGATCAAGGAAGGGCGCATGTCGTTGCCGCTGTTGTGAGGATATAGCGCAAATCATCCGAGCCTGAAGCGTAAGCGAAGGACCTTCGCTTACGCTTCAGGCTCGGACGCCGCCGCTAACGGGAACTCAATCATCAACAAAACGGCGGCGCGGACGATAGAGAGGCTTGCGCCGCTGAGGAGCTTTGCCGGCATGGCTGTGGTGCTGCTCGTCGTCGGGAGGTGCCGCTTCGTCCTCATCGTGATAATGTGGGTCTTCATACTCCTTATTCAGACGATGATGATTGGGCGTCTGCGGGTTCTGAGGAGAATCGTTCATGAGTCTATTCCTCCGGCGGCGAACCTCGGTGAATGGCCCTCAAGAAAAGATAGGACTGTTTACCCAGATTATACGAATGGCTCGCTGGACCGGCGAGCGATCAAATCGTCGCGCATTCTAACCCGAATGTGGCGGCTACAGCGCGATTTGTCACCTTGCCCTGATGGATGTTAACGCCATGCCGCAGTGCTGCGTTCTCCGCGAGGGCGCGGTCCAAGCCCTTGCGCGCCAACTCCAGCACATACGGCAGCGTCACATTCGTCAACGCGTAGGTGCTGGTGCGGCCGACGGCGCCCGGCATGTTGGTGACGCAGTAGTGCAGCACATCATCGACGAGAAACGTCGGCTGGCTGTGCGTGGTGGGCCGCGATGTTTCGACGCAGCCGCCCTGATCGATGGCCACGTCGATGATGACGGCGCGCGGCGGCATGCCCTTGAGATCCGCGCGCCGCACCAAATGCGGCGCTCGCGCTCCCGGAATGAGGATGGCTCCGATGAGCAAATCAGCGCGAGCCAGACTATCGAGAATGTTGTGCCGGTCGCTGTACAGTGTGGTGACGTTGCGCGGCATCACGTCGTCGAGATAGCGCAGACGGTCGAGATTGATGTCGAGAATGGTGACGTTCGCGCCCAGTCCAGCGGCGACCTTGGCCGCGTTGGCGCCAACGACGCCGCCGCCGAGAATGACGACGTTGGCCGGCAATACACCGGGCACACCGCCCAGTAGAATGCCGCGGCCCTCGAACGGCCTTTCCAGAAACTTCGCCCCCTCTTGAATGCTCATGCGTCCAGCCACTTCGCTCATCGGCGTCAACAGCGGCAGCCGGCCCTTGTCGTCGCGGATCGTCTCGTAAGCAATGGCCGTGACACCCGACTGCATGACAGCGCGCGTCAGCGCTTCATCCGCAGCGAAGTGGAAGTAGGTGAAGACGATTTGTCCCGAACGCATCAGCGGCCATTCGACCGGCAGTGGCTCCTTGACTTTGACGATCAGATCGGCATGTCGCCACACATCGGCGGCGCTGGCCACGATCTCGGCCCCATTTTGGCGATACTGCTCATCGCTGATGCCGCTGCCATGGCCGGCGCCCGATTGAATCAGCACCTTGTGTCCCGCGCGCGTCAACTCCTCGACGCCGACGGGGATGAGGGCCACGCGCGATTCGTGGGTCTTGATCTCATTGGGGACGCCGACGACATAGTTCGAGCGTTGCGGCATTTTCTCATCTCCAATAAGCCGTGGAAGATCTCCGTCTCCGTGAAGATCAAACGGTCAGAAGGAGAGCAAGAGTAAGATGAAGATTAAGATTAGGAAGAGGAGTAAGAGCAAGAGAATGAGTAAGAGAAGGATTCAGCGCCTCAGACACGGCGTGTGCATGAGAAGTCCTACTCTTACTCGTACTCCTTCTCTTAATCCTCTTCCTAATCTTAATCTTCATCTTACTCCTGCTCTTCTGTTTTTCTCTGCGGGAATCAGTAACGACTGACTACAGACTTCCTAAAAAAAGAGAAGCCCTTCGCGGGGGGAGCGAAGGGCTTGGTAAGGGGGTTCGCTGACTTGCAGTGTAGGCGTGAGGGGGATGGGAGAAGCGCGTCTGGGCGCTCGCCTTCGGAGCAGTGCCGCAAGGGTTAGGCGTCGAAGAGACGGGGGGAGTCCTTCAACAACCCTCGCGGTCCTACGACACGGACGGGGAACCGTGGGCCAATCGGTGGGGGGAACCGTTGGCCAACCGAGCGAGCACCCGACCACGCTTCCGCTAATCGGTCGGGTCGCCCTTTGTTGATTGCAAGCCCCGTGCCGAAATCGACGCATGAAGATGTGGATATGACGTAACTTGCTTATTGAAAGAGTTTTGCGGATTCCAAACCGCGCGGATGATGGGGCAGGTCCGGAAGGATTCTTGTAAGAATTGGTCCCGACCTTGTAATTGCTACCATTGGAACGGAGTACTGCGAGCGTCGATTCCAGCGTATAGCCCCCGGCTTGCCAGGGAAACTCGACCCCCGCAAGCCGGGAGCTATGGAACCGTTCGACGACCGGCGAGACGCCGGTCCCACCGCGCGGTGGGACCGGCGTCTCGCCGGTCGTCTACGGCTCCCGGCTAAACGAACGTGATTTACACGAACAAGAACAGGATGTCGAAGAATCCAAACAGATGGACGCTCATCAGGGTGCCGTCGGAGTCGAAGGTGGAGACGAGCAAGGGAATGCCCAAGAAGGTGTCCGTGATCGTCTCGGTTCCGTTGCTGTTCACTGTCTCCGTGCCTCTAAACAAGCTGTCGAGGAACGCCAGCAGGGGAGGCACGTGCAAGACAGGTGATGCGGGTGGCGAGGACGGCGGCGAAGGCGGTGATGGAGGCGGCGCGGTCACAACCTGGACGGCGCCGAGGTCGATGGAGCCGTTGTGGGAAAGGGGATTGCCGATCGCATCGACGGCGTTGGCCGTGGTGGTTCCCTCGACGCCGGCGATGGTATTCAGGACGCTGGTGCTTCCCGCGCCAAGCGAGACGGTGCCGGACAAGAGCGGATAATAGATGGGTCCGCCGGTGGGTTTGCCGTTGGCGTCAACGCCGACCACGTTGCCCAGTTGCTGCTGAGTGTTACCGACAATGTTGGTCGTGGTGCTGACGGTGATGGCGCTGATGGTGCCGATGAAGTTATTGCTGGCGTTGCTCAGTTTAGGCCAATTACTGGGGTTGCCCTGTGTCCACCCATTGCCGGCGAGGTCCGATGCGAACGCTTCGGAACTCTGGTTGCCCTGGATCAGATTGTTAAGGAGGGTGGGATTGCAGGCCGCCACGAAGACACCGGCGCCGGGAGCGGATGCTGAATAATAGAGGTAAGGTCCGATAACGGTGTTCTGGGTGATCGTGTTGTTGTCCAGGACAACGGTGAGGTTATCGTTATCGTAGATACCACCGCCCCATGCACGGACTGTTGCGTCAATGGGTCCACTACCGCCGACTGGGAACGCAGCGTAGTTGATGACCGTGTTCCTGGCCACGGTGCTGTTGACCATCGTGATGTCGGCGTTCCCTAGGGCGAGCCCGCCTCCCGCAGCAAGCGGAATACGACCGATCGCTGAAAGATCGTCCGGTTGCACATGCCCGCCCGGACGACCACCCGTGCCAGACGCACCGAGCACCCCGTCATTCCCGGTGGCTGCCTTGTTGGCATAGAAGGCGCTGTTGCCAATATTAACGATGAGGGTCGCGCCCGGGAAGCTGCTGACATAGATCGCTCCCCCTTCGGCGCTACCGCTGTATCCCCCGTAGCCCCCAAGCGAATCATAAGCCGTGCCGGTGGAGCTGCCGCCGGCGCCGCCGTTGCCGCCGTTGCCGGCCTGGGCTTCGTTATCGATCATCGTCGAGGGATCGCTGCGCGGCGCGCCCAGATCGTTGAGGATCGTTAAATCGCCGCCCACGCCCTTGTTGCTGACGGAGAAGTAGGCAGCGCCGCCCGCGGCGTTGCCGCCGTTGCCGCCGTTGCCGCCGTTGCCGCCGGAGGTGTTCGGAGCCGTGGCATTGCTGCCGGCCACTCCGTTGCCGCCGTTGCCGCCAATCGCCGTGTTGCCCGACAGCGTGTCGCCAATCAACGTCACCCCCCAATAGCTGCCGACAACGTACAATCCGCCGCCATATGCCGATCCACCTGCTGCGCCGTTTGTGCCGGGAGCCGTGCCGTTGGCACCTTGGCTGCCCTGAGCGCTGTTGTCGCTGAGTATGCTATCGCGGATGGCGAGCGTGAACCGGACGCTGGACGGGGTGGCGCCTCCGCTGGCGAATACCCCGCCGCCTTGCGCCGTCTGGCCCTTGACCGTATTGCCCTGCACAATCACATTGCGGAGCGTGACGTTGCCGCCATGCTCCAGGATGGCGCCGCCCTGGGCGCTGCCCTTACTGTTCGTGACTGAGCCGCCGGTCAGCGTCAGGTCCTCGAAGGTCACATCTTGACCCTCAATCGTGAACAAGCGATTGCCGTTGCCGGTGAGCGTGTAGTTGGTGCCGTTTTGTCCTTCGATGGTCAGCGTAGAGCCGTGCAGCTTCGAGATGGTCACTTGCCCGCCGGAAGCGAAGGTAAAGTTGTTCGTGATCTGAATCACATAGTTGGTTTCGGGTTCGGTGTCCGCCGCGACTGCTGCGGTGAGAGCGGCGTACCTGCCGACCGTTTGCGTCACCGTCGGGTTGCCCGACGGCGTCAGCCGATCTTCGAGCGATTCTAACATCAGGCGAACCGGCTTACGGCTTCGCGCTGCCAGCCGGCGGCGGTCCTTCCGAGAGCGCGCTACGTCCAACAAGTTGCGCATCCACGACGAGCGAAGCATGGATTTCCTCCAGAGAGAAAAACGGGAGAGGTCAGAGCTTCAATCATAAGATGATGCTTTCGACCAGTTAGATTCATCCGCAATGAGAGAAAGCGATGGTCCAGTTCCCGGGGAGAACGCGCCTCAGAGCCTTAGCGACTCACATTCGCGCAGTTGGGATTGTCCCAATAGGGTTGGCTTATCTTTCTAAGGCAGATTGAGAAAACTACTCACTCCTAAACTAAAAGGCGCTTGTGCCTCAGTCAAGTTCAGTTCTCATATATTTTCATTCTCTCACTTTCCTGCAAAGAGATGCAGCGGAGCCGCGACCGTAGAGGGAGCGGTCTAGCCTCCGCTCCCTCTACCGGTCGCGGCTCGGTTTGCAATCGATCACGGGAGCTATATGCCTTAATGCCCTCGTACCGCATGGGGGCGATACGGCGCTTCCAATTGCTGGATTTCCTCGGCGCTCAACTGTACGTCCAGAGCGGCGATAGCATCGTCGAGATGTTGGAGCTTGGTCGCGCCGATGATTGGCGCGGCGACGGCGGGTTTCGCCAGCATCCAGGCCAATGCGATCTGGGCCGGCGCAACGCCGCGCGCCCCAGCCACGCGCCGCACGGTGTCGATCACGTCCTGATCGCTGGGATGATCGTAGAGCTTGCGGGCGAATTCGTCGCTCTCGGCGCGCCGTGTGGATGTCTTGTCCGTCGGAGAATGCCGTGTGCCGGCGAGCAGACCGCGAGCCAACGGCGACCACGGAATCAAGGCCACGCCCTCCGCCTCGCACAAGGGGATCATCTCGCGCTCTTCCTCACGGTAGAGCAGGTTGTAATGATTCTGCATGGCCACAAAACGCGCCCAGCCGTGCCGCTCCGAAGAGCTGAGAGCTTGCGCGAACCTCCACGCCGCCGTCGAGCTGGCGCCGATGTATCGCACCTTGCCCTGGCGCACGAGCAGGTCGAGCGCCGACAGCATTTCGTCGATGGGCGTGTGCGGATCGAAGCGATGCACCTGATACAGATCAATCGTGTTCATCCCCAGGCGGCGCAGGCTGGCTTCGCAGCCCTGCACGATATGCTTGCGCGATAGCCCGCCCATGTTGGGACGATCTGACATGGGATTGAAAACCTTGGTGGCCACCACACATTCTTCCAGGCGGGCAAGCTCGCGTAGCGCCCGACCGGTGACTTCCTCGCTGACACCTAGCGAATACATATCGGCGGTATCGAAGAAATTGATGCCCGCCTCGATGGCACGGCGGAAAAACGGGCGCGAAGCGCTTTCATCAAGCACCCACGAGCGCCAGTTGGGATCGCCATAACTCATGCAGCCCAGACACAGACGCGATACCGTTACGCCGGTGCGGCCCAGGAAAGTGTATTTCATGATGGCTTTCTATGTGTTTTTCAGTTTCGGATTGGTGCAACGCCGGGCGAATCAAGAGACAGTGTATAAAAAGCCCCGGATATAGTGATGACTCGATAGGCTTCGCTTTCATGAACCTTACAAAGTCTTAATGTTTGAATTATTTTCCAAATCTTGCGAAAAAGTAATGGAAAATCGCTTGCTTTTCAGTCGGCAATGGTGCATCTTAAACACTGTTACGTGATTGGGCGACACGTAACGAGGGCCGGTTCTTCTTTCGGGGAACCGGCCTTTTTTATGCGCTGGGAGTCACATCGTTTTCGATGTACCAACCATTTGTGTACGAAAAAAAGAACAATCACAATAATCGGCCAGGCGATCCACGGGATCATTTCCCAAACCTGCGGCAACGATTGATCCACCTCCACCTCGAAATGCACTTCGACCGGATCAGGTAGCCCTTCCACCTGGATTGCTACATTCCACCAGCCGGCTTCGGGCAAGTCGAAGAGGGCAGCTTGAAAGAGCTTGTTCGTTGCTGCCTCTGTTGTGGCAGGGCAGAGAATGGATTCACCCGGATGTGCGCGCGGCGATGCTCGCACTGTAACTCGAGCATCTGAGATAGGTTCGCCCGTGGCGGCATCCTGAACCAAAACACTTACGTCCACCGGGCCGGCGCGTAGTGGATTCGGTGACGTGAAAACGGTGATGCGATAGTCCCCCCGTCGTTCCGACAAGCGCACCACTCCCTCGTCTGCATGAAGCGCGGCAAGAGGCTGGAACAGGAAAACGACAACCACAAGTAGACGAGCGTTCCTCATGGAGTGCCTCGCATTTGCATGGGTTGAAGGACGATCCACACGCCCGCCAGAAAAAGCAATATCATCAGCATCGCCCACGGCAACAATATTTTGATGGCTTGACCGAAGCGCGACGTTTCCGAGAAGGCGATGCGATAGCCGGTGTAGAGCGACAAGAGCAATCCCATATCGAGGAAAAGGATTTCCAGTCGCGGCAGCCAACCGCCAACCGCACGGCAACAGCCGGCGACCCAGGATGGTTCGCCAAGCACTGTCCAGCCGAGATCCGCGACGAATCGTTGCGTCACCGGAATCACGGTGTCATAGCTCGTCAGCAAGTGAAAGCTGTAGTGCGCCAGCCACATGGCGAAGCCCAACGGCACAAGGGCGAAGGAATAGCGGCTTGCCGTCTCGCGCCAACTCGCACCAGGGCGGCGGCTGACGGCAGCGGCGGCGCCTACCGCCAACAGCGGCAACACTATAAGAGCGAAGAAATAAAAAACGGCGTTGGCCAGAAAGGGCGAATGCTCCTCGCGCCATTGCACGACGGGACCAACCATGCCCGCGGCGTTGGCGAATGCGCCGAACACCAAGACGAGGACCAAAGCAGCCAGATCCGGACGGCGGCTCAGACGGCCGATGCCGGAGCGAAAAGCGTCGCTCCACAGTTCCGATGCGGGTAGGCGCGCCGTGATACCGATATTCTCATGCGGACAAGCGTGGATGCAATCGAGGCAGAACGTGCAATCGAGATTGCCGGTCTTGCGCGGCGGAAACAGGTGCAGCTCACAACCGGGAATGCCGTCACGGCCGCGCAGACAATCGTTGCTGTGGCAGGCAGCACACACCTGGGGATCGCGGACCTTCACCTCCAACGGCGACATCAGCGATTGCACGAAGTTGAATTGGCCAATGGGACAGAGATATTTGCAAAACGCCGCCCCGCGAAACAAACCATCGATGACGAAGGCGGAGACGAAATAACCCAGCGCGATCCACGCCGTCCACCACGGGCTGTCCCATAACGCGAACGCCTCATACGCCCACAAAAACAAGACGATCAGCAGTACCGCCGGCCATTTGCTCCGCAGCCGGCGCGGCCAGACACGGCCGACCGGAAGCCATCGCCGCGCTAACGTCCGTGGCAGCGTAAACGGACACGCCATGCAGAAAATGTTGCCTGTGGCCAACAAAGCCACGATCAGGAGGCCGCGCCAGTGAATCCACGGCAGCACCCCGGCGAGATTCATGGAGCCGACCTGCGGTCCCCGCAAGCCATCCCAGATCAGAACGCATGCCAGAATCAGTAGTGGTAATTGCAAGACGAATCGCGCATGTCGCCAACGCAGAAAACGCCCCAGCATCGGTAGACACAGCGCATCAAAACGGGGGGGCGCAGGTTGGCCGATAAGAGGGAGTGACATGCGGTGATCCGAACCGCGCACGCAGCGCAGCGGAGTAAGCGGTAGTGCAGGCGACCGCTTACTCCGCTGCGCTGCGTGCGCGGCTCGGATGGTCCCTCCTCCGGCCATGAGTTGCACAGCGATGGCGAACAGCGGCAAGAGAAAAGCCAGCGATCCCGGCACCCACATGAGGAGGCCTGCTGCCGCTTGATCTTCCAACGCTGTCATCCCGCCCAGCCGCGGCACTTCCTGGTAGTACGGATACAGGACGCGATTGGCGAACGTCAGCAACGCCGACAGAGCCGTGTTCTGCACGTCGGCAAGCAGCAGATACGGAATGAGCCACCACGCGGACCAACGCGGCCGTCTCGGATACGGCCGGACGACCGGATACCAAAAGATCAATCCCGCACCGAGAAAACAGATGTGTTGCAGATAATGCCAGGAATTAGACCGTAAAGCCATCTCATAAATCGCCGGAATGTGCCAGACCCACGCCGCGGCAGCGAGCAGCGGCAGCGCTACTGCCGGATGCGTCAGACGTTGGCAGAGGCTACGGAGAACCCGAGAACGCAACAGCGGTGCGATCCAGTAAACGCGAATCGGCTGCGGCACTCCGCGCAGGAGCGGAAGCAGCGGCCACCCCAGCCACAAGAGCGGCGGAGCCAGCATCAGCAGCAGCAGATGCTGGGCCATATGGACTTGCAGAAGCAACGCCGCGAATGGCTCAATTGGTGAGGCCAGCGCCAAGAAGAGAACGGCTAATCCACACAGGAATGCCGACAATTGACCGCAGTGCCAGCGCTGCGGATCGCGGCGATGCAGCAGCAACCAGCCGCGCAGATAGTACACTGCCGGCAGAAGGAGAGCGACGATCAGCCAGGGATCGAACGGCCAGGAACGCAAAAACGCATCGAGGGTGGGATTCATGGCAAAAGGAGTCAAGCGGCGTGTTCGAGAGATCCTGCTAGATCTAAAAGTCCCACGCAGACAACCAGATACGCCTGGATCGAACGTCGAGGACGATTAAATCGCCGTTGTGCCAGCGGAGACTACCTGCCCCACGCTCTCGGGCAGAATACCATACCTGATCGGAACTCAATACCTTGACGAGTTCCTCATCTCCGCTGTAGTGTTGGCTGTCGATGGAGTCGCCCCACATTACGCCGGAACCACCAAAGCTACAATGGTAACCGATCTCTCCAGGCACCGGTCCACGCTGCCAGTCACTCCACGGTGCCCGGCGCGCGAGCCATTTTTGTAGTGTGGTATCGTCCACCTCACAGACGAGGCAGTATTCTCCATCTCCATGGAAGCCGCCATGCGTGTCTCCGCGACGAAGAACGCGGGCTTCTGCCGGCCACTCCAAGCCAGTGTAGTACCGGAATCCGAAACCTGGCCCTGGACCATCTGTTGCCACACGGTAGGCGAGCCACGCAGCGCCGCCGATGGTAATGAGGGCTATCACCCCGACCACTGCCAGACACGAGTAGAATGCACAAGCCTTCGTTTTCCGCTCGCCATGCACCTTTGCCTCCTTCACCCGGTAGCTAATTTAAGACTTTCATCCATCTATCCGGACGGGTGACGACGGACAGCCGTTAATCACATCAGGATTGCATCCGCTGCTGAAACTCCTCTAGCGATGCGACCTCAAATGCCAGATCAAACCATCGTTCGAGCAGGGCAAGATCGGTTGTTCCACGAATCCGAGACGCTAGATCTTCCGATACGGAGATTTTCAATCGCCGCTCGAGGGCGCGAATCAGCATCGCCGCTCGTTCTTCGATCCGTCCTTCTTCTTTAGCAAGTCGCTCAACGCTAGTGACGTAAGGCATCGTTCTCTCCTGTTCAATTTGTTCCGCCTCTTGTCTGAACAGTTGCTCCAGCGCCGTTGGCAGATCCATCATCCAATCGATGATGCGGAACAACTGTAACACATCATCGCGGCTCATTCCACGTTCGTACAGTTCGCGGATCAGCCGTACTTTCCCTTGGTGCCGTGACGCCGGATCGTGCCGCGTTTGCAGCGTGGCCAGGTGCGCCCGTGTCACTAAGGCGAACGGGTTGTCACTTGCTTCCAGGACCGCTTCCCGGCCAGCGAAATCCATCAGTTTGACTGTCGGAAATTGAAAGTCGAGCCGGCAACCCCATAAATCATAAGCGTATCGATCTGGCCGCCAGTTCGGGCGGTCGTCGGCCAGCACCGCTAGGGTGACTACCTGACGATTGTAACGATCAAAGATGCGGTAATGGTAGACGAACAGTCGTTGCGCGAAGTCCTGCTCCGGCCAGCCCTGTACCTCAATGTGAATCAGCAGCCAACTCTCCTGTCCATCCTTCCGCCAGACCTTGACCAGCACATCGGCCAAGCGTTTGCCCATCTCGGCATCGCGGACAACCTGACGCAATTCAGTGTTGAGCCATTCGTAGTTGCGCGTCCAGTCGATGGCGGCATGAACAGTCGGGAAATACAGCGCCAAAAACGACGGCAGATAGCGCTCCAACGCTTCTTTCCATGGAGAATCTTGCTCGCTCATGCGTGTCACCGTGTCCCCGTCGAGGCGACCGGCTGCCCCCGCCCACGTAGCGTCGTCAGAAAATCAACCAGCGCATCCATCTCGGCCGGCGTCATCTGCTTGCCGAACGCCGGCATGTTGCCGCCGCCGGGAGTGCCGTTGCTGATCTGATCGATCAACTGATCGCGCGTCATGTGGCCGCCGACAGCTGTGAGATCGGGACCGCGCTGACCGCCGACTCCCTCCAGAGCGTGACAATTGCGGCACTGCTTGATTTGCAGGACCGCGGCTCCCTGCATTTGCCGCGGCGAGCGCTTTTCGAGCAAATGCTTCGGTACCGGATCGCCGCTCCACGCCGTCATCTTCGGCGACCACGGCGCGGCCACGCCCTCGTACGTGAGAACGCCGAGTGTGGTGAGAATAACCAGCACAGAAAGCACGGCAACCGGCCGGCGGCTGGGAGCGCGTTCGCCGCGCCGCGACACAAACGGCACCAGGAACAGAACGACAATCAAAACCACGGGGAAGATGAGCATGATGAATGTTTCCGCCGCCGGTGGGCTGAGGGACAACAGCGCGAATAGCCACAAAAACGGCCATTCGGGTCGGGGATTCGCGCCGCTGAGCGTCGGATCGGGCGGTCCCGATGGTCCCTTCGGTCCAATCACGGCGGCGAGCACCACGACGGCGATGACGGCCAGCGCCGACACAATCGCATCGCGCAGCATCGGCATGCCGAGAAACGGTACTCCGTTTTGCAGCTCTTTTTCGTAGTGGGCATTGTAGGTATTCGGATCGACCACTTGACCCGGCACCGGCGGCTCACTGACACCGCGTTTCAAAACCAGCCACAGATGCACGGCCAGGAAAAACAGAAGTGCTCCGGGAATGATAAAGACGTGCAAATCAAAGAATCGGCTCAGCGTGTCGCCGCCGATCGTCGGGCCGCCCAGGAGCAGATGAACGAGGTAGGGTCCCAAGAACGGCACGCGCCCCGTCATCGACGCGCCCACGGCGACGCCCCAGTACGCATCCGGGTCCCAGCGCAGCACTTGCCCGGTGAAGAACATGCCCAGCGTACACAAGAGAAGAAAGACGCCCAGCACCCACGTCAGTTCGCGCGGATACTTGTACGAGCCTTGCAAGAACACTTGCGCCATGTGCAGCAGCACCATGACAACCATGCCGGAGCCGGCGTAGTAGTGCAGCGCGCGCACGAACCAGCCGAGGGGCTGATCGAAATTGAGATAAAGCAGACTCTCATAGGCGTTATCCGCACTGGGCACAAACACCAGGGATAGGGCGATGCCGGTGAGGATCTGCACCGCGAGCATGGTCATCGAAGCGCTGCCGAAAACATACCACCAGCCCATCGGCCCAGCGGCGCCCTTGGGGATTGGATGTTTCAAGAGGGGCAGCACCGCCTCGCGGATGCCCAGATGCGCATCGAACCACTCCAGAATTCGCTTCATCGCCGCCTCCCTTCGTTTAGCCGCGAGCCGTAGGCGAGCGCGTCGCGCTCGCCTACGGCTCGCGGCTAAACTTAAACTTTCGTCGGATTACGCAAGGTGTCCTGCAAGCTCGGATAATGCGGCGCCTGGACTTCCAGTTTTCCATCCTCGGTCACACGCCAAACGCAAGGAAACAGGCCGCGCGGCGGCGGTCCCGAAGCGCGTTCACCGTTCTCGTAGTACACACCCCCATGACAGGGACACATAAACAAGCCCGAACGCGGAAACCACGACACCGGACATCCCAAATGGGCGCAATTTACCGCTAACACGCGGAACTGATCTTTCTGGTTGTTGTCTTTGCCCAGATAGCAAACGAAAACGCCTGTGTGAGCGGTCATGCCGTCCCACGGCTGGCGGAGCGGATTGTCGAACGTGACCATGCGTGTTTGCCCTTGGGGAAAGTCTTTCACCGGGCCAAGGCGAACCCATTCCGCTTCCTTCCTGCGCAGCGCTCCGAGGAGAAACGCGACAAGCGGAACGCCCAAGAGGGCCGCCGCCGCGACACTGGCCAGGTAAGTCAGCCAATGAAAAAAAGTCCGCCGTTCCGGCTGGCTTGGCATCGATGGATGCGTCATGCTTCGTAGCCTCGTGTCATTTGCTGATAATCTGTCTGCCTCTCCAATTGGCCAACAGAGCGATGAGGTCGTTGATCTCTTCCGATGTCAGCTCAGCATCATCGCGATCAATGTAGTTCGGCATGCCGAAGTCGGGACGGCCGGTGATAATGTAGCGCCGCAGTGCCTGATCGCTGACGAGCATCAGAAACGCGGGATCGTCGATGGCTCCGGCATCGTCGCTGCCCTGACCGACATCACCGTGACACATGGCGCAGTCGCGCGCGAAAACTTTCAGGCCCTTTCGCTTGTCTCCGACTCCTTTGGCGGAGGAGATCAGATAGGGAGGTGGGTGCCCTTTCACTTTCTCCGGCGCGGCCCAGTGCTGTTTGATTCCCTTAGCCACAATGCCGATCTGCTTGCTCGTCAATGGTCCTCCCTTATCCTTGGCGAACGCAGTCATGGGAGTGCCCTCCCGGCCCTCGGTGATGACTTGGCGCAACACTTCATCGGGAACGATAGCCAAAAACAGCGGATCGTTGTGCGGCGGCGCGGGGCCGCCCTGGCCATCCGCGCCGTGGCAGCCGGCGCAATGCGTGTTGTAGAGCGTGCCGAAATCCGCAATTTGATCCGCTGGGATCGGTCTGTCCGTATCTTTCGGCTTGCCCGGCCAATCACAGCCCGCGAAGACAGACAAGGAGACAAGGAGACAAGGAGACAAGGAGAAAAAAGCAGCTCTCCTCATGCGGCGGTTACGGATTTCCGGCATCGGTTTCTCCTTGTCTCCTTGTCTCCTCTTCTCCCTGTCTGGTCAAGGGCGGAACGGGGATCTTCTCCGAGCGATGCACCACGACGGCGGCGACGATGCCGAAGATGAACTGCGAGACGATGAACCACGGCCAATCGACGTACCGTTGCAGCACCTTATTGGTGACGCCCATCAAGCCGTAGGCTATCGCCGTCCACAACAGCGGCATGAGCAGCCCGCCCCACGCCACCGAACCCGGAATGGGCGGCAGTTTCGGCAACAACAGACCATAGACCAGACCGAAGCTCACCGACAGAAGCCCGTGAATCACCAGGGCTATCGCCAGCCAATTGCTGTCAAATTGTTCGAGCTGCTCCAGCGGCAGCTTGCCCATGCCAGGAACGACCATGCCGGCCAGCAGGTTGACCGGATACCAAAGGCCATGACGGTTCGCCAGGCTCCAAAGGATGGCGGGAACAGGCATCAGGATTCCTCCGGCGATGCCGCCGAGAACACCAGCGTAAACGGGCCTCGGCATCCTCTGCAGCAGCACAACGCCCGCAGACGCAACTCCGAAGATAAATTGCGAGACGATGAACCATTCCCAGCTCACGCCGCGCGCCAGCACGGGATTGACAATTCTCATGACACTGTAGCTAACCGCGGTCCACAACAGCGGCATCAGCAGACCGCCCCAGGCCAGCGGACGTGGTATTTCCGGTAACGTCGGCAGCAGCACGCCGTAGATCAGACCAAACACGAGCGAGTTGACAACGTGGATCACCACCGCGGCGACGAACAGTGTCAGCTGAAATTGCTCCAATTCGGCAATCGTCATGTTCTGGACGCCCGGCAGCACCATGCCGGCCAGCAGATTGACGGGATACCAGATGCTGTGATGCTCGCTGAGAAGACCGTAGACCACCGCCGGCAGCATCATCACCAGTCCGCCGAGCAGGCCGCCCTTGACGCCGGCCGAGATGGGATGAACTTTCTCCGGCAGCTGGAAACGATAACCGGGCAGGCCAGGGTGCAATTGTTCGACCATGCCTGTCACGGCTTCCACCGGCTTCGCGCGCTTTTCCGGTTCAACCAGCGCCTCGTGATGGTGCCCGCGCCCCGGCAGCAGTTGGCCAATCCATCCCGCCAGACCGGCGAGGAAAATCGCTAATCCGACGGCGAGGAAAGCGAGATGCAGTGCCACGCCCGCCGCCATCAGGGCGATGCCCAAGCCGAGGACCATCGGCCAGACGTTGGGCCGCGGCATCTCGACCGTTTGCCGCTCATGCGGAGGGGCTTCTTGGATATTGCTCGTCATGTTCCACTACCGCCCCACGAGGTAAACCACCGTGAACACTACCACCCAAACCGCATCGACAAAGTGCCAATACCACGACACCAATTCGACACCGTGCGAATTGGCCGCCGTCAGCTGCCCGCGCAGCGCCAGCCCCAGCATGATAAGCATGATAATCACGCCGGCCGTGACGTGGGCGCCGTGGAAGCCAACCAGCGTGTAGTAGGTTGTGCCGAACAAATTTCGCTGCACTGTCAGACCGCGGGTGATTAGTTCACGCCATTCGTAAGCCGTGCCGGCAAGGAAGACAATGCCGAGCACAATTGTCAGCGTCCACCACAGACGAAAGCCTGCCTCCCCTCTCCTCCGTAGCGATCTCTCGGCGAAATGAATGGTGACGCTACTCGACAGCAAACAGATGGTGGTACCGATGACCAAGCCCAGCGACAGCACTTCGGCAGGCGTAGGGCCGCCGCGTCCGCCCGGCAACTGATCCGCGCCGATGTACACGATGTAGACCATGACCAGGGTGCTGAAAAACGCCACTTCCGAAACCAGAAACGCTATCATGCCCCAATGTGGCGCACTGGGACCGCGATAGGGCACAATGGCCGGAGGTTTGAGAGGTTCAGACGTGACGCGCGACTCAATCAAGTCGATGCTCCCCAGAAAAAAACCACGAATCACACGAATAACACGAATTAAA
>Ga0070739_10004120_pt1 | contig 17521 bp, 19 predicted proteins | sample Coa_R1_7_FD_66445 | JGI IMG/M metagenome (GOLD analysis project Ga0070739, IMG submission 66445) | Surface soil microbial communities from Centralia Pennsylvania, which are recovering from an underground coalmine fire - Coalmine... | ecosystem: Environmental > Terrestrial > Soil > Unclassified ... | reverse complement strand
GACCCGAGCCGCAAGTACATCTACGCCGCCTCGCCCGACGGCCGGATCCAGAAGCTCAGCGTTGCGACCGGCCACGTCCTCTGGCGCCGCTCGATCACGCGGCTGCCTTCGCGGGAGAAGATCGCGTCCTCGCTCAACTTCGCCGCCGGGCACGTGATCGCGACCACCGGCGGCTACATCGGCGACACGCCGCCCTACCAGGGCCACGTCGTGATCATCGCGGCGAAGACCGGCCGCCTGCTCCACGTCTGGAACTCGCTCTGCTCGAACCGGCACCGGCTGATCTCGCCGCCGTCGTGCGGCGCGAGCGACTCGGCGATCTGGGGACGCGCCGGCGCCGTCGTCATGCCAGGCAGGGGCAACCTGCTCGTCGCCATGGGCAACGCGCCCTGGAACGGCCACACGAACTGGGGGGACGCGGTGGTCGAGCTCTCCCCGTCCGACCGGATGCTCGGCAACTACACGCCCACCGACACGCAGCGCCTGAACGAGGCCGACCTCGACCTCGGCTCCACCTCGCCGGTCTACCTCACGTCCACGCTGATCGCGCAAGGAGGCAAGGACGGCAAGATCCGGCTCCTCTCGCTCGCCAGGATGCGCGGGACGAAGCCGCATCTCGGGCACGAGCTGCAGATCGTGCCGACGCCGTCCGGGAGCGACCTCTTCACGGCGCCGGCCGTGTGGCGGACGAACGGGCAGACGTGGCTGATCGCGGCCGACGGCGGCGCGACGCAGGCCTGGCGTCTGCGACACGCGCGCCTGCATTCCATGTGGCGCAACGACACCAACGGCACGAGCCCCGTCATCGCCGGCGGTCTCCTCTACGTCTTCGATCCGAACGGCGGCCTCGACGTCTATCAGCCGGGAACGGGGAAGCTCGTCGCGACCCTCCCGTCGGGCGGCGGGCACTGGAACAGCCCGATCGTCGTGGACGGGCGCATCGCGCTGCCGGAGGGCGATGCCAACGACCACGCGACGAGTGGCGTGCTCGACATCTGGCGGGCTGGCTAGGCCGAGCGGCGGCGGCGCACCTGCGGCGCCTGCTGGCCGAGGGCCGCGTAGGCGAGCGCCTGCAGCGACTCGTTCAGCGTGGAGAGCTCGCGGGCGATCCTGAGGAAGTTCTCGTCGTTGTCGAGCCGCTTGTTCGTCTTCTCGAGCTCGTTCCCGATCCGGTCGAGCCGCTCGAGGATGAGGTCGAAGCGCCTGTCGGAGAGGTTCTGCTCCATGCGGGTCATCGTAGTGCGGCCAGCTCCTCGCGGGAGCGGACGACGACCGGCTCGCCGCCGAGCGCCGCCCGCACGTCGGCCGGCGTCCCGACCGCCTCGACGTAACGCGCCGCGCCGGCGTGCGCGAGGGCGAGGTCGGCGAGCTCCAGCGGCGCGTCGGTGAAGACGCCGATCCGCGCGCCGGCGGCCTTCAGCCGCCGCAGCAGCGCGTTCGTGTCGGGGCGCGGGCGGATGTAGACCGGTGCGCGGTCCGCGGCGAAGCGCTCGAGCAGCGGCCGCCAGTCGCCCAGCGCCTCGTCGAGCGCGGCCGAGGCGGCCGTCCGGTCCTGCGGCACGTCGAGCTCCACGCGGGCGCGCCGCGCGGCGTCCTCCAGCCACGCGTCCCAGAGCGGCCGGGTGTCGGCGAGCACGCCGTCGAGGTCGAGCGCGTAGGCGGGGCCGTCGGCCACGGACGCCGATGCTAGATTCCCCGCACAAATCGGCGAGCGGTGAGGGAACTCCGGTGCGAGTCCGGGACGGTCCCGCCGCTGTGAGGGGAGACGCTCTCCCGCCACGACGCCACTGGGCGCGAGCCCGGGAAGGCGGTGGGAGAGGGAGCCCCGAGTCAGAAGACCTGCCGCCCGCCGCAAACCCGAACCCCTCGCGGAAGGAGGATTCGTGCTTCGCCGTACCCTCGCATTCCTCGCCATCCTCGCGATCGGCCTCGCGGCCGTCTCGCTCTCGGCCGCCGCCCGCCAGCGCGCGCACCGCGCAACCGCGATCCCGCACCGGATCGTCTCCCTCTCGCCGACCGTGACCGAGGATCTGTTCGCGATCGGCGCCGGCAAGCAGGTCGTCGCCGTCGACCAGGACTCGGACTATCCGAAGCGCGCGCCGCGCACGTCGCTCTCCGGGCTGAGCCCGAACGTCGAGGCGATCGCCAACTACCACCCGGACCTCGTCGTGATCTCGTACGGCGGGCCGTACATCCGGCAGCTCGAGAACCTCGGGATCCGCGTGGTCGACGAGCCGGCGGCGAGGACGATCATCGGCGCGTACCAGGAGATCAAGCAGCTCGGGCGCATCACCGGCCACCCGGCGCGCGCGACCTCGCTCGTCGGCTCGATGGCCAGGCAGCTGCGGGCGATCGTCGCGAGCGTCCCCAGGTCGCAGCGCCACCTCCGCGTCTACGACGAGCTCGACCCGACGTACTACTCGGCCACCTCCCGGACGTTCATCGGGCGGATCTACGGGCTGTTCGGCTTCCGCAACATCGCCGACGCGGCGGACAAGGAGCACACCGGCTACCCGCAGCTGTCGGCGGAGTACATCCTCAAGGCGAATCCGCAGCTCGTCGTCCTCGCCGACGGCGTGAAGCCCGCCAGGGTGGCCGCGCGGCCGGGCTGGAGGACGATCGCCGCCGTCAAAGATCACCGCGTCGTCTCGGTGAACGAGGACATCGCCTCGCGCTGGGGGCCGCGCATCGTCGACTTCGCGCGGGCCGTCGCCGCGATCGCGCGGCAGCGCTGAGCGTGGCCGCGGCGGCCGGAGAGGTAGGGGCGCCCAGGGTCGAGGCCCGGGGCGTCGGCCTCCGCGCCGGCTTCGGCGTCGCGGTCTTCCTCGTGGTCGCGCTCGCCGTCGGGCTGGCGGTCGGGCCGGTGGGGATCGGGATCGGCGGGATCCTCCGTTCGCTCGTCGCGTTCCTGCCGTTCCTGCACGTCCATCAGCTCGACACGCTCGACCGCAACGTGCTCTGGCAGATCCGCGCGCCGCGGGTCGCGCTCGCCGCACTCGTGGGCGGAATGCTCGGCGTCGCCGGCGGCTCCTACCAGGGCGTGTTCCGGAACCCGCTCTGCGATCCGTACCTGCTCGGCGTGGCGGGAGGCGCCGGGCTCGGCGCGACACTCGCGATCGTCTACGGCTCGGCGCCCGCCGCGGGGAACTGGCTCGTCCCGCTCGCGGCCTTCGCTGGCGCGATCGCGGCCGTCGTCGTCACGTACGCGCTCGGCCGCTCGGCCGGCGCCGCGCGCGCCACGGGCGCGCTCGTCCTCGCCGGCGTGACGATGGCGACCTTCACCGCGGCGGTGCAGACCTTCGTCCAGCAGCAGCACACCCAGCAGCTGCAGAACGTCTACTCCTGGCTGCTCGGCGGCTTCTCGACCTCGACGTGGACGGACGTCGCGATCTGCGCGCCGTACGTCGCCGCGAGCTCGCTCGTGCTCGTCCTGCACCGGCGCGTGCTCGACGTGCTCAGCCTCGGCGACGAGGAGGCGGCGAGCCTCGGCGTCGACGTGGCGCGCGCGCGGCTCGCGATCGTGATCGCCGCCACGCTCGGGACGGCGGCCGCCGTCTCGGTCAGCGGACTCATCGCCTTCGTCGGGATCATCGTCCCGCACACGATCCGGCTGCTCGTCTCGACGAGCTATCGCGCCGTGACCCCGCTCTCGCTCGTCGCCGGCGCCGGCTTCCTCGTGCTCGCGGACGTCGTCGCGCGCACCGTTCTCTCGCCCGAGGAGCTGCCGATCGGCGTGGTCACGGCGTTCCTCGGCGCGCCGTTCTTCGCCCTCGTCCTGCGGACGTCCCGCCGATGATCGAGACGCGCGACCTCTGGGTGCGCTTCGGCCCGGTCGCCGCGGTGCGCGGCCTGACGTTGCGCGTGGAGGCGGGGGAGTGGGCCGCGCTGATCGGGCCGAACGGCGCGGGCAAGACCTCGGCGCTGCGCGCGCTCGCCGGGCTCGTGCCGTACGAGGGCGAGGTGAGCATCGAGGGGAAGGACGCGCGCACGCTCGGCCGTCGGGCGCTCGCGCGCCTCGTCGCCTTCGTCCCGCAGAAGCCGGAGACGCCGCCCGAGCTGACGGTCGCGGAGTACGTCCTGCTCGGCCGCACGCCGCACATCTCGTACTTCGGCGGGGAGAGCCGGCGCGACCGCGAGGCGGCCGCGCGCGCGCTCGGGCGGCTCGACCTGGAGGCGTTCGCGCAGCGGCCGCTCGGCTCGCTCAGCGGCGGCGAGCTGCAGCGGACCGTGCTCGCGCGCGCACTCGCGCAGGAGGCGCCGGTGCTGCTTCTGGACGAGCCGACGACCTCGCTCGACCTCGGCCGCCAGCAGCTCGTCCTCGAGCTCGTGGACGCGCTGCGGGCGGACGGCCTCGCGGTCGTGACGACGCTGCACGATCTCACGCTCGCGGGCCAGTACGCGCACCGGCTCGTCCTGCTCGACCGCGGCGACGTGGTCGCGGACGGCCCGGCCGCCGATGTCCTCTCCGCGGCCAACCTCGCCGCGCACTACGGCGCGAGCGTGCGCGTCTTCGAGGAGGACGGCTCCGTCTTCGTCCTTCCCGTGCGCGATCGCTAGAGTGGCCCGCGGCGCCCAGGCGCCGTCTATGCGCGACTGACCTCCAGCCAGCTTCCTGTCCCTTTCAGCGTGGGGTCGCGCATGTCCCGCCTCGCCGGCTCGCTCGTCGCGGCCGGAATCTCGAAGTCGTACGGAGCCGAGGTCGTCCTCGCGGACGTCAGCCTCGTCGTGCCGCCGCGGGCGCGGATCGGGCTCGTCGGCCCGAACGGCGCCGGCAAGTCGACACTGCTGCGCCTCCTGGCGGGGCTGGACGAGCCGGACTCCGGACGAGTCCGCCGCACGCCGCCGTCGCTCGCGGTCGGGTATCTCGCGCAGGAGCGCGCCGGCGGTGGCACACGCTCGGGCGGGCAGGAGGCACGCGCGGCGCTGGCCGAGCTGCTCCGCGAGGACCTCGACGTGCTCCTGCTCGACGAGCCGACCAACGACCTCGACTTCGCCGGGCTGGCCTGGCTGGAGCGCTCGCTCGCGGCGCATCCCGGCTCCCTCGTCGTCGTCTCGCACGACCGCGCCTTTCTCGATCGCACCGTCACGAAGGTCGTCGAGCTCGACGGCTGGACCCGCGGCGCGCGCGAGTACGCCGGCGGCTGGAGCGACTACGAGGCTGAGCGGTCGCGGCTTCGCGAGCGCGAGACGCAGCGCTGGGAGGGCTACGTCGCCGAGCGCGGCCGGATCGAGGAGCAGCAGCGCCGCATGGCCGAGTGGGAGCGGCGCGGCTACGGGCAGGGCCGCAAGAAGAAGAAGTCGAAGGACGTGAAGCGCACGTACGGGGCGAAGCTCGCGCGGCTCGAGCAGGTCGCGAAGCCGTACGAGCCGTGGGAGCTGCGGCTGAGCCTCGAGCCCGTCGCTCGCAGCGGGGACGTCGTCCTCCGCCTCGAGCGCGCGGTCCTCGAGCGCGGCGACTTCCGGCTCGGGCCGCTCGACCTCGAGCTGCGCTGGGGCGACCGGCTGGCGGTGGCCGGGCCGAACGGAAGCGGCAAGTCGACGCTGCTCGAGGCGCTGCTGGGGCGGATTCCTCTCGCGAGTGGCTCACGCGTGCTCGGCCCGGGAGTCGTGGTCGGCGAGCTGGAGCAGGACCGGGCAGCGCTCTCGGGCGGCGCGCCGCTGCTCCGGATCTTCTCCGAGCTCGACGAGGAGACTGCCAGGACGCTGCTGGCCAAGTTCGGGCTCGGCGCCGACGACGTCCCGCGGCCTGCGGCCTCGCTCTCGCCGGGCGAGCGGACGCGGGCCGGGCTCGCGCTCCTCACCGCGCGCGGCGTCAACTGCCTCGTCCTCGACGAGCCGACCAACCACCTCGACGTGGAGGCGATCGAGGAGCTCGAGCGCGCGCTCGCCGCCTACGAGGGAACGGTCGTCCTCGTCACGCACGACCGCCGCTTCCTCGACGCGTTCGCGGCGAGCCGGACGGTCGAGCTGTGATCCGGCTCAGGCGCGGTCGAAGAGCGCCGCGGACGGCAGGTAGAACGCGGCGATCGCGAAGGTCAGCGCGACGCTGGCGAGAGGGCTCCAGAAGGCCACGAGGAAGGTCGTGGCGTACAGCGGCACGCCCGGCGCGAACGCGCGCGAGATCGCCCGCACGGTCGCCTCGGGGACGGCCTCTCCGATCAGCCGGCGGCCGGCAGACGCGTAGCGCCACCAGACGTTGTAGATCGTCGCCATCAGGACGAACGTCGCGTCGTATGCGTAGACCGCGGGCCGCTCGCCCGGCCGCTGCAGGAACTCCGCGACGAGCCGCGTGGGGAAGGGCAGGAAGGCGACCGTGATCAGCAGCAGCACGTTGAGGAAGAGCAGCGTCCGGTCGGCGCGCGCCATCGTCTCGACGCAGAAGTGGTGGTTCATCCAGATGATCCCGATGGTGAGGAAGCTCGTCGCGTAGGCGAGGTATGCGGGCCAGAGGTGGAGGAGCTGGCTGCCGAGGTCGCCGCCGTGCCTGACCGTGAACTCGAGGACGAGCAGCGTCGCGGCGATCGCGAAGACGCCGTCGCTGAACGCCTCGAGCCGCTGCGTGCCGGAGCCTTCCACGCCGGGATCGTCGCGCACTGGCAGGACGCCTTGACACTTAGCAACGCTAGGTATAGCCTGGCTAGGCATGAAAGCCGAGACGCTGAAAGGACACCTCGACGGCATGCTCCTCGCGGTCCTTGCGCTGGAGCCGGCCCACGGCTACGCCGTGATCGAGGCGCTCAGGCGCCGCAGCGGCGGTGTCTTCGATCTCCCGGAGGGCACGGTCTATCCCGCGCTCCATCGGCTCGAGGCCGACGGACTGCTCGCCAGCGCCTGGGCGACGGAGAGCGGCCGGAAGCGGCGCGTCTACCGCTTGACGCGCCGCGGCCACGCCGCGCTCGGCGAGCGGCGGTCGGAGTGGCAGGCCTTCTCACACGCGGTGGAGGGAGTCCTCGCATGAACCGGCTCGAGGCGTACGACGCCGAGCTTCGGCGTGCGGGCATTCCGCGCCGGCGCAGACGCCGGATCCTGACCGAGCTCGCCGATCATCTCGACTGCGATCCGGCGGCCCGCCTCGGCGAACCGGCCGATCTCGCGCGGCAGTTCGCGAACGAGCTCGGTACGGCGTTCGCCCGTCGTGCCGCGTTCGCGTCGTTCCTCGCGCTCGTCCCGCTCGGGTTCCTCTTCTCCCTCACGTTCGCCTTCGCCGGCATCTACTCGACCGACGTCCCCACCGGCGTGACCCTCGCCCTGGTCGTCGGCGTGCAGCTCGCTCTCGTCGGCGGGATCCTGGCGCTCGTGCGCACCTGGCGATTGCGTGACGCTCTCACGATCCCCGCGGCCGAGGCGGGCGTTCTGATTCGGCGCGGCGTGCTCGGACTCGCCGGTGGGGCAATGACCGTGGTCGCGCTCGGCCTGCTCGTCTCCGGCCGTTACCCGGGCGTCCACTGGTCCCACCCCGCGCTCGGCTGGACGACCGCCGGCGTGGGCGCGGCGTGCATCGCCGCGGGAATGTTCGTGGTCGTGCGCTCGGCGCGGTTGAGACCGGTCGCCGACGGCGCCGCGGGGGACGTCTCGTCCGACCTCGGCCTCCACGTGGATCCGTGGCGGCTCGCCGTCTGGATCGCCGGCGGGGTAGCCCTCTGCATCGCCGCCGCAGGTGTGGTGCAGGCGGATCCGATCGACGGCCTCGTCCGAGGCGTCGGCGACGGGCTCCTCTGCCTCACGGGCTTCGCCGTGCTCGGGCGGCCGCTCGGTCTCCGCACGTAGGAGGGCGTTTCCCGTCCGGGCACCGCGGGGACGCTTGCGTTCGTGGTCAACCTCCGGCTCGCGAAGCAGCTCGCCGAACTGGCCGAGCCACTCGAACCGCTCGCCGACCCGCTGCAGGATGCGGTGAACGCGGTGCCGCAGCCGGTGCGGGACGTGCTCGACGGCGTCTGGCTCGGGAACCCGCTCCATCCGGCGCTCACCGACGTGCCGCTCGGGGCGTGGTCGGCGGCGTTCGTGCTCGACCTCGTCGGCTCGGAGGCCGCGGACGGCGCGCTCGCGGTCGGCATTCTCGGCGCCGTCCCGGCGGCTCTGACCGGCCTCAACGACTGGAGCCACCTGAAGGACGACGAGCGGCGCCTCGGGATGGTGCACGCCGCGATCAACACGGCCGGCCTCACGCTCAACGTCCTCTCGCTCGCCGCTCGGAAGGGCGGGCTGCGCGGGCTGGGCAAGGTGCTCTCGACCGTCGCCTACGGCGGCGCGCTCTTCTCCGCCCACCTCGGCGGACACCTCTCGTTCGGGCTCGGGGTTCGCGTCAACCGGACGGCGTTCGAGAGCCCGCGCGATCGCTTCGCGCCCGTGTGCGACGAATCGGAGCTCGAGGACGGCAAGCTCGTCGGCGTCGAGCTGGAGGGCGAGGACGTGCTCGTCGCGCGCTCGGAGGAGAACGGCGAGGTGTGCGCGATCGCCGCGACCTGCTCGCATCTCGGCGGCCCGCTCGCCGACGGCGAGCGCGAGGGCGACGTCGTCGTCTGTCCCTGGCACGGCTCCCGCTTCGACCTCTGCAGCGGCGAGGTCCTCGGCGGCCCGGCCGTCTATCCGCAGCCGCGCTACGAGACGCGCGTCCGCTCCGGCAAGGTCGAGATCCGCGCCGCGAAGGACTGACGGCCGCCCCGGCTACGATCGCCGGGTGGCCGCGACGACGCCGGAGACCTACCTCGCAGACCTGAACCCGGCGCAGCGCGAGGCCGTCCTCCACACCGAGGGACCGGTGCTCGTCGTCGCCGGCGCCGGCTCGGGGAAGACGCGGGTCCTCACGCGCAGGATTGCGCACCTGCTGGGCGCGGTCGGCGTCAAGCCGCCGGAGATCCTCGCGATCACCTTCACGAACAAGGCCGCGGCGGAGATGCGGGAGCGCGTCACCGACCTCGTCGGCCCGCCCGCGCGCGCCGCCTGGGTGATGACCTTCCACGCCGCGTGCGGGCGCATCCTGCGCAGCGAGGCGAAGCGGCTCGGCTACCGCTCGACGTTCACGATCTACGACAGCGCCGACCAGGTCCGCCTCGTCAAGCGCTGCCTCGAGGAGCTCGACCGCGACCCGAAGCGGTTCACGCCGCGCGGGATCCACAGCCAGATCTCGAACGCGAAGAACCAGCTCGTCGGTCCCGAGCAGTACGCCGAGCGCGTCGCGAGCTTCTACGACCAGACCGTCGCGGACGTCTACGACCTGTACCAGAAGCGGCTCTTCGCCTCGAACGCCGTCGACTTCGACGACATGCTCTATCTCACCGTCGAGGTGCTCGAGCGCTTTCCCGAGGCGCGCAAGAAGTGGCAGGACGCGTTCCGCTACGTCCTCGTCGACGAGTACCAGGACACGAACCACGCGCAGTACAGGCTGCTGCAGCTGCTCGCGGAGAGGCACCGGAACGTGTTCGCCGTCGGCGATCCCGACCAGTCGATCTACGCCTTCCGCGGCGCCGACATCCGCAACGTCCTCGAGTTCGAGCACGACTTCCCGGGCTCGTACACGATCGCGCTCGAGCAGAACTACCGCTCGACGCAGAACATCCTCGACGCGGCGAACGGCGTCATCCGCAACAACCGCGAGCGCAAGGAGAAGAACCTCTGGTCGGAGCTCGGCGAGGGCGAGCCCGTGCGCATCCTCGAGGTCGAGGACGAGCACGCCGAGGCGCGCTACGTCGCGGCCGAGATCGCCATGCTCGTCGAGGAGGGCTTCTCCGGCAGCGAGGTCGCCGTCTTCTACCGGACGAACGCGCAGAGCCGGGTGCTGGAGGACGTCCTCGTCCGGCAGGGGATCGCCTACCAGGTGATCGGCGGCCCGCGCTTCTACGAGCGCGCCGAGGTGAAGGATCTGATCGCGTACCTGCAGGTGCTCGACAACCCGTTCGACGCGGTCTCGCTGCTGCGGGTAGCGAACCGCCCGCGGCGTGGGATCGGCGACTCGACGCTCGCGCGGCTGATGACGTGGGCCGACCAGCGCGAGATCTCGCTCTGGGAGGCGACCGCCGAGGCCGAGAACGCCGGCGTCGGCGCCGCGCCGCAGAAGGCCGTCCGCGCGTTCCGCTCGATCGTCGAGGGCCTGATGGAGGAGGCGACGCAGCTCGAGGTTCCCGAGCTGATCGAGGCGGTGCTCGAGCGCAGCGGCTATCTCGAGTCGCTCGAGGCCGAGCGCACGATCGAGGCGCAGGGACGGATCGAGAACCTGCAGGAGCTCGTCTCGGTCGCCCGCGAATGGCGCGAGCAGTCGGCGGAGCCGAGCCTCTCGAGCTTCCTGCAGGAGGTCTCGCTGATGTCCGACCAGGATGCGATCCGCGGCGACGGCTCGCTCGTCACGCTGATGACCATCCACAACGCGAAGGGCCTCGAGTTCCGCGCCGTCTACATGATCGGGATGGAGGAGGGCATCTTCCCGCACTCGCGCTCGATCGAGGAGCAGGGGATCGAGGAAGAGCGGCGGCTCTGCTACGTGGGGATGACGCGCGCGAAGGAGCGGCTGACGCTGCTGCACGCGAGCTCGCGGATGCTCTACGGCGGGCGCGACCACAATCTCCCGTCGCGCTTTCTCGACGAGGTGCCCGACCGGCATGCCGAGCGTGAGCGGCTGCGGCCGGCGTCGTGGAGCGGCTACGGCGCGCCGCGCCAGAGCCAGGTGCCGCCGCGCGAGGACGTCCCGGATCTCGGCACCGGCGACAACGTCCGCCACTCGACGCTCGGCGAGGGCGTGGTGACGCGCGTCGAGCCCGGAGGCGTGGTGACCGTCCGCTTCGCCGACGACGGGAGCGAGCGGCGGCTCGTGCTCGAGTACGCGCCGCTCGAGAAGCTGTGAGCTTCGACGTCCGCACCTGCCGCGACCGCGACGAGTACCGCGCGGCGATCGACGCGATCAGCAGCTACTTCCACTCGACGCTCCCCGACGACGTGCTCGAGCGGTTCGCGCGCTACCTGCCGCACGACCGGATGCACGCTGCTCTCGAGGCGGGCGAGATCGTCGGCGGCGCGGGTGCGTTCCCGTTCCGGCTCTCGATTCCCGGCGGGGCGCTGCCCTGCGCCGGCGTGACGGCCGTCGGCGTCCTTCCCACGCACCGCCGCCGCGGCGTCCTGCGCGCGATGATGGACGAGCAGCTGCGCGACGTGCACGAGCGCGGCGAGCCGATCGCGGCGCTCTGGGCGTCGGAGGAGACGATCTACGGGCGCTTCGGCTACGGCATCGCCGCCTGGGCCGGCCAGCTCGCGATCCCGCACGAGTGGGACGCCTTCGCCGAGCCGCTCGAGCGTCGCGGCCGTGTCCGCTTCGTCGAGGCGGACGAGGCGGCGAAGCTCTTCCCGCCGCTCTGGGAGGCGTTCGCGCAGCAGCGGCCCGGTGTCTTCTCCCGCGACGAGAGCTGGTGGACGCTGCGTACCCTGCGCCAGCCGGACGAGGGGCCGCACAACCGCTTCGTCGTCCTCGACCTCGACGGCGAGCCGCAGGCGTACGCGATCTACCGCACGCACGCCGGCTGGGCGGAGGGCGCGTCGATCGCGCGGCTGGAGGTCGTCGAGGCGGTCGGCACGACGCCGCGGGCGACGGCGGAGCTCTGGCGCTTCCTGCTCGACGTGGACTGGGTCGCGACCGTCGAGGCGTCGCTGCTGCCGCCGGATCACCCGCTGTTCCTGCTGTTGGCGAACCCGCGCCGTGCGCGCTACCGGATGGGCGACGGGATCTGGATCCGGCTCGTCGACGTCGGCGCCGCACTGTCCGCGCGGGCATACGCCGGCGACGGCGCGGTCGTCTTCCAGGTGCGGGACGAGAGCTGCGAGTGGAACGCCGGCCGCTGGCGGGTGGGGGAGGGCGAGTGCACACGCACCGACGACGCCGCCGATCTCGCGCTGGACGTCTCCGCGCTCGGCTCGGTCTTCCTCGGCGGCGTCACGTTCGCCCGGCTGCGGGAAGCGCTCCGGCTGGAGGAGCTGCACGACGGCGCGATCGAGCGCGCGGACGAGCTGTTCGCCTGGCGCCCGCTCCCCTGGTGCCCCGAGATCTTCTAGAGCTCGCGACGGAGCGGCCACGCGTTGGCTGGGCGCACTGGGTGAATGCGATGCAAGGACGCAGGGAGCGGGAATAGCAGCGCGGGCGGCCAGCTACAATCCCCCGCGACCCGGGGCGGTTAGCTCAGTTGGGAGAGCACCAGCTCGACAAGCTGGGGGTCACTGGTTCGAGCCCAGTACCGCCCACCAAAATTGTCTGACTCAAACCAGGGGCCTCTTCGGGGGCCTCTGGTTCGTTGAAGGAGGCCTCCCAGGTGCTCCAGTCGACCTCGGGAACGTGGGAGGCCGTGAGGGCTCGTACCGGGCGGCTCAGCAGGGTGCTGAACGGCTCCGCGAGTTCTCCCCGCAGCTCTCCTGTCTGATCGACGTAGATTCGCTTGAAGAACGCCTGATTCATCTGGCGGCGCAATTGGGGGCCAGCCGTGAGGTACCTGCCGGGGCTGTCTTCGAGGAGAGCAAGGACCGCGACCAGAGTCGTTTCAACGATCCCGTACGCCCGCTCCGCCGAGGCGAGCCGCTCGTTGATTTGACCAAGTGCGACGCGGATGCGCTCCTGCTCCTCTCGAAGGAGGTCGAGCGGGATCGCTTCCGCATAGTGCGCTTGGAGGAGCTTCTCCCGTTCTGCGAGCAGGCGCTGCTGTCGCTTTAGGAGCCGTTCCCGCTCTTGGTCTGACTCCTTGCGCTGTGCTTCGAACTCCACGATGAGTGTGTGTTCGAGCGCTGCGGCCGTGTCTCGGTCGAGCCGATAGTGGGCGTGGAGGGCTTCGACCTGTCGCTCCACTGTCTCGATGAGTACTGCTCGGAACGTGCAGTCCGTGTACTTGTTGTGCCGGCCCGAGCAGACGAAGTACGGGTAGATGGTTCCGCTCCGGCTGCGGGCGTTGGTGATGAGAAGCCGGCTGCCGCAGTTGCCGCAATACAAGGAACCCTTGAGATAGTGAAGATGCTGCCGCTGCTTCTCACCCGCCTGGTTCTGCGCTGTCAGGACGTCTTGCACGCGCTGCCAGAGTTCTGCACTCACGAATGGCTCATGCGAGCCCGGGTACTCGACGCCGCGATAGCGAACCAGGCCTTTGTAGTACGGGTCGCGTAGTCGCATGTGAAGCAATGACTGATAAATCGGCTTGGATGGGCGCACGGGTCCGGGAACGGTGTCGAGTCCCCGCTCTCCCAGCTCGTGGCAAAGCCTCCGAATGCTCCACTCGCCGGTCGCGTATGTCTCGAAGGCCCACTTCATCAGCGGGCCGCGCAATGGGTCGACCTCGACGGTTCGAACCTCGCGGCCGTTCTGCAGCTTTCGCACATTGAGGTAGCCAAGCGGCGCCTTGCCGATCGTGCCGCCGCCGCGCGCTTTCTGCACTGAGCCCTTTATGACTTCGTTGGCAAGGTTGCGGCTGTAAAACTCCGCGACTCCGCTCATGATCGCGTGCAGCAGAAGCCCGCTTGGTGTCTCGTCGATGTTCTCGCTGCAGGAGACAAGCTTTGCGCCCGCGGAACGAATTGCAAGCGTGATCTCGACGTCGTCTGCCCGGTTTCGCGCGAGACGGTCGATCTTGTGCACGATCACGTAGTCGACGGCGTGGTCGCGCACGTAGGCAAGAAGTGCCTGGAGTCGCGGTCGGTCCGCCTTGCGGGCGCTTTCTCCCTTGTCTGCGAACTCTTCGACGACGACCGCGCCAAGGCTCGACGCCTTCCGACGACAAGCCTCGCGCTGCGCCGGGATCGAGTAGCCCTCAGGATCTCCGTCCCGTTCGGCTTGCTCTTTCGTGGAGACGCGGAGATAGATGACAGCGTTGGTCACTGCCTCTTCCGCAACTCGCTCCGCTTCGCTCACTTAGGCCCTCCCTGCTGTCGTCGGTCTAGAGACACGGTTCGCGTAACCGGCACTGACGCGCCGACAGCGGGTCGGTGGCTCCAGCAAGCCGAGCTGGTCGAGGCGGTAGTGAATTGCGCGAGTGCTGACTAAGAGTGTTTTGGCGAGTTCAACCATGTTCTGATTGCCTTGGCACCAGAGTCGTTTGACGACGCGCTTTGGCATGAGGAGGCAGGCAGCGAAGTAGTCGGCTACGCGCTCTGCTTGCTCGTCTGCTGTCTGGAAAGGCCTGTCGTGGTAGAGGAACTGCTTGGTCGTGTGGTCGAGCACGTGCTTGAACTCGTGCATGACGCTGAACCGCTGCCGGAAGATCGGCTCGTCGGCGTTGACACTGATGATCCAGTGGCGACCGTTCCAATGAGCCGCGCCAGAGACGAGCAGTCCTTCTTCGCGAAATACGCGGACGCGCGGTAGCTCGCTGACGACCTCTTCCGGGACGGCGTTGGTCTCGATCTCGAAGTGGTGGAGGAGATGGTTCGCCTGTAGCTCGGCGATGCGCAGCGCTTCGCCCGCTGACAATGGCCGGTTGGGAACGAGAGCGCGAAGCATCGCGAGCACGCTCTGCTCACGCTCGCTTGCGCCTCCTGTTCGTGTTGCGAGTTGGTGTCCCATGATTCCCTCCTTTCTTCGTTCTCGTGGGTTGCTCTGGTAGTTCGTCTTCGCCCGGAGCTGGGCCATCGACATTGAAGCCGTGGCGCCTGGCGATCCGACGGAAAGATCGGTCGAGTTCCTCCACCGCCGGGGCGGGGAGGTCGCGGTACTTCGTGCGGAGATAAGGCCGAAAGCTCGGCAGGTCCGTCGGGATGCTGTAATCGGCGAGCGCGAAGACGTCTGCGAGGCTCAGGCCGAGTGCTTCGGCGATCCGACTTAGCTTGTCGGGTGCCGGCGCGTCATACGCGCCCTGTTCAAGGCGGACGACGGTTGTGTGCGTCGTCTCGGCGCGGTCGGCGAGTTCGCGCGTGGAAAGTCCAAGCTGCTCTCGACGCTCCCTGAGTCGTTGCCCGAGCTCGCGGGCTTGCTCTTGATCCATGCGTTGAGTGCTCCTGTTAGCTACGTCTATTGTCTCACGCCTGGTGCGTAAAAGCACCATTTCTGATGTCAATTCCACATTCGATTTTGCTATGTTTATATTTTATCGGTTTGCTCTGCTCTAATTCTGCTGGATTTGTCTTGGTGGCCCGAGTCTCTCGACCCGGGCCGTTCGCCATCACGCGGTCAGGCCTTCAGAGCTTCGATCTTGGCCTTGATGGTGGCCTTGCGCTCGCCAGCCGTATCGCGCAGGTGTTCGTAGTCGGCTTTCGCCTGATCGGCCCGCTCTTTGGCAGTGCTGATCTCGGCGTCGATCGACTCGATCGCCTTCTCGAGGACGATCGTTGCCGATTCGATCGGATCGACCGCAGTCTTGGTGGTGCGGCTGCGCGTCGTCTTGTTGCCGCCCGGGCGCGTGTGGGCGTAGTAGGCGCCGCGGATCGAGTTGATCTCTTGTCCGTACTCGGTCGCCAGCTGCTTGAAGGCATCCGCCTTCTTCGTCCCCGAAGCAACCAGGGCTTCGACGCGCTCGTACACCTCTTGAGCCTTGGTCATGGCTCCTCCTTTGGGTGGATGGCTGTGCGGTGGACATGACGCGCTTTGATCGCCTTCGTCGTGTGCACCGTCCGGCCGTCGACCGGAGGGGACGGCTTCATGCCGCCCGCCTTTGTTCGTCAGTTGCCCGCGCGTCTGCGATGCGACGCTCGGCGCTGCCCGCGAAGTCGGCGTGTAGCTCAACTCCGATCCAATCGCGTCCATGCCGTTCGGCTGCGATCGCTGTGGTGCCGGAGCCGAGGAACGGGTCGAGGACGACAGCAGGTTCGCCGCTGCTCGGGCATCGACACGACGGCTGCAGCTCACCCCGGACGGCCAGGTGGCCAAGCTGACGGAGTGTCGAACGTCGCCACGGCGCATGGCAGCGTGCACAGCGGCGCTCGGGACTGCCGGCGAGGATCGGTCGCTCCGCTAGGGCTACCGGAAAGACGGCGTGGTGCGGACCTCGGTACGACGCCGTCGATAGCCGCCAGACATCGCCGGGGTTCTTGCCGAGCGGGTGGCCGACCTGGCCGCGCGCCGCCAGCGCGTCGAGGCCGCTGTTGCTGCTCGACGCCACGCGCCACTCGGGCGGCACAGACCAACCGCGGGCGCTGCGGACAGGCTGCTTGGGGCTCGTGTGGGGCTGTCGGATCGCGTCGAGGTCGAAGAAGAAGTGCGGCTCCCTGGTCAGGAAGTAGATGACCTCCCAGCTGCAGGTGAGTCGGTCGCGCGCGGCGCTCGGCATCGGGTTGCGCTTCGCCCAGATGACCTTGTTGCGGATCAGCCAGCCGTCCTCGATCAGCGCCAGCGCTAACCGCTCCGGTCCGAGTAGGAGGCTCTTCGCGGTGACCGGTCCGCCGGTCGAGTAGCTGTCGCCGAGGTTAAGCCAGACGGAGCCTGTCGGTACGAGCACACGCTCGACCTCGCACATCACCGCGCGAAGGTTCTGCACCCATTCTTCGACCGTCCGTTCGAGCCCGAGCTGCCCCGGGTGCTGATAGTTCCGAAGTCGGAAGTACGGCGGGCTTGTGACGACGCAGTCGACGAAGTGTGACGGGAGCGATCGGAGCGTGGTTCGGGCGTCGCCGACAAGGATCCGGTTCAGCGGGCTCACGTCGCGCCTCCTTGCAGCAGTTCGAGCAGCCGCGACCCCGTGGTGGCGCGGAAGAGATCGCGGTTCAGGTTGCGAGTTGCGCCGATGATCCGCTCGATGCGGCTGCTCCGGTGCTCGTCCGGACAAATCCAGATCGCGACCGGGAACGATCCGTGGGTGGCTTGCTCGCGGCCGCTGCGCCAGTAACGGTCGTAGGCGTGACACTTGCGTACGACGGCAGCCGGGCTTTCGGTGCCACGGTCGACCTCGATGAACCACGCGTCCTCGTACGCGCCTGTTCCTGTCGCCACGTACAGGTCAGGCTTGACGATGTCGCGAGCACCTCCAGGTCCGACGAATCGGCGCCAACTCGTGGGTTCGATCTCGACTTTCAGCAGTTCGATGTACCTGGCCCGTGCCGCGTGCTCGAGACGTACCCGTACGTCGGCGATGGCGAGCGTGTGGTCGAGGAATAACGACGACGGCTCGGTCGTCCGGCGGGCGTTACCGAGCAGTCGTCGACCAACCGGCCCGACCGTGTAGACGAACGAGGCGGATCCGGCGCGGACGCCGCCGACTCGACGCTGAAGCCGATCGAGTACGCGATCACGCGACAGACGAGTAAGCGTGCGCCGGCAACTACGTTCGGCTCCGGCCACCGTACCGTCGACGAAGTGCAACGCCTTGATCTGTGCAGTCGTCAGGAAGCGGTGCTCGTCGACGCTACGAAGGACAAGCAAGTCTCGTTCGGCAAGTCCCTCGCGGAGCTGATCGAGGCCCGAACGACCGAGGTAGGTGCTCATCGGAAGAGCCTCCGATGACGCAGACAGTCACTGCCGATCTCGACCGAAGATCGCGCGGTATGCAGGTCGTTTGCGCAATCCTTGGTCCACGCGACCGGAACACCGACCGGAACAATGGTCATGCCTGCCTCCGACGCCGTCCTATCGGCGCGT
>Ga0070739_10004117_pt1 | contig 17526 bp, 14 predicted proteins | sample Coa_R1_7_FD_66445 | JGI IMG/M metagenome (GOLD analysis project Ga0070739, IMG submission 66445) | Surface soil microbial communities from Centralia Pennsylvania, which are recovering from an underground coalmine fire - Coalmine... | ecosystem: Environmental > Terrestrial > Soil > Unclassified ... | reverse complement strand
GCCTCGTCACCGAGACCGACATCCTGACCCTGTCGCTGATCAAGGGCGACACCGCGTTCAAGCCGCCCGACATCGAATTCCGCCTGACCCCGGTGTTCAACTTCAACCACACCCATGTCGGCGAGATCGGCGTCGTCAACATCAACCCGCAGAAGGGCCAGACCCGCAACGACCAGTTTCTCGGATTGCAGGAGGCGTTTGTCGACTATCACATCCGCAACGTCTCGGAATATTACGACTTCGATTCGGTGCGCGTCGGCATCCAGCCGTTCAACGCCGATTTCCGCGGCTTCCTGTTCCAGGACAATCAGCTCGGCGTGCGCTTTTTCGGCAACCGCGACGCCAATCGCTGGCAGTACAACCTCGCCGCCTTTCAGCGCATCGAGAAGGACACCAACAGCGGGCTCAACGACGTCGGCAAATCGCTGCGCCGCGACTGGGTCTACGTCGCCAACCTGTACCGCCAGGATTTTCCGGTCACCGGATTCACCTCGCAGCTTTCCTACATCCGCAACGACAACATGGAGGGCAGCGAGTTCTATTACGACAACAACGGGTTTCTCGTGCGCCCGGCGCAGATCGGCGACGACCGCGGCGTCAACTACCACGTCAACTATCTCGGCTTTAACGGCGACGGGCATTTCGGCCGGCTCAACCTGACCACCTCGGCCTACTGGGCGCTCGGCCATCTCAGCCACAACCAGTTCAGCAGCGACCCGGCCAATCGCGGCGCCTCGATCAACGCCTTCTTCCTTGCCGCCGAGCCGTCGATCGATTTCGACTGGGTGCGGGTGCGCGCCTCCGGCCTGTATCAGAGCGGCGACGGCAACCCGCGCGACGGCCATGCCGGCGGCTTCGACGCGATCGTCGAGAACCCGCAATTCGCCGGCGCCGACACCAGCTTCTGGATCCGCCAGTCGATCCCGCTGATCGGCGGCGGCGGCGTGGCGCTCAACAACGCCAACGGGGTGCTCGCCGACCTGCGCTCGTCGACCACCGAGGGCCAGTCCAATTTCATCAATCCCGGGGTCATGCTCGGCGGCATCGGCGCCGATTTCGACATCCTTCCCGAGCTGCGCCTCTCGACCAACGCCAACTACCTGCGCTTCGTCGACACCTCGACGCTCGAAGTATTGCGCCACCAGGCCAACATCCCGAGCTCGATCGGCTACGATTTGTCGGCGGCGCTGACCTATCGGCCGCTGTTCAGCAACAACATCGTGCTGCGCCTGTCGGGCGGCGTCTTGCTGCCCGGCGGCGGGTTGAAGGCGCTGTATAATTCGGGCGGCGGGGTCGGCCTGTTTCTCGGCGGCAACGTGCTCTACTCGGTCCTCGCCAACCTGATCGTGACCTATTGAGGCGATGCGGCTCGGCGCGACGATATTCCTCCTGTGCCTGGCCGCGATGGCGCCGGCCTTCGCCCAATCGCCGCCGGCGCCGAAGCGCGAGACCGCGGCCGAGATGCAGCTCAAGAGCGCCGGCTGCATGAGCTGCCACACCACCACCGATTCGGTGACGATGCATGCCGCCCCCGGCGTCATCCTCGGCTGCGCCGATTGCCACGGCGGCAACCCGGCGGTGACGGTGCCGCCCGGGGCGGCGCCGGGCAGCGCCGAATACCGCCGGGCACTCGACGACGCCCATGTCCACCCGCGCTTTCCGCAGGCGTGGAACTATCCCTCGAGCGTCAAGCCGCCGCGCACCTATACGCTGCTCAACAAGGAATCGCCCGAATTCATCCGCTTTCTCAATCCCAGCGACTACCGCATCGCGCGGCAGACCTGCGGCGTGTGCCACCTGAAGGAATTGTCCGCCGCCGAGCGCAGCCTGATGGCGACGACCGCGATGTTCTGGGCGGCCGGCGCCTACAACAACGGCATCCTGCCGCTGAAGCGCTCGCTGCTCGGCGAGGCCTATACCCCGGACGGCAAGCCGGCCGAGCTCGACACCCCCGAGCACCTGTCGGCGGCCGAGATGCGCAAGCACGGCATCATCCCGAAAATCCTGCCGCTGCCGGCCTGGGAGACGGTGCCGCCGGGCGACGTGTTCCGCGTCTTCGAGCGCGGCGGGCGCACGATCAACACGCAATTCCCGGAGATCGGCAACCCCAACTCGACCGGCGAGATCCAGCTTCTCGAAGAGCCCGGGCGGCCCGATCTGCGCCAGTCGAACCGCGGCCCGGCGACCGGGCTCAGGGTGGCGATCCCGATCCTCAACATCACCAAGACCCGGCTCAACGACCCGACGACCTGGTTTCTCGGCACCAACGACAACCCCGGCGACTACCGCAATTCGGGCTGCGCCTCGTGCCATGTCGTCTATGCCAACAACCGCGACATCGAGGCGAGCGGGCCCTATGCCCGCTTCGGCAACCGCGGCACCAGCGCCTCGATCGACCCGACCATCCGCAAGGGCGAGACCGGCCATCCGCTCAAGCACGTGATGACCGCGGCGATCCCGACCAGCCAGTGCATGATCTGCCACATGCACCAGCCCAACCTGTTCCTGAACACCTATCTCGGCTACACGATGTGGGACTACGAGACCGCGGCGCCGCAGATGTGGCCGAAGCGGCAGAAGCACCCCACCGACGCCGAGATGCGCAAGGTCTACGAGCGCAATCCGGAGGGCGCGGCGGTGCGCGGCAACTGGGCCGATCCCGAGTTCAGCGCCGAGGTCAGCACCCTCAACCCGCAGATCAAGGACACCCAGTTCGCCGACTATCACGGTCACGGCTGGAATTTCCGTGCGATCTACAAGCGCGACCGCAAGGGCAACCTGCTCGACGACGCCAACAACATCATCTCCCCGAACGACCCGGAGAAATTCAAGAAGGCGGTGCACCTCGAATCGATCCACGTCGATTTCGGCATGCAGTGCGTCGACTGTCACTTCTCGCAGGATTCGCACGGCAGCGGCCACCTCTATACCGAGGTGCAGGCGGCGATCGAGATCACCTGCGCCGACTGTCACGGCACCGCCACCAAATACCCCGACCTGAAGACGCACGGCCCGGCGGCGCCGCCGGGCGGCACCGATCTGTCGCTGCTGCGCACCGAGGACGGCCGCGCCCGCTTCGAATGGCGGGCCGGACACCTCTACCAGCGCTCGGCGGTCTATCCCGACCTCGAATGGGAAGTCACCCTGGTCAAGGACACGGTGACGCCGGGCAATCCGAAATACAATCCGCGGGCGGCGCGCGCGAAGCTGATGTCGAAGGGCACGTCGATGCGCTGGGGTCCCGGCATCCCGCCGAACCAGCTCGCCCATCCCAGCGACGAGATGGCCTGCTACACCTGCCACCTGTCGTGGACGACGAGCTGCGCCGGCTGCCACCTGCCGATCGAGGCCAACCAGCACACCGAACGCCATTTCTACGAGGGCGGCACAACGCGCAACTACGCCACCTACAACCCCGAGGTGGCGCGCGAAGACATGTTCCAGCTCGGCCGCCACGGCAGCATCAAGAACCACATCATCGCGCCGATCGCCTCGCGCTCGGCCCTGGTGCTGTCGTCGACCAACATCAACCGCGAGCACATCTACGTACAGCAGCCGCCGGTCTCGGCGGCGGGCTTTTCGAGCCAGGCCTTCTCGCCGCACTACCCGCACACCGAGCGGCGCACCGAAACCAAGACCTGCACCGACTGCCACCTGTCCGAGGCCAACGACAACAACGCGATCATGGCCCAGCTGCTGATGCTCGGCACCGACTTCGTCAACTTCGTCGGCTACAACGCCTGGGTCGGCGAGGCGCACGACATCGAGGCGGTGCGCGTCACCCACTGGGACGAGCCGCAGGCGGTGATCGGCAGCTATCTCGAACGCTACGCCTATCCCGACGACTACAAGCGGCACCTCGCGGCCAACCGCGAATTGCCGGAGGCGCACGGCCACGCCTCCAACGATGCCGAGTGCATCCAGCTTCGCGGCGAATATCTCTACGTCTCTGAAGGCACCCGGGGCATGCGCGTCTACGACGTCGCCAGCATCGCCAACAAGGGGTTTTCCGAGCGCATCATCACCGCGCCGTTCTCGCCGCTCGGCCAGGACACGCACATTCCGTCCGCGGACGCCACCTGCGTCGCCCTGCCGACCAACCAGCCGATCAATCCGCTGCGCAATATCGGCGTCAACGAGATGCTCGACCCGTCGCACAACTATGGCAAGGAGATGCGCGGCGAGAACGAAGAGCAGCTCATGCACCCGATCTACAACTACGCCGCCATCACCGACGCGCGCGAGGGGCTGATCCTGACCAACGTCAACACCCTGCAGGACCAGGAACCGCGCAACAACTTCCTGACCCGGGCGCTGACCTGGAACGAGGGCGGCATCCTCAACGGCGCCCGCTACCTGACCATCGCCGGCACGCATTTCTACATCGCCGCCGATGCCGGCATCGTCGAGCTCGACATGGACGACCCGCTGCACCCCAAGGTGATGGCGGTGATCCCGATCCGCGACGCGCGCGGGCTGATGGTGCAGTTCCGCTATCTGTTCGTCACCGACGGCGGCGGGCTCGACGTGGTCGACATCACCGACCCGCTGCACCCGCGGATCGTGCCCGGCGCGCATGTGCCGCTCGCCGACGCGCACCGCATCTTCGTCTCGCGCACCTACGCCTATGTCGCCAACGGCCGCGACGGCCTCGCCATCGTCGATGTCGAGCGCCCCGAGCAGCCGCGGCTCTACATGAACTACAACGCCGAGGGGCGGATCGCCGACGCCCGCGACGTGGTCATCGGCGCGACCAACGCCTCGCTGTTCGCGTACGTCGCCGACGGCGCCGGCGGGCTCAAGGTGATCCAGCTGATGTCGCCGGCGAGCCAGCCCGATTTCTACGGCTTTTCGCCGGCGCCGAAGCCGGAGCTGATCGCCTGGAAGCCGACCGCCTCGCCGGCCCTGGCGCTGTCGCGCGGGCTCGAACGCGACCGCGGCGTCGACGAGACCGGGCACCAGATCGCGGTGTTCGGCCGCATCGGCTCGCGCCCGTTCACCCTCGACGAGATGAAAAAGCTGTATCTCGATTCGTCGGGCCGGCCGTTCCGGGTCACCGACCAGGTGCGCAACCAGGACTTCGTCAAGTAGATGGACCGGCGCCTGTTCCTGTGGCTGAGTGCGGCGCTATGCCTGCCGGGCGGCGCGGCGCGCGCGGCGCTGCCGCCGCCGGCGCGGCGCCGGCTCGACCTGGTCAACGCCCATACCGGCGAGACCTTTTCCGGCACCTATCGCGACGACAACGGACCGATCGCACCGGTGATGGAAGAGCTGTCGGTGTTTCTGCGCGACCACTATTCCGGCGAGACGACCGCGATCGATATCGGCGTCGTCGATTTCCTCGCCGCGGTGATGGATGCGGTCGATGCGAAACGGGCGACGATCCTGTCCGCCTACCGCACGCCGCAGACCAACGCGATGCTGGCGCGCACCACCTTCGGGGTCGCCGAGCACAGCCAGCACATGTACGGCAAGGCGCTCGACGTGTTCCTGCCGGCCCGGCTCGAGGAGGCGGCGCACCGCGCCCGGGCGATGCGCCGCGGCGGGGTCGGCTGGTACCCCGATTCCCATTTCATCCACCTCGACAGCGGCCCGGTGCGGAGCTGGACGCTGGAGGGGCGCGGCTTCGATCTGCTGCTGCTGCAACTGCGGCGGCTGCTCGACGAAGGCGGGCTCGACATCACCGCCGAGGGCCGGCTGGTCAGAAGCGGCGACGGGCGGCCGCTTTCGGTCGACCAGCGCCTCGCCCTGCACGAGCTGATCCGGCGCGCGCAATAGCCTATTTGAGCCGCAGCACCGCCTCGCCCGCCGGCGACGCGAGGGTAACCCGGTCGGCGGCGATGCCGGTGACGACCCAACCCTCGAGGGTCGAGCCGAGGCGCAGTTCGAGATGGCGCTTGCCCTCGCTAACCAGGGCGTGCCGCTCGCTGCCGGCAATGACGACGCCGACCAGGCGGTAGCGGCTTTCGAGCGGGCTCTGCGCCGCGCCGGCCGGCGCCGCCGCCGGCCGCCGGCTCGGCGAAAACAGCGGCCGGTCGGTCACCGCGGCGAACGCCGACGGCGGCGGCAGAGCGGCGAGCGCGGGAGGCGGCGCGGCGGCGGCCTCGCGCAGCGGCGGCGGCTCGTGCGGCGGCAGCCACGGCCACACCGTCAGCGCCGCCAGCACCCCGGCCGCGACGAAGACCGGGCGCACCGCCGCAATCACGACGTCCCCGCCTTGAAGCCGGAAATGTCGAGCTGGAACTCGAGCGCGGCGCCGCGCGCCTGGACGTGCAGGTTGTCGGGATAGAGCACCGGCCGCGCCGCCTCGACCGCGTAAAGCAGCCGCCCGAGCCCGGCGACGTCGCCGGCGGCGCTGATGCGGATGCCGATGCGCATCGCTCCCGGCGCCCCGTCCGGCGGCAGGACCTGCAGCCCGCGCACCTCGACCCGGGCGGCGGCGGCGGCGCTCTTGACCGTCTCCTGCAACACCGCCAGAGCCTGCGCATCGGGGATGGCGGGAAACAGCAGGCCGGACTCGTCCGGCGCCGCCTGCGCCGGCGCGGCGGCGAGGGCGCGGTAGCGCTGCAGCACCGCCTGTTTGGCGGCGATCTCGTCGCGTCCGGCGGCGAGCGCGCCGAGATAGAGCTCGACCGGGCCGAACCAGGCGAGCGCGGCCAGCGCCGCAAGGATCGCGAGCGCGGCGGCGCGGCCGATCACTTGCCCGCCTCGGCGACCGTGGCGCCGAGCTGGAAATGCTCGAGCCCGCCGGCCTCGCGCGTGATCGGCGCCCGGAACACGATGTCGGACAGCCCGCCGCCGTGTTCGAGCGCCAGCACGATTGTCGCCGCCGAGGGCGACAGCCCGTCGATGATCAGCTCGCGCCCGGACAGCGACAGCGATTGCAGCCACGAGCCGTCGGGCACGGCGCGGCTCAAGCGGTCGAGCACGGCGATCAGCGGCGGCCGCGACCCGCGCAGCCGCACCAGCGCGGCGAGACGCTCGCCGTCGCGCCGGTCGCGCTCGCGCGCCCGCAACGCCGCCGCGGCCTGCGGCTTCAGCGCGGCGATCTCGCGGTCGAGCGCGGCGAGCCGGACATGCTGGGCCAGCGGCCACGACAACAGCGCCGCCGCGGCCAGTCCGGCGAGCGCCAGGATCGGCCGCAGCGGGCGGCGCGCCGGGCCGAGCGCCTCGCGCGGCAGCGGCAGCGGCTCGGCCCCGCCCTGCGGCAGGGCCGCGACGGCGCCGGCGCACAGCCCGGCGGCCGCCAGCCCGGCGCCGATCTCGGCGACGACGTCGCGCGGCACCGCGACGATCTCGACCGCGAGCGTCGGCGCGTCGGCACGTCCGACGATGCGGTGGCGGAAAAACACCCGCGAGGCCGGAAATGGGAAATGCCGCGCGATCTCGAACCCGACGATGCGGTCGAGCTCGCCGCGGGCGCCGGGCGGGAAATGCACGATCCGGCTCAACACCCGCTCGGGCGGGATCTCGACCGCGACCGGTCGGCGCCGCGCCGCCTCGGGGATCAGCGCCGCCAGCGCCCGCCCGCCATCCTCGCCGGCGCGGTCGATCCGGCCGATCAGGCGACGCTGGTCGCGTACCGTCCAGTAGCGCTCGCCGGCGGTGATCGTCACCGCCCCGCGCGAGGCGAACCCGGCCGCCCGGGCCGCGTCTCGCGCGAGCCCGGCCAGCTCCCCGAGCCACCAGCCGAGCGCGCGCTCCGCCAGGCTCTTTGCGTGATGCGGTGCAGCGATCGTCATCTGCCGGCCGACGGCGAGTCTAGCACCGGCGGCGCGCGCCAGGCGAGGATGCGGTAGGGCTGTTTCGCAAACCCGGTCAGCCGCACCGTCAGCTCGGCGCGATAGCGCGCCCGGCCGCCGACCCGGGCGAGCGCGGCGATGGTGAAATCGCGGTGCGGGCTGACCCACAGCAGCGCGCCGACCGGCAGGGTCTTCAGCATATCGGCGGAGGGGCCGAAATCGCGCCACGCCGCGCGGCTCTTCAGGTAGGAATCGACCAGGTCGGGGGTCGCGCCCGGCAGCGCCAGCAGCACGTCGCGCGGGGCGACCGCCGGGTCGATCGCCGCCGCCCCGCTCGCCACCGTAACGCTGTCGGCGATGCGGCGGTACAGCGCCTCGCCGAAACCGGGGAGCTGCGCCAATTCCTCGGGCGCGGCGAAGCGATAGGAGCGGCCCGCCGGTTCCGGGCAGTCGGGCGCGCCCTCGCCGCGGCGGTCGAGGATGTTGCAGGCGAGCAGATGCGCCTCCGCCGCCGGGCGTCCGACCGCCGCGAACAGGCCGGCGAGCAGGGGGAGCGGCGCCTGGTTGACGTCGATCTTGCCGGCTTCGTCGGCGATCGTCAGCGTCACCGCCGCGCCGTCGTCCTGCCAGGGCTGCGGCGTGCCGTCATAGGCCGCCTCCGGCCGGCGCAGCAGCCGTGCCAGGCCGATCTGGGTCGCCGCCTCGGCGGCATGGCGCGCCCGGCTGGCCGCCACCGCATTGCCGGCGATGTCGATCTCGCTGCGCGTCGCCAGCGCGGCGACGGTCAGCAGTCCGGCGACGATCGCCACCGCCCACAGCGCCAGCAGGGTGATCGAGCCGCGCTCAGCCGGCATTCCACAGCCTGACCGTGATCGGAAAGCGGAGGTCGGTGCCGCCGTCGCCGGTGTCGATGGTGAGGCGCACGAGGCGCGGCAGGAAGCTGATCCCCTCCCAGCGGTCGCGCCACGACGGCGGGTCGGACGGCAGCGGCGCGCCGAAATAGGCGACGGCAAAGCGGCGCACGTGCGGCGCCAGCACGCTGCGCCGCAGCTCGGGCTCGGCAAACGGCACGGCGAGCCGGCGCGTCAATACCAGGCCGGCGCCGTCGAGCGCCAGCTCGAAGCGGTAGAGCCCGGGGCCGCCGGTTTCCGCGAGGGTGACGAAATCGAGGCTGGCGGGCGCTCCGGCAAAGCCCGGCTTGCCGCCGATCGAGACGCCGGGCACCGCCGCCTCGAGCGCCCGGCGCAGCAGCGTCTCGACGCTGTAGCGGGCGTCGAGCCGGTCGGCGCGTTCGGTCAGCCGCGCGACGCCGCCGGCGGTCAGCCGCAGCCCCGCAACCAGGATCACGGTGACCAGCCCGGCCAGCGCCAGGGCGACGACCACCTCGATCAGCGTGAACCCCGCCGGCCGCCGCGTCATGGCGCGAGCCGCAGCGTCGACAGCGCGATCCGCCGCCGCGCGGTGCCGTCCTCCCACGCGACGGTAACGGCGATGCGGTAGAGCCTGAGCCCGCTGTCCCGCTCCGGCAGCCGGCCCTCCGCCGGATCGCTGTAGAGCGAAATGTCGCGGTGCCAGGCAAAGCGCCCGGCGAAACTGCCGCCGCTGCCGCCGGGGCGCAATTCGTCGGCGACCCCGGTGGTCGCCAGCAAATCCTCGGCAAAGGCCAAAGCGGCGTCGACATCGGCCGCGGTGGCGTGGCCGCGCAGCCCGGTGCCGAGCGTCCCGGCGGCGGCGGCAAGCGCCAGCCCGGCGACAACCAGCGCCGCCAGCACCTCGATCAGCGAGAACCCGGCGGCGGCGCCGGCTCTATGGCAGCAGCGCGGCACGCCCGCTCACCGCATCGATGTCGATGACCCGGCGCCCGGCGGCCCCGGCGACGACGACGCGCCCGCCCGAGGAACCGCCCGACGGCAGAAAATCGATCCGCGCGCCGCCCTGGGTCGCCACCCGCACCGCGCCGGGGAGCGGGCGGTAATCGCGATCGAGCCAATAGCCGCCGCCGGGGTCGGCGCGGAAGGTCAAGATCCGGTCTTCGGCGACGGCGCGCAGATGCGCGTCGCGCAGAGCGATGCGCAGCTCCGCCGCCGCCGCGGCAAGCTGCGCCGCCGGGCCGCTCTTACCGACGAGCGGCACCGCGAGCGCCAGGGCGAGACCGACGATCGCCAGCACGACGGCGAGTTCCAGCAGGGTGAAGCCGCGCTCAGCCGGCAAGGTCGTAAACCTCCATCACGGTGCCGAGAAGGGCGAAAGCGATCGCGCCGATAACAAGGCCGAGCACGACGATGCAGACCGGGGTGACCAGCGCGATCAGCTCGCCGGTCGTTGCCTCGACCTCGCGCCGCAGGATGTCGCCGGCCTTGACCAGCATCGGCGCGAGGTCGCCCGTCTCCTCGCCGACCCGCACCAGCTCGCCGGCCAGTTCGGGCAGCAGCCCGCTCGCCGCCAGCGCCGCCGCCACCCCGTCGCCGCGGGCGATGCCGGCCTCGGCGGCGGCGAGGGCGGTGCGGAACGCCTCGTTGCCGAGCGCCGCGCGGGTTGCCGCCAGCGCCTCGGGCAGAGCGACGCCGGAGGCGACGAGATTGCCGAGGAGAAACAGCAGCCGCTCGGCCTCGATCTTGGCGAGGAGCGGCCCGATCAGCCACAGCCGCAGGGCATGCCGCGCCGCCGCGAGGCGGAACCCCGGGTCGCGCCAGCGCCAGGCGGCGAGCCCGGCGAGCGCCGCCGCCGCCAGCAGCCCCGGCACGGCGGCGGCCTGGAACAGATCCGCGGCGCCGACAAGGAGGCGCATCGCCAGCGGCGGCTGGTGACGGAAATCGGCGAGCAGCGCGGCGAAGCGCGGAACGACGAAGGCCAGCAGAAACGCCACCGACAGGCCGGCGACGACCAGCACGCTGAGCGGATAGATCAGCGCCCCGAGCAGCGCCCGCGCGGTGGCCCGGCTGCGTTCGAGCATGTCGCCGAGGCGGGCGAGCGCGTCGCCGACATCGCCGCGCAATTCGCCGGCGGCGATCACCGTCGCATAGAGCGGCGGCAGGGCCGGGTGCTCGGCGCAGGCGCGCGACAGGCTGTCGCCGCGATTGACCGCCGCCAGCAGGTCGCCGGCGAGCCGCACCCGCCCGGCCCGCCCGCCGCCGCCGATCAGCGCAAGAGCGCGGTCCAGCGACACGCCGGCGCCGACCAGCACGGCGAGCTGCCGGGTGAACAGCACCAGCTCGCGCGCCGGGAGGCGCGGCCGGGGCAGCCGCAGGCGAAAGCCGAAGGCGGCGGGCGCGGCAATTTCGATCGGATAGTTGCCGACCGCCTGGAGCTGCGCGGCGGCGTCGCGCTCGTCGGCGGCGGTGAGCTCGCCGGCCACCTCGCCGCCGCTCGGCCGCAGGGCGCGGTAGCGGAAGCGCGGCATCTTACTCGGCCCCGGTCACGCGCAGCACCTCGTCGAGCGAGGTCACCCCGGCATCGACCTTGGCGAGGCCGTCCTCGCGCAGGGTCGTCATCCCGGCCCGCCGCGCCGCCGCCGCGAGGTCGCCGCGGGCGAGCACGGCCTGGACGAGCTCGTCGTCGACGACGAGAAGCTCGGCGATCGCGGTGCGGCCGCGGTAGCCGGTGCCGCCGCACTCGCCGCAGCCGCCGGGCCGGTAGCCGCGCCGCCGGTCGGGCAGCCGGCAGGCGGGGCACAAACAGCGCACCAGCCGCTGGGCCACGACGCCCTTCAGCACCGCGGCGATCAGGTATTCTTCGAGTCCCATATCGACGAGCCGGGTGACCGTCGAGACCGCGTCGTTGGTGTGCACCGTCGACAGCAGCAGGTGGCCGGTCAGGCTCGCCTGCGCGGCGATGCGCGCGGTCTCGAGGTCGCGGATTTCGCCGACCAGCAGGATGTCGGGGTCCTGGCGCAGCAGCGAGCGCAGCAGCCCGGCGAAATTCAGCCCGATCGCCGGCCGCACCGGGATCTGGTTGATGCCGGGAAGCTGGTACTCGACCGGGTCCTCCACCGTCAGAATCTTGCGCTCGCGCGTGTTGAGCAGTTGCAGCGCCGCGTAGAGCGTCGAGGTCTTGCCGCTGCCGGTCGGGCCGGTGACCAGGAGCATGCCGCTCGGCAGGCCGAGGAGTCGGACCAGCCGCGCGCGCAATTCCTCGCCGAAACCGAGCCCGGCGAGGTCGAGCGGCGCGTGCACCCGGTCGAGCAGGCGCAGCACCAGGCTTTCGCCGTGCAGGGTCGGCACGATCGAGACCCGCAGATCGACCTCGCGGCCCTCGACGACGATGCGGAAGCGGCCGTCCTGCGGCAGCCGCCGCTCGGCGATGTTGAGCCCGGCCATGATCTTGATGCGGCTGACGATGTTGTCGTGCAGCCCGGGCGGCGGCGGCGCGATGTCGCGCAGCAGCCCGTCGATGCGCAGGCGCTGGACGACGCGGTCGCTGCTCGCCTCGATATGGATGTCGGAGGCGCGCTGCGCCGCGGCCTCGGCGATCAACCCGTTGACGTAGCGGATGACCGGCTCCTCGCTCGCCGAATCGGCCAGCCGCCGGACATCCTCGCGCGCCGCCGGCGCGGCCGGCCGCGGCGACGGCGCGCCGGTGCCGCCGTAGAGCCGCGCCACCGCCGCGGCCAGTTCGCTCGGCACCGCCGCCCAGGGCAGCACGGCGCGGCCGACGGCGAGGCGCACCGCCTTGATCGTGTAGTCGTCGGTCGGGTCGGCCATCGCCAGAACGAGGCCGGCCGGGCCGTCGGCGAGCGGCACCGCGCGGGCGCGGGCGATGAAGTCGGCGCCGAGCGCGTCCGGAAACAAGGGCGCGGCGGGATAGTCGGCGGCGCCGGCGAGCGGGATGCCGAGATATTCGGCGAGGCACTCGGCCATCTCGCGCTCGCCGAGCATGCCGAGCCGGGTGATGATAACGCTTTCGCTCTCGCTGTCGCCGCGCTCGCGCCGCACCGCCGCGACGCGGTCGCGATGCACCGCGTCGAGCCGGCCCTTTTCCATCAGAAACTCGACAAGTCCCATGGCGCGGCCTTCCGACGCGGCGACACGGATCAATGCGGCAGCTTGGCCTCCACCTGGCGCAAGGCCGCGGCAAAATTCTCCGGGCGGTAAGTCTGGTCGTCGGCGGTCGCTTCATAAAGCCCGCCGAGCGCATCGTTGAGCGCCTTGACCTGGGAGGCGTCGGCCCAGCCGAACGCCTTCATCGCGGCGACGATCGATTCGAGCGCCATCGTTTCCTGCTGGGCGGCGCTGTAGCCGAGATCGCCGGAGGAAATGACGGCGCGGGCCAGCGCCTTGGCGTCCTCCGCGGTGAAATCGTGCGACGCGAGCGCGGCGGCGAGCCTGCCGGCGTCCTCGCCGAGCGCGGCGCCGGCACGCTGCACCCCGGCCCAGTAATCCGGAACCGCCGCGGCGGCGGCGCGGTGCAGGGCGGCGAGGTGGCCGGCGAGATCCTTGGCGAGGTCGGGGGCGACGCGGGCGGCGACGGCTTCGAGCATGACCGCGGTTGCATCGTAGAGCCGCAGCGTGCCCGGCCCCGGCCCGCCCGAGCCGCGCGCCTGCCACTGCAGCTGGTTCATCGCGTGGTGGCAGGCCTGGCAGTCGAACAGCACCAGCTCCGGTGTCGCCCCCTTCGGGGCGTTGGCCGGATCGGTCAGCAGGGCCATTCGCTTTTGCAGATCGACCGCCTGGCCCACCGCCCAGATCTGCACGTCGTTGGGGCGGCCCTTGCGCGCCGCATAGCGCGCGGTGACGGTGAAATGCGCCGGCTGGATCGCGGTGAAGGTGTCGAGCTCGAACGGCATCGGCGGGTGCCCGGCGCCCATGATGCGGTGGGTGATGGCGCGCTCGCCGCCGCCGATATGGCAGGACAGGCAGCGTTCGGCGCGCGCCTCCGGGCGTTCGGTCGGGTAGAGGCCGGCGGCAAGGTTGTCCTGGTGCGACAGACCGGCGATATGGGTGCCGAGCCAGGTGACGGCGCCGCCGTGGCAGGCCTCGCAGCCGACCCCGTCGGCGAGGCGGTAGCGCGGCCCGCGCCGCGCCGGCGGCACGCTGTCGGTGTGGCACGACAGGCACTCGGCCGCCGTCTCGGCGTTGGCGAGGCCGAGATTGTGCGCGATGCGCTCGCCGCGCGGCTCCTTGAGCACGGCATAAGCCCTGGCGTGCTTGTCCTTGTGCGCCCAGACCAGATACTCGTTCTGCTTGATCGGGTATTGCGCGGTGCCGAGCTGCGCCTCGCTCGGCACGTCGGCGCGGCCGTGGCAATTGTCGCCGGCACAGGTGGCGACGCCGACATGGACCCCGTCGTCGGCGGCGCGGGCGGCGGATGCCGCCGCGATCAGCGCCAGGGCGAGGACCGCGCGCCTCATTTCCCCAGCGCCGCCTGCAGGTCGCGCAGGGCCTTGACGAACGGTTCGGGCCGGTACGCCGCCTCGCCGGCAAAGCCGCGATAGAGGCGCAGCAGCGCCTCGGTCAGCGCATCGGCCTTGGCGTCGTCGACCAGCCCGGCCGAGCGCATATTGGTGACGATCGCCGCCAGGGTCATCGCCACCTGGTCGCCGCGCGAGACCTGGTAATTGTCGGGGCCGGTGCCGACGGCGATCGACGCCGCGGCGAGAGCGCGCATGTCGGCGCCGGTGAAGGAATATTTCGCCAGCACCGGGACGAGGCTTTGGGCGATCTTGCGGATCGCCGCGGCCTCGCGCTCGACCGTGCCCCAATCCGCGACGGTGCCGCGATGCAAGGCCGCGAGATGGGCGCCGAGCGCCTTGGCGCTGTCCGGCGCAACCCGGGCGGCGGCGAGCTGCAGCATCACCACGTTGGCGTCGTCGAACTTGATCGTGCCCGGTCCGAGCCCGGTGGCGGTGGGCCGCGCCACGGTGCCGAACGGATGATGGCAGGAGGCGCAGTCGTACAGCACGAATTCGGGCAGCAGCCCCTCGTGCGAGCGCCGCGGGTCGAGCACCGCATCCATGCGCCGGACCACCGTCAGCGCCTCCCCGGCCGCCCACACCTGCAGATCGGTGACCCGGCCCTTGCGGGCGATGTACCGGTCAGTGACGCGGAAATGCGCCGGCTGCGTCGCGGTGAAAGTGTCGAGCTCGAACGGCAGGCGCGGGTGGCCGGCACCCATCAGCCGGTGGTCGACAAAGCGGGTGCGGTCGCCGAAATGGCAGGAAAGGCATTTCTCGGCGCGGGCCGCCGGCTGGTCGGTCGGGTAGAGCCCGGCGGCGATGTTCTGGGCGTGGGTCGCGCCGGAGACGTGGATGCCGAGCCAGCCCGAGGCGCCGCCGTGGCAGGCCTCGCAGCCGACCCCGTCGGAAAGCTGGAAGCCGCGGCCGCGTTGGGCCGGCGGCACGTTGTCGGCGTGGCAGTCGAGGCACAGCTTCTGGTTCGCCGCATCGGGCAGCCCCAGCGCCTGCGCCATCTTGATCGCGCGCGGTTCGAGCAGGACCCGGTAAGCGTCGCGGTGCTTGTCGCGCTTGCTCCAGACGACGTACTCGTTCTGCATGACGTTGGAATCGGCGACCGGCTCGGCGGCGCCGTGGCAGTTGCTGCCGGCGCAGGAAGCGACGCCGAGATGGATGCCGGGCGCCGGGTTCGCCTGCGCCGCCGCAAGCCGCGGGGCGAGCGCCAGCAGCAGCGCGCCGCAGCACGCGGCAATGCCGGCCCGCCACGCCCCCGCCGTGCCCCGCGCCGCGATCGCCGCCATCCTCCCCCCGGATCCGTCACGCCAAGCTAGCGCATTTTCCGCCATCGCGAAAAGCGCGCCGCGCCGGGTTTTTCATCGGTTTGCGGCAATCGCGTTGCCGGGTTGGAGATCGCCGTCGAGCATCGCGTAAGGATGCGTGCCGACCCCGGCGATGCGCGGCCCCCAGACGTGCACGTCGGCGCAGGTGCGGCCGTAGGGCGTGTCGATGCACAGCACGCTGCCGGAAAGGCTCCAGCGGCGCCATTCCGCCGGGCTGTAGCGGTCGCGTGCGGCGTCCCAGACCCGCACCAGGGCGCCGCCGTTCGGGTCGAGATAGGCCTGCAGCACGATGCGCGACAGCTCGCCGCCGCCCGGCATGCCGGGGCGCCGCGGCACATAGGTGACCGCGCTCAGCGTATGGCCGACAAGGCTGGCGGCCAGCGGCGCTGCGGCCGGCTCGGCGGCGCGGGCCGCGCCGCCCGCGACCAGCGACAACAGCGCGGCGGCAGCCGCGACGGCATGTCTCATCGCCCCCTCGCCGCCCTTTCCCCCCGGACGTTGACTCCGTTTCGAGCGTGGGAGCATCCTACCGGCGGGCGACGCTGCAAGTCCACCTAGCCCTCGGGGGGACCGTTACGAACAGGCGAATTTTCGATCCTGCGCGCCGGCGGGGCGGGGGCGCATGCACGCATGCCCGGGGGTCGATTCTCGCGCTCGCGCTGGCGCTCGCCGCGGCCGGCTGCGACAGGCTTTCGGGACCGGCGCCGCCGGGGCCGCCGCCCGAGCCGGCAGCCCCGGCGAGCCTCACCGGCGGCGAGCTCGGGCGCAGCGTCGCGCGCGTCTCGGCGGCCCGCCCGGCGGCGGCGAGCGCCCCCTCGGTAGTGGTGCGCGGTCGCCCGGCCTCGCCGGGCGGCGGCGCCGCGCCGGCGCCGCTGCCGACGGCGCAGAACGGCGACGTGACGCTCAATTTCGCCGGGGCCGACATCCGCGACGTCGTCGCCTCGGTGCTCGGCGAAACGTTGAAGCTCAACTACGTCATCGACCCCGAGGTCGCCGGCCCGGTCACCTTCAATGTCAGCCGCCCGGTGTCGCGCGACGAGCTGCTGCCGACCCTGGAAGCGGTGTTGAACAGCCGCGGTGCGACGATGGTGCAGGTCAACGGCATCATCCGGGTGATGATGCAGCCGAAGGAGGGCAAGGCCGCCGTCGCCGCGCCGCTCGGCCGCAGCAGCGGGCCCTATTCGCTGGGCGAGCGCACCGAGGTGTTTCCGCTGCGCTACGTCAACGCCGTCGACATGCAGCACCTGCTGGAAAAGGTGCTGCCCGCCGGCCAGGTGATCTATGCCGACAACAAGTCGCACATGGTGACGGTGCAGGGCTCGCCTAGCGAGCTGAAGCTCGCCGAAGACACCGTCAACATCTTCGACATCGACCAGCTGCGCGGCATGTCGATGGCCCTGGTGCCGCTGAGGAACGCCGCACCCTCGGCAATCGCCGACGAGCTGCGCAACATTTTCGCCGCGACGCGCAAGGAGGTCGACAGCGACGCGATCCGCTTCATGGCGATCGACCGCCTCAACGCGGTGATGGTGATCACCCGCTCGGCCAGCTATCTCGACGAGGCACGCGCCTGGATCGCCCGGCTCGACCGCGCCCGCGACCTCAACGAGCGCCGGGTCTACGTCTACAACCTGCAATACAGCAAGGCGGTCGAGGTCGGCCAGAAACTGCAGACGCTGCTGTCCGGGCTCGACATCCGCTTCAAGCCGCCCGCCGCCCCCGCCGCCGAGGGCATCGGCGCGCCGGCGGCGGCGGCGGCGGGGCCGGTCAGCGCCGCCGCCCTGCCGGCCAAACCGGGCGAGGCGGCGAAGGCGGCGGTGCCCGAGCCGCTCGCCGTGCCGGCCGCGCCGGAAAAGCCCCCCGAGGGCGACCAGCACGGCGTGCGCATCGAGGCCGACGAGGCCCACAACGCGCTGCTGATCTCGGCGACGGCGCGCGACTACGACCTGATCCGCCAGGTGCTCGAAGGCATCGACGTGCCGCCGCTGCAGGTGCTGATCGAGGTCACCGTCGCCGAGGTGACGCTGAACGACCAGCTCAATTACGGCGTCGAGTA
>Ga0070739_10004115_pt1 | contig 17534 bp, 14 predicted proteins | sample Coa_R1_7_FD_66445 | JGI IMG/M metagenome (GOLD analysis project Ga0070739, IMG submission 66445) | Surface soil microbial communities from Centralia Pennsylvania, which are recovering from an underground coalmine fire - Coalmine... | ecosystem: Environmental > Terrestrial > Soil > Unclassified ... | reverse complement strand
GATGAGGCGGACCAGCGAGATGAGGAAGAGCTGTTCCACGCGTGGAACCAGGCGCAGGATACCGGCCGGCCGCTGGTGATGATCGCTGACGAAGTTCCGCCGGCATGGACGCCCGGACTGCCCGACCTCAAAACGCGGCTCGCGATCACGCCCATTACCCGCATCGGCCATCCAGACGATGCGCTTTTCTCGGCGTTGATCCAGCTCTTGTTCGCCGACCGCGGGCTCTATGTGCCGCCCGAGGCGCTGCGCTTCATGGCCGACCGGCTGCACCGTGATTATTGGACCGCTGAGCGCGCGGTCGAGGCGGTCGATCGTTACGCGATTTCGGAGCGTGCGCGGCTCACGCTGCCAACCATCCGAAGGGCATTAATCGAGTCGAGGATGATCGGCGAGGCGGCCTAAGCGTCCACCGGTTCTTCGTTGGCTACCCGGCTCATCTTGAGCTTGCCGCTCTCAATCGCAAACGCGAGCCGCCCTTCGACGAGGTCGAGCGCATCCTTGCCGAACTGCTCATATCGCCAGCCCTGCAGGATGTTGAGATTCTTGCGCACGCCCGCAGCGAGCGCCTCGAGGTCGTCGGATCGCGCGATGAGCCGCGCGGCAACACCCGTTTCCTTCGCGCGGATCTTCAGCAGCAGCTTCAGCAGATCGCTGACGAGCGCTGCGTCCTTGGTCAGCCCCGGGCGGCGAGGTTCCCGATCGGGCATTTCGCTCGGGTCGAGCGGCTTGGCCCCTTCGATTGCGGAAATCAGCCGAGCGCCGATGTCGTTGGTCTTCCATCCGGCAGACAGACCGCGAATGCGCCCGAGGTCATCCTGAGTCTTTGGCGGATGAAGGACGATTTCGGTCAGCGTGTCGTCCTTGATGATCCGGCCGCGCGGCAAGTTCTTGGAGCGAGCCTCAGTCTCGCGCCACGCCGCTACCGCCTTCAAACGCCCGAGCACCACGGGGTTGCGGCTCGGCAGCTTGAGCCGCTTCCACGCGTCCTCCGGAGCAAAGGCGAAGTTGGACGCATCGGCGAGCCGCTCCATCTCTTCGTCGAGCCACGCCCCGCGCCCAGTCTTGCGGAGCTTGTCGACCATCCGCGGGAATACCGTGGCGAGATGAGTCACGTCGGCGATCGCATAGTCGATTTGGCGCTTGTCGAGCGGCCGGCGGCTCCAGTCCGTGAAGCGCGCGCCCTTGTCGAGGCTGTGCCCGAGCAGGCTCTCGATCAGGTTCGAATAACCGATCTGCTCGCCATGGCCGAGCGCCATCGCCGCGATTTGCGTGTCGAACAGAGGGTGGGGGACCTTGCCCGTCAGGTTATGGATGATTTCCAGGTCCTGGCCGCCTGCGTGGAAGACCTTCAGCACGTCCTCGTTGCGAACGAAGAGATCGAGCAGCGGCTTGAGGTCGATGGCGTCGGCCTTTGGGTCGATCGCCGCGGCTTCCTCGCCGCTCGCGACCTGGATGAGGCAGAGGTCCGGCCAATAGGTGTTTTCGCGCATGAACTCGGTGTCCACGGCGATGAACGGGTGGGCGGAGAGGCGGTCGACGAGGGCTTTGAGATCGTCCGACTTGGTAATCAGTGGATGGATACGCATGAGTCTTGACGGCGCTTTAGCGGCGGGCTCGCGCCTTGACAAAAGCCTTTCCGGCATTGAAGCGCGGCGCGCGCTTTTCACCACATTTCCGCTTGCGAGCCGACTTCATCATGCACGCCTATCGTACCCACACCTGCGGTGAGCTCCGCGCCTCGAACGTCGGAGAGACGGTGCGCCTTTCCGGATGGGTGCATCGCAAGCGGGACCATGGCCATCTGCTGTTTGTCGACCTGCGCGATCATTACGGAGTTACCCAGATCGTCGCGGACACGGAATCGCCCGCCTTTCGCACGCTCGACCGGCTTCGCGTGGAGTCGGTCGTCACCGTCGAGGGCGAGGTGGTCGCCCGTTCCCCAGATACTGTGAACCCCAACCTCGCCACGGGCGAGATCGAGGTTCGCGCAGGTGAGGTCACGGTTCAGTCTGCCGCGGCGGAGCTGCCGATGCCCGTCGCCGGCGAGCAGGATTATCCGGAGGACATCCGCCTCAAGTATCGCTTCCTCGACCTTCGCCGCGAGCAGGTCCATGCGAACATCATGCTGCGCTCGGCGGTGATCGCGTCGATCCGGCGCCGGATGATCGAGCAAGGCTTCACCGAGTTCCAGACGCCGATTCTGACGGCCAGCTCACCGGAAGGCGCGCGCGACTATCTCGTCCCGAGCCGGGTGCATCCGGGCAAGTTCTACGCGCTCCCGCAGGCGCCGCAGATGTTCAAGCAGCTCATCATGGTCGCGGGCTTCGACAAATATTTCCAGATCGCCCCCTGTTTTCGCGACGAGGACGCGCGTGCCGACCGGAGTCCCGGCGAATTCTACCAGCTCGATTTCGAGATGAGCTTCGTTACGCAGGACGACGTGTTCAACGCGATCGAGCCGGTCCTGTCCGGCGTCTTCGAGGAATTCGCCAATGGCCGGACGGTCACGCCGGCAGGCCATTATCCTCGCATCCCGTATAAGGAAGCGCTCCTAAAGTACGGGACAGACAAGCCGGACCTGCGCAATCCGCTGCTGATCACCGATGTGGGCGAACATTTCAAAGGCTCCGGCTTCGGACTCTTTGCGAAGATCGTCGATGGAGGCGGCGTCGTGCGCGCGGTGCCCGCCCCGAATACCGCCGGGCTCAGCCGCAAGTTCTTCGACGACATGAACGAGTGGGCGCGGAGCGAAGGTTTCGCGGGGCTCGGCTACGCCACTCGCAAGGGCGGCGAGTGGGGAGGGCCGATCGCCAAGAACCACGGCGAGGAAGGAATGAACCGACTGGCCGAACAGATGGGCTTGGGCGCTGACGACGGAATCTTCTTCGCCGCAGGGAAGGAGGAAGAAGCCGCAAGGCTTGCGGGTCTCGCGCGCACCCGCGTCGCCGAGCAACTCGACCTCATCGAAAAGGGCGCGTTCCGCTTCTGCTGGATCGTCGACTTTCCGATGTTCGAGTTCAACGAAGAGCAGCAGAAGATCGACTTCTCGCACAATCCTTTCTCGATGCCGCAGGGCGGCATGGAAGCGCTGGAGAGTAAGGACCCGCTCGAGATCCTCGCCTGGCAGTATGACATCGTCTGCAACGGCGTGGAGCTGAGCTCGGGGGCGATCCGCAACCACCGGCCGGACATCATGTACAAGGCGTTCGAGATTGCCGGCTACTCGCGTGAGGAGGTCGACACGAGCTTCTCGGGCATGATCAATGCGTTCAAGTTCGGGGCGCCGCCGCACGGCGGCTCGGCCCCCGGCATCGACCGCATCGTCATGCTGCTCGCGGACGAGCCGAACATTCGCGAGGTGATCCTCTTCCCGATGAACCAGAAGGCGGAGGATCTAATGATGAACGCGCCGTCCGAGGTGATGCAGAAGCAGCTACAGGAGCTACACATCAGGGTCGTGCTGCCGGATTGATCGGTCGGCCCGGATTGGGACGAAAATTCTGTGGATAAGTCACAGCTCGGTTGTGACGTGTGATTCAGGCCGGTAGCTTTTCGCTCGTGCCGAACCGGATGACGGAAAATCAAGCGGGGGATTCGCCGCAAGCAGCTCTTGCCGACCTGCGCGCGCATCTCAGCGAGCTGCAGCTGCCCCAAATCGTGCACGGCCGCCGCGCGATCATTCTGATCGAAGGCCCGCAAGGCGCCGGAAAGAAGCACGTACTGCGCCAGATTGCGGCGACATTCGACCCGTGCCAGTTCACGGTTCACAACATCACCTTCGACCGCCGGCAGTCCGCTGAGGGGCACTGGCTTGCTCGCTTCTGGCGCGCGCTTCCGAGCGCCGGGGGCACCTCCATCTTCTTCCGGAGCTGGTACCGGCGCGTGCTCGACGACCGCATTCTGGGCCGCACGGACGACGCTGCGCTCACCCGCGCGTTCGACGAGATCAACGAGTTCGAAGCGCAGCAGCGCGATTACGGCACGCTGATCGTCAAGCTCTATTTCGATGTATCGCCGGACGTGCAGGAAGAGAGATTACGGGCCCGGGCGTCGAATCCGTGGCTGGGCGTGATCCGCAACGATGACCTGATCAGCGTCCGCGATCCTGCGTACCGGCGAGCATTTGATGACCTTAGGGCACACACCGACACGCGTTGGTCGCCCTGGAAGATCATTGACGGCGACGACGAGGAAGAGGCGGCCGTCTCAGCGCTATCCGGCATTGCCGACGCCTGGAAGAATGCAATGCCCGCAGAGCCGCCGCGGCTGGTGACCGCTCCGACCCAGGCTGCCTAGCTCGCGGGCGGGTAGCTGATCCTCATCACCTCGTAGCTCTTCTCGCCCGCGGGCAGCCGCACGACCCGTTCGTCCCCGACGCGTGCTCCTATCAAAGCGCGTGACAAGGGAGCACTCCATCCGATCCTGGACGCGGTGGCATCTGCCTCATCGTCGCCGACGATCGTTACCCTCCGGCGATTGTCTTGTTCGTCGGCGAGCTCCACCGTCGCGCCGAACCGTACCTGATCGCGAGCGCTTTGGCCGGCGGGATCCACGACCTTTGCGGCTTTCATGATCTTCGAAAGGTGAGAGAGCCGCCGGTCGAGCTCGCGCAAACGCTTGCGACCGTAAATGTAATCGCCGTTCTCGGATCGGTCCCCGTTCGCAGCGGCCCAAGCGATGGTCTCGACGAGCTTGGGCCGCTCGACACCGAACAGCTCGTCATATTCGGCGCGGATGCGTGCGAAGCCCTCGGGGGTGATGAAGCGGGGCGGGGGATCAACCATCGGGACTGATTATCAGCCCGGCCGGCTTTTCCCCAGATAGCGCGAAACGTGCATCGCGGTTTGCTGCTGGCCCGAGCTGCGTAGCGAGTCATAGACGACACTGTTCTCGATGACCCGCTGCACGTAGGCCCGCGTCTCGGTATATGGGATCGCCTCGATCCACTTGAGCACGTCGACCTGGCCGCGTGGATCGCCATAGGTGTTGATCCACTTCCTGACATTGCCCGAGCCGGCATTGTATGCGGCGACCGCGAGCGGGACGTTGCCATCCCATGTGTTCATCATCCGCCGGAAATAGGCCGAGCCGAGCATGACGTTATAATCGGGGTCGCTGATCAGCTTATAGCTGTCGAACCCCACCCCCATCTTGCCAGCCTGCTCGCGTGCAGTTCCGACCATCAGCTGCATCATTCCGCGCGCGCCGGCGTGGCTGACGGCGTAGGGATCGTAGGAGCTTTCCTGCCGGGCGATCCCGTGGGCTAGGGACCAGAGGTCGCTCGGCACTGATGACCCGAATGTGGGATAGGCCTGCTTCACATAGAACATCGAGCCTTTGACGCGCGCCATCCGCGCGGTCCACACGGGGAGGTCCGGGCGGCTGATCTGTTGCCCCAATTCGACCGCCAAGTTGCGCTCGGAGTCGCTGTCCAGCGATTCCGCAAGCGCCCTGACGAACAATGCCTGTTCGGTTGAGCGCCCCTGCTGTCCAAGGAGGCGTACGGCCTGCACTAGCGGCTTGGCGTTGAACGCCGTGCGCTGCGCCGCGGTCGTCACATACATCGGGAGGGCCTGCGGCGGCGCTTGAACCGTTCGCCCGAGCCGCTCGAGCGCCAGCTGCCCGTAGAAGAGCTCGGGATAGGCGGCTGCCTGCTCGAAATATTTGTTCGCCGTCTGGAACTGTCCTGCCGCAAGCGCAGCGCGGCCCGCCCAATACGATCCCTTCGTGTGGACCTGGAGCGACCGTCCGGCACGGCCGTAACGATCGAACATGGCGATGGCATTGGCGGGCTGATTCGTGCGGTCGAGCGCAACGCTTCCGGCGAGCCAGGCGAGGCTCGTATAGTTGTCCCGCACCCCGATCGGCTGGTCGCTGACGTCCGCGCCGGGCGGGAGCGCGTCGTCCAGTTGTGACGCAATCCGGAACGCGGTCGACCATTGCCTGTCCTGCGCAGCATCGTTCGCCAGGGCGAGCAGCATGTCGTAGAAGCGCTCCGGATCGGCCGGCCGATAGATGAAGTTGTGAGAACGGGCGGCGAGGTCGCGTGCCGACTGATCGAAATTGTGCGCCCGGAGGTAGCGAGCCCGATCCATCATCAGACCGGCATCGCTGGTGACGCTGCCGATCACCGCCTGGTAGCGCGCTTCCGCATCCGGGGCGTCCTGCTGCATGGCGATACGAGCGGCAAAGGCCGCCTGTCGCTCGGGACTGACGGCGCCGAGATAACGCGCGGCATCGTCCGGCTTCTTGGCGAAGAGCAGCACGTCCGCGCGATTGTCCTGATCGGCGCGAGTGAAGCTGTTGCCGAACCGCGCCCAGATGCTCTGCTCGTCGGCGATGCTTAGATCGGGCTGCATCCAGGCGTTACGCGCTGCATCGAGAGCTTCGCCTGCGCGGCCGCTCGCCGCATAAGCCTCGGCGAGGCGCGCCCATCCGTTTCCGGTTGTCGGCTTGTCACTTGCAAAGAAAGCGATGACGCTGACGGGATTCTCTCCCGAGCGCATCGCCTTTTCCGCCCACACGCGCATCTTGGCCTCGTCCGGCCAGCCACGATACGGAATGAGGAAGCGCGCATAGTCGGCGAAGCTGTAGCCGCTGCTTTGCCGCAGCTGGCGCCAGTCATTCAGCGCCGAGGCAATGTTCGCTCTCTGCGGTGGGGTATAGCTGTACGAAGACGCGGCATATTGCGCCGAGCTCGCCGGCGCCATGGTCAGGATGACGGGCAGAATCACAGCAGCACGCCACATGCTGGACATAATGCAGCCCCGCTCCTTATCAGGCCGTGAACACTGCCTAACTTCTACTCGAGAACGCCTTTATTTGGAGGCAAGTTCATGTTTTTCGGATCAATTCCGGCGCTGGTTACTCCCTTTTCCGGCGGCCGTGTCGCTGAGGACACATTCCGCGACTTCGTCGAATGGCAGATTGCCCAAGGAAGCAATGCGCTCGTCCCCTGCGGGACGACCGGGGAGGTGGCGACGCTGACTCGCGACGAGCATCGCGAAGTCATTGCTCACGCGGTGCAGGTAGCGAACGGAAGAGTGCCGGTCATAGCCGGGTGCGGAAATTATTCGACTGCAGCGTCACTTGAGATGATCCGCGCCGCCGCGGACGTGGGGGCGGACGCGGCGCTTGTCGTCGTGCCGTACTATAATAAGCCGAGTCAGGCGGGTCTCGCCGCGCATTTCCTCGAGCTCGCCGAGCATTCGCCGCTTCCGATTGTCGTCTATAATGTGCCGTCACGCACCGTCGCGGACATCTCCGTCGAGACCCTGGCGCAAGTTGCGAAGCATCCGAAGATCGTTGGCGTAAAGGATGCGACGGGGAATCTCGGGCGAGTGTCGGCGCAACGGCTCGCGTGCGGCGACGACTTTTGCCAGCTCAGCGGCAACGACGACATGGCGCTCGGCTTCAACGCGATGGGCGGCGTCGGCTGCGTCTCGGTCACGGCGAATGTCGCCCCGCGTCTCTGCGCGGACTTCCAGGAAGCGATGCGAGAGGGTCGCTGGGAAGAAGCGCTGAAGCTGCAGGACCGGCTCTATCCGCTGCACGCCGCCTTGTTCACGGATGCGTCGCCGGCCCCGACGAAATATGCGCTCTCGAGGATAAAGACCGGCTTTCCCGCGGACTTGCGGCTGCCTCTCGTGGAAGCGTCCGAGGCATCCAAACGCGCCGTTGACGCGGCGCTGGAGCATGCCGGACTGGTTTAGTCAGGCGCCGACATCCAGCTGCTTAAGCAGGCGGTTGAACCGTGGGTCTGCGCGAATTGGATCGAACAACGGGTCAACGCGTAGGGTATTCAGCCCTGGATCGTTGACTTCAATGCCGCGCTGCAAGGCAGCGAAGGCCTTGTCGCTCTCGCCGCGCTGGGCATAAACTTGAGCGAACTGATAGCTCGCGGCGTCTCCGTAAACGCTTCTTAGCTGGTCGAGCTTTTGGTCCGAGCGCCTGCGATCGCCGAGCTTGCCAGCGACAATCGCTTCGCCGGCGAGCCGCACGGTGAGGTCCGCCGGCAGCACGTTGAGATATTGCTGCGCTTCTTGCGGGTTGTTCTTCATCATGAGGCACAGCGCGATGAAATATTGGGGCACCCACAGCGCCGGAGCCAGCTTCAGTGTGCGCTGCGCTTCGGCGATGGCGGCGTCATACTGACGGTCGTAGAACAGCGCATAATAGAGTCGCCGGTGAGACAGCGGGTTCAGCGGATCGATCTGAACCATCCGCTCGCCGTAGCCGATGGCCCGGCGCGTCTGGCCGCCGGCCACAAAGGCGATGACGGCTGCCTGCAACAACTGGAGGTCGTTCGACCCGAAAGTCGCGCCTGCCTGGATCGTCCGCATGGCCGCGGAGATCTTGCGCTGACCATAAAGCGCGTCCGCGAGCGCGGCGTAGCTTTCCGGCAACCTCGGAGCGAGGGAAACCGCGCGCTGCGCCGAAGCGACGGCTGCCGCATAGCCGCGCTGCGTCTCCTCGGGAGATCGCCCGACGTCCGCGAGATAGGAGAGGTTGCGGGCTTTAGCGGCAAAAGCCCTGGCGAAGCGCGGGTCCTTGGCAATGGCGGCGTCGAGCAGCGCATTTGCCTGCCTGAGGCTGCTCTCACTGTCGTCATTCTGCGCCTGGGTCACTGCCCGGAGGAAAAGGTCGTGGGCTTCGGGGTCGTTCGTCCCTCCTGCGGTGAGGGCCTGGACGCCGCCTCGGCCAAGCTCGACGCTGAGTGCGGAAACCACGTTCTCCGCGATGTCGGTCTGGATCGCGAGCACGTTGCCTTCCGGCCGATCGTAGCTTGCGGACCATTGCTCGAGGCCGTTTCGTCCATCGAGGAGCTGCGACGAAATGCGGACCATACCCGGCCCACGGCGAACGCTGCCGGTGAGGATATGGCTGACGTGCAACCGCCGGGCCGCTGTCGCGGCGTCTTCGTTGCGAACGGCCTCGGATGAAATCCGCCCTGCAACCTGCAGGCCCGGAAGCCGCGCCAGCGCGCTGCGCAATTCCTCCGCGATTCCGTCCGAGAAATAATCCTGGTGGGGGTCGCCGCTGAGATTTGCGAACGGCAGGACGGCGATCGTGTTGACCGCCTTTGCCGGACTCGGCTTCAGCAAGGCCCATCCGCCCGCGGCGGCAACGGCGACTGCGGCTGCTCCGCCCGTCAGCATTGCTCCGCGTCTCGAGAGGCCGCTTGCCTGGTCTGGGCCGATCGTCCGCGGCGTCTTGCCACCCATGACTGCACGGACCGCTTGCAGCAGTTTGCGATAATGGCTGTCCCTCCGCGACCCCTTCCAACCTTCGACCGAGATGGCCTGGAGTTCACCAAAGCCGAGCGGCGGTTCGACCCGGTCGATACGAATCGGTAGGTAGGTTCCGCGCCGTTGTGCGCGGTTCGCCTCGTCTCGCACGAACCGACCTTCGGGACCGACCGAGCGCTTGCTCCACACGACGACCACGCAACGAGCGCGATCAAGTTCTTCCTGGATATCGCGGCGCCATTCGGACCCGGCGGCAATCTGAGTATCCCACCAGACGCTTAGGCCGTCCGCCTCAAGCGCCTGCACCAAGGGCGCGACCCTGCCGCGATCCTCGGCCTTGTAGGACACGAAGACGTCGCTCATCCAGTCCCCCGAGCCACAGGCATGCGCTGTGCGCCGCGTTATTATCCGAATTGATCGCTACGCGCATCCACGCTGGCAAGTTGCAGCAGCGCTGACTAACTGCGCTCCTCATGGCCAAGCCGCTGCCCCAGCCGTTCGACAAGCAGAAGGTCGTTGCCGAGAACCGGCGCGCGCGCTTCGACTATTTTGTCGAGGACCGGTTCGAGGCCGGGATCCAGCTTGCCGGCACGGAGGTCAAATCGCTTCGTCATGGCGAAGGGTCGATCGCGGAAAGCTATGCCGCTCTTGAAGGCGAGGAGGTGTGGCTCATCAACAGCCACATCCCCGAATACAGCCACGGCAACCGCTTGAATCACGAGCCTCGTCGCCCGCGCAAGCTGCTGCTGAAGCATCGGGAGATCGCCAAGCTGCAAGGGGCGGTGCAGCGGCAGGGGCTGACGCTGGTGCCGCTTTCAATCTATTTTAACGGGAGTGGCCGAGCAAAGGTCGAGTTGGCGCTCGCGCGTGGCAAGAAGGCGCATGACAAACGGGATACGATCAAGGAACGCGATTGGAAGCGGGAGCAGCAACGCCTGCTCAGGCATGGTTGAGTCCAGCCCCAAGCGCTTTGCGTGGCTGACGCGCCATATCCCGACCAGGCATTCGATCCACAATTACCGGCTATTGCGTCCGTTCGCGCCGCACCTCAGCCAGCCGGCGCTCTGGCGATTGACGCGGCGATCGGTCCCACGCGGTGTCGCGCTGGGCCTCTTCGTCGGAGTGATCATCCCGTTCATGCACACGTTCATCGCGGCCGTGCTCGCGATCCCGCTTCGCGCCAACGTGGCGGTCGCGGCTGCCTTCACGTTGCTGATCAATCCGCTGACGATCCCGCCGATGTATTACGCTGCTTACCGGATCGGCTCTTGGGAGCTGCACAACGACGCAACGCTCGTGAATCCCGCGACCGCGGCGCGATTTTCGGGTGAGCTCAGCCGTGCGCTCTTCTGGATCCATCATGCGTCCGGACCGATTGCGGTCGGAATCCTGACCATTGCCGCCGCGGCCGCGCTCCTTGGTTACTTCGGCGCGAGATTGCTGTTCAAATCCTGGCTGAGAAGCCGGGTGCGCCGGCGCCGCGGGGCGTTCTGACAGACGCGCCCGCGGCCGGGCCGATTGTCGAAAATTGCTATTCGGGGTAACGGCTCCCGCTCTGGCAGGGCGCTGACCAGCTCGCGTATTAGAGCAGTGGAGAGGGACTAAATGCTTAGAGTGATTGGATTTGTTCTGGCGACCACAATGCTCGCCGGAGCGGCGGTGAATGCGCAAACGGCGGCTCCATCGACGGTGGCCGCTCCCTCAGAGAGGCCCCAGTACGGCACCTTCGGTTTCGACACGGCGGGGATGGACCGCTCGGTCCCGCCCGGCGACGATTTCTTTGGCTATGCCAACGGCACATGGGCGAAGAACACCGCCATTCCTGCGGACAAGGCTCGCTATGGCATGTTCAACGTCCTCGACGACCTGTCGAAAGAGCGGACCCGCGCCATCATCGACGAGCAGACGAAGAATCCAAATAGCAAGATAGGCAACGCTTATTTGAGTTTCATGGATGAGGCGGCAGTCGAAGCCAAAGGGCTCACACCGCTGGAGCCGTGGCTGAACAAGGTTCGCGGCACCAAGTCGAAGGCGGAGCTCGTGAAGCTCTATTCGGATGCGGACCGGCTGAGCATCGACATTCCGTTCCGCATGTATGTCGGCCAGGATCGGAAGGCGTCGGATCGTTATGCTCTGAACGTCGTTCAGGGCGGCCTCGGCATGCCCGACCGTGACTATTATCTGTCTAGCGATCCCAAGCAGGTCGATACCAAGGCCAAGTACCTGCAGCATTTGACCAACATGCTGACTCTCGCCGGTGAGCCGAATGCTGCGGCGCGAGCCCAGGCGATCCTCAATTTCGAGACGAAGATCGCGCAGGTGCAATGGACGAAGGCGCAAAGCCGCGACGCGAACAAGACCTACAACAAGATGACGCTCGCGGCGGTGCGGAAGTTCGCGCCGGGGTTCGACTTCCCGGAGTTTCTGAAGGACGCGGGCGCGAACGTGACGTACGTCGTGGTCGCGCAGCCGAGCGCGTTCAAAGGCATCTCGGCGCTGCTCGGCAGCACCCCGTTGCCGGTGCTTCGCGATCAGCTTCTCGTGCGGACGCTGGATTCATACGCGCCTTACCTGCCCAAGAAGTTCGACCAGGAGCATTTCGCCTTCTACGGCACCGTGCTGTCCGGAACGCCGCAGCAGGAGCCTCGGTGGAGGCGCGCTGTCAACTTCACCGTGAACACGATGGGCGACGATGTGAGCCGCCTTTACGTCGCGAAATACTTCCCGGCCGCGACGAAGGCGGCAGCCGACAAGCTTGTCCATAACCTCATTGCGGCGATGGACCGGCGCATCGACAAGCTCGACTGGATGAGCGCGGCGACCAAGGCCAAGGCGCACGCCAAGCTGGCGGCATTCACGCCGCAGATTGGCTACCCGACCCAGTGGCGCGACATGAGCGGACTGGTGATCGACCGGAACGACCTGGTCGGCAACGCGATGCGCTCGGCGCAGTTCGAATATAATTACGAGCTCGGGAAGCTAGGGGGACCGATCCGCAGATGGGAATGGGGCATGACGCCCATGACCATCAATGCATACTCGAGCGCGACCATGGTCGAGATCGTCTTTCCCGCCGCGATTTTGCAGCCGCCGTTCTTCGATCCGAATGCCGATCCGGCGGTGAACTACGGCGGTATCGGGGCCGTCATCGGTCACGAAATGAGCCATCAGTTCGACGATCAGGGGGCCAAGTACGACCTGCACGGCAATCTCGTCGACTGGTGGACGCCCGCCGACGCGAAGAATTTCCAGTCGCGGCTCGATCAGTACGAGCGGCAGATCGACAGCTACGAGCCGCTGCCGGGTATGCACGTCAACGGCAAGCTAACGATGGGCGAGAACGTTGCCGATCTCGCCGGCCTCACAGTCGCGCATGATGCGTACATCGCGTCGTTGAACGGCGCTACGGCGCCGGTGATCGATGGAATGACGGCGGATCAGCGCTTCTACCTGGGCTGGGCCCAAGTGTGGCGGTGCAAGGCGCGCGAGCCCGCGCTTCGGCAGCAGCTTCTGACTGACCCGCATTCCCCGTGCCCGGTCCGCACGGACGTCGTTCGCAACATGGACCCTTGGTATTCGGCTTTCGGAGTGCAGCCCGGCCAGAAGCTATACCTCGCGCCGGCGGACCGGGTGCGCATCTGGTAGGATTTTGAACAACTGATAGGATGCGGGGCGTGCTGTACCAGGAGCTGCCCCGCATCGAAGCAACCCGGCTCGACGCGCTGGGGCGGTGGCTCGTCCCGGTGCTGAGCTTCGCCGCCGCGATAACAGCCGCGGTCATTCTGCTGCTGATGGGGCAGCTGTTGTTCGCCGGAGCGGCGATCTTCGCCGGACTCGCTGCGGCAACCTTTGCTTATAAGGCCCCGCCGGCGAAATTGCCTGACGAACCGCTTGTCGGGGGTCCAGATTATACGCTCGTGGGCGCCGCCCTGGCACTCAGCCGGGAGCCGACGGCGCTTACTTCGAGCGAGGGATCGCTCCTCATCGTCAATGCCGCATATCGCGAGCGGTTCGGCGGGTCGCGCCCTCCGCTCGAGCTCGGCAGTGACGAGCAGGCGCATCAGGGCCTCCAGCTCGCCAAGTCGATGGCTTGGCGGGACGGCGCCGGGTGCGTTGCCGGGATTGCCACAATGGCTGGGACAAGCCCGGTCGAAGTGGAGCGGGTCGGCGGACACGGCGACCTGTTGCTCTGGCGGTTCCCGGATCCTTCGCCGGTCGACCCGCTCACCGGCGCGGTGAAGAGCATCCAGGGACTGACCGGCGAGCGGCTCGCGGGCGCCGGCGTTATGGCTGCCGTCGTTGACGGCAAAGGCCAACTGCTCGCAGCCAACCACCTGTTTCAGGAGCGGGCGCTGCGGTCCGATCGGATCAAAGCGCCTGTCCATTTCAACGAGCTCGTGGACATCGGCGAAGATCAGAGGATGCGGCTGGCCTCCGAAGGCGAAGCGGCTGCCCCGCTTCGCGCAGTCCACGTAGCTGCCGATCCCGATGGGAGAGGCGGCGAAGGGACATTCCTTTTGTTCGACGAACGGGAAGAGGCTGCGGGGTCTCCGGGATCGAACCTGCAGGCTCTGCTCGACGTCCTGCCCGTCGGCCTCGCCCTGGTGGATCGGGACGGGCGTTTCCTGACCATGAACGCGGCGTTCCGCCAGGCGGCCGGACTCAAGGGTTCGGGCATGCCGGTTTATCCCGGCGACCTCGTCGTCAAGGAGGACAAGGCGCCGGTCGCTGATGCGGTACGCCGCAATGCGCGCGGACCTGCAATGTCGGGAGACCTCGCGGTGCGCCTGGCTCATCAGCCTGGCGAACCTGTGGCGCTCACGATCGCAGGCCTGCGCGGGCTCGGCGATGCCGCGGTGCTGCTTCTCCTCAAGGACAATAGCGAGGAGGCGAAGCTCAAGCGGCAGGTTGCGCAGGCGACGAAGATGCAGGTTGTCGGCCAGCTCGCCGGCGGCGTTGCGCACGACTTCAACAACATCCTCACCGCGATCATTGGCCACTGCGACCTGATGCTGATGCGTCATACCCCCGGCGACAGCGACTATGACGACATCCAGCAGATCAAATCGAATTCGAACCGCGCTGCGGGACTTACTCGACAGCTTCTTGCCTTCTCGCGACAGCAAACCCTGCGCCCGCAGGTGCTCCAGCTTCCCGACGTGGTGTCGGAGGTGTCCCATCTGCTGAAGCGGCTTCTCGGTGAGACTGTCGAACTGGTGGTCAAGCACGGACGCAACCTGGGGCCAGTGCGCGCGGACCCAGGCCAGCTCGAACAGGTGATCGTCAATCTCGCGGTGAACGCACGTGATGCCATGCAAGCGAAGGGCGGCGGGACGCTGACCATTCAGACCTATTCGGTGAAAGCGGACCAGGTCGCGGAGCTCGGCTCCGACATCCTGCCGATCGCGGATTACAGCGCGCTCTCGGTGACCGATACGGGCTGCGGCATTCCGCCGAACATCCTCGGCAAGATCTTCGAGCCGTTCTTCACGACCAAGGAAGTCGGGAAGGGGACCGGCCTCGGCCTCTCGACCGTCTATGGCATCGTCAAGCAGTCCGGAGGCTTCATCTTCGCGGATTCGCGCGTGGATGAAGGCACTCGCTTCGTCATCTATCTCCCCGTTCATCGTGAAGAAGCGCGGGCCGCCAAGTCGCGGAAGTCGGACAAGAGCAAACAGGGCGAGCTTTGGGGCAGTGGAACTGTCCTGCTCGTTGAAGACGAGCCGATGGTGCGCAGCGTCGCCGAGAGGGCGCTGACGCGGCATGGTTATCAAGTCATCACTGCGGACAATGGCGAGGAAGCGCTTGAAATCGTCGGCCGCGGCGAGCCGATCGACCTTCTGATCAGCGACGTCGTTATGCCAGGCATGGACGGGCCGACCGTGGTCCGCGAGGCGCGCAAGAGCCGCCCTGATCTCAAGATCCTGTTCATGTCCGGCTATGCCGAGGAGCAGCTCAGGAAATCGATCGACATCGAAAACGTAAACTTCCTGCCCAAACCCTTCTCCGTCACCGAGCTTGCCGAGGCAGCGCGAAATGCGGCGGGCGCCAAATAGACACGGGGGTAAATAAGCGCTTTGCGGTTTTCCCGGCGCGCCTTATGCGAAGCATGATGGAAAGCCCGCGTTCGATCCTCATTGTCGAGGATGAGCCTCTCATCGCTATGATGCTCGAGGATTTTCTCGATTCGCTCGGACATAAGGTCAGCGGCACCTGCGAGACGGTGCAGTGCGCGTTGGACGAGGTGGAGAAGGGCGGTTTCGACCTCGCCATCCTCGACGTCAATTTGAAGGGTGAGAACGTTTGGCCGGTGGCGACCAAGCTGCGCGAGAAGAATGTGCCGTTCGTCATTGCGACGGGCGGACACGTCGATCCGCCGCCACCCGAGTTCAACGACGCGCCGGTGATCGAGAAGCCCTATACCGTCGATCGCGTCACGCCGGCGATCGAGGCGGCGCTCGCCGCCTAGGCTCAAGGTCGCCGCTGCCGCGGTCGCGGCAATATCTGCGGTCGTAATCCTCGCCATGTTCGAGTTTCAGACGCAGCTTATCTTTCCAACCCACGCTGTCGCGCCGGCCGGACCGTTCCCTGCTGGTGCCGAGGCATTGTCGGTCGGGACGCCCGATGGTCATCGGCTCGCAGGGATCCACATTCCCACGGGCGAGCCGACCAAGGAGCGGACGTTGATCCTCGGTTTCGGCGGCAATGCATGGAATGCGCAAGATGCGGCCGAGTACCTGCACGAGCTTTTCCCCCAGACGGACGTCGTGGCGTTTCATTACCGCGGCTACAGACCTTCGACCGGCGAGCCTTCAGCCGAGGCGCTGATTGCCGACGCACCCCTCGTTTATGACGTTGCCGTCGAGCGGGTGAAACCGGGGCGGATCATCGCTGTCGGTTTCAGCATCGGCAGCGGCATCGCGGCGCTGCTTGCCGTCCAACGCCGCCTCGACGGGCTCGTCCTTGTCACCCCGTTCGATTCTCTCAAGGCCGTTGCCCAGTCCATGTTTCCGTGGCTGCCGATCGGGCCTTTCTTCGAGCATCAAATCGATGCCGCCGCAGCTTGCGACAAGACGGACGTGCCGATCGCGATCATTGCCGCACAGCATGACGAGATCGTTCCACTGGAGCGCACTGCGGCGCTCCGAAACCACGTTCGGAAACTCGTGTTCGACCGGACCATCACCGGAGCGGGTCACAACGACATTTACGCCCGCTCCGACTTTCAGGAGGCGATGCGGGACGGCTTGGCGGCAGTCGGTCGGACGACCTGATGAGGTCAGCGGCGGTTTAGTGTTGCGGGCTGTGGTTCATCTCGCAGGCAACGTCGTATTGCGACACGGACGCGGTGTTCTTGTCATTGATCGGGTCATTGTTGCCAGCGTAAACCGTGCCCGCGTGCCCGTTTGGATTGAACGCGGACCCCGGAGCGTCAATCGAGTTGCCGGGCTGGTTGAGCAGATCTTCGCAGGACTGGCTCGGCTGTCCGGTTTGATGATTCGGAGAGATGCTGAGCGGCGCTGGTGGACCGTTCGCAGTTCCGGGTGCGGCAAAAACTGCCGCGGGGGCGAAGGCGACTGCGGCCGCTGCGATCAGCTTGATTGTCGATTGCATCAGAGAAGCTCCTCTTGCTGATCCCCTGTTAGGGAACTCGGAAAGGGACGCTCCGCGCACGCAACGATTGTTGGCTGGTGCTGTTCCTCGCTCGATCTTGGGACAGAGTAACCTTAACGCATGGCCAGTCTGCCCTTGCTAGGAACATACCCCCCCTCCATATTGTTGAGATCAAAGGCGCAATCGGGCGACGGGTCGCGTTAAGACTCCGGCAGAGTTGATTGTGCGAGAAACTGGGGTAGCATGCCCCTTTAGAGGACGGTCGCTGGCGGCCGGCATTGCAAGGACGGGAATGACCAAGCTTTCAGGCGGCGGCGACGGCAAGAGCACCCTCTACTGCTCGTTTTGCGGTAAGTCGCAGCACGAGGTCCGCAAGCTCATCGCGGGCCCCACCGTCTTCATCTGCGACGAGTGCGTCGAGCTCTGCAACGACATCATCCGCGAGGAGAGCAAGTCGGCTCTGGTTAAGACTCGCGACGGCGTTCCGACGCCGTCCGAGATCTGCAAGGTGCTCGACGACTATGTGATCGGCCAGGATCGCGCCAAGCGCGTCCTCTCGGTCGCGGTGCACAATCACTACAAGCGGCTCAATCACCAGGCCAAGCACAACGACGTCGAGCTCGCGAAGTCGAACATCCTGCTGATCGGCCCGACCGGCTCCGGCAAGAC
>Ga0070739_10004114_pt1 | contig 17535 bp, 14 predicted proteins | sample Coa_R1_7_FD_66445 | JGI IMG/M metagenome (GOLD analysis project Ga0070739, IMG submission 66445) | Surface soil microbial communities from Centralia Pennsylvania, which are recovering from an underground coalmine fire - Coalmine... | ecosystem: Environmental > Terrestrial > Soil > Unclassified ... | reverse complement strand
ATATACACCCTGGGGCCCTTTCGAGTATTCCTGGGCGACGAGCTGCTCTTTGACGAAGAGTCAGGGGATGCTCGTGCGAGGTTGCTAGTCAAATACCTGGTAACCGAATGGGGACAGCCGTTGAAGCGGTCCCAGGTCCTGTATCTGCTCTGGCCGGACCTGGACGAAGTTGAAGCCGGACGCCATCTCAGCGAGCTCCTGGAAGCCCTCAAGCGCTCGCTCCGGTCGGATTTGCCCAACCACTCGTATATCCGGGAGGAGGGCAATATGATCCGACTCGACATCGAGGCGGATGTCTGGGTGGACGCGCACGACTTTGAGTCGCAGGTCACTATGGCGCAAGACGCCCAAGAGGCCGGCGATATCGACATGGCCCTCGGCCTGTATCTCGCGGCGCTGGCTCTCTACACCGAAGATTACCTCCATGAGAATCTCTACGATGATTGGCCCAGCGACCGACGCGAACAGCTACGAGAGATGTGGATTTCGTCCATGTTTCGGGTCGCAGCTATATGCGCCGATCGGTGCGAATACTCCGATAGCGTGCGGCTGATGAAAAAGGTGCTCGAGATCGATCCATATCGCGAGAACGCGTACCAGGCGCTCATGCTCTATCTTTCCCGTGCGGGGCGCCGCGGCGAAGCGATTCAGCTATACCGCTACGCCGAGAAGCTCTTTGCGCAGCACCTGGCAGCTCAGCCGGCGCCGTCAACGCGAATGCTATACGAGAAAATCCTACGTGGCGAAGCAAACTGAACTCCTGTCGGTCGACGAGGCACTGGCACGCCTTCTCGATCGATTTGCTCCGCTCGGTGTGGAAACCGTCGCGCTGGCTGACTCACTGGGGAGGGTTCTTGCCCAGCCGATAACATCCGATCTCAATCTTCCGCCGTTTGCCAACTCCTCGATGGACGGCTTTGCTTTGCGAGCGGCCGACACGGAGTCGGCGTCCGCCGCCGAGCCGGTTCGTCTGGACATCGGCGACGTGATAGCGGCGGGATCGTCGGCCGGCCACGAGCTCGGAGCTAGAACTTGCGCTCGAATTATGACCGGCGCGCCGCTCCCCGAAGGCGCCGACGCCGTCATTCCGTTCGAGGATGTCGAGGAGATTGGCGGACGGATCATTATTCGTACTCCAGTCGAAAACGGAGCTTGCGTCCGGCCGGAAGGCAACGACCTGGCGCGCGGGACTGTCATCCTCGAGCCCGGTGTCGAGATCGACTCCCGGAAGATCGGATTGATGGCCGCCGTCGGTTGTGCCGACGTCCCGGTTACACGCAAGCCCCGCGTAGCCATCCTCTCGACCGGAAATGAATTAGTACCGCCCGGACAACCGCTTGGAACCGGACAGATTTATAACAGCAACACGCCGATGCTTGCCGCCGCGGTACGAGAGGCCGGCGGGGAGCCGATGCCGGCTAACGCCGCGACCGACGATCCGGACGCGATCGCCGCGGCGCTCGAACGAGCGGGCGATGTCGACCTTCTTCTGACGTCGGGTGGAGCGTCGGTCGGCGACTTTGATTATGTAAAGGACGTAGTTGCACGCGGAGGCGAGATCGGATTCTGGCGGGTTGCGATTCGCCCCGGCAAGCCGTTGCTGCTCGGATCCATCGGCGGGCGACCGCTGATTGGGCTTCCCGGAAACCCGACGAGCTCGATGGTGACATTCGACGTCTTTGTTCGGCCGGCGATCCGCAGGATGCTCGGCGCGGCGGAGCAGCGGACCCGGCTGCAGGTCGTTGCCGATCAGGACATCGATAATCGCGGTGGTCGCCGGACATACGCCCGCGTGCGCCTCACGATGCGGGATGGAACAGTCCACGCCGTTCCTGCCGGCGGTCAAGATTCGGCCATGCTGCTCACTCTGGCCCGCGCCGACGGACTGCTCGTAATTCCGGAGACGCAGAGCAGACTCCTGGCCGGCGAAAGCGCGAGCGTCGAGCTCTGGGCGTTACCGCGCGGCGGCGGTCCCTCCGACACCTAGCTCGTGAACCTGAACTGACCCGTTCTCCAGAAGGCCGCGCAGATTTTCTTCCAACCCCGAACAAAATCCCACCCGGTTATTCGGAAGCGGCACGCTTTCCAGACGGGAGCCAGAGCGGATTACAAGCTCAAGCTCGTCCTCTCCCTGGTATTGCTGAATCAGCCGGTAGATGCTCAGTACCCGGTCGACATCCGCTCGACGATCGGTTCCACGTACGTATTCGACCGTAACGCGTCGTCGAGGGAGAGATGGACCGGCTGGCGCTGCCTTTTCGGCTCCATTCCCGTTCGACGACGCCGGCTCGCGCGCCGGCCGGTCTGCAGCGTCTTCCAGTCGGCAAATCCGATCGGCTACGAGGCGAACCTGTCCATCCGCGGCGTCGACTCTGCCGTCGATGACGACAAGCTGCCCGTCGGTCACGCCGTCACCGCAGTGCTCGTACGCGCGTGGGAATACGACGACTTCCATCGACCCGACGAGATCGGTGATCTGGAGCGTTGCCATCGGCTTACCATTCTTCGTGGAGAAGCTGCGCCAAGAACGCACAGCGCCGCCCACGCTGACGCGGCGAGATTCGCTTGCATCCTCCAGAATGTCTGAAACGCGCGCGGCACCGACCGCTCGGAAGGCGCCTTCCGCTTCAGTGACCGGGTGCTTCGAAACAGCCGTGCCTAGCAGTTCCTGTTCCCATGAGACTCTTTCTTCAATCGTCGCTGGTTCGGCGACGGCAAGCTGCAGTGCTAGGGTTTCATGGGCGGGTAAGTCGCCGAAGAGCGATACCTGGCCGAGCGCCGCGGCCCTCTGTGCCTGCGCGCCGTATGAAACGACGCGGTCGATACTTGCCAGGACACGCGCGCGCTCGACGCCTAGCCCGTCCAGCGCACCTGCCTTCGCCAGGCACTCCAGGACTCTCTTGTTCACCGTCGACCAATCGACGCGACTGCAAAAATCCTCGAATGAGGAAAATGGTCCTTCATCCTCGCGCACATTGATCAGCGATTCGACCGCGCCGGTGCCCACGTGCTTGATCGCTCCCAATCCGAAACGAATCCCTCCGCCGTCGAGCGTGAAGTCGAGCTGGCTGGAGTTTACGTCCGGTGGCAAGATTCTTATGCCGAGACGGCGGCATTCCGCCATCGCGCCGGCAACTTTGTCGCCGTTTTCGCGTTCGGCGGAAAGCAGACCTGCCATGTACTCGACCGGAAAGTTCGCCTTCAGGTACGCCGTCATACAGGTGAGCAGTGAGTACGCCGCCGCGTGGGACTTATTGAACGCGTAACCGGCAAACGGCTCGACAATGTTCCAGAGCCTGAGAGCGGTTTCCCGATCGGTCCCGCGCTCCTCAGCCCGTTTGAAAAAGGTTTCCTTGTGTTTGGCGAGCTCCGCCGCCTTCTTCTTGCCCATGGCGCGGCGCACAAGATCGGCCTCGCCCATCGAATATCCGGCCACCCGGCTGAAGAGTCGCATGACCTGCTCCTGGTAGACGACGATGCCGTGGGTTTCCTTAAGAACCTCCTCCAGCGCAGGGTGATCGTATCGGACCGCCTCTCGCCCATGGCGCCGTTCGATGAATTTGGGAATCTGTTCAATCGGACCTGGACGGAAGAGAGCGTTGGCCGCCACGATGTGCTCGAAGCAATCCGGCTGCAAGTCGCGCAATAGTCGGCGGTAGCCGTTACCGTCGACTTGAAAAATGCCGAAGGTTTCCCCGGTCGACAAGAGCTCGTAAATGCTCGGATCGTTGATGTCGATACTGTCGAGGTCGAATGTCGCCCCAGTCGATTGCTCGACGAAGCGCTGCGCCCGCTGGAGTATCGTGAGGGTCCGGAGTCCCAGAAAGTCAATCTTCAGCAGACCGATTTTTTCGATTGCCCCCATCGCATACTGGGTCGTGATCTGATCGTTCTTGGGCACCTTGTACAAGGGGACATGCTGGGAAAGTGGGTCACGGGCGATCACGACGCCGGCGGCGTGGGTCGAGGCGTGACGCGCCACGCCCTCTAGACTCTCGACGATCTCGAGGAGCTGGCCAATCTGTGGATCGGCTTCACACAGATTCCTCAGCTCGGGTTCCTCTTCCTTCGCATCCGCGACGTGGTGGGACATAAACGGGATGAGCTTCGCGACACGATCCACGTCGGCGAACGTCATTCCGAGCGCGCGGCCGACGTCGCGGACGCCGGCTCGGGGACCAATTGTTCCGAACGTGATGATCTGCGCGACCCGGTCGCGACCGTACTTTTCGGTGACGTACTTGATGACCTCATCACGGCGATCATCCGAGAAGTCGAGATCCATGTCGGGCATGGTTACCCGTTCCGGATTTAGGAATCGCTCGAACGACAGATCGTGCGCAATTGGGTCAATATTTGTCAGGTAGAGGACATACGCCACGAGGCTCCCTGCGGCGCTGCCCCTGCCCGGGCCAACACCGATGCCGGCGGAGCGGGCGAAGTGGATGACGTCGTGTACGAGTAGGAAGTAGTCGACAAAACCTGTCTTAGTGATGACGGAAAGCTCGTACTCGAGGCGCTCCGAGATGGCGGCGGTGACGTCTCCATACCGCCGGCGCGCTCCCTCGTCGCACAGGGCACGGAGATGCTGCTCCGACGACTGACCGTCCGGCGTTTCGAAGCGGGGAACCTGAGGGCGGCCGAAGCTCAGCTCAAGATTGCAGCGATCGGCGATCTCGAGCGTGTTGGCGAGCGCCTCTGGAAAATCGGGAAAGAGCGCTGCCATTTGCTCGGCCGACTTCAGATAAAACTCTTCGCTTCCGAGACGCATCCGTTTGGCGTCACTCATCGTCGTCTGCGTCTGAATGCAGAGCAGGATTTCGTGGGTTCTCGCATGGGTGCCGGCAACGTAATGCACGTCGTTGGACGCGACCAGCGGAAGTCCGAGTTTACGACTCAGGGTCACGACGCCTTCGTTGATACGCCTCTGGAAATCGAGACCGTGATCCTGAATCTCGAGATAGTACCGATCGCCGAACAACTGGTGATACCAATCGGCGGTTTCCTGTGCGCGGCTGAAATCGTCCGCGAGGATAGCGGTCGCGAGTTCTCCGCTGGCGCACGCCGAGAGACAGATCAAGCCCTCGGCATGTTGCTGTAGCAATTTGTGGTCGACGCGCGGCTTGCGATAAAAGCCGCGGAGGTGCGCCTCCGTCGAGAGTTGGATGAGGTTTCGGTAGCCGGTCTCATTCTCGGCCAGCAGGACCAGATGGTAGTTGTGCGACCCGGTCCCGGGCCGCTCCTCGAGGGGACGATCGGCGACGTAGACCTCGCAGCCGACGATGGGTTTGATACCGGCATCGCGTGCCTGCGAATAGAAGTCGATCGCGCCGAACAGCGTGCCGTGGTCGGTTAGCGCGAGGGCGTCCATGCCATGGCCGCGGGCCGAGGTCAGAATGTCGTCGATTCTCCCCAGACCATCAAGGAGACTGAACGCGCTGTGAACGTGCAAGTGCGTGAAACCTTTGGCCACTCCGGCACCTCGCAAGACGGATTCTCAAGCTTATCGCACGGAACCTGTCGCGTGCATGTACCATGCCGCAAGATAGCTTGTTCTACTTGTATCAACACGGCGCGAACTTGGATCGGAGATCAAGTATCCAAGAGATCGCGCAGGTGGGCCCGCGCCGGGCAGGCGCCCGGCGCGGCAATCCAAGGTAGTGGCCGGCACGGGGGTCCTATTTTGATTAGCGCAGCTGAGGAGGGTGATTCATGCGATCGCTAGCCGCCGCCCCGATTCGACCGACGAAATTGTCTCGGCGTCCAGCCATCGGGTTGCGCGCACGGGGGCTGGCGCCACGTGAACAAATAGGCTAATCGCCAGCAGGTACCGGCGACGCGGCGCGCCCGCGGTCGAGGAATCCGACGAAAGCGAGCTGACTAACCTCCGGCCGGGCGGCCGTCCAGACTTTCAAGCATCCGTACGAAGCTCTCGCAGATCGCGGCGTATTCCGATGCCGACCAGTCGGAGCGCGGCGCCGGCAGCTTCTCGACAAGCCTGGCCTTTGCCAGCAGCACTTCCCGATCATCCTCGATGCGAGCCGGTCGACTCGTCGTCGCTTGCTCGGGTCTGATCTCAGTGGCATCGACATCATTCAACGGACGGATGGTCCCCTCGTCCAGCCCGGCAAGGTGAGCAACCTCGCGGAAAAAACGCGCGGCGGTTTTCGCCTGGGACGGCGAACTCGTGACGCGGAAATAGTTCTGCAGGTCGGTCTCTGACATGCCAGCACCACCCATCTCGAGCAGCGATCGATATGACCTCTCAACCAGGTGGCGGAACGTGTCGGTGAAAGTTTGGTCGCTGAGCAGGCGACGATATGCCGAGGTTGGGATACCGCGATCGTCGACGATTCCCAGGTATTTCAGCGCGCTGATCAACGCCCATTCGTTATTGCTGGCTACATTCAACTTCTGCAGGAAAGCCTTGTCGACCCGATTCGGGACCTGAACGTTCCGAATCTTGGACAGGAACTCGCGCAACGCCGAGATCGGCGCGTAGGGCGCTTTTCGCTCGCGAAGTTCGTGCTCTTCCACTCGTCGCTACCTGCAATCGCTACGAGTGTAGCACAAGGAAAAGTTCAAGTTGAACTGCTGCTGCCGGCCATATTGTGCAGCCGCCGCCGTTGTTCAAGTGTTGATCAAGTTCAAGTTACAGGATGACCGCGCAGCGCCTGCTCGAGCTCCGCCTGGCGGCTGGTAATTGTGAGATCGCCACGGGTGCGTTCCAGGACGGCGCGGAGCGCGTCTGTCGTGCGACGAAGCCCACCGGTGATGGCGTCGGGGTAGTCCACCGTGATGAGGTTTGAATACACGTCATCCATTACCTTCAACGCACGTTCTGCCTCGCGCAGGCGATCGAGCCCACCATGCCGAACAATGTCCAGGATGTACCGCCGAAGTTCGCTTGCCGCTTCCGCCAGGCCGTTGAGATAGGGCGCGACCTCCACTCCAAGGTCGACCCGGGTAGGGATCGGGCTACCGGCGATCATTGCCGTTAGCAACGACGCTTCGGCAAACTCCTTCTGGGCGTCTTGCACGTAACCCGCCCAATAGACATCTGGGAAATTCTCCAGGTGGCTTCTGGTCGACCGAACGATTTCCCGTCCCCTGCTCACGATATCCTCTGCTTCGGCCCACTCGCCGCGGTGCAGGGCACGAATCGCCCGGGCTGCCTGGCGCACAACGTCCCGAGAATCGACCAGCGCCCGGTCTCGCGCATCGTTCTTCGTCTGCAGCTCGGCAGTACAGTCAAGCACCTGCCGCTCGATGCCGTCCAGCACTCCGTCCCCTCCGTTCCTCCAGTCTAAGCCGCGTGCGTCCAATCCGGGTGATTCCGGTTGCCGGAGCCTTCTCCGGCACAATGGCAGAGGGAGCGTTTGGTGGTCAAAGAGCGATTGCAGAAGATACTGGCTGCGGCGGGTGTCGCGTCACGCCGCGCGGCGGAACAGTTAATCGACAGCGGGCGGGTGACCGTTAACGGAGGAGTGGCTCGGATCGGCGACCGAGCCGACCTCGAGTCCGACGAGATTGCGGTCGACGGCCGGCCGGTGCGGCGTCCCGTTCAGCTTTATATCGCACTGAACAAGCCGAGGGGGTACGTCACGTCCTTACGTTCGACCCATGGCGAGCCGACGGTCGACGCGCTGGTCGATGTCGGAACGCGCGTATTCCCCGTTGGCAGGCTGGACCGAGAAACGTCGGGGCTACTGTTGCTGACGAATGACGGCGAGTGGGCCAACATGATCGCCCACCCCCGACACGGCATCGAGAAGGAATATCGCGCCGTCGTGCGTGGCACACCCTCCCGCGAGGCGATTGCCGCGATGGAACGCGGGGTGCGATTGCCCGACGGCACGTTAACGCGCCCCGCGTCGGTACGCGTGATCAGCAACAGTCGGAATGACACCCTGGTTGGGATCACACTGTTGGAAGGGAAGAAGCGCCAGATCCGGCTCATGGCAAGTGCTGTCGGCTACCCGGTCCTCACGTTGGAGCGGACGCGGATCGGACCTGTCAAGCTAAACAATCTGCCCTTGGGGACCTGGAGATTTCTATCGCGCGAAGAGGTGGCCGAACTCGCGCCGCACGAGAACCAGGCGGTCAAAGCGGGGGTGTGATGGCGTGACATTCGTTATTGCGATAGACGGCCTGGCTGGCGCCGGGAAATCGACGCTCGGCGAAGCCATCGCGCGAGACCTGGGATGCGGTTACGTCGACACCGGACTAATGTACCGCGCGGTTACGTTGGCTGCTTTGCAGAAAGACATCGCCCCTTCTGACGAGTTGGCGCTCGGTCAGATCGCGGACCAGCTGGACTTTCGGCTCGACACAGCCACGAACTCCCTCTACATTGCTGGGGCGCAGCCCGTACCGGAGTTGCATTCCGCCGCCGTCGATCGAGCAATTTCGGAGGTGTCCGCTCATCCCGCCGTGCGATCCGCCCTTACAGCAAGGCAGCGGCAACTGGCCGCGGGACAATGCGTGGTCATGGTCGGACGGGATATCGGGACGGTCGTTTTCCCCCGGGCGCCGGTGAAGCTCTGGGTCACGGCATCGGAGGAAACGCGAGCGGCGCGACGGGCAGCGGAACGACGCGAGGGTACTGAGACGGAACAGCGCGGCGTCGCCTACGACCTGGCCGTCCGAGATCGGCTCGATAGCGGGCGCGCTGTTGCCCCCGCCCGGCGGCCGGCCGACGCCGTGGTCATCGACACCGACCGTCTCGGTCCGGCCGCTGCGCTTGCCGAATCGCTCGAAGCGATTGGTTCAGCGCGAGCGCCTAAACGCTGACACCGGTTTTCATCTTGCTTATCGTTCGATGTTTGGAATTTTGTGTCAATGACGAAACCGCTAATTGCTCTTGTCGGCCGGCCCAACGTCGGTAAGTCCACGTTATTCAACCGACTGGTAGGCGAGCGAGTTGCCATCGTCGAAGACGTACCGGGCACGACGCGTGACCGGCTTTACGGTGAATTCGAGTGGAACGGGCGGGAGCTGGCCGTAGTCGACACCGGTGGACTGCTGCCCGACCGGGCGGAGCCGATATCCGAGGACATTTACGCCCAGGCGCAGGTTGCAATCGAGGAAGCCGAGGTCATCGTGTTTCTGGTCGACGTCCGCACCGGTGCGACTTCGCTCGATCGTGAGATCGCTGACCTGCTGCGTCGCACGCGCAAGCCGGTCGTCGTGGCAGTCAACAAGGCGGACAACGTGCAGCAGGAAATTGGCGCATTGGAGTTCCACGAGCTCGGCCTGGGCGATCCTGTTGCCTTCTCCGCGCTTCGAGGCATCAGCACGGGTGACCTGCTCGACCGCGTTGTCGAGCTGGTGCCGCCCGCGGAGGTCGAGCCGTCCAACCCCGAAGTTGCCCGCGTGGCCATTGTTGGGCGCCCCAACGTCGGCAAGTCGTCGCTGCTCAACGTGCTCGCCGGAGAGAATCGAAGCGTTGTCTCGCCGGTTCCCGGGACGACACGAGACGCAGTGGACACCGACATCGTCTACGACAATAGGGAGATCGTACTCGTCGACACGGCGGGAATCCGGCGGCCGGGGAAGGTCGGCCTCGGCATCGAGCGGTACAGCGTACTGCGTGCGATGCGGGCGATCAGTCGAGCCGATGTCGCGGTCCTGGTCATCGACGCCACCCAGCCGCTCGTCGCCCAGGACGCGCACGTGGCGGGCTTTGTCCAGGAAGAAGGCAAAGGGCTGGTCGTGGCGGTCAACAAGTGGGACGCGGTGGAAAAGGAATCCAACACCATGGCCGAGTACGAGCGGTCGATTCGCCATCAGCTTCGGTTCATGCCGTACGCGCCGATGGTGTTCATCTCGGCGAAGACCGGACAGCGCGTCGAACGCGTGCTCGATGCGGCGTTATCGGTCCGCGAAGAACGAGAGAAGCGCGTCCCGACCGGCCCGCTTAATCAGGTGGTGCGCCACATCCTCGCTCAGCACCAGCCACCGTCGTCCGGGGGCCGGCAGCTCAAGATCTACTATGTGACGCAAGTAGGGATCGACCCCCCGGCGTTCGTCTTTATGGTCAACGACCCGGAATTAGTTCACTTCTCGTTCCGACGCTTTATGGAAAATCGCCTGCGCGAACAGTTCGGTTTCGCGGGAACGCCACTTCGTCTGTACTTTCGCGCCCGTGGGAAGGGCCGAACGTAAGCGCGGTTCTATAACCCCGCCATCTGCTCGCCGGCACGAAGGATCTTTTCGGCCTCTTCGGGACTGGTCGCTTCGGTATAGAAGCGTATCAGCGGTTCGGTACCCGATGCGCGGACAAGAAGCCAACTTCCGTCGTCGAGAAAGTACTTATAGCCGTCAATCGTCTCAACACGCGCGACGGGGTGCCCGGCGATCTCCTTCGGGTGCTCGCCGGCGAAACGCGCCAGGATCTCCTCGCGCTTTTCTTCCGGGAACCGAACGTCGATTCGATCATAGTAGGACGGACCGGCTATTTCCTGAAGGTGAGCCACGATCCTGGACAACGGTTCGTCGTAGGCCAGTAGCATGTCGAGGAGGAAGAGGCCGGCCAAGATACCGTCACGTTCCGGGATATGGCCGCGGAAGGCGTAGCCGCCGCTCTCTTCGCCACCGATCATTGCGTCGTTCGCACGCATTTCCGGGCCGATGTACTTAAACCCGACCGGGGTCTCATACAGCGGGACATCGAATTTCTGGGCCAGCCGATTTGCCATTGACGTCGTGCTTACCGACTTGACGATCGCGCCACGCCACTTCTTCTTTTCGAGCAGGTACATGATGAGGAGGCCGTAAACGAGAAGCTGATTGATGAAGTTGCCATTCTCGTCTACCAAGCCGACCCGGTCCGCGTCACCGTCCACGGCTATTCCGGCGTTTGCGTGCTTTCGCGGGACAGCCTCCATTAATTTGCCGAGATTACGGGCAATTGGCTCGGGAGTTATGCCACCGAAATACGGATTGCGCTCCCCATTGATTTCAAGAAGACGCAGTGTACCGCCCGATAGAAGACGGGGGAAGTAACCCATCCCGGCGCCGTACATCGGATCCACCACGACGTTCAGATTTGATGAGCGGAGCTTGTCGACGTCGACTAATTTGGCCAGCTTCGCTTCGTATTCCGGCGCCGGATCAAAATATGACACGTCGCCGGCGTCGATAGCCTGAGCAAGCGGACGAGTAGTCACCGCCCTGGTATCGAATACTTCGGTGGTCTGGCGCTCAATCGCAGCAATCGTCTCGGGGTCGGCAGATCCGGCGTACTCCGGCTTGTATTTGAAGCCATTGTCGGTCCACGGATTGTGGCTCGCCGTGATCACCGCGGCGCCGGCGGCTTTGTGAGTCAGAATCGAGTACGAGACGGCCGGAGTCGGCGTGGCGTTCTCCGTCAGCCACACACGTACCCCGTTTCCGGCCAGGACTTCCGCGACGGAGGCGGCGAAGAACTCCGAGGCAAAGCGCATGTCGTAGCCGACGACCAGCCCATCGTTTGCCTGCCCATTTTCGTGAAGGTAGTTAGCGGTCGCCTGCGCAACAATACGAACGTTGTCGAACGTGTACGTATCGGCGATCGCAGCCCGCCATCCGTCGGTACCGAACTTTATGGGGCTTGCGCTCGCCGTCCTGGCCATCCGGCGCTCCTTTCCGAAATGTGCTCCTCGATTCTATAGGGAAGATCGGCCGCCAAGGACCGGTTGCTCCAGCGCCGGCGGCTGGGGCACGATGCCGGCATCAATGGCTCGCCTCAGGCGGGCGACATCGGCGTCGACCATCATCTCAATCAGCTCGCGGAACGAAACCTCCGGTTCCCATCCCAGCTCGCTTCGTGCTTTCGACGCGTCGCCGACCAGCAGATCGACATCCGCCGGCCGAAATAGTGTGGGCTCAATTCGGACGTACTGCTGCCAATCGAGACCGACGTGGCCGAATGCCAACTCCACCAACTCGCGCGCCGAATGAGTCTCGCCGCTCGCCACCACATAGTCCTTTGCCTCCGGGTGTTGAAGCATTAGCCACATCGCCTTCACGTAGTCGCCGGCGAACCCCCAGTCGCGACGGGCGTCGAGGTTACCCAATGCCAGCGAGCTTGCCAGGCCGAGGTGAATCCGCGCCACGCCGTCGCTGACCTTACGAGGGAAGAACTCGAGACCTCTTCGCGGACTTTCGTGATTGAACAGGATGCCACTTACAGCGTGAATACCGTAGCTCTCCCGATAGTTCACGGTGAGGTAGTGGCCGTAAACCTTGGCCACGCCGTACGGCGAGCGGGGATAGAAAGGCGTTTCCTCGTTCTGTGGCGTTTCCCGCACTTTCCCGAACATCTCGGAGCTCGACGCCTGGTAGAACTTGGTGGGGTTACCGGCTGTTCGGATTGCTTCCAGCATACGCGTGACGCCGAGGGCGGTGAACTCGCCGGTGAGGACCGGCTGATTCCACGAAGTGGGCACAAAGCTCATTGCCGCTAGGTTGTACACTTCGTCAGGCTTATACTCGTCAAGAATCCGCCCGAGGGACGTCTGATCCAAGAGATCTCCCTGGACAAGGTCGACCGAGGCGGCGAGGTGCTCGATCCGGCCGTAGTTTTCGAGCGAGAGGCGGCGGAGCATCCCGACGACGCGGTATCCCTTTTCGAGCAGGAATTCGGCCAGGTACGATCCGTCCTGGCCCGTTATGCCCGTGATGAGCGCTGTGGCCATCGCGCAGACTCCTTGTCAGTCATCGGTTGGTTCTCCAATCGATCGAGCCAGTAAGCAAGCGTGTCGCTGATCGATTGCTCGAATTCGATCCTGGGCCGCCAGCCCGTCTGCTCGCGCAGCCGCCGCGCGTCTCCGATGAGGACGGACGCCTCGCCGGGGCGCACGCGCTTCGGGTCGGGCCGGATTTCCGCGGCTATTCCGGATAGATCAAGCATGCAATCGAGTAGGTCGCGCAGCGGACGTCCCTGGCCGGAAGCGATGTTGTAGACTTCCCCCGGCTCGCCCCGTTCTAGCGCAAGAGCGTACGCGGCTACAGCGTCACGCACGTCGGTAAAATCGCGCACCATGTCGAGCCGCCCAACGTCGATCACGGGTTCACGCCGACCGAGAACGATTTCCGCGACTTGCCGGGCAAACGTTCCCGCGACGAACCGATCGGGCCGGCGGGGGCCGATCTGCAAGAAGGGCCTCACGCGAACAACTTGAAGGCCATGCTCAATAGCGTACTGATAACCCATGAGGTCCTGGTTCACCTTGCTCAGTGCATACGGCGTCTCGGGACGAAGCGGCTGCGCCTCGTCGACCGGGTTGTCCGCGGTCGCGACGCTGCCATACTCGTCACAGCTTCCCACGACCAGCACGCGAGCGTGCGGGGTGTGGCGCCGGACTCCCTCGAGCACGGAGTATTGCGCTTCGATGTTGCCGATCATCGTCTCCAGCGGATTTCGCCGCGAAACGGAGACCGAGCTCTGGGCCGCGAGATGATGGACTATCTCCGGCTGGATTACCGCTACTAGGTCGGCCGTCGCCTCTCGATTCCGAAGGTCGATCTGATGAAGTCGCGCGCCGTCCCAGGAATCCAGAAACCGATCCGGTTTCTCGCGGTAAGTTCCGTGGACAACGTAGCCTGCCCTGAGATAGTGCTCTACAAGGAAGCTACCGGCAAAGCCGGTAGCTCCCGTTATCAGGACGCTGTCGTTGATCTTCGACCCCTAGGTTCCGCTCTGCCAGGAGGCCAGGTACCGCTCCTGCTCGGGCGTAAGCGTGTCGATTTCAATCCCCATTGACGCCAGCTTCAGACGTGCGACGTCGTCATCGATGGCCGCGGGGACAGGATAGACCCCCGGTTCCATCTCTCCCTTATTGCGTGTCAGGTACTCGACCGAGAGCGCCTGGTCAGCGAAGCTCATATCCATGACAGCGGCGGGGTGCCCCTCGGCCGCTGCCAGGTTCAGTAAGCGGCCCTCGGCGAGAAGGTAGATTCGCCGGCCGTCGACAACGTACTCATCGACGAACTCGCGGACGTGCCGGCTACTCTGCGCCATGCTCTCGAGAGCGGGGATGTTGATCTCGTCGTTGAAGTGCCCCGAGTTGGCGACGATCGCACCGTCCTTCATGACCGCAAAGTCGTCGCCATCAACTACGTTCAGGTCACCGGTGACGGTGATGATCACGTCAGCCACGCGCGCAGCATCGTTCATCGGCATGACCTGGAACCCATCCATCACCGCCTCCAGGGCGCGGGTTGGGTTCACCTCGGTCACGATGACGTTTGCTCCCATGCCTTCGAGCCGGCTCGCCAGGCCACGGCCGCACCAGCCGTAACCCGCCACGACCGCCCGCTTACCCGCGACAAGGAGGCTCGTCGCGCGGATCAGGCCGTCGATTGTGCTCTGGCCGGTCCCATAGCGATTGTCGAACATGTGCTTGGTATCGGCCTCGTTGACGGCGATGATCGGATACTTGAGCGCGCCCTCAGCCTGCATGCTTTCGAGCCGAATGACACCGGTGGTCGTCTCCTCTGTGCCACCGAATATCGTCTCGAGAAGATCACGCCGAGACTGATGGATGCGGCTTACCAGATCATTTCCGTCGTCCATCGTAATGTTCGGCCGAGTGTCGAGCACCGCGTCAATGTGCCCGTAATAAGTGTCGCGGTCCTCACCCTTGATGGCATAGGTAGGGACGTCGTAGAACACATTGAGGGCGGCCGCGACATCGTCCTGGGTACTGAGTGGGTTTGATGCGCAAAGCGCGACCGATGCTCCCGCCGTCTTGAGCGTGCGCATCAGGTTCGCGGTTTCAGTCGTGACGTGAAGGCAGGCGCCTATTCGCACTCCGGCGAGCGGACGCTCGTCGGCGAAGCGCTCGCGAATCAGCCGTAACACCGGCATGCTTGCGTCCGCCCACTCGATTCGCGCTCGCCCGTTTTCAGCCAGGCCGATATCCTTCACATGCCCGGAGGCACGCACGTCCGTCGTCATACTTGAACTCCTTTAGATTCCGATTCCATACGCTGGATCACTCCAGCTTCGATCCGCGTCACGTCAGCCAATTCGTGGTACCGTTCGCCGACACTATCGACCGTGGCCCGCGCCAGCCCGCCTACGCTGAAGTCCTCGACCGTGAAGCTGGCGAGGACTGTCCCGAAGACGAGTGCGGCTCGCAGATCCGCGCCCGGACCGTGCGCGTCGAGATAGCCAATGAAGCCTCCCGCGAAACTATCGCCCGCGCCGGTCGTGTCTCGCACGTCGGCGGTCGGAAAGCCGGGGACCACACAAATCTCGTCGCCATTCAGCATCATTGAACCGTACTCGCCGCGCTTGATCACGATACATTCCGGTCCCAGGTCCTGGACCGAGCGCGCTGCGTCAAGAACATTGTAGTGGCCGGTTAACTGGCGAATTTCCGCTTCGTTGATTAGCACGGCTCCGACGCGACGAACAACCTCGAGCAGTTGATCTCTCTTGCCATCGATCCAGTAATTCATCGTGTCGACGGCCGTTAGCGCCGGCGACGCAACCTGCTCCAACACTGCTAGCTGCAGCTCCGGGTCGATGTTGCCGAGGAACACCCGGTCAGCGCGGCGAAAGCTTTCCGGCAGCTCCGGCCGGAATGTCTCGAACACGTTTAGTCGGGTATCCAAAGTGCGGGCGACATTCATGTCATACCCGTACTCGCCGACCCAGCGGAATGTGTTGCCACGCCGTACCTGAAGTCCGGCCAGATCGACACCCCGATTGCGCAGCATATCGACCGCCTCACGCGGAAAGTCTTCGCCGACCACTCCGACGAGCTGAACATCCGTGAAGAGGCTTGCGGCAAGCGAAAAATACACCGCGGTTCCGCCCAACGCATCGACCGCTCGTCCGAATGGCGTATCGACCGTGTCGAGCGCCACCGACCCGACAACCAAGCACGTCATACCAAGTCCTTCCCCTTGTTCGTCCCGGCACGTCGCGGGCGCGAAGCGATTATGTCCAGTTTCTTAAGCAGGTCCGGCGCAATCAAACGGCGGTCGGTCGCGATTGCGGAATCGACGTCGCCGGCGCAGCCGCATTCCCTCGCACTCGCTAGGCTCGGGAGCGCCAGGCGTAGTATTTTCTTCGCGTTGGCCACGTTTCGGGCCACGTTTGCCATGACCATCTCGCCGGTTACGCCGGCGTGATCCGGATGCCAACAATCGTAGTCGGTCACCTGACCGAGCACCGCGTAACACATGCCGGCTTCGCGGGCCAACTTTGCCTCCGGCAGCGCTGTCATGCCGATGATGTCAAACCCAAGCCGCCGGTAAGTATCGGACTCGGCACGAGTTGAAAAGGCCGGCCCTTCCATACAGACGTAGGTCCCCGCGTCATGAGTACGCGCCACGACCTGTCTCGACGCCTCAGCGACGACGGAGCGAAGTCTGGAACAAAACGGCTCGGCAAATGACACGTGGGCGACAATTCCGCCGCCGAAGAACGTGCTTTCCCGGTTCTTCGTCCGGTCGTATAGCTGGTCCGGCAGCACCATGTCCATGGGCCGGTAATCCTCCCGTAAGCTGCCAACGGCGCTAATGGAGATCAGGTTCGAAACGCCGAGCGCCTTCATTGCGTAGACGTTTGCGCGGTACGGAATCTCCGACGGCAGCAGACGGTGCCCCCGTCCGTGGCGCGGCAAGAACGCGACCCGTACACCGTCTAGCGTTCCAAGGGTTACGGTGTCGCTCGGCCGGCCGAAAGGCGTGTCCAGCTCGATTTCGCCGACATCCCGGAGGGCGTCCATCTGATACAGGCCGCTCCCGCCAATGATGCCGACATCCGCCTGCGCCACTGTCCTCTCACCTTCGTGCGCCTCAGCGGCGCCGTTTTCGCATCCCGCAGAGTATACCCCGACCGCGATTGCCTTCAGGCGCGCATTACCGGAGGGCTCGCCTTGCCCTCACCCAGTCCCGGCCGAAGACTCGTTCGAGACGGCGGTTGACGCCGCGCAGCAGGATGCCGATCTCCCGGTTTTTGGCGAGCGACACGGGACTCAGATTCTCAGAACCGACAAAGGTCTCCCGACCGTCGACCATAATCACCTTGGCATGGATGTATGGCCGGCTCAATGTCCGTACAGCGATCCCGGCGCGGCGAACAGGCGCCGCGCCGGGTGGGAGCAGTACGCGGACTCGCACGTGGCGTGCGGCCGCCTGCATTAAGACCCGCGCGAATCTCCTGTCGACAAACTCCTCCGCGTAGATGTCGATCGAGCGGCGCGCACCGGCGATCAGACGGCCAAGTTTTTGCCGCGCATTGTCAGGGCTGACGACGAGATTCGCGTCGGCGACGCTTGCCGGCAGCCGGTCCCAATCGGCGCGAAAGATTGCCGAGACGCCACGGATGTCTCGTCCCTGCCGATCGAATATCACGACGTCTCGATCCGAAGCGAAGCCGGCACGGGAAAAATTCGCGGTGGAAATGATCGCCAGCCGCGAGTCGAGCAGGATAACCTTCGCGTGATCGAAGTCGAACCGGGGCGGTGCCCAGCGCACGGCGATACCGGCGGCGCGCAGCATGCCGGCCATCCGAGCAGGCTGATCGCCCAATCC
>Ga0070739_10004112_pt1 | contig 17537 bp, 19 predicted proteins | sample Coa_R1_7_FD_66445 | JGI IMG/M metagenome (GOLD analysis project Ga0070739, IMG submission 66445) | Surface soil microbial communities from Centralia Pennsylvania, which are recovering from an underground coalmine fire - Coalmine... | ecosystem: Environmental > Terrestrial > Soil > Unclassified ... | reverse complement strand
CGCTTATGACTTCCCTGATTGGTATTATACCCTTGTTTATCTCGATCCTGTCTTCATGGTAGGGCTCTATAAAAGAGCGCATCGAACCTTTCTTGCTGTATCGGTCCTTGAGCAGGCCCTCTTCAAATGGAAGCCCAAGCTCCTGCGCATATCCAAGTGCTGCAGGCCTGGCGGAGTCCGGAACAGGGACCACCACGTCGGCATCTCTGATTGGAAATTGCCTAGCAAGGAACTGGCCGATTCTTTTCCTTGCTCCGTAAACGCTTATCCCTTCCATTATGCTACTTGGGTGAGCAAAGTAAGTGTATTCAAAGGCACAGTGGGCATGCGGCTTTTCGTTGGCAAAATGCTGTGATTCGATCCCTGCCTTGCTCATCTTGATAATCTCTCCCGGCTCTACATCCCGTACAAGCACTGCGCCGACTGCCGCAAGGGCGCAAGATTCAGACGCAACCATATAGGTGCCTGTATCTTTGTGATAGCCCAGGACAAGCGGCCTAAAGCCCTTTGCGTCTCTTGCCGCATACACAGAGCCTTCGTCTGTCAGAAAGGTAAAGCAAAAAGAGCCGACAATCTCGCCTTTGAGGATCTTCATTGCCTGCTTCATGTCGCCGCTTTCTGCAATATGGGTTACAAGCCTCTGCGCAGCCACTAGAGTGTCGCTCATCGTCTGGGGAGTAAAAGTGCAGCCACCCACCATGCCTGAAAGCTCCTCGACGTTGGCTATGGTGCCGTTGTGAGCTATGCAGAGATCTTTTACCTTAAGCGGCTGCGCATTTTCCAGAGTGCTCCTGCCGAGCGTAGAATATCGTACATGGCCTATTGCTGCATGCGATCTGTACCTTTTCACAATAGTCTGAAATTCCGGAGCTGCGCCTGATACAAGCCCAAGCTTTCTGAATGGAGCCTTGCCCGGGACAGCCAGGCCCCAGGCTTCCTGGCCGCGGTGCTGTAATGCTCGAAGACAGTCGATTACAAAAGGGATGACGTTATGACCTTCAAGAGAGAATATTCCTACCACGCCGCAATTTTCATGCACCATTTAGACTACTGCCAGCCCCCTCTCCTGCTCTGCAATAACGATGTATGCCAATTTGGCTCACTATATGACGAGAAAGTCAAGCTTGAGCATAAACAGTCAAAGTAGTGAGCCATCCCCAAAGCCAAGTACCGGTCATGCGATATAGTCTAAAAAAGATATCCTTGTTAGTCGCCCAGACCGGACCGACCCAAGCCAAACAGCTATTTGCTACTGCAGCGTCTAGCTATCCATCCATCCATGGGCCTGTCATGTTTGAATGATTGAAGAACAATTTATACAGAAAGGTCATGGTGGGATTCGGACCCACGACCTAAGGTTTACAAAACCTTCGCTCTAACCAGGCTGAGCTACATGACCAAGCAAACGCTTCAAATCTTCAATTAAACATATTAATACTTTGGGTAGTTGATGGAGCCTTCAATGCATTTAAATCAAGCCGCAATAATCGAACCACTGTTTGGAAAAACCACGTCGTATCGCAAAATTTACGGTACATGTGATTATAGAAAACAAGCCATACATCAATGACCCCGAAGGTGAGACTATACTGAGGGACCTCATTTCCAGAGGAGGATATTCAGACGTGACTTCTGTCAGATCAGCCAAGCTTCTCAAAATGGTTGTAAAATCAAAATCAGGCAGAGAGGCCGAGAGGACTGTCAGAAAACTCTGTGAAGACCTGAGAATATTCAATCCTGTGGTCAGTACCTGCACTGTAACGTTAGCCGGCCAGGCTCAAAGTTAGAACTATACGCTCAGTCGTTCTGACGCACTTTTCTTCTCTGCGAACGGTATTAATTATAAAAGAACTAGCCAACTAGTGAGTGGCGTCCTGTCACCCCTGATCGAATAATTGTTTGACTAGCAGCCGATTAGTGCTTATCGTGGCCCATGGTGGCAATGACGTTGTCGATATTCTCTGTATCCAGTATTGCTCCGTCTATAAGAAGAGTGGTTCTGAGGTGTTTTGCCAGATCGGTGACTGTTATTATCCCGACTATTTTACCATCTTCAACCACAGGGAGCCTGCGGACTTTATGGTTTACCATTCTCTGAACTGCAACTTCAATCGGGGTATCCGGCTCTGCAGTGGTCAGGATCTTGGACATGATATCTCCTATCTTTACCTGCGAAATGGCAAGCTCTTTGGCGCACACTTTTTTGATAAAATCGCGCTCTGTAACAATCCCGACGGGGTTGCCGTCTTTGAGCACGATAAGTGAACTTATTGCCTTTTCGTCCATAAGCCTTGCTCCGTCAAGAGCTGACTTGGATATGTCAATGGTGATAATGTTCTTGGTCATAATGTCGCGCACAGCGTCAGCCATGTTCACTCAACGTAAATTGTACTCCTTTAAAATTAAACTTTGCTTGCTTGGTAATAATGGTCAACGGTGATCTTGGTTGCTATGATTAATGCATTGCCCAATCATGCTTGCAAGCTGGCTAATTTTGCATTCGACGCTGCTTGAGCACTCACAAAACCGATAGCAACACACTAGCTGACAAGCTTGCCGCGCCTCCTTTTTTGCTTCTATTGAGCTGTTTTGAGCAGTTTAGAGCATTTATTGGTTGTTATGCAGCAGTGTAGGGCAGTTTGGTGATTTTTCTGGGTTTTTTGCTGCATCAGACAAACAGCAGCATGCGTGCAGCCATTCATCACTTCAATATCCGATACAATTTTTCACTGATTTTCTCTGTTTATTCCTTTGATAGATAGAGAAACGAGCCAATTTTGGTGTGCTGCAAGCAATCGTTGCATATGCAATGCTGGCCTGTGGAAAAGTGGGAGAGTTTTGCTTTGGTTTGTTGCTACCACCTTCATTTTTATCTCGCAGGACTGGCAATGACTTGTTGTTTTGTTTGCTGCATGAGCTAAAAAGTGGAACTAATTTGAGGATCGACAAGTCTATCCTATCCTATTCCATCCCATCCTTTCCTATCATATCCTATCCCTCGGTCGACTACTTTTGTTGTCTCTGTCATGCATTCGTTTTCTTCTGTGCTCAATTTGCTAAGACTTTTCCAGTGTGAGCTGCCGCTATTGACTTTAACAGCAGCCCGACTAAAATACAAACCACTTGCTTAAAAGAACTATTAAACGGCAAGGAAGTAGATATACATTAATACGAGGAATTTCCACCAATTTTATACTTAAATGGCAAAGATCGGGATCGCTGTCTTTCCTGGCAGCAACTGCGATCGTGATGTTCACCACGTTCTGAACTCTGTGGTTGGAGTAAGTGCAGAATATGTCTGGCACACCAAAGACAGGCTTGCCGGCTATGATGCCATGATAATTCCCGGCGGCTTTGCTTATGGAGACAGGCTGCGGGCAGGCATAATCGCAGCACACAGCCCGATAATGGGTGAGGTAAAAAAGCTGGCCAAAGAAGGAGTTCCAGTGCTTGGCATTTGCAATGGCTTTCAGATTCTTGTTGAGGCAGGCCTTCTTCCTGGGGCGTTGATGATGAACGATTCGCTCAGGTTTGTTTGCAGGTGGACTTCGGTTGTGGTCAAGAATAACAATACACCATTTACGAACCAGTTTGCCAAAGATCAGCGCTTTATGCTTCCTGTAGCGCATGGCGAGGGAAGGTACGTTGCAGACAGCAAGACTGTCAGAAATCTCCGTACAGAAGGGCGCGTGGTCTTCCAGTATTCCGGAGACGACCCGAACGGCTCTGTTGATTATATTGCAGGCATATGTAACAGAGAAGGAAACGTGGTTGGAATGATGCCGCATCCGGAGCGGGCTAGCGAGCCCATCCTTTCTCCTACAGGTTCAAGCGACGCCTTGCTCGTATTCAAGTCACTTGTTTCATACCTCTCAGGTTCTTCTTCTACTACCACTTCTACCTCTACCTTTTCCTCTTTCTCTCCCTCTCACTCTTCATCTCATCGGCCAACCAGGACTGCTGCTATCCCAGCAGAAAAGCAGGTCTAACAGAGAAAATGACAGGGACCCTGACTGTCGACGAGTTCAGGTATCTCAAAGAAAAGCTATCCCGCGAGCCCAACAGTATAGAGCTGGACATAGTGGGCGCTGAATGGTCAGAGCACTGCTCGTACAAATCCTCCAAGAAATACGTCAGGATGCTGCCTTCAAAGGGCAAGAGAGTAGTAATAGGCCCGGGCTACGATGCAGGTGTCCTTGATGTAGGGGATGGATACGTGGTAACCGTACACATCGAAAGCCACAACCACCCTTCAGCAGTAGAGCCTTTCGGGGGCGCGGCGACCGGCGTGGGAGGAGTGATAAGGGACATAATGTCTATGGGTACAAGGCCAATCGCTGTCCTTGACGCGCTAAGGTTTGCTCCTATCACGCAGGATGGAGCCAAGCGCACTAGAACAACTGGCGTGGGAGGAAAAGGAAGGGTGTTGAAATCAAAGTGGCTATTCAAAAATGTAGTCAAGGGCATCGCTGATTATGGCAATTGTATCGGCATTCCTACCGTAGGAGGCGAGGTTGAGTTTGATCCGTCCTTTGAAGATTACTGCCTGGTTGACGTGGCATCCATAGGGTTTGGCCGCAGGGATCTGCTTGTGAAAAATGCAGCCGAGCCTGACGACATTGTTGTACTTGCCGGTGGATCCACAGGAAGGGACGGCATTCATGGCGCATCGTTTGCATCAAAGGCACTTGAAGGAGAAAACAGGTCAGCAGTCCAGATCCCGGATCCTTTTCTGGAAAAGCTATTGCTTGAGGCAACAATTGAAGCTGTAGATCAGAAATGCGTCAAGGCGATAAAAGACCTCGGTGGAGGCGGGCTTGCGTGCTGCCTGTCCGAAGTCTCTGATAGCATAGGAAATGGCCTTGATGTAGATGTAGCAAAGGTGCATGCCCGTGAGTCTGGCATGTCTCCGGCTGAGCTCATGATATCAGAGTCTCAGGAGAGAATGTTGTTTATTACAGATGATACAGGCCTTGAGAAACTGAAGGCTATTCTTGAAAAATATCGAATACCCTACTCTATCCTGGGCTCTGTAAGGCAGAACCCGGACCTTGTAGTCCGATTCAACCATGATGTGGTAGCCCGGATGCCATTTCAGCTGGTGGCTCATGCCCCTCTGGCAGAAAGGCAGGCAAAGAGGCCGCATGACTTTGGAAGATATGTGGCAGTAAGGCCGCCTGCCCTGCCAAAGGACTTGGGCAAGGTGCTGCTTGCAATGCTTGCAAACCCAACCATAGCAGGCAAGGGCTGGATATACAGCCAGTATGACCACGAAGTAGGCGTAAGGACTGTGGTAAAGCCCGGACCCTCTGATGCTTCAGTGCTCCGGCTCGACAATGGCAAATTCATCGCTGCAAAGCTTGATGGCAATTCAAAGCACTGCTTTCTTGACCCGTATGCAGGAACAATGGGCTGCCTCTCCGAGTCTTGCAGAAACATAGTCTGCTCCGGGGCCGAGCCAATTGGAATAGTCGACCACCTGCAATTTGGCAACCCAGAAGATCCAGAGATATTCTGGTCCTTTACACAGGCAGTGAATGCGATTATTGACTATTGCAAATACATGGGGATCCCTGTAGTGGGCGGCAAGGTCAGCTTTTACAATGAAACCGCAAAAGGTCCTATCAAACCATCTCCTGTAATAGGGGCACTTGGGCTCATAGAGCAAGAGTCATGGATAACCAAGCCAGCACTCAAAGACGGCGACTCGATTTTTGTCATAGGCAAGACCGGCGATGAAATGGGCGGGTCGGAGTACTATGAATGGTACCACCACATCACAGGAGGGACTGTCCCCTCCGTCGATCTGCACGCCGACAAGCAGAACGCAGATGCAGTCATGAAACTTGTCCGGGCAGGCCTTGTCGGCTGCGCGCATGACTGCTCAAAAGGCGGCATTGCAGTTGCACTTTCAGAAATGGCGGTTCATGGAAAGGTCGGATTTGACGTAAACCTAGACCAGTTACCCGGCTCGTGCAGCAGACCGGACAACCTGATGTTCTCAGAGTCAAACTCAAGGTATATCATTGGAACTGCCAGGCCAGCAGAGTTGCACAGTGTTCTTTCTGGCATGGACAGGATCAGCTTTGCAGAGATAGGCACGGCAACAGGACAAAGACAAAAGCAAAGCGCCAAGTTTTCCTACAAAGGTAGGACACTGGTCAGTGTCGGCATTGCCGATATCGAATCGAATTTGAACGATAGCCTTGCAAAGATAATGAAACAATAGACAGGTACTTCAAGATGACACCAAGCAAGTTATCACAATCAATCAATCAATCAATCAGTCCATTCAGTACTTTTTCAACCTAAGACATGCATACAGCGGTCGGCTCGAATGTAGCTGATTCTTTCATTGTTATCCATTTCAAGCAATTTTTCTAACCTGCAGGCAAGAATCTGCTGGCGGTTCCTTATAGCCTTCTTTTTGTGTCAAACGGTATACCTGTAAATACCATACTGCTGCCATAAAAGTAGCCATGAAAAAAAGCAGGATCGATGGCACCGCCGCACCATCCAATGGCAGTGATAGGCTCCGGGCCAAGATGCACAAAGACAATGCAATCAAGGAGCTTAACCTGATGCACAAGGCCATTGAACAGGGTGATTACAAGAAGGCCCTTCATCACAAAATAATTGCAAACATTGCAATTGATGAAATGATGAATATCAGCGAAATAGTAGAGAAAGAGCGGTGATTAACAGTGGTTTACCGTTTCCAGTATTGAGCTGCTACAGTCATAATAATGCTGTTGTTCGGTTCCATTTTCGCAAACTTGATTTTATAGAATGTGATACCATACCTGAAATGATCTCGTCACGTACCTTATATTTCAGCAGCAAGCTAGCAATAGCAGGCCGGTTGACTGACTCTCAGCTCTGCTATGTCTTTAGCCCAAATGGCCTTTCATAAGTTCCAGAATGCCCTGTATTAGCATGATGCTCGTCCAAATCTGATGCAAACAGGTAGGTGGCACTGCATTCGCGGCAGAAATAGAGCTTGTCCAGTTTGGATTCACAGGCATCAGATTCCATACTTCTGATGCAAAAAACCACTTTACTGTATATAAGCAGTCTGATAGATTCTTCTTGACTGGGCGAAACTGCAATCAGAGAGCTGCATGCGATCATACGCATCATGATAATTGTTGTGTGCAAGATGAGACAGTAATTTTGGTTTCATTGCAAATACTGCTCTTGGACATTGTTCTGATTTTTGCCAAAAATAGCAGCTATTACTCCATTATTTGAGCCAACGACTCTGACCACCTCAGCCCATCCGACAGATGTTACCGACGACATGGACTTGATTACCTCGATCAAGTTATGCAGGTTTTCAGAATCCCTGTAAAATACTTTTGCCATGATGTTGATTTCAGGGTCGCCTATCCTGAGTGATGTAGCGACCACGTTTTCGTTATGTTCTTCCAAAAGCCTCTTTGCAACCTCCTCGCAGTTGCCCTTGTCTACTGAAATCATGAGGTCTGCTTCCCTCCATCCAAGCTGCGATATGTCTATATGGTATTTTTTCTTCAGTATTGTTCGCTCTAGCTTTGTCCTCCTTCTCTGTACTGTGGATAGCGGGCTTTTGTACCGGCTGGCCAGGGTGGCGCTTTTGACATCTGCATTGGTCAGCATTTCTTTTATGATGCTGATGTTCAGCCGGTCAAACACAGGAAGGCTGAGAGAATTATTTCCTACGCCGTTGTATGACAGAGAATTCCGTCTTTTTGTTTTTTTTGACATTTTCTGCCAGATAACACTTAGGCTATATGATTAGATATTAAGTTTGCTAGCATATATGGCAGCAAGTGTCAGATGCAGGCTAATGCAGCTGCAGCCTAACGCAGTTTCAAAAATGAGAGGATTTTTTCTTTTGACCTATTGACAGGCACATCTGTCACTTCTTCTGACCAGACGACCCTTTCCACGCCCTCTATCTTTTTAGCCTGTGAAATTATCTCAAGAACTTCCATATTGTCCCTGTACACAATATCGCCAACGACGTCGGAGTTGCCTATGTGTATAGAAACCCCAGTTACCCTGTCTAGCTCGGCCAGCCTTTTGGCAGCCGTCATCGGGTCGTTACTTCTTATATATAGATGGATAATGCCCTTCTTGTACCCCAGATATCTGTAATTGGGCTCGACTTTGTTATATACGACCTCCCTCTCAAAAATCCTCCTTGTTCTTCTCTGTACTGTGGAGAGCGGGACTTTGAGCTCCCGTGATATCTCTTTATTGTTCAGTCCAGACATCAAAGATACGATAATTTTCATATCCAGATCGTCTAGCCGCATAGTGGGCCTGCTGTTCAATTCGCCTATGATAACGGTATTCTTGGCGCCTTTGCGCATATTAGATGATGTATCGTAGCATATACTCATACTTAAATGCTTAATCAGTCACAGTCTGCTGATATGTATATTCACATTAACCAAGATAACAGCAGAACTGTATCATTCCTTGACGCTTTCAAATACCTTTTCAAGCATTGCAGGCATGTTGCTTCCAACTACCTTGACCACCTCGGCCCATTCGACATAGGTTACATGCTGCATTGACTTTACTTTTTCTGTCAGGCGGTGGAGTTGCTGGGAATCCCTGTAGAATATCTCGGCCATGATGTTTATTTGGGGATGACCAATCCGCAGCGACGCAACTATTACATTGTTCTCATTGCTCTGCAACAGCTTGAGCGCGGTCTCTTCGCTTCTTCCCTTTTCTACAGAGATGAGCAGGTCTGCTACGCGCCAGCCCATCTTGGCAATATCGATTGTATACATCTTTTTGAGCACAGATTCCTCAAGTCTTGCCCTTCTTCTCTGAAGCGTAGAGAGTGGAATATTGTACTTTGCAGCAATTTCAGTGCTGGAGACGTCTGGATTGTTGATTAATTCTCTTATTATTTTAACGTTCAGCGCATCGAATAGCCTGTGGGGGAATTTATCGTGTGAATTCGTATTGTGATACTCTGGTTCACGAGTACGAGGTTTTTGTGATACCATGTGTCAGATATACTATAATATTCAATGCATAGAACAATAAAGGTTTATCTGATTTGGCGATGCAATGTGTCATATGAATGGTTGATAAGTGCAGAAATCAGGTTCTTTATTTTACCTTTACCATCACGCAGGCTGCTACAAATGACAATTCAATTGCAAAGCAGTTCTTGCTATAGTTGCTCCAGGAAATAGGCAGCATTAGCTTCAGGAATGGTGAAAACTTCTTCTGACCAGACGACCCTTTCCACGCCCTCTATCTTTTTTGCTTCAGACATTATGTCCAGCAGTTGATCCGCTTGCTTAAATACAAAAAAGCCCACAACATCAGAATTGCCTATATGTATTGACGTGCTCAGCATACCTTTTATCTTGGAAATCTGCTCCGCTGCCGAGTGTATATTTCCATCGCTCAGGTAGATGTGGAGAATCCCGCTCCTAAATCCAAGCTTTTTGTAGTCTAATGATATCTTGTTTTTTATAATCCCGTTTTCAAATAACTTTCTTGTCCTTCTCTGTACAGTACTGAGGGGAATTTTCAGCCTGCTTGCAATCTCTCGATTGCTGAGGCCGGATAGCATTAGCCCAAGAATCGCTCTATCTCTTTTGTCAAAGCTATAAGATGGATTGGTGATTCTTGCATATTGCTGCTCATTTATGCGTGCTATACCCATTTCAACGATTTAGTATACCTTGATCTGTCAGATAAATGCTTTTATTATTTATATGATAGTTCAGCACCGCTAAATGGTGCAGAATTCCATTTTGAACTAATTAGCTGTTATCTGTCCTGCCATATCTCGACATTTTCCCTCCGCAAATGCTTAAGTAGGCAGTTTTGCCATATAGTAGTTGTGAACTTTACCATGAAATGGTTGGCGGCATGATTTGTAACGCCCAGCTCCGATTACAGATTCGATAACTTTGACCGTCTTGATGTACAGCTGCTTGATCTTTTGATTTCTGGAAAGACAACACGTCAGATAGCAAACGAGGCAGCAGTGCCTTTGAGCACCGTGCAGAGAAGAATCAGAAGACTTGTTGGAAGCGGCTTTGTCAGGCCCACCTTTGAGATCGACTACTCGAAATTTGGCCTAAAGCGCGGCATGGTGCATCTCTACCTGAACGGGGGTAATGCATATGCACTGGCCCAGAAAATAGCTGGCATGGTGGGCATAATTTCGGTGGTTGTGTATATCGGTAACTCTGATATCATAGCCGATTATGTTGCAGCTAGTGGGGAGGATCTGTTGGAAATGCTTACACAGGTCAAGAAATTGCCCGATGTTAGCAGGGTTATCTGGTCTGAGCAAGTTACATCTATACCCACCGGGATGACTATTGCGTCGATACTGGTCTCAAAACCCGATAAGTCTAGTCTAATCTAATCTTTCTTTGCATTACAGGAACTGCTCTAACAAGACAGCTGCATTTTTTCCCTGTGTGAAAGGAGGCATGGCAGGTAGATAGGTTTGAATTCCATAACACGGTTGATTTTGGCTCAAACAAGACATCTGCCGATGGAATATTTGTTTTTTGTGAGCAGAAAACCACTACAGGAGCCTATTGACAACACGTTAGTAGCATAGATGGAAGTAATAATGAATATGCTGCTTTGCCATACGGGCAGTAATAGCAAAAAAAACAGTTTGTGACATACTATCTCACGTAAAGCCTTTTAAGATACGCAATATATCATCAAAACAGCGATAACAATGGCTCGCCTTACCAGCCAACGTCAATCAATTATGCTTGTTGATGACGAGCAGGATATTGTCTCGGTTCTGAGGCGTGGTCTGGTACAGGAAGGCTTTGAAGTTGATGCATTTACCGATCCGCTTGTTGCTGCAAAAAATTTCAGACCTAACAGATATTCCAGAGTATTGATTGATGTCAGGATGCCTGGTATGAGCGGCTTTGAGCTGGCGCGGAGGATCTCTTCAATCGACAAGGACACACAGATTTGTTTTCTTTCCTCATTCGAGATTCATTCAGATGAAGCAAGAAAGGTGTTTCCTACCCTCGGAAACGGCGGCTGTTTTATAACAAAACCCATAAGCCCATCTGCATTGGCAGCGCATATTCTATCTCATCATGGATGACGCTAAATGACATCAGGCACATTCAATTTTGCGTAACTCTCGGCTGGTCCATCCTGCAAGACGCCAAACTCTAGCCTAACTGACTAAACTTCGCGCCATATGGCCTTTGTCTTTGCTAGCGCTACGAACCCAACAAGGTAAGCGATCTGGACAACAAATCCAAGAAAAAGCGACCAGTCAGCAGGTGTCTTTGCGCCCATGGTATACTGTAGCATAAGCGATGCATGCGTAGTGGGCACTGCATAGGCAAGGTAACGCAGGCCCTGAGGCAGAATATTGACGGAATAGTAGACAGGCGGTATCACGGCCAAGATCACGTTTACAAATGATATTACCTGTGTGGCATTTCGCATATGAAGCATATGCGACGACAGAAAAAATCCCATCGCCGACATCGATCCCCAGATAAGAAGAATGTTTGCCACAAGCAATGGAATGCTCAGAATTGAGCTTCCAGAATATACTACAAGAAATGCAAGTACTGTCAGTGCCGGCAATCCAAAGAGAAGCTCAGACAGCGCCAGGCCCATCATGTACGTCAGGGGCGAGACAGGTGAGGCGACAAAGAGATCCTGAATCTTGTATTCTGTTTTGTAAAACGATATATCTTGTCCCAGGGCAAGACCATATCCTACCAGGGCCATCACAAGGCTTCCTGCAATGGCAAAGTGAACATACTGGCCGTTGCTGATTACGAAGAGCACAAAAAGAAGTGAAAATGGGCTTATGGCTGTAAATATCATGGATACAGGGTTTCTGCGGAGCCAGAGTATCCCTGTAAGATGAGCTATCAGGTAGACCTGCTTGAGTGGAAGCGTTTTGCTTGTGCTTGCTTTTATGCTCGTGATTCTGCCAGAAGTTTTATGCACCATCCGCACCTCCGCTACCTGCTTCTTCATTAGCAGCATTGCCTACAAGTGACACAAAGACATCATCCAGAGTTACCGGCGAGACCGTAAACGACAGGTTTCTTTTTATCGCAAGTTCTGACAGCTCCCTTGCTGCAGATTCATATGTGAAGACCCTGAGGCTGCCGGCGCCAGTATCAACAACGGAGCCGTACGAGCTGAGAAGTCCTGGGTCAATTCCATTCTTTGCAACATCAACCCTGACATTTTGGGGAATGACTTTCCTCAAGTCCTGCAGTGTCCCGTGGACTATAATCTTGCCTCTATCAATTATGGCCACCCTGTCAGAGAGCATCTCTGCCTCGTCCATATAGTGTGTGGTAAGCAATATTGACCGTCCCCTGTCCTTCCAGTCTCTGATCGCCGACCAGACCTGCCTTCTTGAAATTGGGTCAAGGCCTATAGTGGGCTCGTCTAGAAATAATAGTTCGGCGTCGGTAGCCATCGCCATGGCAACAAGTATTTTCTGCTTCATGCCGCCTGAGAGGTTCATAGCAGGCCTGTCGCGGGCGTCATAAAGCTCAAGTTTCTGCAGTATCTCGGCTGATTTTTCTTTTGCAGATTCGTTGCTCTCCCCTCTTATCTTGAGCCAGTTGTACACGTGGTCCCAGGGCGTCAGTGCCCTGAGCGGTCTTCCTTCCTGCGGCACAATTGAGATAAGGTTTCTTATCATGCCCGCCTGGCTTGCAACATCGTACCCTAGTACTTCGATCCTGCCAGATGTAGGCAAAAGCTGTGTGGCGCACATCCTGACAAAGGTGGTCTTGCCAGCTCCATTTCTGCCAAGAAGAGTAAAAGTCATGCCTGCATCAATATCTAGCGAGACTTCGTCCAGAGCGGCATACCTTGAGCCTTTGTATACCTTGGAGACCCTTGAAGCCTTTACTGCAAGCATGGATAGTAGCAGATATCGATTAGCATATGTCTAATGTTAGAGTTTTGGTTCTGCCAGCAAGTCAGAGGAAGCAGGTAAGCAGGTATACAATTGGCTCAACTTTGCAGTCCGCTTGTACAGTGAGAGACGCAAAAGTCAGCTGGAAACGATGCTAAAGAACCTGCAACAGTTGCAGGATGCTTGGAACCTTGAGCAGGCAGGTAGGTTAAAGCCGCAATCGTATACAATTCCGCACTTTGGGCATTGGTGCATATGCTGCTGTTCGTTATTCAACATCTTGCCTTGGTCAACCTCAATTTTGGATAAGCATATTTGTCTTTATGAGAGAAATAACCTTGACACATTGGTCGCAACAATTGCATTCTAATATTACAGCTATCCCTATAACCCATAGATCCATAACCATTACAATGGCGGGGAATGCGATATACAAATAAGTCTCTAATCACATATACTTCTAAAATGAAAAAAGAGTTTATTGTTGCAAGGATCGAGGCATCGCAGGATGGCAGTCCCTATGTCTATGTCACTTTTAACGACCCGAAGGAGTACAAGCCCGGTGAACGAGCCCAATCTCCATTTGGCAACGCAATGGCATTCACATCAATGGAAGACCTTATGAAAAATATGCCCAAGGTCATGGCAAATATCTCTGGGGTAATGGGCGGCGGCATTACAGACTCGCCTACCATGAAGATCAGTATGAGAGAATACCAAGACATGGCTATCAAAGTGGGAGACAAGGTCACAATAGAAATACAGAAAATAGAAAGCAGTGGTGTCTAGGTTAAATTAGATTTATGCCAAGGCGCCTGCAAAGGTAGTCTGAAAATGCATCCTTGCGCATATTTATTTTCTATCTTAACTTCAATGTCCCCCACATCCTGCAATTTGGACAGGGATTAAAAACTGCAAAGACAGGTGCAAAGCCCCAGAATACCTTGGCTGTACCATCTTTTTTGCAGTTGGCACATGTTACATTTACCTCGTAAGTAAAAGGATTGGGATATGACATGGCTATGGTACTAAAAGTTCTATCTTGTAAGCCACATAAGCCTTGTTGACGATTTAATCTGAAACCTTTTTTCTTTTGCCGAAAGTGTACTTACTATATCTTCAATTCTCTATCAGGGTCAAGGAGGCAAACAAACGCAAATCATTTCTCCATAAAAGACATCATAATCGACATAATTGCTATAGTGTCTTTACCTGTCAGAGCACCTTTTCCAACAAACTCCTCAATGAAAAAAACGCCGTAACGGAACATCAACTCAGTTTCATCCACTCCTTGCTCCTTAAACGGAAACAGTTCAGGATTCGCAAGTATTTTATCATGTATCGATTTTATGAATTGTTTGAATTTCTTTGTTGTTTGGTAGCTCTGCTTGTCCTCCAAATATTCAAGGATGTTCCATTCAATCAATTGCTTCATTGCCTTGTTCAAATTTTGGTCGTCAGTAAAGTCTGACATGCATGTCAAATAGAATGGCGGCAATATGTAAAGTCATCCTAATTCTCGATTATGCTTGTAATCTCTGCAATGCTATCCCAGTTTTTCTTTATTTGACTTTTGAACCAAAAGACAGAATAAAGACCAAAATTATTTATGAAAAAATTGTTTTATATCTACGAGGTCGTTGGTGGCTGTAAAACAATCCAAATGACTGTTGATACAGCCAGAGTTTCTTTATTTTCTCGTTTTTGATGATCCCCTAGGTATGGGCGTCTTTTGGTCAGCATACGTTCCTATCCTCCTTCCAAGATGCAACGGAACTTGGCTTGACAACCTGTAATAAATAATCTGGCATATTGTATCTGATCCTGGTTTTAATTCTATTTCACATTTCCCATAGTTGTATAATTCCAAAGTTAGCCAGCTTCCAAAATGAGGATGAATATGAGGAGCAGTGATATGTACAGCTAACCCTAATCTGGCCATAGTACTCTTCCCCTGAACAGCGGCAGCTAAATTACTTGGAACAAAGAGTTTTTCATAGGTAAAGGCCAGTGTGAGCTCTCCGGGCTTAATTATTAGCCTAGCATCTTCAGTACTGTTAAGGTCTTTAGTATCATAGATATCTGCAGGATCAAATCCTTCTGCTCCGGGTTTCAAGATATACGATACTGCGGATGATTTAAAGCGAGAGTATCGAAATCCAAGTCGCAAATCTATTGAAGAAAGACCCATCTGCTCAATAGAAATATCAGGGTCGAATCTAATTCTCTTTTTTTGCCATGCTTCGACCAAATCAGGGTAAGATAGTATCATGCAGGGTCATTGGGCCAATGCAGCGTTTTGCTCGACATCTTTGATATTTGCTACTACAGGATTTGTTCCTGACACAAGTTCACCAGGAAACAAAAGCTTTACTTTGTCCTTATCATAACAATCCATTACAGTAACGACAACCGCTCCCTCTGCAGGAAGTTTTGACAGATCGGCAGATGATTCGATATTCTCTTTTGGTACGAAACCATGAACTAGCTGATTTCTTGTAGACCTTAGCGAAGTAAGGAAGTAGACCTCTTCGTCTGACATACCCTGTTTTATAACCGATTTGATGGGTAAAGCTTGGCCTGGCCTGATCTTTTTGCCTTTTATTGCTTTCAAATTGGTCCTCTCTGCAAACAGCTGATGTTAAACCTTTCTGTTTACAATGAATTGATAGTATTTTTGCACCTATAAATCAGATCGAATATTTTCATAAATCGAATTGTAATAGGCTCTGTTAACGAGGCATTACTTTCCGCAAGAACATAGCAAATCGTATTCTCAGCAGCCATATGCAAATATAGTTCTAATAATTTCAGGTAGTTCCAGATTTCGTTCTATGGATGCCACCTATGGCGATTTTCTCTTTTGCATGGAAGGTGATCATCGAAACATTCGGATGTATTCTTCAGTCGAGCCAGCGAAAACACGATTTGATTTAAATATTGATGCATCATCAAATTACCTGTTTGGAGCAGCAAAAGAGGGTCAGGGCCGAGGTCAAGCTTCCCTTAATTTTGATCCATACGCCGTTTGGCCTGACATTTTTTGACAAGGTAGCCAAGACTTCGGCAGCCAGAGCCTATGCAAGGCTCAATACCTATATCATGCCCCTGATCACTACTCTTGCAATCTTTCTTATCATAGGCTCGCTTCTTGTCCTGTTTTCAAACTCTGCAGCCAGAGAAGGAGTAAGAGGAGCAGGGCCGCAGGCAAACCTGCTTATCCCCGGGCTTAACCCCTATCTTCCTATAACGTATGGCTGGGTTGCCCTTGTCGTCACTATAATCATCCACGAGGCAGGTCATGGCATAGTGGCCAGGGTCCACAACATAAAAGTAGAATCTACAGGCATAGTACTGATACTTGGCCTTCCGATCGGTGCGTTTGTAAACATTGAAAGAGACGAGCTTGCAAGGGCAAGCCTCAAACATAAAAGCGCAATCATGACTGCCGGTCCTTTTAACAACATGGTTCTGGCAGGGCTTTCACTTCTTGCGCTCTATCTCGTAGTATCGACCCTTACTCCTATTCCGCCTGCACCGGGAATCCCCAAGTTTGCAGTTATGGTTGTCAGCGTAAATGAAGGCTCGCTAGCACAATCGATCGGAATAACGCCGGGCTCAACCATAGTAAGCGTTGCAGGCCAGCAGCTGCAGCAACTCGAAGACCTTTCCAACATTTTGCGGGCTCACCTTGGCAGCACGATTCCAATAACATGGCAGGACCATGGGAAGAATATCACAAAAGAGGTGACGCTTCCTCCCTCAGTTGAACAGGGTCATGCAGTACTTGGAGTTGGGGTAACTCCTGTTACTTCAGACCCCGGTGTGGTTCTTGATAGGTACAAGGCTGCATTTAGCCAAAACCCGCTGGCAATACTTCTTCCGCCGACCATGCAGCAGGGCTCTGTTCCGTATTCTGACCTCATGGCCCCCAAGTACGTATCTACGCTTGGGCCTGCCTTCCCGGCCATCGCGAATATCCTCTTCTGGCTCTGGTTTATCAACTTCAACGTAGGGATCTTTAACGCTCTTCCCATAGGCCCACTCGACGGAGGTCAGCTCTATGGCAACATTATCGAAAGCAAAGCAAGGTCAAAGACAATCGCAAAAAATGCAAATACAATCCTGACTGTTGTTATGGTCATAATTGTCTTGGCGTCCCTTGTCCTTCCGTACGTGTTCTTTTAGAAAGAACATCGCTGGCAGGCTCGTCAACCAAAGAGAGCCCATTCAAAATAGCAAATCAAAAAGCTGCCATCTTTTCTAGCTCTTCGAGAAAGTCATTCAGGTTATCCTCATTATAGAAGAGTATCTGCACAGTCCACTGGTCATGCTTTGATACATACAAAGTCAGGTGCGAATACTCCTTCAGATGCTGGATTTCAACAGAAATATTTCCTCTGTCATACTTGTTTTCCTTTGTCTGCAGCAGTTCAGTAAGTGCGTTTACCAAATTTGTGATATCGGACCTGTCTAGGAATACGGTGGTAACAATATGCATGTAAAAGTCACCCAGTTCAATTATGTATTCCCTGCCTGCAGTGACAAACAAGTCGCATGTTCCATACAAACCGGACAAAGACTCGTGATAAACCACGTTTGTTGCCGATTCAGACTCCAAGTATCATCT
>Ga0070739_10004108_pt1 | contig 17543 bp, 16 predicted proteins | sample Coa_R1_7_FD_66445 | JGI IMG/M metagenome (GOLD analysis project Ga0070739, IMG submission 66445) | Surface soil microbial communities from Centralia Pennsylvania, which are recovering from an underground coalmine fire - Coalmine... | ecosystem: Environmental > Terrestrial > Soil > Unclassified ... | reverse complement strand
CCGGCCGCGACGGCAACCTCTCGATGATGATCAAAGACCCCGACGGGCACAACGTCGAATTCGTGCAGTACATGCCCGGTTCCCTGCACTCCAGCAACTTCGGGAAATTCCTGCCGGCGACCCGGATTTCGCAGCGCATGATCCACGTCGGCGTCACCGTGGCCGACCGCGCCGCGGCGGATCGCTTTTATCGCGACATTCTGGAGTTCAGGGAAACCTGGCACGGAGGCATGACGGATGCGCAGACCGACTGGATTGATATGCGCGTGCCCGAGGGAACCGATTGGCTCGAATACATGCTGAACGTGCACAATCCCTCGCCTCACGCGCTCGGGGTTATGCACCATCTCGCCCTTGGGGTCCCGGACATAAAGGCGGGTTACGAAACCGTGCTGAAGAACGGATACAAACCAAAAGAGCCGCCGCAGATCGGCCGCGATGGCAAATGGCAGCTCAACCTGTATGATCCCAACTACACGCGGGTGGAACTGATGGAGCCGAAGCCGGTGCAGAAGCCGTGTTGCTCGCCGATAAGCAGCGATTAGCGCAAAAAAATAAGCGGGGCATCATGGCGGAGCCCCGCATTGACTCGGAGGAGTAATCGCTTTAGAAGCTGATCGGCGGAATCGCGTCCGGCCTTTAGCCCCTGACGCGTCCGATTACCGTAAGGCCTAACGGTAATAAGATTGTGCGACTTAGCGGCCACTGCTAATCTGCTAGAGCGCACCGATCGACGACCAGGAGGAGAAACGGGGGCAGTACCAGAATGGCTATACTGCCCCCCGGTTCTGAATGCACGTTCCACGGCTGCTCAGTTTTCGCGAGATCACAACTCAACCTCCTGCTCACGATCGAAAGCAGCGGGGGCAGGCTGAGCCCTCCGGGAACGACCTCGGCAGCGCAGTCGTCATGTCGGCCGTGTGCAATGAGTTCGAGCTTGCGACCATCCGCATTGCAGGGAAATGGCTGGCCGTAAGCTGTGTCCAGTCGGAAACTCTGCCGCGGCTGCGGCACGCGTTCAGCTCCGAGGAGAACGCGCGATTCGTCGCTTATCTCGGCCTGGCCACGCACTTCCGCTCCCGCGGTACGCAGCCTCCCGGCTTCGATGCGTTCGTATGGCAGCGCGAAGCGAATCCGGCGGCGTGGCTGTCGCGAGTCTTCGGACCGGACGGCGTGGATCACGAGAAATAAAGTCCCGAACACTGCCTGAGAAAATGGGCCTTGCCCCGAGAGCCCGCGCCGTATCGCATTTTCCTTCTGTCTCCCGCGAACGCCGGCGGCGAACGGGCGCGCATGGTGCTCCGTGAGCAGGCCGGCTTCGACCTGGCAGTAAAGCTACGCACGGAAGGCGCGCCGATCGGGGACGTGTTCAGTTTCGTCAGCGGTCTGTACTTCCGGGGCAAGATGGCCTACGCCCGCGCGTTCGCGGCGCCACCACCCGGCGTGCCGGGATCGGTTATTATCACGCAGGGCGCGGGACTCGTGCCGCCGGAGACCATCGTTACACTCGATCAACTGCGCGCCATCGCCGCAGTGCCCATCGACGCCGCCGACCCGCGCTATCGCGAGCCGTTGGAACGTGACGCGGCCCTCATCTGCGAAGCCGCCGGCCGGGACTGCCAGTTCGTACTGCTGGGCAGCATCGCCACCGGTAAGTACGCCGATCCCCTGCTGCGCGTCTTTGGCGACCGCTTGCTGTTCCCGGCCGAGTTCGTGGGCCGCGGCGACATGAGCCGGGGTGGGCTGATGCTTCGCTGTGCCCGCGCCCGCATGGAGTTGAATTACGTCCCCCTTTCCGGCGCAACCCGGCATGGCCCGCGTCCTCCAAAGCTGCCAAAGTGGCGGCGAGAATAGCAATATGCTCCGCGTCGCCCTGACGACCAGCAATGACACGAACGCGCAGCCGTACGAGGACGCCCTGCGGCCGTATTTCGACGCGGAGCGCGTCCTTCCCGGCGACACGCGCGCCGCCACCGAGTTTGCGGCGCTCGTGCTTGCCGGCGGCCACGATATCAACCCCGCCGCATACGGCGAGGCGCGCGCGCCTGAGACCGAAAAGCCTGACGATGCCCGCGACGAACTGGAGCGGCGCATGCTCGGCGAGGCGCTGGCGGCTGATCTCCCGGTACTGGCAATCTGCCGCGGCGCGCAGATGCTCAACGTCGCCACGGGAGGAAAGCTGATCCAGCACCTCCCGACGACTGCGATGCACCGGCGGCGTGGAATCCTGCACGCGCATGACGTGCGCGTGCGCGAGGGCACGCGTTTAGCCGAAATCTGCGGGGCGGCGCGGCTGGACGTCAACTCACGGCATCATCAGGCCATCTCCCCGGAGCACGTTGGCGCGGGCCTCCTCGTTACCGCAACCAGCGCTGGTGACGAGGTGGTCGAGGCCGTGGAGATGCCGGCCCACCGCTTCGTCGTGGGCGTGCAGTGGCATCCGGAGGATAGCGTTGGGGTGCGCGAATCCGACCGCCGACTGTTCGCGGCGTTTGCCGCGGCGGTCAGCGATCGTGCGAAATGAGCACACCCATTCCGACTTTGTTCTCCGATGCCTCATGCCACAGCACATACAGCTTGTCGTTGCCCCCGAAGATCGCATTCACCGTGTCGGGCTGTGGGCTGAAATCGTGGCCGGGGCCGCAAGCCTTCCACGCCGCGCCGTTCGGTGATCGCGCAACTACTGGGTTCCCGCATCTCGCCTCACCACTTCCACTGTTCGAACCGTAAACGGCCGCCGCCGCGCCGTGCGAATCGAGCGCAACGGACAAAGGCGGGTTGGTCGAGCGCGGACCATCAACCGGCAGCATAACTGGTGGGCTCCATTTCGCACCGTCGATCGAGGCCGTGTACCAGACGGTCAAATCCGCATGGCTCTGGTCGCGCGGCGCGCTGGCGATCAGGGCGATGGCGCGGCCGTTAAGAGAGAGGCTCACGTCCGGCCGATCGACGCCCTGGTTGTTGGAATCCATGGCAATCGCGGGCGCCTGGCCGGATCCGGGCCGCCAAACCGCGTAGCGCATGTTATCGCCATCTTCCGGAGCCACCACATACGCGGTTACCGCATTACCGGAGCTATCGAGGACGAGGGCGAGGTTAGTCGAGGGCGCGGCCCTGGTTCCTGCCGGGTAAGGCGCGGCCTGAGCCTTCCATTTCGAACTGTCGGCGCCAGCATCTCCCGCGATGTACTGCACGCGCGAGCCCTCACAGTTTACGGCGAGCGACACGCGACCGTTCGCCAGCGCCAGCGCCGTGGACCAGACTGTACCCTCCAGCCCGTTGTGGACGGTGACGAATTGCCATGTGGCGCCGCCGTCCTTGGAGGCCGCGAGATCGACCATGCCGTCATGACCGGCCACGGGGTATGCAATGGCAATTGTCGCGCTGGGGCGGTCGATGGCCAGCGACACGGGTTGCAGATTCTGCGTCTGGATTCCGCCTACGGTGGCCACCTTGACCGGATCGGTCCAGCGGTAGCGCGCGCGGTCCCACCGCACGAACATCACCTCGGTGTCAGCGGTATCGTTATCGCCGTTGGGATCGGACCAGACAAACGCGATCGCGGGATCGCCATTTTCATCGAGCGCGACAGCGGTGTTGACGCCGTATTTGGCGGGATCGACGCCCTTCGGCGCGGGCGCCGCCTTCAGAACGCCTGCCGGCGGCGGCCCAACCGTAACTTCGTTCGAGGGCTGCCCCTGCTCGCCGGCCCTGATGCGGTAGTGATACGTCGCCCAGGGATCGATCGCCGTATCCTCGTACCCGCCGGCGCCCGGCGTAGCCAGCTTTTGCCACGGCGAATCGCCAGCTTTGCGCTCCACAATGCAGCAGGCGCCGGAACCGGTCCAGCCCAGCAGGACATGGCGCGCGGACGCAGCTTTCACTGTGAGCTGCTGGGCCGTGATCGAAATCGGCGGCAATAGCAGAAAGAACGCCAGACAGTAACGCACTCATCGATTATGCAATGCCCGGAAGTCCGTCCCCACCGTGTATCGTAACTACGGGCGAGGATATGGGAATCACGGATCCAGCTGCGCCCGGTCATGAAAGAATATGGACAACATGCCAGATCCCGTCATCCTGATTGCCAGTGGAGATCTGCGCCCGGCTGCAAATCAGAACTGCTGGCCGGCGCAACAGAAGGTGGAGGAGGCCGTCAGCGCAGCCATTCGCCGCGAGGGACGCGACGTACGGCGCGGCCATCCGGTGCTGCCGGATAAGCAGCACGGTTTTATCGATAGCCAGAAGTACGGGATGGAGGTGTTCCGGTCCATCCCGGCCACGGCTCCTCTGGTGGTGGTCGAGGCAGTGTGGCAGTACAGCCACCATGTACTGGCCGGGCTTTATAGCCATCAAGGCGCGATCCTGACCGTTGCCAACTGGAGCGGCCAATGGCCAGGTCTGGTCGGCATGCTGAACCTGAATGCATCCCTGACTAAGGCGGGCGTACGCTACGACACGCTGTGGAGTGAGGATTTCACGGACGAATTTTTCCTGAACGGCCTTCGCAAATGGCTGCACGGCGAACGCGTGGAACACGACGCCACGCACGTGCACCCGCTGAAGAAGCTCACGCTGCCGGCCGACGCCGAAAAGACCGGCTCCGAGCTGGCAAAGAGCCTGCATCACGACAAGGCCATCATGGGCGTGTTCGACGAAGGCTGTATGGGCATGTACAACGCCATCATCCCTGACGAGTTGCTGCATCCCACGGGCGTGTTCAAGGAGCGCCTGAGCCAGTCGGCGCTGTTCGCGGAGATGCAGCGCACCGGCGAGGAGGAAGCGCGCGCGGTGCGCCGCTGGCTGGATGCGAAGGGCATGCAGTTCCGCACCGGGCCGAATCCCGATACCGACCTCACCGATGACCAGATCCTGCAGCAGTGCCGGATGTACATAGCCGCGCTGCGCATTGCCGACGATTTCGGCTGCGACGCGATTGGCATCCAGTACCAGCAGGGGTTGAAGGACCTCGCGCCCGCGTCGGACCTCGCCGAAGGCCTGCTGAATAACGTGGACCGGCCGCCGGTCAGCGCCCGTGGGAATGGCCGTGAGCTTTTCGGCGGTCGCGCGCTGCCGCACTTTAACGAAGTGGACGAGTGCGCCGGCCTCGACGCCCTGGTCACGAATCGGGTGTGGCGCACCCTTGGCCTCTCGCCCGAAACTACGCTCCACGACGTGCGCTACGGCGAGAATTTCCAAACGAACGGGAAGAGCGAGTTCATCTGGGTATTCGAGATTTCCGGCTCGGCGCCGCCGGCGCATTTTATCGACGGTTATCGCGGGACGGTGAGCGAGCGCCAGCCGCCCATGTATTTCCGCCTCGGCGGCGGCACGGTGAAGGGCATCAGCAAGCCCGGTGAGATTGTCTGGAGCCGCGTGTTCGTGGACAACGGCTCGCTGAAAGCCGATCTCGGCCGAGCCGGGGTCCGCGAGCTGCCTCTGGCCGAAACCGAGCGCCGCTGGCAGATCACGACGCCGCAGTGGCCCATCATGCACGCCGTCACGTACGGAGTAACGCGCGACCAGTTCATGGCCCGGCACAAATCCAATCACATCCAGGTAGCGTACGCGCCGAGCGCAGCCGAGGCCAACAACGCCCTGGCTGTAAAGGCGGCTATGTTCCGGGAGCTCGGCCTGGACGTTTCGATCTGCGGGACCGAGAACGGTCTCGTAAGCTAGTACATTCGGGAATCATGAGAGTCGGCCTAATTGGTACGGGAGCCATCTCCCACAAGCACGCCCAGGCATATGCGGCCATCGGCTTTGATCTGACGGTCTGCGCCGACGTCAACGAAGGCGCGGGCCGGGCCTTTGCCGATAAATACGGCTGCGAGTTCGTGCCCACGTACGAGGAGGTCTGCCGCCATGCGCGCGTCGACTTCGTCGACGTTTGTACGTTCCCCGATTTTCGTCTGCAGCCGCTGCTCATCTGCGCCGAAACGAAGAAGCACGTTCAGGTGCAGAAGCCGATCGCGACCAACCTGCAAACCGCGCGGGAGATGATCGACACCGCGCAAAGAGCGGGCATCCTGCTCAACGTCGTCAGCCAGCACCGCTTCGACGATTCCGCCCAGTTCCTGAAGCGGGCGATCGCCGCCGGCAGGCTGGGACGCATTCTCCAGGCCGACGCCTACGTGAAGTGGTACCGCTCCGCGGAATACTATTCGCGACCCATTAAGGGCAGCTGGCACACCGAAGGCGGAGGCGCGCTCATCAATCAGGCGATTCATCAGGTGGACGTCCTGTTGTGGCTGACAGGTCCAGTCGCGGAACTGTTTGGCTACTGGCAGCTCGGCGCGCTGCACCGCATCGAATCGGAGGACGTGGTCTGCTCGCTGCTGAAATACGCGAACGGCGCCACCGGAGTCATTCAGGCATCCACGGCCTTCTGGCCCGGCTACACCGAGCGTCTGGAGCTGCACGGCACGAAGGGCACCGCCGTCATCTCCGGTGACAAGCTCACGACGTGGGACGTGCAAAACGATTCCGGTGATCCGGCGCCGGTGCAGCGTGAGGTGATGTCCGGCTCGAGCGATCCGATGGCCATCTCCAACGAACCGTTCGAGCGCCAGTTCCGGGACTTCGGCGAGGCCATCCGGACCGGACGGCAGCCGCTGTGCTCCGGAGAAGACGGCTATCGCGCGCTGCAGGTGGTTGTCTCGGTGTACGAATCCTGCCGCAAGGGCGAAAAGGTGAGGCTTGGCTGAGAGCACCTGGCAGGTGCGCGTGCCGGCTTCCAGCGCCAACCTGGGGCCAGGATTCGATGCTCTCGGCCTGGCGCTGGAGCTCTGGCTGGAATGCCGCTTCCGCCACTCCGATCAGCTCCGTATCCGTGTCTCCGGCCGTGACGCGGACTGCATCCCAGTCGGCGAGGACAACCTGATTTGGCAAACTGCGCTCGCGGTCGCGGAGGACACGGGGGAGAAGCTGCCACCCGTGGATCTGGAGATTATCAACGACATTCCCATCGGCAAGGGTCTCGGCTCGAGCGCGGCAGCGCTAACCGCCGGCGTTGTTATCGCCGATCACCTGCTCGGCCTCAACTGGAAACCACACCGCATCCTCGACGAGGCCGCGCGTATCGAAGGTCACCCTGACAACGTTGCCGCATGCGTGCTTGGCTCGATCGTGGCCAGCGCGATCGATTCCGGCGGGGTGGCCCGTGCTGTCAGGCTGGAGTTGCCGGAGCGCTACGGTGTCGGTGTCGTGGTGCCCGACTTCGCCCTGCCGACGGTCCAGGCGCGCGCCGTGCTGCCCGATTCCTACAGCCGCGCCGACGCGGTGTTTAACGTGCAGCGCTCGGCCCTGCTCATCGCGGCACTGGCCACGGGAACCACCAGCGCGTTCCCGGCGGCGCTGCAGGACCGCATGCACCAGCCCTATCGCGTGCCTCTGGTCCCGGGCATGGCTGATATTCTGCGCCTCCGGGCCCCCGGCCTGCTGGGTTGCGTCCTGAGCGGCGCCGGCCCTTCAATGCTCGTTTTCCATGAAAGCGGATTCGAGAACGTGTGCGACCTGGTCTGCCAGATCTTCAAGCATCACGGCCACCGCGCCGAGGTCCTGCCGGTGCGCATCGCGCATCACGGTTACGAGGTCAGGTTCATGAGCGAGCCTGCGACTGCTTAAGAACGGCTCCTCGAAAGCCCAGTACCGGGTGCGGTCTGGTCAATGTCAGGTGAGATGAAATGCACCCGCCAGCATCCACGCCCGCAACAGGCGTAAGATGGTGCGACAGGAGGGTGTGCATGAGCGTATCGCGAAGAGAGTTCCTGGGCGCTGCGGCAGTAGCCGCGGCGGCGACGGCCGCGCCGAACACGACCAATTCGAAGGGAATGCCCACGCGCATCCTGGGCAAAACCGGCGCGCGCGTCTCCATTCTTGCCTTCGGCAGCGGCAGCCGCTTCCTCATGTATAAGGAGGAGGACGAGGCGCTCGCGGCACTGAACCACGCCCTGGATCTTGGGATCAGCTATGTCGACACCGCATACGCCTACGGCGACGGACTCAGCGAGGAGCGCGTCGGCAAGGTGATGAAGACGCGCCGTAAAGAGGTCTGGCTGGCGACGAAGGTGCCGGACCGAAATGGCGATGAGGCGATGCGCCGCATCGAGGGCAGCCTGAAGCGCCTGCGGACCGACCACCTCGATCTCATCCATATCCACAGCCTCGGCGGGGACGACGACCTGGCGGCCATCGAAGCCAAGGACGGCGTGCTCATGCGCCTGTACCAGTTGCGCGACGAGAAGGTCACGCGGGCCGTGGGCATCACCAGCCACACCGACCCAACGGTCCTGCGCACGGCTCTGATGCGGCACGATTTCGACTGCACCCAGATGGCGCTCAACGCGGCGCGGCAGGGCATGGCCAAACCCGAGCATCCAACCGGCAGCTTCGAGACGCTGGCGCTCCCGGTAGCGCGCTACAAAGATCTGGGCGTCATCGCCATGAAGATCTTTGCCCAGGAGAAGCTGAGCGGCAAGGCTGAGCCGGACCAGTTGATCCGCTATTCGCTGTCGCTGCCCGGCGTGACCGCGACCGTGATCGGGATGCCTAAGGTGGAGTACATCGAACGCAACGTCGAGATCGCGAAAGCATACCAGCCAATGCCGGCGGACGACATGAAGCAACTCTCGAATCAGCTTGCGGACGCGTACAAAGTCTCCATTGACCACCACTTTTCGGACGATCTGGACTGCTGATCTGTACCGTCGATCCGGTAGTTCGTTCACAGTTACCCTGCATCGTGAATAAAGATAAATCCGTCCGATTTATTGGAGGGTAACGAAATGAATATGAATCGCACCGCCAGTACGATCAACCTGCTGGCTGGTATCTGGCTGTTCATCTCGCCGTGGGTGTACGGGTTCTACGGCGGCATGAATGCCTGGAACGCATGGATTGTGGGTTTCGTTATCGCCGTCCTCGCAGCCGTCCGCCTCAGCGCTCCCATGCAGAGCTGGCTAAGCTGGATCAACTGCGTCCTCGGTATTTGGACATTTTTCTCGCCGTGGATCTACGGCTTCAGCGGCGACACGGCCCGTCTGGTAAACAGCCTCGTTGTCGGCGTGATCGTGTTCCTGCTGGGTATCGCCAGCGCAAGAATGAGTGTCTACCCCATGCATCCGACGCCTCCTGGCGTGCGCGCGTAAGCCTGCAGTACCGCTCCGGGCTCCGGTTGTTCCGGAGCCCGGTTCTTTTCCCGCGGTAAGCAACCGCCGGCGCGCTGAGGCGCCGAGGAACGCGAAAGGTTAACGCAGCAGGTCTTCGAGGCGGATTTTGGTGTCGGTTTTCGAGTCGCGGTACTTTACGATTACCGGAGTGTAGATGGAGATGCCCCACTCGCGCCCTTTGCCGTGGGGAATGGCGCGCGAGCCGGCCACGACGACGGCCTCCTCGGGGATGACAAGCGGCTCGTCGTCGGTGGCGCAATAGATTTCGCCCCGGACCAGGTCATACACCGGCGTGGAGCGGTTGAGAATCGTGCCGGTGCCGAGGACGGCGCGTTTCTTAACCACCGTGCCTTCGTAGATTCCGCAGTTGCCGCCTACCAGCACCTCATCTTCGACGATTACGGGCAGCGCTCCGACAGGCTCGAGCACGCCGCCGATCTGGCTGGCCGCGGAGATGTGACAATGCGCGCCGACCTGAGCGCAGCTTCCAACCAGCGCGTGAGAATCGATGAGCGTGCTCTCGCCAATCCACGCGCCCACATTGATGAACATGGGCGGCATGCAGGTCACGCATTTGGCCACGTAACAGCCGTCGCGCACCGAGGATCCACCGGGCACGATGCGCGTCTTTTCGTTATGCGTGAAGCGCTTGACCGGGTAGGTGTCCTTGTCGAACCAGGGCTGGCGCGTGCGGTCGATGGACATGTCAATAATCACGCCCATACGGAAGCCGACCAGGATGCCTTTCTTCACCCAGGCGTTGGTGCGCCAGCCTGTTTTGGTTGATGCGTCCGGCTCCGCGGCGCGGATGAGTCCGAGGTTGAGCGCGGTCTTGAACCGCTGGAACAGCCGCTGGTCCTCCTGAGTGTAGCTTTCGGGCCGGGCGTCGAAGAGCCGCTCGACTTCCCGCGGCAGCAATTCGATATCGGTAACGGGGGCGGCCTCAAGCTGCATGACGGCTCCGATCGCCGAGCAGACCGAGCGATTCGAGCACCTTGTCGATCTTCTGCTGGCTGGCGCCGCTCGGCGGAACGAGCGGCAGCCGCCACGAGGGCTGAAGCAGGCCCATGCGCGCCATCGCAGACTTGACGGGAATGGGGTTTGACTCGACGAAGTTGACTTCCATCAGCGGCAGGTAGCGGCGCTGCAGCGCGCGCGCCGTTTCGTAGTCGTTGTCGAGCGCGGCGTGCACCAGCTTCGTCATTTCGGCGGGAATTTCGTTGGAAGCGACCGAGACGAGACCGCGGCCGCCGAGCGCGATGAGGGAAATGGTAATCGCGTCGTCGCCGCACAGGACGTTGAAGCTGTCGGGGACATGGTGAATCACCGAGGCCATCTGGGCGATATTGCCGGAGGCCTCCTTGACGCCCACGATGTTGTCGATCTCGGCGAGGCGCTTCAGAGTGAGCGGCTCGACGTTGACGCCGGTGCGGCCCTGCACGCTGTAAACGACGATGGGCAGCGGCACGGCGTCGGCGATCGCTTTGTAGTGCTGGTACAGACCTTCCTGCGTGGGCTTGTTGTAGTAAGGCGTGACGGAGAGGATGGCGTCGACGCCGATCCCCTGGAGCTGGTGGGCGAGCTCGATTACGTGCGCGGTGTTGTAGCCGCCGGCGCCGCCGAGCACCGGGACTTTACCCTTCGCCTCCTCGACGGTGATCTCGATCACGCGCAGGTGTTCGCGCGTGCTCAGTGTGGGGCTCTCGCCCGTTGTGCCACAGGGCACCAGAAAATCGATGCCGTTCTGGATCTGGCGCCGTACCAGAGCGCGCAGAGTCGGTTCATCAAGGGCGCCGTCCGCGGTGAACGGCGTGACCAGAGCGGTGCCGCAGCCTGTGAACATTCAATCCCTCCCGAAGAGAACGTCGCTGAATTCGTGGAAGCCCTTTTTGCCGATGACCCAGCGCGCGGCCTTGAGCGCGCCGCGGGCAAATCCCTCGCGACTGCGCGCGGTGTGCCGCAGGACGATGGTATCAGCAGCTGAATCGAAGCCGATTTCGTGCGTGCCGGGATGCGCTCCAGCGCGGTTCGAGCTCACGTCGATTGGACGCGCGTAACCGCCGGATTTCATCGCCTCCACCAGTTTGAGCAGGGTGCCGGAGGGCGCATCTTTCTTTGTACTGTGGTGGATTTCCCAGGCCCAGGCGCCGTACTCGTCTTCGCCCGCGAGCAGGCGCGCGGCTTCGGCGGCGAGGCGAAAAAACACATTCACGCCCACGGAGTAGTTGGGGCTCCAGACGGCCGCCGTGCCGTGGCGCTCGACGGCGGCGCGGACGCGGTCCAATTCCGAGAGCCAGCCGGTTGTGCCGATGACCACGGGGATGCCTTTCCCGGCCAGCATTTCGACGTTCGCAGGCACCGCGGGCGGTACGGAGAACTCGACTGCGACATCGCAGTTGTCCAGCGCCTCATGGCGGTCGATGTCGTGGCGCGCGGCAACTTCGAAATCGTACTGCGGGGCGAGCTGCTCGATGAGGCGACCCATTTTGCCGTAGCCGACAATGGCGAGGCGGTGGCTCATTTTGAGAACCAGCCGGGCTGAAGGCCCGCCGCAGGCTGAAACCTGCCCCCCAAAACCTTAGGCATCGAAGACCTCAGGATCGAGTTTCGCAAAAAACTCGCGGTGCAGGCGCTCCACGGCGTCGGCGGTGTCTTCGGCGGCGATCGCGAAGCCCAGGTTGAGGGATGATGCGCCCTGGGAGATCATGCGCACGTTGATGTCGCCGAGAGCGGTGAAAACGCGGGCCGCGATGCCCGGCGTGTCGCGGATGTTCTCGCCGACCAGACACACGATGGCCTGATTCGGATCGACACTCACCTCGGCGAATGCGCTCAGTTCCTCGGTGATGGCGTTCAGATGTGGCGTGGGATCGATAGTCAGCGAGACGCTGACCTCGGAGGTGGAGATCATGTCCACGGGAACAGCGTAGCGATCGAAAACCTCGAAGATGCGGCGCAGGAATCCATGCGCCATGAACATGCGCGTGGAGCGAATATTCAGGACGACAATCCCCGTTTTGCTGGCGATGGATTTGGCGGGGTTGGCGCCGGAGTGAACGTCGTCGGCGATGATGCGCGTACCTTCCACCTGGGGGCGCCGCGAATTTAGGATGAGCACCGGGATGTTCTTCTCCAGAGCGGGAACCACCGTCGCCGGGTGCAGCACCTTGGCGCCGAAGTAGGCCAGCTCCGCCGCTTCACTGAAGGAGATGACACGGATGCGGCGGCCGCCGTCGCAAACACGCGGATCGCAGGTGAGCATGCCGTCGACGTCGGTCCAGATCTGGATTTCTTCCGCGCCGATGCCGGCGCCGACGATGGCGGCGGTGAAATCGGAGCCGCCGCGGCCGAGAGTTGTCGTCACGCCGTCGCCGGTGGATGCGATGAAACCGCCCATCACGGGTACGGCCTTCTCGGTCATCGGAGCGACGCAGGCGGCGAGACGCTTGTAGGTCTCGTCGTAGATTGGCGCGGCCTGGGTGTGGCGGTTGTCGGTAACGATCACCTGGCGCGAGTCGATGTGCACGGAATGGATGCCGTGGCGGTGAAACAGATTGGTGACGATCAGGCTGGAGAGGCGCTCGCCGTAACTGGAAATGGCGTCGATCGAGCGCGGTGTGAGCTCGCCCAGAATCGCCAGACCGCGCATCAGCTCGCCGAGCTCCTGAAAGTGTTCCTCAACGGTGCGCTCCATGCCGGATTCGCGCAGATGGAAATCGCGAAGAGCGAGCAGGGACGACATGGCCTGCTCGCGCTTGCCCTGCACGGCGAGCGCCGCGGTCTCAAGAAGTCGATTCGTGGTCTTGCCCATAGCGGAGACCACCACTACGGGTTTGCGGGCCAGGCGGTCGCGCACGATTCCGGCGACGCGCTCGATGGCCTGCGCCGATTCGACGGACGTGCCGCCGAACTTCATCACAATCATCAGTCGAGAAGCCCTTCCGAGTACATCAGCTCGGCGTTGAGTACGGCGGCTCCGGCGGCTCCGCGCACGGTGTTATGGCCGAGCGCCATGAATTTATAGTCGAGCACCGGGCAGCGACGCAGGCGTCCGACGAAGACGGCCATGCCGTTCTCGCGATTGACGTCGCGGCGCGGCTGCGGGCGATCGCTGGCGGTCATATAGATCAGCGGATTGGGAGGCGCGCTGGGGAGATTACGCTGCTGCGGCACGCTGCGGAAGGTGCGGATGGCCTCGATCAGCTCCTCTTCGCCGGGCTTCTCGCGAAGCTCGACGGAGGTGGCCACCATGTGGCCATCGACCACGGGCACGCGATTGCATTGCGCGCTGACGCGGGCATCGAGCGAACGGATGGCGTCGCCGGTGAAGTCGCCCAGGATTTTCTGGGTCTCCTGCTGCATCTTCTCTTCTTCGCCCCCAATATAGGGGACCACGTTGGCGTTGATGTCCATGGACGCGACACCGGGGTAGCCGGCGCCGGAGAGCGCCTGCATTGTGGTGGCCATTACGCGCTTGATGCCAAATCGCTTGAACGGCGCGAGGGCCATGGTCAGCACGACGGTGGAGCAGTTCGGATTAGTGGCGATCTGTCCCTTCCAGCCGCGGCGGCGTTGCTGGAGCGGAATGATCTTCACGTGATCGGGGTTCACTTCGGGAACGAGCAGCGGGACATCGGGCTCCATGCGATGGTTGCGCGAGTTGGACACGATCACATGCCCGGCCTGGGCGAAGGCCTGCTCGATCTCTGTAGCCACGCTGGCGTCCATGGCGGAGAACATCAGCCGGGGCGCTTTGCCCGGTTTACAATCCTGCACCGTGAGATCCGCTACCGCGGCGGGCATCTCGCCATCGAGGCGCCATGAAGTGGCCTCGCGATAAGTCTTGCCCGCGCTGCGATCGCTCGCGCCCACCCAGGTCAGCTCGAACCACGGGTGGTTCTGCAGGAACTTCACAAAGTTCTGGCCCACCATTCCGGTAGCGCCGAGTACGCCGACTTCGATTCGTGGCTGTGTCATCTCATCCTTCTTTCATCAGGTATTGAACCATGTGCTTATAAATGTCGACTGCCTGGGCGACCTCGCGTTTTGGGACGCGCTCCTCGGCGGTGTGGGCGACGTGGATCGTTCCGGGGCCGATGAGAAAGGGCTGACCCCATGCGCCCTCGAACGCCGGGATGTCGGTGGTGAATGCAACGACGGTGGTGTCGAGCCCAGGGATCGAGCCGAGGTGCACCGCAGGAATGGCGAGCACTTCGTCCAGATCTGCCCTGCCCTGCACGGCGCGAGCGAGCGCCACGCGCGTGGTCTGGCCGTCGTCCACGAGGCGAATCATGATCTCCGCGCAGGCGCGGTCGGGAATCACGTTCGGCGCACGGCCGCCGGAGAGCGTGCCGATGTTCAGCGTGCTGGCCCCGAGGATGCCATCCGTTGGGAGTTCGACCCGCCGGACTTCGGACAGCGCGTCCAGCAGTTTTTCGATGGCCGATTCTCCCAGCTCGGGATAGGCGGAGTGGGCCATGCGGCCGTGCGCCACCACTTCGACGCGCAGCGCGCCTTTGGAGCCGAGGGCGAGTTTATTCTCGGTTGGCTCGCCATTGATCAGAAAACGCGAGCCGCGGCCGTTGGCGGCGGCGATGTACGCGCCGGCGCTGTTGCGCTCCTCACCGACCACGAACAGCAGCGCCAGGCCGCGGATGCCGGCTTCGAGGAGTTGCGTGGCGGCCGTGATCATGGCGGCGATGATCCCCTTTGTGTCGCAGGCGCCGCGGCCGTGGATGAACTCTTCGTCTTCGCTGGAGGGGAAGAACGGCGGGACCGTATCCATGTGCGTGGACAAGGTGACTAGGGGATCGCCGAAGATTGCGAGCACGTTGAAGCGCTTGCCGGCGACGGGCATGCGCTCGACCTGTCCATTGAAGCGCGCGGCGAGCTCGGAGAGGCGGTCGAACAGGAAACTCCCGATCCGCTCCTCGTTCTCGGTGATCGATTCGATGTCGATCAGCGCGCGCGTGAGTTGGAACAAGTGCATTAGCTATCCAGTGTCGCAGTTCACCGGTTGGAGTGTGGGAATGGAGGCGGGAAATGCGCGATCGAGAGGAGGTGGTGACCGCGTTGCTTCCCGAGCGCTCCATCCGGCCGAATCCACCCCGGCCCGGATGACAGTGAGCCGGTATTAGCCGGACTCCCCAACCCGCGCACAGCCGCCTGGGGCGCGAGTTTCGGCGGACGATCCCTTTCACCGCTCATCCGGAGCGACCCGGAAGATCAGGGCGGTTACTCATGCTCGCCGCTCCTCTACAGGACAGGATCAGAATAGCATAGGTGAGTGACGGGAGCCGGTCTCAGAAAGGCGGACCAGATTCTGCGGCCTGCGAGGAAAGCACTTTTGCCCGGGCCCGCGAACGCACCTTCGGAGTTGCTACCAGACCTGTGCGGCAACGACGCGAGGCGGTCCGGAATTCCCCTCGATGACGCTGGCCCGGATGACCATCTCGATATTCCGGCGCTCCCAGCCGGCAGGCAGGCGTTTCGCGTCTGTGTCCAGATATCTGGGGTTGGTGAGGAACTCACCCGCGGCGACAGTGCCGTACTGCCCCACGCCTCCGGCCACCACCACCATGCGCTCGGTCGCGGGATCGAGGAAACGCGCCACGAGGGCGTAGTCTTCGGTCAACCGCTGGTACGGCAGTCCCATGTTGATGCCCCACTCCCGCTTTGTGGGATTCTCGCGGTCCTGAATCCAGTAATTCTGGGCCTGTCTGTCCATCTGGAACGTGTACCGCAGCGAGGCAGTGGTGCGCATGGTCCAGTCATTGTTAAATGCGCCGATGAGAACCACGGGCGCGCCTCGCAAATCGGTGAAGGTAGTTGCCGACTGGCTGCGAATCTGACAGGTCTTTCCGACGGTGGTGAGCAGGCCGGTCAATCGCGCGAGGGTGATTGCATCTGCGAGCGCGACCTGCTGTGTTTGCATGGTCAGCAGGCCATAGAGCGTGACCGGGCTCGGCGACGCGGACGCCGGCGTGAGGGTCGCGTTCAGACGATCGGGCGGACCAACGCAAAGGAGCACCGCGTTGGAAGAGTCGATCACGGGATGCCAGAAGCGGTCCAGCGGTGTCGGCGAGGAGCGCATCCACAACACCAGGGCAATTGCCGCCACCAGCAGCAGCGAAGCTGCGATAATCCAGCGCCAGTGCCGCACGGTTGGCGGCGGGGCTATGGCAACAGGAGTTTCCGGCAGCCGGAACTCCGGGACGTAGGACCCAGGCAGTAGCTCGATCCGAATTTCTGTTTCGTGGCCGGGTTCGTAATAGTACTGCGCGATGCGCTTGCGAATCTCGCCAGCGGTGGCGCGGACCACCGGGTCGACGTTGGTGTCGTAATCGGGATCGCGCCCGAACACCTCGATGCCCAGGGTGCGTTCCTTGAGATGCTCGGTTTGCCCGTCCAGCGTCTTTTCGACCACGTAACGGAACAGGGAAGGATAGCGGCGGCTGTTGCGGAACAGCGGATTGGTGAGCAGACGCTCCATCTGCTCGCGAATCGCGCGGCGTTCCGCCTCCGTCTCCGGCGCCCAGGCGGTCGGAGACTCCGGTCGCTCCATGATCTTGCCCCTCAATACTGCCCCTAAATACGTTGGGTTTGATTCTACCACCTTACGGGGGGCGGGATTTCCGGCGCAGGCCAGAGCCCAACAGCGGCTCCTAAATCCCGCCAGCCGCCGCACCCTGGCTCATGCCGCACTCGGTGTGAATCGCGCGGATGGCCCGCTCCAGGCCGTCGCGATGGACCACGATGCTGATGGTCAGCTCGCTCGACCCCTGTGCGATAGCAATGATGTTGACGTTCTGCCGCGAAATGGCCATGAAAATCCGCCCGGCCAGCCCCGGGGTTCCGCGCATGCCCTCGCCGACCACCGCCAGCAGCGCCACGCTGTCGTCCACGTCCACAGGCTTCAGGTATCCGTGCGCCAGCTCGATGGCGAAGCTGGATTCGAGATTCTCCAGCACCGGCTCCAGTTCCTCCTGGCGAACCAGGAAGCAGAAGCTCTGCCGGTAACTCGAACTGGAGAAGGCCAGCACCTCGGCGTTGGCCGCGGCAAGAGACTCGAGGGCGCGAGCCATCACCCGGGTCCCGCTGATGGTCGCATTCGCAGGCTCGATGGAGATCAGGACGACGCCGGTCATGGACGTGACGGCCCGCGGCCCCGGTGTAACGGCGGTAATGGGGACGATGCGCGTGCCCGGCGCGGCGAGATTGAAGCTGTTCTTGCTCCACACCGGAATGCGCTTCTCCACGAGCGGAGCCAGCGTGCGCGGATGCAGGACCTTCGCCCCGTTATACGCCAGTTCGGCGGCCTCCGCGTAGGTCACCTCCTCCAGGACGCGGGCATCGGGCACGAGCCGCGGGTCC
>Ga0070739_10004098_pt1 | contig 17595 bp, 19 predicted proteins | sample Coa_R1_7_FD_66445 | JGI IMG/M metagenome (GOLD analysis project Ga0070739, IMG submission 66445) | Surface soil microbial communities from Centralia Pennsylvania, which are recovering from an underground coalmine fire - Coalmine... | ecosystem: Environmental > Terrestrial > Soil > Unclassified ... | reverse complement strand
AAGATCGTGGTGCCCACGAAGAAGGAGACGTAGGACCAGACGACCCAGCCCACGAACCCGCTCAGGACGCCGTCCACGATCGCCCGCACCAGGCCGGAGCCGCCCGGCCGCCCGCCGAACAGCGCCGCGCTCAGGTAGTCGCCGATGGCGGTGGCGATGGCGACGATGAGGACCACCAGCGCCGCCTGGGACGTGGCGCTCTCGTCGCGCTCGAGCTCCTCGTACACCGCGGGCTGGAGCAGCGCGGCGCGCCACATCCGCTCGATCAGCATCGTTCCCCTCCCTTTCCTGGTGCCCCGCGACGCCACGGGGCCTATCGTCAGTCCAGCGGGGGCAGACCGTAAGCGTCCCAGTTGGCGCGGACCCGCGCCAGCATCTCCGCCGGCGGCAGCGACGGCGCACCGTACTCCCACTTGCGGGTGGCGTCGATCAGCAGCTTCGACGCTTCGGCGTCCTCGCTCCACTGCGGCGCCACCGACGGGTCGAGGGCCAGCGGGCGCGTGTTGCGGACGACCGTCAGGTCGCGGTGCGGCTGCACGCGGGTGTGCACCGCCCACTCCACCTCGCGCGGGTCGCGGATGTCGACGTCCTCGTCGACCAGCACGATCATCTTGCCCGAGTAGGAGGGCAGCGCGGTCCAGGCCGCGTTGAGGATCTGCTGGGCATAGCTGCGGGTCATCGGCCGCGTCTGGATCACGAACTGGGTGAGCGGCAGGTGGTCCGGGATGTGAACGTCCACGACTTCGTCGAGGCCGAGGTCGTGGACCAGCCGCTTGTAGAGGATACCGGCGTTGCCGGTGCTCTGGGCGACCATGCTCTCGCTGGGCGGCTTCTGGCTGTGGACGTACTGGACGATCGGGTCGCGGCGGTAGCGCAGGCAGGTCACCGCCAGGACCGGCTTCGGCGACGGGCGGTTCACGTAGCCGTAGAACTCGCCGAACGCCCCCTCGGGCTCGCGGTGATGGGGGGCGACCCAGCCCTCGAGGACGATCTCGGCGCTGGCCGGCACGTGGAGCGGCACGGTGCGGCAGGGAGCCAGGTCCAGCGCCCGCCCCTGGAGCGCTCCCGCCAGCGCGTAGTCGGACCAGACGCCGTGCGGCGCGTAGGGCACCTTCGCCGCCGACACGCAGCCCAGCGCCGACTCGCCGCCGATCACCACCGCCACCGGCATCAGCTCGCCCCGCGCCTCGTAGGCGGCGTACTCCCAGTAAGTGTGCTGGGCGTGGACGTCGCTGCGCGGGCGGGCCAGGGTGTTGAAGATCAGGTGGTTGCGGTCCTTGAGCATCAGGCGCCGCATCGCCACGTTGTAGACGCCGGTCTCGGGGTGGCGGGTGATGCAGTAGGGCCCGGCTATGAAGGGAGCGGCGTCGCGCGTCGGCGTCCAGGTGGGGATCGGCAGCGCCGTGAGGTCCACGGCGTCGCCCTCGAGCGCCGTCTCGTCGGCCAGGCCGCCCTCGACCAGGCGGGGCTCGAGCGGCGCGCGCAGCGCGCTGGCCCAGCGCGCGTTGATCTCCGCCGGCGCGATGCCCAGGCCGGCCGCGTACACCGCGCGCGAGGCGGCCAGCGCGCCGACGACCACCGGCTGCGTGTGGCCCCGCACGCGCTCGAAGAGCAGAGCATAGCGGCGCTCGGGCCGCCGCTGCAGGAACACCTGGCGGGCCACGCTGGCGATCTCCCAGGCCGGGTCCACTTCCGCCTTCACGCGCCGCAGGAGCCCGCGCTCCTCCAGGCGCTGCAGGTGCGCGCGCAGGGCGCTGGCCCCGATCGTGGTCTCCTCGCCGATGGCCATCTCGCCTCCCAATCGCATAGCTCCCAAGCGGGTAGGGGCATTATCGATCGGGCCGGCGCCCGGGACAACCCTGCTTGACCGCCCGGCGCGGATGGGTTATCCCTCTGCTATGCTGGACCGTGCTGAGCCGGCGCGCCGGCCGTGGGACGAGGAGCCGCCGCCCGCCGAGCCGGGAGGAGCGCCGGGCGGGCAGGCCGCGCCCGGCGAGTGGCCACTCCGCCCGGCCGCGGTGGAGCTCTGCCTGTTCACCGTGGCCCCGCACCCCGAGGACGCCCGCGACGCCCTGCAGGTGGTGCTGGTGCGGCGCGGCGCGCCGCCGTTCCGCGGCTGGTGGGCGCTGCCCGGCGGGCTGCTGCGGCCCGACGAGTCGCTGAGCCAGGCGGCGGCCCGCGAGCTAGCGGCGGAGACTGGCGTGATCGGGGCGCACCTAGAGCAGCTCGCCAGCTTCGGCGATCCGACGCGCGACCCGCGCGGTACGGTGTCGGTGGTCTACCTGGCGCTCGTCGCGGCGGCGCGCGTCCAGCTCCGCGCCGCGGCGCCAGCGACCGAGGCGGCCTGGGTGCCGGTGGACCAGCTAACCCGTGTGCCGCTTGCCTTCGACCACGCCGCGATCCTCGCCCTGGCCGTGGAGCGCCTCCGCTCCAAGCTGAAGTACTCCAACATCGCCTTCGAGCTGGTGCCCGCGCGCTTCACGCTCCGCCAGCTCTACCGCGTCTACCTGGCGATCCTCGACCGCGGCGAGCGGCAGCTCCCGTTCAGCAACTTCGTCCGCACCTTCGGCCGCCTGGCGGAAGGCTCGGTCGACGACGGCTTCGGGCGGGCGCCGCCGCTGCGGGTGGTCGGCGAGGCGCGCGCCGACGGGCCGGGGCGCCCGGCGCGCCTATACGAGTTCGTCGGCCGGCCCGGCGACGAGCGCCGCGAATTCTACCGGTGGTAGTTAGGAGAGGGGAAGAAGCGGATGGCTGGGCAAGCGCGCGCGATCGTGACAATGGAAGAGTTCGTGGAGCGCCGCGCCGAGGGGCCCGCCGGCCGCGTGGTCTGGCGCCGCTACCGGCGCGCGCGCTGGGAGCCGCCGGCTGAGGTCCAGCCGTCGACTACGCGCCAGATGCTCCAGACGGCGGGTCCGCTCCTGCGCGCCGTGGCGATCGCCCTGGCGCCCGCGATGGGTGGCCTCGCCGTGCGCGCCCTGGCGCCCCGCCTGCGCGCGGCGCTGCCGGGCGGCGGGCACGTGCGCCTGCTCCCGTCCGCGCGCCCGGCCGCGCCGCTCTCGCTGCCGGCCCCGGGCGCTTCCTGGGAAGACGGGCGAGGCACGGCGCGGGGTCTGCTCGATGCGGACGCCTCGTTGCCGGCCCCGGGTGCCGCCTCGGAAGACGGCGGCGCAGCCGCGACGGGAGCGCCAGGTGGCGGCGCCTGGCCGACGCCGGGCGCCTCCTGGGAAGACGGGGAGCGCTGAGATGGTCCTGAGTGTCTGTTGGGAAGACGGGGAGCCTGGCATGGTCCTGGGCGCATCGCGGGCAGATGGAGGGGCCTGAGATGGCCGCGCGCGGTCCGGAAGCCGCCTTCGACGCCGAGCGCGCCTGGTCGCTGCTCCTGGCGCAGACGGCGCTCGGCCCGCGCTATCCCGGCTCGCCCGGCCACGCCGCGATGCGCGACTGGCTGCGGAACGAGCTGGCCGCCCACGTCGACGCGGTCGAGCTCCAGGAGTTCACCTTCGCCGATCCGGCGGCCGGCTCGCTCGCGCTGACCAACATCATCGGCGTGCAGGGCCGCGAGCGGCCGCGCAAGCTGCTGCTGGCCGCGCACTGGGACACGCGCCCGCGCGCGGACAACGACCCCGATCTCGCCCGCCGCGACACGCCGATCCTCGGCGCCAACGACGGCGCGTCCGGCGTGGCCGTGCTCCTGGAGATCGCCCGCGTCTTGCAGGTGCAGCCGCCGCGGGTCGGGGTCATCTACGCTTTCTTCGACGGCGAGGACTGGGGCTTCCCGGCGCCGCCGCCGACCTGGCCGCCCGGCAGCGTCTTGCTCGGTTCCTGCTACTACGCCGAGCACGTCGTGCCCGAGCGGCCCGCCTGGGGGATCTTGCTCGATATCGTCGGCCGCCGCGGGCTGACCCTCCAGCCGGAGGGCATCTCCCTCGGCGCGGCGCCCCACCTGGTCAACCGCGTCTGGAGCGCGGCCCGCGAGCTGGGCCACACCCTGTTCCAGCCCCAGCCGGGGCTCCAGGTGCTCGACGACCACCTGCCGCTGATCCGGGCCGGCATCCCGACGGTGAACCTGGTCGACCAGGCCTATCCGCAGTGGCACACGACGGCCGATACGCCGGAGCAGTGCGACCCGCGCACGCTCGCCGCGGTGGGCGAGACCGTCCTGCGCACGGTATACGGCGAGCCGGGGTAGCGGTCAACCGATGGCTGATGGCCGAGAATGATGGCTCGTCTCCTCGTGACCGGCGGCAGCGGCTTCGTCGGCCGGCGCCTGCTCGAGCGGGCCGGACCGGGCTGGGAGCGCGCCGCCACCTACCTGCGCGCCGCGTCGCCCGTGGACGGCGTGGTCTGGCAGCGGCTGGACCTGCGCGACGGCGCCGCGGTCGACGCCTGTCTGGCCGCCGCGCGGCCCGACGTCGTCATCCATACCGCCTACGACAAGGCCGACGCCGAGGCGGTGATCGCCCGTGGCACGGCGCACCTCACCGCGGCAGCCGCGCGGGTCGGCGCCCGCGTGCTGCTGATCTCGACCGACCTGGTCTTCGATGGCCGCCGCGGCCGCTACCGCGAGGAGGACCCGCCCACTCCCCTGGACGCCTACGGGACGGCGAAGGTGGCGGCCGAGCGGGTGGTGCAGGCCGCCGGCGGCCTGGTCGCCCGCACGTCGCTGGTCTACCGCGTCCATCCGCCGGATCGGGGGAACGAGGCCTTGCTAGTCGCGCCGCTGGCGCGCGGCGAGACGCCCTGCCTGTTCGTCGACGAGTACCGCTGCCCGATCCACGTCGACGACCTCGCCGACGCGCTGTTGGAGCTGGCGGCCTGGCCCACTGCCGCCTGGGCAGCGCTGCCGGGCGGGGGGATACTCCACGTCGCGGGGCCGGAGCGCCTCGACCGCTACACCTTCGGGACCCGCCTCGCGCCCTACCTGGGGATTGACCCGTGCCGCCTGCGGACCGGTACGCTGGCCGCCAGCGGGCTCGTCCGCGCGGCCGACTGCTCGCTGGACACCAGCCGCGCCCGCGCGGCGCTCCGCACCCGCCTGCGTCCCCTCGCCGAGGTCCTGGCGGCGGGGTAGCAAAGCAAAGCGGGCGACCGGCGCGCGCCGGTCGCCCGCCCGGTGGATCGCTCGGTAGGTCTAGTGGCTGCCCAGGAGAGCGCCCAGGCTCCCATCGAAGGTCTTGAGGAAGGCGCGCATCTCCTCGACGTCGGCCTCGGTCACGGGGCCCGGATCGCCGCCGCGCGGCCGGTCGAGGTCGGCCGGCGGATTCCAGGGGGAAGCCTGCTGGCCGTGCGGCGCGGCGCGGTCGGGGGCAGCCGCGTCGCCCTCGGCGTCGCGCACCAGCGCCGCGATCAGCCCCTGGGTCTGGCAGCTCGCGCAGCGCACGGCGACGAACCATAGCTCGTCCTGGTGGCCCAGGACGCTCACGTCGTCGGCCGCGTACGCCGCCTCGCAGACGGAGCAGCGCACGGTACGCATCAGATGGCGGACGAGGCTCTCGGGATAATTCATGGCGCCCTCACTGCGGGCGGCACCCCGGCGGTGTCGCTCGATGAGGGCCGCGCCGCGGGGGCCGCTATCTCTTTGGCTCTTTCGGTTCCGTGCTGCCGCCACCCTTGCCAAGATCGTCGATGTCGAGGGTCTCGATGAACTGCTTGAAGACAGTCAGCTTCTCTTCGTCGACGGGTGTGGCGTCTTCTTTGGGCGGGCTCGCCTCGCCCTCCCCTTCTTCACTTTCAAAAACCATGCCAGCCTGGTCGAGCACGGCCTCTTCTACGTAGATCGGCACTTTGGCTCGAATGGCGAGGGCGATGGCGTCGCTCGGTCGGGAGTCGACCTCGAGGTGCTGGCCGCTCTGGTCGAGGATGAGCCGCGCGTAGAAGGTTTCGTCGGCGAGGTCGTTGATGACAATCTGGGTCAGCTTGGCGCCGAGCTGCTCGACGACGCGGCCGAGGAGATCGTGAGTCAGCGGGCGACTCACCGGCACGTTCTGCATCGGTATGGCGATGGCATCGGCCTCGAAGTGGCCGATCCAGATCGGCAGGAAGCGCGAGCCCGTCTTCTCCTTGAGCATGACGACGCGCTTGTAGTTCGCCATATTGACGCGGATACTCTCGACGTAGACCTCGATCACCTCGTGTCTCCTTTGCCCGTCGCCGCAGCAAGGGATAGCCAGTCGGCCGCGACTTGCCAGGTGAGCGGTCGTCGAGCGGTCGCAGATCGGAGCCACGCCCGCGAGCGGTCGCGCCCCACATCTTGCGCGTATTGTACACTCCGCTCGCCGGGGCCAGCAAAGCAGAGACCATGCCAATCAGCCCCCGGCAGCGCTCCTGCTGCCCGCTGCCGGCGGCGCCGCGTGACGATTAGTGGTGGGGTGCTGGCACGCGCCGGCACCCCCGCACTCGGCCCTGGCGATCTGCTACCCTTCCCACGACGGGGCCGGGCCGCGGCCCGGGGCGGCCGGAGGGGGGAGCGGTGCACCGGCACATCCTGCTCGTGTTCCTGGGAGGGAGCCTCTGGCTCGCGGCCACGGCCTGTAGCGCGGCGGACCGCTCGGCCGCGCCGGCACCCGCGCCGACCGCCCGGGCCGCCGCGCCCGCTGCTCCCGCCGCACCGGCGACCGCCGCGCCCGAGCGCATCCACCTGCGGCACGCCTATTCGGCGCTCTCGACGACTAACGCCCCCTACTGGATCGCCGACGACGCGGGCTACCTGGCCGAGGAGGGCCTCGACGCCGAGCTGTCCTTTATCCCGGCCAGCACGACCCTCGTCCAGGCGCTGCTGGCGGGCGAGGTCGACAGCGGCAACCTGGCCGGCGGCGCCTCGGTCCAGGCCGCCGTGAACGGCGCCGACACCGTCATCCTCGCCACTAGCGTCGGCACGCTGTACACTCAGTTCGTGACGACGCCCGCGATCACCGCGCCGGAGCAGCTCCGCGGGCAGAGCGTCGGCGTGAACCGCTTCGGCACGATCTCCGACTTCACCGCCCGCCTCTTCCTGCGCGCTTGGGGCCTCGACCCGGCCACCGACGTGACCCTGGTCCAGGTCGGCGGCCAGGCGCAGGTGGTCGGGGCGATGCAGAGCGGCGCCATCGGCGGCATGGTCTCGCCGGACCTGCAGTCGCTCGAGCTGCGCCGGCTCGGCTACCGCGAGCTGGCCGACGCGGCCGACCTGGGCTACGAGTACCCGGGCCAGAGCCTGGTCACGCTGCGTCGCTTCGCCGCCGACCACCCCGAGGCGGTCCGCCACTACCTGCGGGCGCTGGCCCGCGGGATGGGCCGCTTCTTCGCCGACAAGGCCTACAGCGTCGACGTCGTGCAGCGCCACACGGGGATCGACTCTGTGGAAGTGCTGGGCGACTCCTGGGAGCTGCACACCAGGCGCTACGCCCAGCGCAGCCTGTTGACCACTGATGCCGCGATCCGGACTGTCCTCGACGAGCTGGGCGACGCGCGCCCGCCCGACGCCCGGCCCGAGCAGTATTACGACAACCGCTTCGTCCAGGAGCTCCACGACAGCGGCTTCCTCGAGCGCGCCTACGCCAGCCCGTGACACGTCGCGGCGGCGTTGCTCGGCCGGAAGGGGCGCGCGTATACTGGGCAGGCGCAAGGAGGGGCAAGTGACACTGGTCGCGCAGGCCGCGGGCAACTACCACTTCCTGCCGGGCGGCGGGACGCTGCCGTTCTGCGCCGGGGTGATCGCCGACCCGGGCTACGAGATCGTACGCGCCGTACTCCATCGCCCGATCCCCTGGCGCGAGGGCTTCGCGCTGATCGAGCGCCACCTCGCGGCGCTGGGCCGCCCGCGCACGGCGCTCTGCGCCGTCGAGCTGCGCGTCGGCAAGCCCTACACGCGAGAGGAGTTCTTCGCGCCGGACGGGTTCAACGGCCACTATGGGGAGCTGCTGCGGGGCTGGGGCCTGGTCGCCGATGGCGTCGGATCGACCGCCCGCACGAACATCGCGGTCGATCTCGCCCCCCTCCCCGAGCAGGTGCTGTTCGCGTTTTCGTACACCGTCCCCGCGACCGACGCTCCCCGCACGTTCGTGGTCTCCGGCGTACCGGAGGCGCCGACGGTGCGCCCGGGGGAGACGTCGCCAGAGGCGTTGCGCGAGAAGACCAGCGACATCGTGGCGACCCTCGACCGCCGCCTGGCGGGCCTGGGCGTCGGCTGGGACCAGGTCACGGCGGTGGGGCTGTACACCCTCTACGACCTGTTTCCGATCCTGCGGTCCGAGGTACTGGAGCCGCTAGGGCTGGCCGCGCTGAACGGCATCCACTGGTTCCACGGCCGCCCGCCGATCGACACCACGGCGATCGAGCTGGACGTGCGCGGCATCCGCACCGAGTCGCGGCTGGGCCAGCTCCCGGCCTAGCGCTCCCTCACAGATGCGTTGCCAGGCGTTGGGAACTGCCAACACCTGGCAAATGACCATCGATCGAGCACTAGCGGCCGTGGCCGCGCCCGCCGCCGCGCGGCTGCTCGTGCTTGTCGTCCTGCTTGTCGTGACCGCGACCGGGCGGCTCGCCATGCGGCCCGGCGGGCGCGGCTGCCGGTAGAGGCGCGGCGGCTGCCGGCGGCGCGGCGAGGGGCGCTTGCGGCAAGGCAGTCGGCGCGATGCCCGGGGGCTGGCGCGGCGCTGACGCGCTGTCCCCTGCCGGGGGCGGCTGAGCCGGCGCGGCGACCGCTGGTGGAGCGGCGGCCGGCGCCGCGCCGGCGGTTGCCGGCGGTGGTGCAGCGGTCGGCACGGCCGTGGGGCCGGCGGTAGGCGCCGCGGTCTCCATGGGCGCGCTCGCTGCGGACGTGGCCGCCGGGCCGGCCGCGCGCGGCGCCAGCAGCAGCAGGCCGAGCCCGAAGCCGTAGACCGGCAGCGTTGCCACGATGACCGCCAGGCAGGCGACGGCCAGCAGGCGCTCGCGGCCGGGCAGGCCGCGGTACCAGCGCTCGACGCTCTCCACGCCCCCTCCCTAATGGCTACAATGACTCCCAATTATGCCAGCACGGCGCGTGCCGGGCGGGCAGCGGGCCGCGGGAGCGCCGATGGCGATCGAGTTAACGTTTCTCGGGACGGGATGCCCACGGCCGGACCCGGCGCGGTCCCAGGCCGCGCTGCTGCTCGACGTAGACGGCGAGCGCTACCTCGTCGACTGCGGCGACGGCGCCGTGCAGCAGCTCGCGCGCGCGGACGTGCGGCCCGCCGCGCTGGCCGCGCTGTTGCTCACCCACCTGCACGTCGACCACTGCTTCGGCCTGGCGCCGTTCCTGTACGCCCGCTGGTACGAGACCAACGAGCCGCCGCGCCTCTACGGTCCGAGCGGTACCGACACGCTGGTGGAGGCGCTGATGCGCGGCGCCTACGCCGCCGACGCCGCCATCCGCGTCGGCCACGGCCGCGACCCAGCCGGCCTGCACGACGCGCGGCTGACGCGGATCGAGCCGGGCCCGGTGCTCGAGAGCGACGTCTGCCGCGTCAGCGCCCTCGAGGTCTTCCACCGCGCGCCGAGCGAGACCTACGCGCTGAAGTTCGAGGACAGCGCCGGACGCGTCGTCGTGCTGTCGAGCGACACCGGCTACTGCGAGCCGCTGGCCGCCTTCGCCCGCGACGCCGACCTGCTGGTCCACGAGTGCTACCTGACGGGCGGCGCGCACCTCGGCCGCGAGTCCGCCGCCTTCCGCGAGCGCATGAGCAAGGTCCACGTCACGCCGGAGGAGGCCGGCGCCATCGGGCGCCTGGCGGCGGCGCGGGCCCTGGCGCTCACCCACCTGCCGCCGGGCGCCGACGACGCCGCGGTTGCCGCTCGCGCCGCCACGACCTTCGGCCAGCCCGTCACCGTGGCCCGCGACTTCTTGCGCCTGCGCGTATAAAGGGTCTGGGCCGGCGCGGAGCAGCTTCCAGACGCCGCCGCCCTTGCGGCGGCGTGTATATGGGGCCTGGGACCGGATACTCGATAGCGAGCGGCCCGGGCGCCGCGGCCACGCGGCCGAGGGAGGAGCAGATGAGGCTGGCAATCATCGGCGCCGGGAACGTCGGCGCGACGCTCGCGCGCACGTTGGCGCGCGCCGGCCACGCGGTCGTCTTCGCGGCTCGCGACCCGAGCAGCGCGAGCGTGCGCGCGGCGCTGGCGGCGGTTGGCGGAGAGGCGCGGGCGCTGCCGATCGCGGAGGCGGTGGCCGGCGCCGAGGTCGCGCTGCTGTGCACGCCCTGGGACGCGGCACAGCAGGCGCTGGCCGCAGCGGGCGACTTCGGCGGCCGGGTGCTGGTCGACTGCACCAACCCGCTCGGCCCTGACCTGTCGCTCGTTCTCGGCCACACCACCTCGGGCGGCGAGCAGGTCGCCGCCTGGGCCCGCGGCGCGCGGGTGGTCAAGGCGTTCAACACGACCGGCTACGACAACATGGCCAACCCGCGCTACCCCGCCGGCGCGGCGACGATGTTCATCTGCGGCGACGACGCCGAGGCGAAGCAGATGACGGCGCGGCTGGCCGAGGACGCGGGCTTCGAGGTCGTGGACTGCGGGCCGCTACAGCAGGCCCGGCTCCTCGAGCCGCTGGCGGCGCTCTGGATCTCGCTCGCGGTCGGCGGCCTGGGCCGCGACTTCGCCTTCCGCCTCATCCGGCGCTAGCGCTCGGCTTCGAAGCCGCTGGTAGCTACCAGGCCGGGCGGGCGGCGCCACGCCTTGAGCGGCCGCCCCTCGGCCAGCGCTCGCAGCTCGCGGGCCCAGATCCGCCGCAGCAGGATGACGCCGCGGTCGGAGCGCCCCAGGTGCTCCTGGTCATAGGCCGGGATCGCCCCGAGCCCGGTGAGCGCCACGTCGTCCTGCAGCCGCACCAGGTCCCAGACCTGGTCGCGCACGGCGTCGATCGTGGTCTGGCCGGCCAGGATCTGCTGCGCCAGGCCAGCGACGGTGTCCATGCCGCGGGCCAGCACCGCCGCGCGGCGGTCGCGAAAGGCCGCTGCGGCGGCCGCGGGCACGTGGTAGAGGTTGACGTTGAAGGTCACGTAGCGCTCGTCCTCCACCGGCACGCGCCAGGAGACGAACTCGCGCCAGGCGGTCTCGGCGGGGTCGATCGGGGGCAGCTTGAGGAGCTGCAGGTTGGGCATCCCGAACAGGTTCTGGCGGGTGCCGGCGCCCTCCGACGTGCGCCGGACCTTGATCGTGATCCCGAATTCGCTCTCCTCGGCGCCCACGCTGGTCATGTCGATCAGCGCGTTGACCACCACGCGAGAGCTTCCGTGCGTGTAGACGACGTGGAGCGGGTCGCAGGCGTTGTCGAGGTCGTTGAAGTAGGTGCAGGGGCGTACGAACGTCTCTACCTCGAGCACGCCGTCCGCCTCAAGCTCCGGGTAGCGCGGCAGTGGCGGCGGGCGAAGTGCTCCCGTCGTGTCGCGCTCCGGATCGCCAAAGAAGGCGAAGATGAGCCCGAGGTACTCCGCGGTCGGGTAGCTGCGGATGCGCACCTTGGGCGGAAAGCTCCGGTCCTCGGCCGGCATCTCGACACACTGGCCGCTGCCGTCGTACTTCCAGCCATGGTAGAAGCAGCGCAGGCAATCCCCCTCCACCCAGCCGGTGGAGAGCTGGGTGCCGCGGTGGGCGCAGCGGAAGGCCACGACGTGGGGCGTGCCGCCCTCGCCGCGGTAGAGGGTGAAGTCGTCGCCGAGGAGGCGAATGGGCCTGGCCACGCCGGGCGGGAGGTCGGCGGCGCGGGCGACGGGCTGCCAGAAGCGGCGGAGGAAGCGGCCGGCGAGGGTGCCGGGGCCGACGTGCACGAAGTCGGTGTAGGGGGCCGGGGAAGGCCGGCGCCGGGCCGCCTGGTCGCTTACCGTCATCGTCTGCCTCCCGGTGCGGGGCGGCGTGCTGTCGCCGGCTGCCCACACGTCCATAGGCGGTAGGGTACCGTACCCGAGGGCCATTTCGGCAAGGGCGTCCGGCCCGAAGGACGCGCGGACCGGCAACACCATGACTGGCGGCGGGCGTCGCCATACCTCTAGTCCGCGGACCCTCTGGTCGCGCCGAGTAGCCTGACGAGGACCGCTCCAGGCCACGGGGCGGACTGGCGCATCGGCTGGCGGCTGCGGCTCGGGGCTACCCGCCCGCTGGCCGCACGGCCCGCCGCTGACTATACTGAGGCCACCGAGGCGCCGGGCGTCCCGGCGCCTCACCAGGTTCTAGCCAGGGCATGCACGAGCGTGGCGCGCCCCGTGGGTGGGCAGCGGCCCGTACTGCGCCGCGTCGAATTCCACTCGCCGAGCCGGTGCAGCTCCCGCCGGCCAGGCGGCGGGTATGGCTGCGCTACCAGCCCGTGCTGTGGTCCCGGCTTTCGCAGCCGGATTCGCTACCGATCGCCACGCTATCCGCCCGGGAGTGCTGGCTATGCGACGGCCACTCCGCTGCCCTTCTCGTCCCGGCATCCCAGCGGGCCTGCTCCGCGCGGCGGCCTTGCTGGTCGCGTGGGGTCTGGCCGCGTGCGCCCCTACCGCCTCTCCTCCGTCCGCCGGCAGCGTGCCGGTCGCCGGGGCGTCCGCCGCCGCTGCGCCGCGCGGCGCCCCACCCGCGGCGCCCCGTCTCATCCGCTTCGGGCTGCCGTCGCTGGCGCTCTCGTACATGCCGATGTACCTTGCCGACGAGCAGGGTATCTTCGCCCAGCACGGCCTCCGCGCCGAGTTCACGATCATGGAGACGAACATCGCCCCGGCCGCCATGGATCGCGGCGAGACCGACATCGCGGGCAGCGGCATCTCGGCCATCGACTACGCGCTGCAAGGCGGCGACGTCCGCGTGTTCATGCGGCTGTTCGACCAGAGCCCCTGGACCATGATCTCTCGTGCGGATATCCAGACCGCTGCCGACCTGCGCGGTCAGGTCGTGGCCACCTCTGCCAGCACGCCCCGGCTGTTCGCCATCGCTGGCCTGCGCCATCTGGGGCTGATCCCCGATGAGGACGTGCGATTCATGACGGTGGGCGGCACGGCGGCCGCGTACGCGGCACTGCTGAGCAACCAGATCGGCGCGGCGGTGGTTACCCCTCCGTTTGACTCCAAGGCGAAGTCGCAAGGCTACCGCGAGTTCCTGTTCCTCGGGAACCTGCTCGCCCTCCCCTACGTGGACCTGCCCACCTCCAAGGCGAACCTCGACCAGCGGCCCGACGTGATCAAAGACACGATCCGCTCGCTGTTCGAGGCGATGCGCTGGTGGCGCGACCGACCCGACGAGACGATCGCCGCGATCGCGACGAAGTTCGAGGTGAGTCCGTCTGAGGCGAAGGACGCCTACGACACGTTCACGCGGATCATGACGAAGACGGGCGATGTCGAGGAGGAGAGTATCCGGGTCTATATCGAGACGGCGTCGCAGGTCAGCGGCGCGCGCCGCGACGTGCCCCTCGACTCGCTGGTCGACACGCGCCTGCTCCACGAGGTCCAGGCGGAGTTGGGCATCAAGTAGCGATTGCTTGGGGCCTGCCCTCCATGCCCCGCGCGGACGCGCCCGGGCGGACCTGGGCAGCAACGCCTCGCTCGCCATGCCCACGCCGCCGGGCCGTCGGGCCACGGGACTCCACCTGCTCGGCAGGTCGCCTCGCTGCTCCCTAACGCTCTGCCTAGAGCCCGTAGAAGCGGGCGGTGTTCTCGCTGAGGATGAGCTGCCGGGTGGTCTCGGGCAGGTCCGTCCGGCCCATCAGCTCGGCCGCCGCGTCCTTCTCACGGTCGGCGTGGGGGATGTCCGACGCGAACAGCAGGTACTCCGGCCCGACCAGCTCGGCCATCTGCGGTAGCAGCCGGTCGTCGATCTCGCAGCCGAAGTAGAGCTGGCCGCCGCGCAGGTACTCGCTCGGCTGGCGCTTCGCCGCGTAGCCGTAGAACGGGCCGACGGCGCCGGCGCGGTGCTCCATGCGCCCCAGCCAGAACGGCAGCCAGTCGGTGCCGGCCTCCAGAAAGGCCACGCGCAGGCGCGGGTGCCGGTCCAGCACTCCACCGGCCACGATATCGACGAAGCCGATGAACAGCGAGCTGTACAGCGCCACGGTCTGGGAATCGTAGACGTTATCGAACAGGTGCAGGAACGTCGGCGACGGCCAGCCGATGTGTACGGCCACGGCCAGGTCGAGCGTTTCCGCCTCGGCCCAGAACGGCTCGAACGCCGGCTGATCCAGCTTGCGGTCCCCGGCCATCCCCAGCACCATCACGCCGACGGCGCCCAGTTCCCGCTTGCAGCGCCGCAGCTCGGCGCAGGCGCCCGGCACGTCGTCCAGGTTGACGACGCAGACCCACTTCAGCCGCGCGGGGCGCCGCGCGCACACGGCGGCCAGCCACGAGTTGTACGAGCGCACCAGCGCGTTGCCCAGCCCGACGTCCTCAGCCAGCGGGTGGCCCAGGAACAGCGTCGGGTAGAGCACCTGCAGGTGGATACCCTCGGCGTCCATCTGCCGCAGGCGCGCGTCGACGTCGGTCAGCTCCGCACTCTCCAAGACGTCCCCGTTGCGCTCGGCCTTGCGGCGCGACAGCGCGGTCGGGCGCCCGTCGATGCTGGCCGGCGAGGCGAAGAACTGCGCGCCCGGCCCCTGCAGCTTGGGCCACAGGCGATCCTCGATCACCCAGGCGGCGTTCTCGCCGCGGGGCACCACGTAGGGCCGCTGGCTCGCGTAGGCGGGGTCCCAGTAGGGATCAGCGAAGGTGGCGAGCGACTCCTCGACATGGGCGTCGGCGTCGAGCACCGGCACGGGACACCTCCAGCACAACGAGCGACGGAATCGGCCGGTCGGATCATCCTCCGGGCGCGTGCGGCGTGTCAAGGCCGGCCGGGACGGAGGTCGTCGCCGGAGCGACGGCCGGTATGACCTCGCGGGCGAACAGCTCCAGCGAGGAGCGCACCTGCTCGGGCGGGAAACCGCCAAACATGAACGAGCCGAGAAAGTAGTTCGCCGCCGTCCGCGCCAGGTAGTCGCGGAGCTGGTCGCGCACGCTGGCCGGCGCACCTACCAGCAGGCACCCCTCGGCCAGCTCGCGAACGTGGTCGGGTCGAAGCTCGGCTCGATCAGGTACATAGCGAGGCCTTCAGCAACCGCCCCGGCGGGATCGAGGGGCGGCCGCCTGGATGGTCCGCATCGACCGGCTCACGACGAGCTGGTGCGAACTGGGCACCCGCAGCTACCATGCGAAGGCGCTACACTATGGCACTGGGCCGGCCGCCGGCAGGGTCGGGGCTGGTGGGCTGGGACGCGCGTAGTCGACAGGGCCGGCAAGGCCGAGGCCGTGGCGATCGCGGACGCCCTGTGGACCGTGCAGGTGCAGGGCCTGAACGGGCCGGTCGAGTTCGAGCGAGAAGGAGGGGCCGGCGGGTAAGGGGAGCGGCCGGAGCCAGCCGAGCATCTTCGTCGTCCAGATCAAGGGCGCAAGGTCGTGCTGCTCCACTTCGCCAGGCCAAGCTAGCTCCCTTGCTGGCCTGGCCGGAGCGGCGAATACCCCACGAGGCGGTAGCCAATGAACTCCGCAGTACAACCGCCCGCGCGGCTGGAGGTGCTACGCGCGTGCTGGCACCCGGTGGCCTACGCGCGAGACGTCGGCGACCAACCGCGCCCGACTGAGCTGCTGGGCGTGGCACTCGCGCTCTGGCGCGACGCCAGCGGCGTGGCGTACGCCTTCCACGACCTCTGCGTGCACCGCGGCACGGCGCTCTCGCTCGGCACGGTCGAGGGCGACGAGATCGTCTGCGCCTACCACGGCTGGCGCTACCGCGGCGACGGCGCCTGCACCGCCATCCCGCAGCTCGCCGCGCCCGGGCGCGTGCCCGCCCGCGCGCGTGCGCAGACCTTCCGCTGCCGCGAGCGGTACGGCCTGATCTGGGTCGCCCTCGACGAGCCGCGCTGGCCGCTGCCTGAGGTGCCGGAGATGGAGGCGCCGGGCTGGCGGACAGTACTGTGCGGGCCGTTCGACTGGCGCTGCGAAGCGTCGCGCCAGATCGAGAACTTCACCGACCTCGGCCACTTCCCCTGGGTCCACCCGGGCCTGCTCGGCGATCCGTCGCGGCCGGTGGTCGACCCGCCGGCGGTGCGGACGGACGGCCATGTGCTGTACTACGAGTTCCTGCGCCCGCAGGCGCCGAACACCGCCGAGTACCCGGTGTTCCCGGAGCTGGGCGAGGGCCCACAGACGCGCCACACGCGCTACGAGCTGCACCTGCCGTACACGATCGTGGTCCGGATGAGCTGGGGCGGCGACGAGCGGCTCGTCTACCTGTTCGCCTCGCAGCCGGTCGCGGCGAGCCGCTGCATCGGCTACTGCCTGATCGCCCGCAACTACAATCCCGACCAGCCCGACCGCTACTTCCAGGCGTTCGAGGACGTGATCTTCGGGCAGGACCAGCGGGTGGTGGAGTCGCAGCGGCCGGAGCAGGTGCCATTCGACCTCGCCGCCGAGCTGCACCTGAAGTTCGACTCGGTCGCGATCGCCTATCGGCACGCGATGCGCGCGCTCGGCCTCGGCTAGATGGATGTCCTCCCGCACCGCGTCGCCAACAGGCTGATCAGCGGCGGCACCTACGCCCGGCTGGGCCTCGGCCTGACGACGATCGTCGGCCGGATGAACGTGGTGGCCTTCGCCCACGGCGAGTGCTACACGCTCGTCGCCTGCGCGGCGCTGTTCGTGCTGAGCGCGCTGGCGCCGAAGCTCCTCCTGGCCGTGCTCGGCACGCTCTTCGCCGCCGCGATGCTTGAGGAGGGTTCTGGTCGTGCGGCGCCCCGGCCAGAGCATGGGTACAGCGCGGAGCACGTGCGCCTGCAGGGCGAGGCACGCGCAAGCCGCGGTGGACCGCGCCGCCTCCCAGGCGCTCCCGGCGGCTACTGGTGCCCCGTCCGGGCTGAGCACGCCGGCTACTGTGCGGACCGCTAGGAGGCGCTGTGGTCCCGAGCAGACCGAGCCCCGGCGGCATCGTCCGGCGGCGCGCATATCAGCTCCTCGGGCACGCCGTGCGGCGGCTGTACGCCGTGGTCTATCCGCTCGCCGTCGCCTACTGGCGCGTCCGCCACCCGCGTACCACCAGCGTCCTCATTGTCGTCTGCTGCCGCGACCAAATCCTGCTCGTTCGGCACCCCTACGGTCGCCGGGAGTGGATGCCGCCTGGCGGTGGGGTCCGGCGCGGCGAAGCCCTCGACGCGGCTGCGCGGCGCGAGGTGCGCGAGGAGGTGGGCATCGAGGTGCCGACGCTCGTCCGGCACGGCGCCGTAGAGAGTCGCTTCGAAGGCCGGCACGACACGACCTGGGTGTTTAGCACCGAGGTCGCGAAGCAAGATTTCCATGCCGACAGTTGGGAGATTGCCGAAGCCCGTTGGTTTGCCATCCCGGCGATCAGGGCCTCGGATGCCCCGATGTATCGAGGCCTCGCCCGCTGCTTGAAGATGGTGCGGCGGGCATGAGCAAGCGTACGGCGGCCTGTAGGTCCTCACTTGTCAGACGCCCGGACGCCGCAAGGCACCCGCTGGATGCTCTGGAGCAATTGTCTTGAGTGTCAAGAGCTTTGAGCGGGTGAAGCGGGCGGCTGCCAGGGCGTGCGCTGGCGGAGGACAGCGTTGAGAATGAGCAGGAGCTTGTGCATACAGGCGACGAGAGC
>Ga0070739_10004096_pt1 | contig 17599 bp, 11 predicted proteins | sample Coa_R1_7_FD_66445 | JGI IMG/M metagenome (GOLD analysis project Ga0070739, IMG submission 66445) | Surface soil microbial communities from Centralia Pennsylvania, which are recovering from an underground coalmine fire - Coalmine... | ecosystem: Environmental > Terrestrial > Soil > Unclassified ... | reverse complement strand
CGACAACGGTGCCGGAGCTATACGTCGTACCATCCAGACCTGTGACTGCCACGGCGATCCCGTAACTGCCTTCCTCGGTGTAGTCGTGAGAGCCGAGCACATCGAAACCGCCGTTGGGATCGGCGACGATGGAGACGGTCCCGGAGCCGTCGTTGGAGGCGTTGTTGAACTCGTTGCTGTTGTTGTCGCCCCAGTTGACGGAGGCGGTGAAATCGTTGGCCTTCACGTTGAGATTCGGGTCCGTGAAGTGGAAGAGCAGAGTATTCTTGAACGTCTGGCCCTCTTGTTCGTTGGCAACGGTCAAAGGCGCAGCATCGTTTTGCAGATTGTTGTCCCAAGTGGCCGGCCCGACCGTAGCGGTACTGATGAGCAGAGTGCCGGGCGTGGTGTTCTGCAACTGAACCACGATGGAGAACTGGGCGGATTGACCGGAATTAAGGCTGCCCGTATCCGTGAACGTGACCGTGCCGTTGTTGCCGGTGCCCGGATCGGACTCGGTCCAACCCGTGGGGAGGGTCAGTGATTGGAAGGTGGTTCCCTGGGCAAGCGGGACGGTTAGTGTGGCACCGGCGACCGGATCAGGCCCGTTGTTGGTCACGATGTAGACGTATTGAACCGTGCCGGTTGCGCTCCCAGGCTGGAGGGTGCCGGTTAGCCCTTGGTCATACTGGTACTCATCGGCTCCAATGTCTACCACTCCATTGATGATCCGCGGCAAACCGCGCTGGTCGGTCAGGGGTAGGCCGCCGGGCACAGTGCTGGTGCCCGTGTCGATGGCGGGACTGCCGGGCAGCAGTTCCATCGTTTGGGTCGGACCACCGTAGTTGCCCAGAGCGGCGAGCTTCGGATCAAGGAGGGCGTTTGTTTGGCCGACTAGGTTGCCGTTGCTTCCGTTGGTGATCCCAGTCTCACCGTTGCCATCGCCGATCAGGTTGTTGGCGCTAGTGCTCGCCACCACTCCGTACATGTCGCTTGGGATGTTCTGGAAGGCGCCTATGAAGTTGTTGGCCACGATGGTGTTGGTGAGTGTCGTCACCATATTTGGACGAAAACTCAGAGAGGGAGTATAGATGCCGCCGCCAAAGGCTCCTATTCCCGCATTGATGGCCTGATTGCCCGCGATGGTGCTGTCGCTGATCCCCAGAACGCCGGAGTTGAAAACGCCGCCGCCTGCGGCCGCAAAAGCACTGGAAGTCGCGCTATTCCCCGCGATAGTGCTGTTGCGAATCGTCCCAGTTCCGAACTCGGAGTTAAAGACCCCGCCGCCTCCCAAGAAGCTGCCCTGATTGCCGGAGATAGTGCTGTCTTCAATCGTCATCGTTCCGGCGTTGTTGATGCCGCCGCCGTCCCCGCCGGCAATATTGTTCGAGATCGTGCTGTCGAGAACGCTCAACGACGCTCCAACGAAGTTATCGATGGCACCCGCGGCCTTGTTCGACGTGTTGTCCGAGATAGTACCGTCGTTGATCGCTAGAGTACCATCGTTTTCAATACCACCTCCGATGAACGCCGAATTGCCGGAGATGCTGCTGTTTCTGAGTGTCAACGCACCGGAGTTGAGAATGCCTCCTCCGTGCGAAGTTCCGCTGACAGACCCTCCCGTGACCGTCACCCCTTCCAGGGTAAGATTGGCCCCGGCTCCCACATTGAAGGCCCGATCACCGAGACCTGAGGCGTTGATGATGGTTTGGCCGGCGCCGGCACCTTGGATGACCAGGTTGAGCGGCAGGCTGCTGTTGAGATTTCCTACGTACAGACCTCCCGTCGAGCCGTTATTGGTGCCGTCTGACGGGATCGTCAAGTTATAGGTTCCGGGGCCGAGGGTTATGACTTGAGTGTTTTTGGTGTTCGCATGGTCCGCTGATTCCACAGCAAACCGCAAACTGCCGCTCCCACTCGTGTTGCCGTCCGCAGTGGTCGTCACGGCCAGAGAGGAATTGAAGCTCGATCCGATTTCAAACGGCGAAAGAGTCTGCGTCTCCGTTGCAAGCGTAGAGGTGTTGTTATAGAGGGTTGCGATCTTGAAATTGGCGAAGTTGAATTGCTGCTGGTAGAGCGGCCCCAGCGTCGGAGTGCTGACAGGGCCAAAGCTCGCCGACAGCGTGCCGACGGTCAGCGTGCCTTGGAGGTTGACGTCTAGATCAAGCTCCAAGGTGTAATTCTCCGTATAAGTCCAGGTGGGTTGAACAAAGATCGGCGTGCCGTTGAACTTGACGCCGACGTTGTCCGCTCCCGCTGTAAACGTGACCGAAGAAACCGGACCCATGTCCTGGCCATTCTTGGTCACATCCACGGACAGGGGGTGTGTTTCGGCTTGATCGCTGAAGAACTGGTAACTCAGCTGGCTAGTGGGTGTGATCGTGCTCGTCTGTACCAGCGTGAGATCCGGCCCCATCTGGAAGCTGACGGGCGTAAGGGTGAAGGAAATCGGTCCGATACTGAGCGTGTCCTCACCTGCGAGCGAGAGGAACCCGAGACCTGCTGCGCCGAGCAACTGCCCAACCACAGGCCCCATCTGGAGGTTCAAGTCGGCGAGGTTGCCCTGTGCAGAGGCAGTCAGCACGCCGCCGTTTTGCAGGCTGTTGGTGTTCAAGGCAAGATCGGGAATGAACTGGTCCATCGAGCCGAGTTGGAGGGCGCCTCCAATGGCCTGATCTCCCTCGCCCTCGCCGACCCCAATCGACAAGCTCTCATTCAACCTCAGAGGATTGCTTGAGCCACCGAGGCTTCCCGAAATGAAAAGCGGCACTTCCGGGCCGAGCGGATTGACATCGGCAGTGAGATGTATGTCTTGTATGTGCTGGTTCACTGCGTCGGCGAAGTTCTGCCCCAGGAAGCTCAGGTTCGTCAGCCCCAGGTTATTACCATTATTGGCTCCCGTGGATCCGATGCCGATGCCAATGAGTGGCTGATTGATGCTGGTGCTGAAGCTGGTCGAGCCGCTGACGGCATTAAAGAAAGCCAACGTCCCGCCCAGGCTGCCATTCAAGCTGGCATCGAGGGCGGCGGAAGCGGAAACCGACGGCCCGGTCGTAGAGAATGCCCCTCCCGAATAAGTAACATTGGTGTTTTGGGGCGTGAAGTTGACCTCTTGGCCGAACTGCGTCGGCTCGGTGTAGTTTTGCTTTAAGCTGACGCCGTTGTATGTGGACTGGACTTGGCCGCCGGTACTGGCCGAGTATCCCAGATCCAAACCAACCTTCCCATTCAAATTGAGGTTGAGCTGCGCGCCGAATTGGGCCCCGGGAGGCCCCGTAATCCCGCCGATCGTTTGGTTACCCGTATCGAATTGACCACCGAGAAAGTAGGTACCGCTGACATTCCCGCCCTGACTTGTGGGGGACACCATCACCGTCCCATTCCCCCCTAACAGGGCCACGGGTGGAGCGGATAACAGCGTTCGTTCTTCCAGCGCTTCGAGGTGCAAACGAAGCTGCGTTTGTTTTCGGGCCGGGTGCCGCCGGCAGGCACGATAGGAGAAAGGACGTGTCCGGCCATACCAGCGCCGCCAGAGTGCGTTGAGCCACATAGCTGAACTCCAAAAATGGCGAGGGGCTTACGGGCGCACGGGATGCCCAGCGCAAAAGCAAGCGCCTCTAAGGAAGGATTGGCTTACGGCGAAGTTTTTCGCACAGAAGACATATTGCTTGAGGTGTAACAGCAATTGCGAACGGGACAGTATTTCTCATTTACTCGATGCATGTATCCGTTAGCGACGCTTCTAGGATGCGTCGCTAACCGATACACGCTCTCGAAAAGCGCTATCAGTGGAGGATGCAGGTCGAGAGCAAAGTTAGACCACGCCTTGCTGTCGTAATTGCCTCACCTGATCGGAGTTTAGTCCGAGCAGTTGCGTCAAGATCTCATCTGTATCCTGCCCTAGCGCCGGCGGCGCGGTTGTTGTAGTTGTTGTTCCGGCGATGTGAAACGGGGAAGCAATCAGATCCACCGGCTGCCCGGCGGCATCGCGGACCGTGACACGCAGACGCTCGGCCAGCTCCGGCTGCCCGAACAGATCAGCGTAAGTCCACACTGGCGCATGCGGAATCTCGGCCCGGCGCAACAGTTCCTCCCATGCGGCCGTGGTCCGGCTGCGCATCAGCGTCTCGATGATTGGGACCAAGATGGCGCGGTTGCGCACCCGCAGCGGATTGGTGGTGAAGCGCTCATCCGCCGCCAGGTCGGCGCGGTCGGCGGCGCGGCAGAAACGCTGCCATTGCCCATCGTTGCCGACGGCCAACACGAGCCAATTGTCTTTTGTGGCGAACAGCTGATACGGCACGATTTGCAGATGAGCGTTGCCTTGCCGCGGCGGCAGCGAGCCGCTGGTCAGATATGCTTGTACCACGTTGACCTGGGCGGCCACAGCGCAATCGAGCAGGGCCAGATCGATGGCGTAGCCGTGCCCGCTCCGCTGCCGTGCTTGCAAACAGGCCAGCACCGCCACGGCGGCGTACAGTCCGGTCAGCACATCCGTCGCGGCCACGCCGACTTTGCACGGCGGGCCGTCCACCGGGCCTGTGATGCTCATCAGACCGCTCAGCGCCTGGATGGCGAAATCGTAGCCCGGCGCGTCGCGCTGCGAGCTGGTGCGGCCAAATCCGGAAATGGAACAGATAATCAGACGTGGATGCTTGGCCAGCAGCTGGGATGGACCCATACCGAGGCGTTCGGCGCTATCAGCGCGGAAATTTTCCAGCAACACGTCGCTACGGCGAGCCAGTTCGTGAAACAGTCGTTGACCTTCGGGATGAGCGAGATCGAGCGTCAGGCCTCGCTTGTTGCGATTGCAAGAAAGGAAATAGGCGCTGAACGGTGGGACCGGCGTCTCGCCGGTCGATGGGGCGAAAGGCGGTCCCCAGCCGCGCGTCTCATCGCCGCTGCCGGGCCGTTCGATTTTCAGCACCTCCGCGCCCAGGTCGCCGAGAATTTGACCACAGTACGGTCCCGCTAACACTCGTGAAGCATCCAGTACGCGAATCCCCGCCAGCGGTCCTTGCCCTTCGATCATCGCTCTCCCTCACGAACAGCATTACCAGCCCGCAGTCTATCCGAGCCTGAAGCGTGAGCGAAGAGACGCCTTCGCGCACGCTTCAGGCTCGGATCGGCGGCCGGCTAACAAACACGATATTCACTCAGCCAATCCCGGCGTTTTCGGTATTCGCTGCGTTTTTCGGGTAGCTTGAGGAGTCGCCGCCAGGCTCCCGGCGTCGGCTCCGTGTCGCGTCCGGTCAATTCGCGCAAGGCAGCCAGGGCGGCACGCTGATACGGCGAGAACTCACCCGGCTCACGAGGCTTGAGCTTATCGCGGTAGGTCGTCGCCTCCTCGTCGCTCAGCACGCGAGTTCGCACCAAAAAGTCGAAACGCTGCATCTCCGGCCAGGGGTTGGCGTCGGCGACGGCCAGCAAGGCGGAGAAATCCTGTCGCAAATAGGTCACATCGACGCGCACGAGGATTTCCGGCTGCGAAGTGTTGTAGCCGCCCGACGGCGGATTCAGCGGCTGGCCCGGCACCGGCACTTCGGCGGTTACGGCATCCGCCGATACTTTCCCGGTGTTGCCGGGAGCATGGCAGAGCAAGCAGCTGCGATGATGATTAACGCGAACCAACTCGCTCACCACCGGGACGCTCTTTCCCTTGACTTCCCGCGTCACCGGAGCACGCGGATCAGCCTGCTCCAGCACGTCGATGAACTGCGGCAACAGATCCTTGCGTTCCAACTTGACGATGGCCTCAGCGGCGCGTTGGGCCACGGCCGGCCAGGGATAACGCAATCCATCGACCAGAATCTCCGTGTAATCGCGTTCGCGGCGGACTTTCAATGCCTCGACGGCGGCTTTGCGCGCGTCCTCATCGGCGGAGAAAATTGCCAGGCGAGCCAGCGCCCGCGTCGCCTCGACATGCGAAACGGTCGAGAGGTACTTCGCCAACCCCGGATGCATCTCCGTCATCGGCATGAGGATCTGAGACAACGCTGCGATACGGGTCATGATCGTCAGTTCGCGTTGATCGCAGCGGACCTCTTTCTGCGTTTTGTCTTGCTGGGCGCAGAGGGTCTGATACTGGTCCCAAAACATTTCGGGCGAAGTCTGATTCGCGCTGGCCGGGGAGGCAGCGACGGTAAAGAACATTACCGTGTCGCCAGTGGTCATCGTGGAGGCAGCGATCCCTTGGTTATTGTTCTGAGGAGGAGTGGCGGTACTGCCCATAGATGGGGGGGCCGCGGTCGCTGGCGGGGGAGTCGATGGGGCCGCCGGGGCAGGACCACTCGAAGGTGTGGCTGGTTGCGCCACTGGCTGGACAGGAACACTTGCGGGTGCAGGTTGTTGTTGTAGCGCCTGGCGCACCATCGCCACGGCTGAAGCGAACAGTTTGCTGCGGTCGCCTTTGGTACGGCAGGTGTCGCCCATCGCGAAGGGTAGGCCGATCAGATCCGGCCGTTCGCTCCGCAACGCATCAATGAAGCCATCTGGTTTCTTGTCGTTGAGATGGTTGATCTTGGCGATCTGATGGGCGATGTGCTTCATTGCCTCGGCGCCCACGTTTCCTTGGGAAGCCTCGAATTGCACTTCTGGGACGCGGCCCAGATCGTTGCCCCGGACAGGTTCCGCCGTGCGCTCGATCTTAGGAGCGGGTGGCAGCAGATCTCTCAAGGGAGTTTTTGGATCGATTTTGAATTGAAAACGCGGGCCTGCGTTTTGCGGGTTAACCGCAACCTGGGCAGTCCGGACGTCTCCCTTTACCTCCATTGGCAGGGGCGGGGTGGGCCGAGCCGAGGGTTGGACCGGCGGTTGTGGTACTGAAGTTGGAGGAGAAATTGGAGCTTCGGGAGCCTTTTTTTCCTCGCTAGGGCGGGGATTCTGAGCATGCAAGCTGATTCGATCCGATGCGGCCAGCATACCTAGCATCAGCAAGAACGAAGCCAGAAATCGGAACCTCCGATAGGTGGCCCCCGGCGCGGGACGAAGTCCACGGAGACGGTACGACGCGCAATCTCTCATGATCGGTCTCTCCTTGAGTAAAGTCTGGGTTGACCCCACCAATCGTCCACTCCCCCATTGAATTTGAGTCTAACCCCGCCGCTTCGCCGCGACAACAGCATTCGTCTTGTCGCGCGGTCGTTGCCTGCCGTTAGGCCAATGCCTAGCGTATCAACGGAACAAGATTCGCTACTCGCGGAGAACGGGAGAACCGAACATGAGTACGAGCGGAGCAAAAGAGGTGGCCACACTGGGCGGCGGCTGTTTCTGGTGCCTGGAAGCTGCCTTCGAGCAATTACGCGGCGTCGAGCGCGTCGAATCCGGCTATGCCGGCGGCAGCGTGGCCAATCCGACCTATCAGCAAGTTTGCGGCGGCGGCGGCGGACATGCCGAAGTAGTGCAAATCACCTTCGATCCCAGCGTGATTTCCTACGCAGACTTGCTCGATGTCTTTTTCGATATTCACGATCCGACGACGCTGAATCGCCAGGGTGCCGACGTGGGCACGCAGTATCGCTCCGTGATCTTTTATCATTCGCCGGAACAAAAGCGAGTCGCCCAGGAGAAAATAGCGGCGCTGAATGCGTCCGGGGTTTATCGTGTTCCCGTAGTGACGCAGCTCGTTCCATTCGAGGCGTTCTATCGGGCGGAGGATTATCACCAGGGCTATTTCCGCAAGAATCCGTATCAGGGGTATTGTCAGGCGGTCGTCGCACCGAAGGCGGCCAAGGTGCGCGAACATTTCGCGGATAAGCTCAAAGTTTAGCCGCGAGCCGTAGGCGAGCGCGGGAGTGCGCCCGCGCTCGCCTACGGCTCGCGGCTAAACATTTCACTCACGCCACGATCTCGTATCCCTTGCGTTGCTCGCGGCGCTGCCAGGCGTTGGCCTCATCGTCGCCGACAATCTGCTCGTTCTTGGCATCCCAGGTCAAATTGCGGCCCAGACGGATGGCGATGCTCGCCAGGTGACACGTCGTCAGCGCTCGGTGATGTGAGAACACATCGGACACCGGCATCGAACGATCCCGGCAGCACTCGATGAAATTGCCCATGTGGCTATCAAGCCGTTTGCCCTTGCGCAGCTCAATCAGCACCTTGTCGCTGATGGGATTCTTCTTCAATTCCTCGACCGGCTCGCCGCTCAGCCTGCCGCGGCTGACGAAGAACTTGCCTTTTTCGCCCTCGAAGGTGATGCCGTTCTCGCCGTCATGGCGGATAATTAGCTCGATGTCGCCGGGGAACAAGCAGCGGATCTGAAACTCGATCGCGGTGTTGTACTGATCGTCCACCGTGGGAAAGCCCTTCTTGAAGGGGACCGGCAGCTTGGCCTTGACGACTTCAACGGTGGTGGGACCGGATTGCTCCATGCCGATGGCCCATTGAGCAATGTCCACATGATGCGCGCCCCAGTCGGTCATTTTGCCGCCGGAGTATTCGTACCACCAGCGGAACGTGCCATGACAGCGCTCCTTGATGTACTCGACTTTCGGCGCCTGTCCCAGCCACATGTCCCAGTTGATATGGGCCGGCGGCTTGGTTTTCTTGAACGGGCCGCCCGGCTTCTCGCCGCCGAGGGCGCACGTCACGCGCTTGATCTTCCCCAGGCGCCCCTCGCGCACCAAGGCCACCGCCGTCAGAAACCAGTTGTGATCTTCGCTGCGCTGCTGCGTGCCGACTTGCAGGACGTGCCCTGTCTCCTTGACCACCTTGCACAGGAGCTTGCCCTCATCGATGGTCAAAGTCAGCGGCTTTTCGCAGTACGCGTCCTTACCCGCTTTCATCGCATCGAGGGCGATGAGCGTGTGCCAATGGTCGGGCGTGCCAATCGTCACCAAGTCGATGTCTTTGCGATCAAGCAATTTGCGATAGTCCTCGTAAACGTCGGCCTTGCCGTTTCCAATGTCTTTATCATCCCGAGCTTGCTCGGCATGTTGGCGGTCCACGTCGCAGACGGCCAGGATGTCTCCATATTTGCGCGCGCGGCGGCTAATGCTGCGGCCCTGGCCCCCCATGCCGATGCAGCCGATGCGCGGACGGGCATTGGGGGATTTGGATTCGTCGGCCATGCTACGAGTGCCGGTTAACCATGAGGACCAGAAGATGCCGGCGGCGGTATCTCTCAAGAAATCCCGCCGCGAGTGTGAACGGTTCATGCGTTGGTCTCCAATTAGGACACTGTCTGAGCCGCGCCCGCAGCGCAGCGGATTAAGGGACCGCGCCAGGCAACCGCTTACTTCGCTGCGCTGCGGGCGCGGCTCGGATTTGCTGCCTCACGGCAATTCCACTTCCGCCGGCGCCAGCACGAAGAGATCCTGCCCTTCGGGCGGCGCCGGCAGCGTGTAGTTTTTGACGCGCCAGCCGTGGTGTTGGAGAGTGCCACGAAATGGCGGCTGGCCGGTGACGTTGCCGGTCAGGCGGATGGCCGAGGGATCAAAGCGGGCCGGCACTTCCACGGTTTCGCCTTCGTTCTTGGCCAATACCGGCTCCAAGACGAGATGTTCTTTGATGACCCCTTGTGCTTGGCGGTGCAGTTCGCGGACGCCTGCGCCGACTTGCTCATCGGTGGCAGCGGAAATGTCTTCCAGCAGAAAATCGAGCAAACGGCCTTCTCGTTGCAGCAGAGCCAGCAAGCGCAGCGGCTCCGGCGACAAACGAGCGGGTTTCGTTGCCTCCTGGGCAGGAGGTTCAAGCAGCGGCCGGATGCGCTCGGCCGTTGCTGTATCGCCGAGGATGCGCGAGAACGCTTTGCAAGCGAGGCCGAGATGGGCGAGGCTGCCCTTGCCCAGAATCAAAACAATCAGCAGTTCCACGACAAGTACCGCGGCCACGGTCACGAGCGCGATTTGGTACGGTTCCATGAGCGTTGACTTCTCCGGCCGATGCCACAGGAAAGGGCGATCTCTCCTGGGCATTTATATGGGAACAGGTTTGCCTTGGGGAACCTTTTGCGCCGGGGTCGCCGCTGTGGGGATGCGTGAACCGTGAATGCCGTGTTCGCCGTCTCCTTCCATTGAGGGAAGCGGCGCCCATTCGATGATCGATTTGATCTCGTCGGGTGCGTGATGGTGCAAGGTATGCTCGAAATCGGTGTGGGCGTGGCGATGGGTAATCAGGCGCGCGACGTGATCGCCCCAGCGCAGCCGAGCCTGGGCCAGATCATCGACCGCCATCTGGAAGTGGCCGCGCGCCGCATTGACGCTGCCGAGCATTACCTGATTGCCCAGCACCAGGCGGCGGACAAGCTCGGCGCCGGGAATTTCCAATGGCCGCGAACCACCGGGAACGCCGGTCAGGACGTAGACACCATTAATTGATAACGCCTCCAAAAGATCGAATTCCAGCTTGGGAATGCCGGTCGCCTCGAAGATAAATTCCATCGGTCCTAGCGTATCCTGCACTTTATCGACGGGAACCTTGCGGCCATCGACGTACTGGCCGCCGATGTGTTCGAGCCAGCGTGGCCGGGCTGAGTTTGCGTCCACGATGTCCAGGCCGTAAACCTCGGCTCCGCGCAGCCGCAGGATCATGGAGGCGAGCAGGCCAATCGGTCCCAGCCCGGCGACCAGGCAGCGGCGTCCGGTGAACCAGTCGGGCTGAGCCGCCGCGGCCGGCGAGCGCGCTGTCTGCACGCGCACCGCCTCATCGATAGCCTTCTCGGCCACCGAAGTCGGCTCGGTCAGGACGCCAATTTCCGCCAAAGGCGAGGGGACATGGGTAATATACTGCTCCTTATCGACGACAAACTCGGTCTGATATCCGTCCTGCCCCCAGATGCCGCGCTCGCGGTACTCGCCGGTGCGGCACATGTCCGAACGATTCATCAAACAGGGCAGACATTTACCGCAGCCGCGCCGCACGCTGAACACGGCGAAATCGCCCGCTTTCACCCGCGTCACCTCGCGGCCCGTCTCCGTCACCTGACCGAACATTTCGTGGCCGATGACCAGCTCTTTCTGTCCGTCCGGAGCGCGGGCACGGCCGCCGCCGGCCTCTTCGCGGTCTGTGCCGCAGATGCCGACACGCAACACGCGCACTTTTACCTCATCGGGCTGTTTCACGGAAGGTTCGGGACGATCAATCAGACGGAGCATCGGTGTGCCGGGGATGACGGCGATTGCTTTCATACGGTTCTCCTGTTCCGGGCGAACAAAGGCTACGACGCCGTTTTGCTTTCCTTCTCCCCCGGCGCTTTACCGTGAGGGGCGGCGTGCTCGATGACGCAGTTGATCTCCGCTCCGACCAAGAGGGCCAAGGCCGCCAGGTAAAGCCACAGCATCATCAGCACAACGCCTGCCAGTGCTCCGTAGGTCTCACTGTAGCTGGAGCCGAAGTGAACAATGTATTCACGGAATCCCACACTGGTGGCGATCAACGCCAGCACCCCCAGCGTTGAGCCGGGCGTGATCCATTCCCATTCCTGCTCGACGTTTGGACCAAAGTAATAGGCCAGCGCGAAGGCGGCCAGCAGAGCAACCACCACAACCAACCACTGGACCAGCACGGACAGCGCAAACGACAGTCCGCTCAAGCCAAGCCACCCGGCTATTTTCGGCCACAATGCGATAGACAGCGCCGCACCGACCAGCAAGATGGCCTCGGCGACGGTCAGAACAAGGGCCATGAGTTTTTGTTTCCACCAGGGCCGCGAATCTTGCACGCCGTAGGCGGCGTTCGTCGTGGTCATGACGGCTGTAAATAGGCTCGACGCCGACCACAACAGCAACAAGATGGACAGCGACAACAGACCAGCGCGGTTTTCCGACTGTACCTTATTGATCTGGTCGCGGAGAAGTACGTACGCTTCATGGGGGAGCATTTGTTTGGATAGGGTATCGATCTGTTGGGCGACGCCGGTGCGTGCTCCCAGCGCCAGGGCCAATACGACACCAAGTAGCGGCACCAGCGACATCATGCCATAAAAGGCGACGACGGCGGCTTGATCGAGCGTGTCGTGCTTTTCCATGGCCTTGTACGTCCGCATCATCAACTCGCGGAAGGAAAGACCGCCCCAGTTCCACGCTTCTTTGAGGCGAATTGAGGTAAATGCCATCCTCCACCTCCTGAAATTGACCGAAGCGTCGCTAAACCTTTTGCTGCGATTCGGATAGAGTCGGAGCCGCGATCGTAAGGGAGCGGACGGTTTGCGAGAAATCCTCGCGGCTAAGCGGCTTGACGAAAAATCCCTGAACATCCAATCCGCTGGGCGGCTGCTGATCGCCCCGAATGGTAACGACGACAACCGGGATGGAAGCCGTCTCTGCATCTTGTTTGAGCGCACCTAGCACCTGCCAGCCATCCAGTCGAGGCAGCTCCACATCGAGGACGATCAGCCGCGGATGAAGGTGGCGGGCCTTTTTCAAGCCATCTTCGCCATCGTAGGCCGAGGCGGTGGCCAGACCAGCCTCGTTCAGCCAATCTACCAACAGCTTGTGCGTGGCGGGATAATCCTCAATGACCAAGGCAAGTGGTGTGGCCGAGTCGCTCTGCAACTCGCGGAGCGGAGGCTCCGGAGCAAGCGCAGACTGCTTGCGCGGCAAGAGGAAAGTGAAGGTGCTGCCTTCGCCCAGTCTGCTCTCCAACCAGACGATGCCTCCCATGTGCTGCACTAATTGGCGCGTCAAGGCCAGCCCCAAGCCCGTGCCGGGAATGGTGCCGACCTGCTGCGCCACTGCCGGGATTTGTCGAAATTCCTCCCAAATGGTCGTCTGGTTCTCCGGAGCGATGCCGATACCGGTGTCGATGACGGCGACGCTCAGGGCGGCTGCTTGCGATTGCGGCACCACAGCGGCGCCGCGCTCGACGCGCTCCAGCCACTGACAGCGAATCGTCACCAATCCTTTGGGCGTGAACTTGATGGCGTTGGACAGCAGATTATAGAGGATCTGCTTGAAACGCGCCGGATCGGCGGCAATCTCGCCGTCGGGTTCGGGCGGCTCCAAACGCAGAGGCAGATCCTTGGCCGCGGCCAACGGACGCAAGGTCGAGACAACCGACGTCACAGCGGCGCGAACCGAGAACCCCTCCGGACGCAGTTCGAGACGTCCGGACTCGATCTTGGCCAGGTCGAGAATGTCATTTACCAGCGCCAGCAGGTGCTCGCCGGCATGGATCACGTCGTTGAGATAGTCGGCCTGCTTGGGCGTCAGCGGGCCGAAGCGCTGCGTTGTCAGCATCCGCGACATGCCGATGATGGCATTGAGCGGCGTGCGCAACTCATGGCTCATTTTGGCCAAAAACTCGCTCTTGGTGCGGTTGGCAGCCTCGGCGGCTTCCTTCTCATTGAGCAAACGGTCCAAAGGCTGGGTTACGTTCGCCAACAAGTACCAGACCAGCATCAAGAGAAGGCAAGCAACTACTATTAGACCGAGTGCCAATGGCCACTTACTGATGGGCGCGCTCCCCTCGTCGAGAAGATGGAGCGCAGCTGCGACAAGGGTAAGCAGGACGAGGAGCAATCCCATGCCGAGCAGGACACGGGCGCGCAGAGAACCCAAAGGCGGAGGACGTGCGGTCATGACCAGGCTCCATCCGGTAGCGCGATGGCGGCGCGTGGAACCATCAAACTACTTAACCACCCGTGTTGGCGGTGTTGAGCGAGTGGGCGATGCGTTCCAGGAACGTAAACGGATCGTCCGTGATAGGCTTGGTGATGTAATCGACGCAGCCGGCTTGGCGAGCCAAGTCGATGTCCCGTTTCATGGCATGAGCAGATAGGGCGACGATGGGAATGTCGGCGGTAGCCCGCTCGGCCTTGAGGCGACGCATCAGCGACAAACCGTCCATACCAGGCAGCTGGATGTCCAGGAGTATCAGATCGGGGCGATTGGTCCGCAGATACTCCTCGGCCGCCTCCGCAGAGACAGCTTCTTCCACGTCAAATTGGAAAAGAAGAATGTCGCGCACCAACTTGCGGTTCATCGGATGGTCTTCGACGAGAAGAATAGTCGCCATTATTTGCTCCCTGCCGAGCCGCCCCGGCGGCTTCGCTGTCGAGCCAATCCGAGACTCGACAAAAAACTACCCAATCCCAACCACTTGTCGGCAAATGGTCCAAGGAATGCTTGCAAATAAACACTTGCACAGAGAATGCCAAACGAAACGGGCAATATTAAAAATCCTTCAGCGAAACTGCCTATTCGCTGCCGCTTGCTTAGCAAAGATTTTCCCGCTAATATGCAAGAAGCTTCTCAGTTTTGCTATTTGAGGTTGCTATGGAACGAAGAATATTGCTCGCAGAAGACTCCAAGGCCACTTCCGAGCATCTCAAAACGCTCCTGGAGGCGGGTGGCCAGTTCAAAATTGATACGGTCGCCGACGGCGAGGCGGCTTTCAAAGCCCTTACCGAACATCCTTACAGCATTTTGCTGACCGATTTGCAGATGCCGCGTCTGGACGGGATGAAGCTAATTGAACGGATACAGGAACAAAAGTTACCTGTCACGGTCATCGTCATGACCGGATACGGCAGCATCGATCAAGCCGTACATGCCATGCGGGCAGGAGCCTACGACTACATGGCCAAGCCGGTAGATCCAGAACATCTGCGTTTAGTGATCGAACGTATCCTACGTGAGCGCACCCTGCAGGATGAGGTGCTTCAGTTGCGCGAACGCTTGCAGGGACAATACGCCTTCCGCGGCGTTCTCAGCGTCAATCCGAAGATGCACGCGGTCTTCGAACTGATCCGCAGCGTGGCCCAGACGACGACGACGGTGCTTATCGAAGGCGAGACCGGCACCGGCAAAGAGCAGGTTGCGCGGGCGATTCACGACGCTTCTTCGACATTGCGTTCCGGCCCATTCGTGGCCATCAACTGCGCCGCTCTCCCTGAAACTCTGCTGGAAAGCGAGTTGTTCGGCCATGAGAAAGGCTCGTTCACCGGCGCGGTCGGCCAGCGCAAGGGGCGTTTCGAGCAAGCCGACACGGGCACGTTGTTTCTCGATGAAGTCGGCGACATTCCCATGACCATGCAGGCCAAGCTGCTGCGCGTGCTGCAAGAGCGGCAATTCGAGCGCGTCGGCGGTACGACATCGATTGAAGTAGATGTGCGGGTCATCGCTGCCACAAATCGCAGCCTGACGGCGATGGTGAAGAAAGGTAAATTCCGCGAGGATCTGTACTACCGGCTTAATGTCATCAAGATCGACCTGCCGCCGCTGCGCGAGCGCCAGGAGGATATTCCGCTATTGGCTACGCACTTCGCCGGGAAGCACGTGCGTCCTGGTGAGAAACCGCCGACGTTTGCACCGGAAGCAATGGAAAAACTGCTCAATCATAGCTGGCCAGGCAACATCCGCGAGTTGCAAAACGCCATCGAACGTGCTTGCGTAACGGCGCGCGGCTCGATGATTCAACCGGATGATCTGCCTCTAGAAGTGCTACGTCTTCCCACTGGGAACACCGGAGCGCAGGTGGATCTGAGCAAACCGTTGCCCGATCTGTTGCGCGAGGTTACGTTGGATCTCGAACGCCGTTATCTGACGCGAGCAATGAAGAAGAGTCGCGGGAACGTCGGCCGTTGTGCGCGAATCTGCGGGTTGTCGCGGCGCAGCATCTCGGCGAAGCTGGCGGAATATAACATTAAAAAAGAATCGTTTAAGGAGGGATGAGCCGGCGAGCGGGGCGTTAACACGCCCCGCTCGCCGATTTGAAAGTTCAAAAATGCGGGCGGCCGGTGATCCGCACCGGCCGCCCACGCCTCCCTCGAATTCGTCTTGAGCCTCGCCCGATTCCTCAGACGCTCGAAGGAGGTTCGCCCCTTTTGTCGAGCTTCGTACCGCTCGGAAAAGATAAAGAGCAACTGGAGTGCCAATTTCCGGTAGCATTGAGCATGGCTGAGATCGCGTATGTCTCAACTTTATTTGCCAAAGGTCGTTAGGACCGCTGGCATAATACATGCCCGAATTTGACCGCACTGGGGACTGCCGCGCTCGAGCGCTCCGAGAGGTAGGAACGAAAGGATCTTTCTCGTAGCTAGGCAGGCTAATTCTCACCGCTAACCACAGGAAGAGGAAGCCGAGATTCGATCGCTCACGGCTCGGAGAGGAACAATATGAATAACCCTTCTGACTTGGCCGCACTTCGCGCTCGTTGCGAAACGCTTCAGCGCGAACAGGCGGAGCTGGCACGCTTCGCCCTGATCGGACAAGCGTTCATCGGCCTCACTCACGAGCTGAACAATGCCCTCAACAGCATGATGCTGCAAACCTCGGTTGTGCAGATGCGCGTCGATGAGCAAGGACGGCAGGAGCTGGCGGCCATCCGCCAACATGGTGCCCAGGCAGCTGGCCTGGTGCGAACGCTGCAGCACGCCGTCCAGGAGCGACGCGAGAAGTCTTACGCCGTCGATCTCAATAGTGTGCTTGGGGAGATCCTAGAAGAAGAGTCGGCGCTATCCTGCTCCGTATCGCCGGTCCTGTCGCAAAAAGCACCGATCATCCACAGCACGCGCAGTGCGGTTAAGCAACTGATTCGCCTGCTGCTGGAAGGAGTCTGCGCAGGGAAGCACGCAAAGGTGACGGCCGCGACCGGCGAACAAGACGGCGGCGCCGTGTTGAGCCTGACCCTTACTGGCCCGCAAGGCGAGGAATCGACCGTAGAAGTGCTGCTGTGGCAGAACCTTGATGAAGTCGGCCGATTGGCGGGACAGTCGTTGTTGCGGCAATTGGGCGGCACGCTGACGGCCGAGCGAACCGACAATGAGCGAATCTTGCGCATCACCTGGAGACAGGCTTCCTGATCAGTTTTCAGTTTTCAGTTTTCAGTTTTCAGTATAAAGACACTGAAAACTGAAAACTGAAAACTGAAATCAGGAGTCTTGCATGACCACGGCAACTACCCCCGCGACGCTTCGTCGCCTGTACATCGATGGCAAATGGTGCGAGGCGGACAACGGCGGCACGCTGGGCGTGATCAATCCAGCCACGGAAGAGGTGCTCGCTGAGGTCGCCTACGGCGGCCGCGCCGAGACGCGCCGCGCTCTCGAAGCCGCTCATCGTGCCATGCCCGCCTGGATGAAACTTACGGCCTGGGATCGCGCCAAAGTTCTCAAAAAAACCGCCGAGTTGATGCGCGAGCGCGCCGATGACATCTCGCGCACTCTGACGATGGAACAGGGCAAGCCGTTGCTTGAGTCCAAGGCTGAGGTGCTTCACTCTGCCGATACGTTTGAATGGTTCGCCGAGGAGGGCAAACGCGCCTACGGCCAAGTCATTCCTCAGTCGCTCGCCGGCAAACGCCATATCACCGTCAAGCATCCCGTCGGTGTGGTGGCGTCGATCAGTCCATGGAATTTTCCAGTGACGCTGCAAGCACGCAAGATCGCTCCCGCCCTGGCGGCCGGCTGCACCATCGTCTGTAAGCCCGCCAGCCAAACACCGTTGTGTCTGATCCAGGTCTTCGAGTGCATGATCGAGGCGGGACTGCCCGCCGGCGTCGCTAATCTTGTCATTGGTCCTGCTCAGGAGATCGGCGACGAGTTTCTGGAAAACTCCATCTGCCGCAAGATCAGTTTCACCGGCTCCACGGAAGTCGGCAAACACATCATGCGTGGCTGTGCCGAGCATGTGAAGCGAGTGAGTCTCGAACTGGGCGGCCACGCGCCGTTCATCGTCTTCCC
>Ga0070739_10004095_pt1 | contig 17599 bp, 10 predicted proteins | sample Coa_R1_7_FD_66445 | JGI IMG/M metagenome (GOLD analysis project Ga0070739, IMG submission 66445) | Surface soil microbial communities from Centralia Pennsylvania, which are recovering from an underground coalmine fire - Coalmine... | ecosystem: Environmental > Terrestrial > Soil > Unclassified ... | reverse complement strand
GTTCGTGTAAACTTCTTTCTGTAAATTAAGCTCCGGAACACGGAGAAGCTGTTTTGTTCTGGGCCGTAAGCGAAGGCGAGCGAAGGCGAGGCGAAGCGAAGGGCCAGAACAAAACGAGGGGCTCTTGTTTTGGCGGGCCAAGTTTGATTTCCTTTTATGAATGACCAAATTCATGGGAAGGAGCAAACAATGGCCCACCAGGCCGACTCTAGCGTAATTGAGAGTGTGGTTCAACTACTTTGTGAGAACGGGCTCTCGCACATGGCAGACGCCATGCGCCTGATGCTAAACGAGGCGATGCGGATCGAGCGTTCGCAGGCGCTCCAGGCCGATCCATATCAGCGGACTGAAAAGCGGCGTGGTTATGCGAATGGGTTCAAGCCCAAGACGGTAGCGACGCGCATGGGTGAGCTGGGGTTGGAAGTGCCTCAGGTACGGGGCGAAGTGGAGTTCTATCCATCGGCCTTGGAGCGCGGCGTGCGGAGCGAGCGGGCGTTGAAGTGCGCCATCGCCGAAATGTATGTGCAGGGCGTGTCGACCCGTAAAGTGACGGAAGTGATGCGCGAGTTGTGCGGCCTGGAGGTATCCAGCACGCAGGTGAGCCGAGCCGCCAGGCTGCTCGATGAGGAGCTGAGCCGGTGGCGGAACCGGCCGCTCGGCGAGGTGCCGTACGTATTCCTGGATGCACGTTATGAAAAAATGCGGCATGGCGGCTCAGTGGTCTCGTGTGCCGTGCTGATGGCCTTCGGGGTCGACGAGAGCGGGCATCGTAGGGTGCTCGGAGTAAGCGTCTCTCTCAGTGAGGCGGAAGTACACTGGCGTGATTTTTTCGCACACTTGCAGGAGCGCGGATTGTGCGGGGTGCGGCTGCTGATCAGCGATGACCATGCCGGGATGAAGGCAGCGCGGGAAGCTCGTTTTCCGGGCGTGCCGTGGCAACGCTGCCAGTTCCATTTACAGCAGAATGCCGGTCATTACGTGCCGCGGATCGAAATGCGCCGCGAGGTAGCCGGTGATCTGCGCGCCATTTCGAATCCAGCGATCGACTGGAGGCGGACCGCCGCTTACGCCAGCCGTGGAAAAGTACGCGCGCACTGCTCCCAAACTGAGCGCCTGGATGGAAACCAATGTGGCCGAGAGTCTTACTGTGTTCGCTTTCCCGGATACGCATCGCCGGCGCTTGCGCACATCGAATCTCATGGAGAGAATCAGCAAAGAGCTAAAGCGGCGCACGCGAGTGGCGACCCTGTTCCCCAACGAGGCCTCGCTGCTTCGCCTCGTCAGTGCCGTCTTGATGGAAATTAGTGAAGAGTGGGAGATCGAGAAGACTTACTTAGGGATGGATAACTTGACCTCGCCAGATCAAGAATAACCAAATTTACAGAAAGCATGTTGCTTTATCCAAAATTCTTCCTAAGTAGCAGCATCGCCACGGTTTAGTCCTCCCGCAGCATCATCGCCGCTACTGGTCGGGACAGCCAAAATCCCGCGTTTTCCTGATCGATCTTGCACAAAATTTGCACACTACTGGGCCAAGCCTTCACGCCTCAGAATCTCACCGATACGGCCGGTTCCCGCGGCGGCGTCCACTTCGGTAAGAATCTTCTTTTTATAGGCTGCGCTGAAGCTCCGCCGCTTCGAACACGCATGGCGTGCACAGCCCAGAACTAAAGTGAAAAGCATGCGAACTGTCTGGGTAATACCGGCGCCGGTTACCCGCTGAGGCTTGTCGAGCAGCTCAGGCGCGATTGCGATGGTGATCTTCCGCGCTCTCTCCATGACATCCTGAGCGTACCCTAGCCGCCTTTCGGATAGCGCCCGAACATATTCCGGACAACGAAAGGACCCTCTATTTCTTCGCTGCTTTCAGGGCCGCCTCAATGGTCGTCAGCGGGAGCATAAGCGAAAGGGGTGCATCCAGCAGCGGCAGAGCGCCGTAACTCTGATACCACGCGGCAGCTCTCGCGCTCTTGGCATCGATGAGCATTGCGACGCCACCCACTTCGGCAGCTGCGAGCAAACACCGTTTACCGGCTGAGAGCAAAAGCTGCCCGCCTAGACCCTGCCCTTGCACCTTGAGATCTACGGCCAAGCGTGCCAGCCGAAATGCTGGCACTTCATAGCGGGCAAGACCTCGACGGACAATCTCCGGCGTCCGGGCATAGGCGACGGAGGCAGGGCTCAGGCTGTAGTAACCGAGAATCGTTTCCTTATCGAAATCGCTGATTGCAAGGAACGTTTTGGCGCCGCCGACCTCGTGACTTTTGCGGGCGTAGCGTTGCAGAAATTCATTCAGCGCGTCTTCGCCGCAGTCGAAGACGTCTCGGCTATGCCTTTTACTGACCGGTTCTTCGTGCCACGGGCTGATGCTCACTTGCGCTTCTGCAGCGATTTCGCTGCAGCAAGCAGCTTCGCATTCGGCTTGGGTGGGTTCTCGAGCAACGCCAAAACCCGCAAGCTATCTCGCTCAGAGAGTTCCAGACGTTCCGCTTCCTGGATTACCGCCCTTGCCGCTTTCAAACTGTGCTGGCGGACGAAATCCGTGAGATCCGTGCGCTTCAGTGCCGCCGCCCGAAGGAGAATTGTCTTCTCTTCCGGAGGAATACGCAGGGACATACGGCTATTGTCTTCAACCGCTAATCTAGGCATGACCGGAATTCTCTCCTGTACACATTCAAATAGTACACTAGCTTTCTGCCGCAATCAAGAGCGGCATGATCGCAAGCCAGAGTGAAGTAGAAGATTTCGAGACGGCTGGCTGGGGTACCGCGTGGCCGGCGCAGTTTGGAGTGGATCTTCACAACCGAATGTTCGGATCATGTTGATCTTCGTCCGAATTACGTTTCATCTTGCACAAAATCTGCACATAGCACGCTTGTCGGCGCCCAACTCTAAGTAATAGCTACATCATCCGCCAACCTACAACACCCCTGCAAAACGTTTATTCGGCGGTTCGATCCCGCCCCGCGCCTCCAACAAAATTCTTCCTAAGTAGCAGCATCGGCAGGGCAGCCATGCGAGACTCGCTTGCAGCATGGCTATATGAACCGCGAAGCCGGCGCTTTTCGCGCTTATTTCGTGACAGACAAGTTGTCGAACTGCGCCCGGTTCCAACCGGTACCAAAACCGAACATCCCGTGAGCATGCGAGCTGTCAGTAACAGCCGCCAAACTGTGGCCGTCAAATGCCGCCGTCACAGAAGCGCCTTTGAATTTGAGCTCGAAATGGTGCCAATGATTGCGGTCGAACGCGACTGAACCGGAAGCAATCGTCTTCGGCTCCGTTTTATATTGAGAATTAATCAACTTCCATCCGCCATCTGCTTGCATGCTGAAAACATAGCCGCTCGGCCAGAGTGCTTTTTTGTCTCGAAAAACATCGGCAGAGTCCACGCGGCCGAGCACCGTGACTGCGCCTTGACCGGTTAGCAGCCCATCCACGGCCACGTTGTAGTCGGTCCAATTCACGTCACCCGCTAAGGTCCACGGATCGGGTAAGGGGCTCCAGGGTATCGGCTTGCTTGTGATGACTTGTTCTAGGCAGCGGCCTGGCCGGCTCCTGCAGGGTTGGGCTTCAAATGCGCCGTCTTGATCGGACAAAAACTTGGGCGCATGTCCCACCGGAGTGGACTCAAAATTGTCGTCATACGGCATTGGAAACGGCTGCTCAGGCGGTGGCGTTACAGCGCCTTTTGCTTGTCCTGTAGTGGTCGTTAGCGAGTAGAGTGAATCGGGATCAAAGGTGAATGTGAAGCGGCCGTTCTGTGGTTTCACGTCCGACACGTGTTCGAATGTCCGTTTGGCATTGGTTTCCCAGACGTGGACGTGCGTCGCCGCCAGGCCGCCCGTTATCTCAAAAGAAAGCGGCAATGGACTCTTTCGATCGATCGTCTCCAGCACCAGACTCCAGTCTTTTGCGTTCGGCGACCGCAGCGTCACATACGTACCTGCTTCAGGCAGATACCCCGAGCTTGCGTCAAGATATTGCCAGCCCGGTTCAGCAAATTGCGTCGTATGAGCAGTGGCCCAGATTGCGCCTTGCACGCGATAGAAGCCGGACCAGGGCGTGTTCGCATACATCAGGCCTGAGTTTGGAGCGGCCAGTATGTCGTAGTAAGAAGTGACCGGGCTCCAGATCTCCGTCTTCGTAAATCCGCCTTCCAAATAGTTGCGGTTGTACAGTTTCGCCAGACTTCGGCCACCGACCGGCCAATCGCGTGACAGGATCACGTTAGCGCTCGAATCCGGCTGATCTTCGCTCGACCACAAGGGTTGATGCAGATGTTTGGCTGCCTCCGGCGTCGTCAGCTTCCCATTCTTGCGAGGATAGTGCACCGTAACGGCGTACACCGCCTCACTGAGGGCAGGGTCATGCTTGATCGCATCCACAACGTTCCACTGGCCTTCTGAAGGATATTGATCACAGCAAACAACTTTTGTGTTGAGGTTGTGGCGTCCTAGAGTCTGGTACAAAAGCTTGACATAGCCGTAATCGATGTTTGCTTTTTCATTCCAGATTCCCGTGAACCCCACATTGAGCTGATGTGCCGTGCGTGCGCCTTCAATAAACGCGGCAACATATTCGGCCATATCGGGTGAATAGAATTTTCCGTTCCCGATCCAGCCGGGCGCGCCCCATGGCAGCGAATCCAGAATGATTTTCGGATTCCTCCGGTGACCTTCCTCCATCAGCCACCATTCGTAACCTCGCTGATAATTGTGATCCTCCCGCGTGCGCATGTGGCTGGGCTCGGACCCGTCAGTTGAGTTCACGTCTGCGCCGATTTCGACTTTGAGGTGCTGCAGGGAGGCGCCATAGTGCGGCTTAAACAAGTAGTCGAGGATCTGGCTACGGTACGGCTCTGCATAATCGGGCAGCAAACGCGAAGAGGCACCCGCGCTCACCGCTCCAATTCCTTCGAATATGCGCCCGCTCGCCTTGCCGTCAATAGCAATCGTCTTCGACTGTGGATACGAAAACACAGCGCAGGCGAGCGTCACACCCATTCCGATGAGCGTCAATTTGATTGCGTTCGAAGCCATGAATGTTCGATCTCCTCGAGCGTGCGGCCCTTCGTCTCAGGTACGGCAAGCCAGACAATTGCAAAAGTGACCACGCAAAATCCGGCATAGATGAGGAATGCTCCGGTGGGCGAAAGCGCGTTTGTCAGCGACAGAAAAGTCATAGTCAGCAAGGTGCTTGCGCACCAAAGACACACGGTCGCAATGGACATGGCCCGCCCGCGAATTCGAGTCGGAAAGATCTCGGCAAGCAGCACCCAGAATCCAGGACCCAGCCCGATCGCAAAAGCAGCCACGCAGAACAGCATCATAGCGAGTACCAGCCCCGCAGATGGTGCGCTGCTGTGAAATGCCAAACCCAATCCCGCCTGCGATACCGCCATCACGCCGGTAGAAATCATGAGGAGCGGCCGCCTGCCCGCACGGTCAATAAGCCAGAGCGCCACAATCGTCGCGAACGCATTCACCAGGCCCACAACAACATTCGCAAATATGGCCGCGCTTTCACTCTCGTTCCCCACCTGTCTTTTGAAAATCAGCGCTCCATAAAACAAAACCGTATTCATCCCGGTAATCTGCTGCAATATTGCGAGTGAAACGGCGCTCCATAAGGGCCGTCGAAAAGCGGGACTAAATAACTCAGCGAGAGTGCCGGTTTCTTCCGACACGATCTCCTCAATGCTCTTCAATTCTTGTGCAGCGATGACGGAGCCATTTACGCGTGTAAGCACCGTCAGTGCTTCCGCCCCTCTTCCTTGTTCTACTAGCCAGCGCGGGCTCTCCGGAACAAAGAAAAGAGCGATAAATAGCGCAATTGCAGGTAAGGCTGCAACGGCGAACATCCAGCGCCAGCTTTCCGCTCCCAAAAAGGAGAGTCCCCAGTTCACTAAGTAAGCCAGCAGAATGCCGGAAACGATCGCCATTTGGTTCAGCGAGACAAGGCGCCCTCGATTGCGAGCCGGTGCAACCTCGGCGATGTAGAGCGGCGCGAGCACGGATCCGGCGCCAATGGCCAGTCCGCCAACGAAGCGCGCAGCGACAAAGTGCCACAGCGTATGCGGAATCGCTGCTCCAATCGCAGAGAGCGCAAAGCCGATGCCCGTCAGCATCAGCACGCGGCGCCTTCCCAGGCGATCCGTTAGCCAGCCGGCGAAACTCGCTCCGAATATACATCCGAACAACAGGCTGCTGGTGGCAATCTCGGTTTGGAAGTCTGAAAGGTGAAACTGGCTCTGCAAAAAGATGATGGCGCCGTTAATCACCGCGATGTCAAAGCCGAAAAGCAGACCTGCTGTCGCCGCAACCGCAGCGGCAAGATACACGTAGGCGGAACTGCCCTGCTCAAGGCCCGCTGTTTGGTGGGCTGTTTTCACAAGTCGTCCGGCTGCCGCTCTCTCCCGGTTAGCAAGCGTTCAAGCTCCACCTGGGCCCAAAGATGATTCGGATCCAGCGCCAAAACTTTCTGCAAATCCTTGGCAGCCTGCGACTCATGGCCTAAGCCCAAGTCTGCCAGTGCTCGCGCGAACAGGCTGTCTGCTTCATTGCGTTTCTGAAGATCATCTTCGAATAGCAGAAAATTGGGGAGTGACGTGGCAAAATAGTCAATCTTCACCTCGGTGTGTAACTGCTTTTCAGCCGCCGCTCGCAGGGCCTGAAGCGCCGCTATTGCGCCTTCTTCGTCACCTGACTTGCGTCGAGCCAGTGCGCTATAGAACGCAAACCGGTCCGCGCTTCGGCGGGCGCCGATAGCAGACTCCCACTGCATTTCTGCTTCCTGTTGACGCCCCAGCATCGCCAGCGCAACCCCAGTAAAATAATCCAGGTCCGTCTCAAGTGTCAGCAGATGTTTTCCTTCACCGAGGTTCTCCGGATACTTGCGAGCCGCTTCGAAATGTTCGAGCGCCGCGGCGGCGTTTCCCGATTCCAAAGCTTGCCGCCCCAACAGAAGATGGGCTGCGACATACTGTCCCGAAACCAGCCCCTCGCCGCCCTCCCACGGATGAAAGCGCCGCGAATTGAGAATTTCAAGCGCGCGCTCGTTTTGGCCGCTTTGATTGTAAAGTGTCACCAGTTCAATCGTTAGATCATCGCGCTGCCGGACCAGTTCCCGGTGGCTCTCGAGTTCTGCAAGCCGCTGTTCCGGAGCCATTCCCGTACGTTTCTTAAGCTGATCGAATTCGAATAGCAGACGCGCATCGCCCGGGTTTGCGTTGAAAGCGTTCCTGTAGGCCGCCAGAGCCTTTTCGGGGTCGCGGCGGACATTGTAATAAGCAATTCCGAGATTCCGCCAGGGTATCGAATATGTGGTCTCTAAGCGCGACGCCTGCTCCCAGTGGTGAATCGCTTCATTGCGCCGCATTTTGTCATACAGCAAATTGCCCAAATAGTAATGGGCGCGCGCATCATCCGGGAAGCGGCGCAGCGCCGCTTCGAGCACAATCATTTCCTCCAGGCGCGCCGGAAAACAATAATCGGGGCACGCCTGGCGCCCTTTTTTATAGAAGATCCCGCCAATCTCAGCATCGAAACGCGATTCCGCGAAATAGCCGCGCGAGTAGAAAATGATAGGCGAAATTTGCTCAGCCGGCCGCCGCATCACAAAGCTGTCGATTACGTCCTCTGCCTCTCCTAACAATCCTGCCCGCGCATAATCGAAAGCGAGATCGAGATAGTTTTGATTATCCCCGCGCATCATGGCAAACACGTCGTTCCTGAGTTGCTCCCCACCGGCTGCGTCCGCCAGCAGCGCAAGTTCATACCGCGACCAGAAATCCAGCGAATCAACTCTCGTGGTTTCAAGTGCCGTTTCACGCGCCTCGGCATATCGCCTCTGATGCCGCAAAATAGCCGTCTTTAGATTCCTCGCTTTGAGGTGATCAACATTGGTTTTAAGCGATCGGTTCGCAAACTCGAGCGCGTCATCAAAACGGCGCCGCGCACATTCGATAGCAGCAAGTTCGTAATAAGCTGCGGATTGCCAGTTGTAATTCCAGGTTGCTTTATAGAAGAATGCGTAAGCTTCCTCCGTCGCACCGGAAAACCGCAGCGCGAGGCCAAGATTGTAAAAAGGCTCGCCCGCATAAGGATTTGGATTACGTTCTGTCAGGCGCGCTATTGCCGTTCGAAAGTGGTTTGCGGCTTCGCCGAAATTACCGCGCCACAACTCCACCAGACCGAGTGCGTTGTTGCAGCGCGCATCATCGGGATCTCGCTTCAACGCCTCCTGCCAGTACGGCTCCGGACGGCGCGTTGCATGACGGTACTGCTCGAGATGCAAGCCGGTCAAATACAATTTCTCGATTGACTGAATCTGCTCGGGCGCGGGTGGTTCAGTTGCGGGTGCAGGTAATTCAGTGTGATCGCGCCGTCGGGGCGGGGAATAGTGGATCAGCTCGTTTCTTTGCTTGTCGTAAACCGCAAGGCGAAGTTCTGATTCGTTCCTCTGTCCAACGGACAGCTCCTCGATCAGCGCCCTGCCCGGCGCGATGTTGGTTGTTCGTTCGAATAGTACGTCCCCGGCCGCACTCACGACGACACGAACATCGCGGAGCTCTTCGCTCGCGCAGATGCCGAGCTTCCATTTGCCGTTCGCCGGTTCAAGGTTCACCGCGAGCTGCCGGTTCGCGTTCTTAGCCGGCCCGATCTTTTGTATTGGATACCAATACTGGCAGAACGCTTTTGTTTCGTAAGGCTGAAGCCACGAGAAGTCCGGTTGGTTATCCGTGTACACGCCGGCCATCAGCTCGATGTAAGGTCCGTCGGAGTCCGTCAGTTCACGATCCCACGCATACCCGAAATCGGCATTGCCCCATGTCCAGAGTTTTTTCCCGGGCGCGATGTGGCGGCACGCATAATGCACCAGCCCGGCTTCTTTTGCATGGTCATACCCGCCAAAAAAATCGTAGTTCGATTGCGTGACCATGTACGAAGTCGGGACCGGAATGTTTTTGTACCAGGAAATATCCACTCCGCGCGTGTAATCGACGCCGTAGTAGAAGTTGCGTGCAATTGGATACCATGACATGGCACGCTTGGCGTGGTCAGCCACAAACGTCACGTCCGGTGGAAAAAAGGCCTGATACTGGTCGTGAACGTGTACGCCGGTATTTGCCCACCAAAGAAAGGTTTGCACAAACGGCGTCCGGTTATAGAGCCGGACGACGGCTTCGATGATTGATTTGCCGGGGAACAACCGAATGCCAACCATGCCCTTCATTCGGTTCATCGGTTCATGTTCGCTAAGCCATACGGTTCGGGCGCCGTCTTTGCCTTCTTCGATTGAGTACTCAACCGGCATGAATGTCGAAGGGCGATGATGCTGCGGCCAGTTAAACTCGACCCCGCCGGAGATCCACGGCCCAAGCAGGCCCACCAAAGCCGGCTTGAGGACGTGCTGATGATAGAAGAAATCATAGCCATTCGTCTTGTCACGGCCGGCATGGATACGGCCGCCGATCTCAGGCAAGATCATCAGACGCACAAATTCGTTTTCCAGAAAGACCGCGCGATAAGCTTTCCCTCGTTTCTCTTCGGAGACACGATCCGTGAACGGGTTCGGATACACCTTCCCGCTGCTGCCCTGATAGACGCGTTTGTCCAGAAACATGGGATTCTTGTCAGGAGGAGGTGCCGGATAGGTCGGAATATTGATCGTTTCCTCCCACGCCCGAACTTTGTTTTCGAGATCTGACATTTTCAATTGCTGGATTTTATCGAAAGGCGCCGAGTGCTCGACGTCTGCACGCTCTCAACCAGTCGCTTGCGCATCGAAGTAGTGCCCGAACTCGGCGCGAAAATGGTGAGCTTCTGCAATCCTGCAACCGGGCGCGAATGGATGTGGCGTCCATCTCCTACCGCGCCGCTTTTTCGAAATGAACCCACCGATGCTTTTGATATAAGTCCTCTCATTGGAGCTGATGAATGTTTGCCCACAATCGCGCCCTGCCGCTGGAATGGCCGTGAGCTTCCCGACCACGGCGAAGTTTGGGCGAGAAAATGGGAACTCGATGAATTGACCGCCACCCGCATTCGAACATCGATCCGCATGCAGTTTTTGCCTCTGATCTTGGAACGCACGATTTCGCTAGCCGGAAATAAGGCTCTGTTCGAATACGTGCTTACTAGCATTTCAAATCAGCCGGAGCGGTTTCTCTGGGCATTCCATCCCCTGATGCCAATAGAAGATATCGAGGAAATCGAACTGCCCGCCGCCATCCGGTCCGTCCAGGTAGCCTCGACGAAGGGATTCCCGTCGAACGCATCCCAATGGAACTGGCCCGAACCCATGCCCGGTGTGCGCTTGGATCGAATCGATTTCGGATCGCATATCCCCGGATACGCCAAGTTGTTCCTGGATTTCAGGCAAGTCCCGGACGGGTTCGCTGCCGTCCGGCGCGGCCGTGAAAGGCTTTCTTTCCGATTCGATCCTCTGAAGATTCCGTTCCTCGGACTTTGGATCACGCACGGCGGCTGGAGCGGGCACACGCACCTGGCGATTGAGCCCACGAACGCGCCTGCCGATTCGCTTTGCTCAGCCGCTTCAAGGCACACTGTGATTCAGCCGCATCAGCAACTGCATTGGAGCTTCTGCATGGTCCTTGAATGGTCGTAGTTCGCAGCCCGGCCCTTCGAAGCTTTGCCTATTGACAGCTACTCACAAAAGCAGTATGTTTGCCCAAGCACTCGTGGAAGCGTTCCAGTGGTGTGGAAATTCGTTCTGAACGAAAGCTTTTGTGCCAGCAGGAGGCGGGCCATGTCAGCAAAACGAGCGGTACCTTTCATTCTTCTCGCGGCGATTTTTCTTTGGGTGAAACCATCGTTCGGGCAGATCGACCAGGGCGCCATTCGCGGCACTGTCCTCGATCAGACCGGCGCGGTTGTGCCGGGCGCAAAAGTCACTTTGAAGAACCAGGATACCGGCCTCACGCTCGATGTCCTGACAGCTCAGGACGGTGCCTATAGTTTCAGCCCCATCAAAATCGGCACCTACACAGTCTCTGTCTCCAAGCCGGGTTTTCAGACCGTTACGCATCCCGACATCGACGTGCACGTCAACGAACAGGTGAAAGCCGATTTCACGTTGACGCCCGGGCAAGTGACCCAGACCGTCGAGGTTACTTCCGCCTTGCCGCTGCTACAAACTCAATCTTCTACTGTCGGGCAGGACATCACATCCCAGCAGGTGAACGATTTACCGCTCAATGGCCGCAATTACACGTTTTTGGCGCAGATCTCCGCCGGCGTCACCACAATGCAAAGCGGCAGAGTTCAGGGAACCGGCGGTTTCACTGCGAACGGCCTGCCCTGGTCTCATAATAGTTACCTTCTGGATGGCATCGACAACAACAACGATACGGTTGACTACCTCAACGGCGCTGCTTTTGTGATACTCACGCCGCCGGATGCTGTTCAGGAAGTGAACGTACAAACCAGCAACTTCAATGCCGAATATGGCCGGGCTGGTTCGGCAGTAATTAACGCCACGACGAAATCTGGCACAAATAAACTGCAGGGGGATCTTTGGGAATATCTGCGCAACGACGCGCTCGATGCCAATACCTGGGCCAACAACCGCCTGGGCGCCGCCAAGCCGGAGTTGCGGTTCAATCAATTTGGCTTCACCGTTGGCGGCCCTGTCGTTCTACCGCATATTTATAACGGCCGCAATAAGACATTCTTTTTCGGAGATTATCAGGGCACCCGCATCGCCCAGAAGAGTCTTCACAACCCAACCGTACCCACCAACGCCGAGCGAAACAGCGGATTCACTAATTTCCAGGACCAGATCCTCACGCAGACCGGTACCCGTAGCGACGATCTGGGCCGCACGTTTCCCAATGGCGCAATTCTCGATCCGGCAACGACTCGAGCTGTGACCAAAGGAGCGGTGGATCCGGTGACCGGCCTCGTAGCAACCACCACTGGCTACGTCCGCGACCCGTTCTTCCAGGGAAGCGTTCGTGGCATCACGAACTTTGCCACGCCGGGTAACGAGCTTCTGATGAACATTCTTCCGGCAAATCGTCTGGACCCCAATGCCATCAAGCTTCTCAGTGCGTTCCCGCTGCAAAATACCTCAGCTACGAATGGCGGTAGAAGCAGCAATTTCTTTGAGCTGCTCCCCCTGTCTGATCGCACAAACCAGTTTGATGTGCGCGTCGATCAGAACTTTAGCGACAAAGATCAGATGTTTGTTCGCGCGGGTTATGCCGGGCGCACTCGTTTTATTCCGGGCGATTTCACCGGCCCCATCGACAACTCGGGCTTTGGCTCGGGCAATTTCATAGATCAAAGCATCAATGCGGCGATTAGCGAGACCCATCTGTTCTCACCCACAATGATCAACGAGGCGCGTATTGGGTACAGCCGGCTCACGGATAGCGCGAATCCGCCGGTCGCCAACGCTACAGGCATTCCACAGCAGTTCGGCATTCAGGGCGTCCCGCAAGGGGCTTCGCTCGGAGGCTTGCCCTATCTGAACATCGGCGGCGTGACCGCCATTGGTCCTGGCGAGTTCGCGAGCCCCAATACACGCGTGAGCGACACCAGACAGATCACGGAAAACCTGACGAAGATTCGCGGCCCGCACACGTTCAAGGGCGGCTTCGAAGCACAATTCATTCGCTTCGCGTTTGACGATCCTCGCGATCCGCGCGGGCGGCTCGATTTCGGTTCAAATTACACCAGCATTCCGGGTGGAGGCGGTCTGGGATTAGGCGAAGCCGACCTGCTGCTGACGCCCATTGCGGCAACCGTGCCGAATGGCGTCAATTACGAGGGCGGCCCGAACATGATCCTGATCGATAGCCTGACCGCACCCGACAACGTTCGCCATTACTACGGCGCTTATTTTCAAGACGATTGGAAGATCACGCGCAATTTCACTCTCAATCTCGGTCTGCGCTGGGAATTTTTTGGCGTCCTTAGGAACAGATACGGCAATGAAGCCAATTTCCAGCCCGCGCCGTTCGGACAGCCGGGATCGCTTTATGTGATCTCCTCTTCCGCCCAAAATATTCCTCTGTCACCCGCTTTTCTCGCCCAGCTCAAGCAGGATGGGATTGGCTTGTCATACAGCAGTGTCCCCGGTTTGATCAACACGCCGAAAGATAACTTTGCGCCCAGAATTGGCTTCGCATACAACATCTTTCCGAAGCTCGTCATGCGCGCCGCGTTCGGCGTGTTTTATGCGGGATTTGAAAATCTCGGTGGCGCGCCGGATCCGGGCACGAACTATCCCTTCGCAGTGGAGCCGACCTTGAACGACTCGAGCGGCGGCATTCAGCCCCTCACGGCTCAATTTCCTACAGTCTTCAACGGAGCGGTTGCCACTCTCGAAAACGGATTGACGTTTGTTACTCCCAGCCCGACGAGCCCCGCATATAATCCCAAGGGTTCCAACTTTGAAGCATTCGCCGTGCCGTGGAAGACAGGTACCACGTATGAGTGGAATTTCTCCCTGCAATACGCTCTGACGCACAACGATAGCATTCAGGCTGCGTATGTCGGGAACCACAGCCTGCATCAAATCAATGGCTGGAGAGTAAACAATCCGGGAGAACTGCTGCCGCCCGGCACCAATACGCAAAACTATGTTCCATTCCCCGATTTCGCCCAAGGCCGCGATTATGTGGCCCCGAACGGGGATGCTTACTACTATGGGTTTCAGTTTACTTATCAGCGTCGCTTTGCCGACGGTTTAGGCTTGCTTGCGAATTACACTCACTCGCGATGCATGACTGACTTCCGGAATATCCTCAATGACGATAACCCAGGCGGTCTGCAGCGTGCCCCCTACTTGCCCGGCTTCGGTATCAAAGGCGATTACGCGCTTTGTGCCGATGACACGCCGAACGTCGTCCATATCAGTGGAAACTGGCAAGTGCCTTACGGGCGCGGCCTGCGCTATGGACACAACGTGAATGGCGTCGTCAACGCGTTTCTTGGTGGCTGGGCCACTAACTGGATTTTGACCTCGCAAAACGGATTCCCGGGAACGGTGGGCTGTCTCGCCACTACGGCCCAGGGCTTCGGCTGCGTCGCCTTCCTTGTCCCTGGCCAGCCAATCTATTCAAATCTGGGGCCACACGGAATCAACCAATTTCTCAATCCTGCCGCATTTGCCGAACCGCCCACTGTAACTACCATCGGGCAAACGGATTACTCACCGCTCGGCGGCAGAGCCAGCCAGTTTCACGGTCCAAGTTTCAATGATTTGGACTTTTCCGTTTTCAAGCAGTTCGCAGTTCATGAGCAAGTGAAATTCGAATTCCGTGGAGAATTCTTCAACATCTTTAACCACCCGAACTTCGGCAACTCGTTTGCCAGCTTGAATTTCACAAATTCCAACTTTGGCCAGATTACCGGTTTGCGTGGAAGCCCGGGCGCGACCTCTTCTGGTGTGTTGGCGCGCCAGGTGCAGTTGGCTCTAAAGTTGTATTGGTGAGCATTAGAACTTTCAAACCATCGCTCGCCCTTATCGCCGTGTTCGGATGTCTGGCTGTTTTTGCCCAGAACTCTGTTGAATCGGAGTTGAAGAAGGCGGTCCGGCTTCAGCCCGATAGTTTTGAAGCGAATTACAACCTGGCGGAATTCTATTTCCACGCCGGCAAGCTGCAGCAAGGCATTCCGTATATGGAAAAGGCGCGGGCAATCGAGCCGGGCGATTACGTGAGCGGCTACGATCTCGCATTGGCTTACTTTGAAACGCGAGACTATTCGAAAGCGCGCCGCCAGATTCAAGCCTTGCTAAAGCAGCGTGATTCGGCGGATCTGCACAGCCTCCTCGCCGATGTAGAAGAAGCGACAGCGAACTACATTCCTGCTGCCGAGGAATACCAGAAGGCAGCCAGAATGGACCCGAGTGAGGAGCGCATCTTTGACTGGGGAAGCGAACTGCTCGTTCACAGAGCCTGGCAGCCGGCATCAGAAGTATTTAAGCGCGGCATCGAGCTGCACCCCAAATCGGCAAAGCTCAATCTCGGCCTTGGTATCGCGCTTTACTACATGAACGATCATGAGGCGGGCATCGAGCAGCTTTGTCTCGCGACGGATTTGGCCCCTTCCGAAACCTGGCCCTATGTATTTCTGGGCAAGCTGTACAACGTCGCCGGCGTCAATATTGATGAGGTCAGAAAGCGTTTTGCCCGATTCGTGCAGTTAGACCCAAAGAATGCCCAGGCGTATTACTATTACGCGATGAGTCTTTGGGACCGGGCTGATCCCCGAACGGATACGGCGCGTGTGGAATCGCTTCTCAAGAAAGCAGTTGCCCTGGATAACTCATTTGCGGATGCCCATCTTCAATTGGGGATTTTATATGAGGATGAAACCAGGTATTCTGAGGCGGTCACTCAATTTCAGCAGGCGATTGCGGTCCAGCCCAACTTAACCACCGCTCATTATCATCTTGTCCAAACCTACAAGCGAACGGGGAACCGCTCGAAAGCGGACGAAGAGTTGCGCACTTTTGAGAAGCTGCACGAAAAAGATCAGATGGAATCAGAAAAAGAGCGCAACGAAGTAATGCAATTCATAGTAAATATGAAAGGCCAATGAGAGCTCGCGTCTGTTTACTCCTACTGCTCGCGCCGTTACTTCCAGCCGCTTCTTCCATTCACTACGAACCGGCCACCAAAATCTGGGTTCTGCAAGCCGGTGATTCGAGCTATATCGCAGGCGTGAATGAGCGCGGCGAATTGCAATCGGTTTACTGGGGGCCGCGCATTGAACGCACTGAGGATTTTAGCGCGGTACACAGCGCGCGCGGTCACGCCTCCTTTGATCTTTCGACAAACACCACGCCGCAAGAATACCCCGGCTGGGGAGCAGGTTTGTTCTCCCAGCCCGCTCTTAAGATCACCTTCCCCAATGGCAATCGCGAAGTGGTTCTGCATTATTTGCGGCATGAGATTCGGGGAAACACACTGGCGATCGAACTGAAAGATGCGGGTTCCGACGTAACTGTCTCGCTGGAGTATGAAGTTTATCCGGATTTGCCCGTTATACGCCGTTCCACCCATATCCGAAACGGCACAAATCAGCGCATCGTCATTGAGAGCGCGCAGTCGGCGGCCTGGACATTGCCCATCGCAAACGATTACGAACTGCACTATTTAACCGGAGCCTGGGCGCAGGAGTGGCAGTACCGTTCGGAACCTCTCGAGACCGGAACAAGAGTTCTGGAGAGCCGTCGCGGCAGCACCGGCGATGAGATGAATCCGTGGTTTGCAATCTCGCGGAAAAACACGACTGAAAATAGCGGCCCTGTTTGGTTCGGCGCTCTCGGATGGAGCGGAAGCTGGAAAATTACCGTGGAGCGCATCTCCGTCTCGAATCTGGTTCGCATCACTGGTGGATACAACACGTTCGATTTCGCCTATCCGCTCGAGCCCGGGCAAACGCTGGATACGCCGTCTTTCTATGCCGGCTATGCAGGGCAGGGAATCGGCAACGCTTCGCAAACGTTGCATAAGTTCGAGCGCAACTACATCTTTCCCAAAGGCGCTGAACGGCGCCTCCGGCCAGTGCTCTATAACTCATGGGAAGCGACAGAGTTCAACGTGAACGAAGCCGGCCAGATCGCGCTCGCCGAACGAGCCGCGAAACTCGGGGTGGAACGATTTGTCATTGACGACGGCTGGTTTGGCGAACGGACCAACGATAGAGGCGGACTCGGAGATTGGTGGGTTAATAAAAAAAAGTTCCCACATGGGCTGAAGCCGGTCATTGATCGAGTCCACAGTTTAGGCATGGATTTCGGCATCTGGGTCGAGCCGGAGATGGTCAATCCCGACAGCCAACTCTATCGCAAACATCCCGACTGGGTGATGAATTTCCCCGGCCGGCCGCGCACCGAGGCCAGAAATCAGCTTGTGCTGAATCTCGCACGTGAGGACGTGAAGCAGTATGTGTTCGATGTGCTCGATAAGCTCGTCAGCGAAAATGACATCGCATTTCTGAAATGGGATTACAACCGCAACTGGTCCGAGCCCGGCTGGCCCGAAGCGCCTTTATCGGATCAAAAGAAAATCTGGGTTCAGTATGTTTGGAATCTCTACGACATCATGGACCGGCTGCGCGCTAAGCACCCGAATCTGGAGATCGAATCGTGTTCAGGAGGAGGAGGGCGAGTCGATTTAGGCATCTTGCGCCGCGCCGAAGAGGTCTGGCCATCCGACAACACCGATGCCTTAGATCGTCTATCGATTCAGTATGGTTTTACTCAGGCATATCCGCCCGGCATTATGATGGCCTGGGTCACGGATAGTCCAAACGGATACGATCACCGCGCAATCCCTTTGAAGTACCGCTTCTTGGTTGCGATGAACGGTTCGCTCGGAATCGGCGGCGATTTGAACCGCTGGAGCGATGAAGATAACGCGCTTGCAAAGAAGCTAACCGAATATTACAAGCAGATCCGTCAAACCATCCAGCGCGGTGATCTTTACCGGCTGCTGTTCTCACCCGAGGGCAATCAAGTTGCTAATGAGTACGTATCGCAATCAGGCGATGAAGTGGTGCTCTTCGCGTTCCTTGGAGAACAGCATCTTTCTGCCGATTTTCCCGTAATTCGCCTG
>Ga0070739_10004091_pt1 | contig 17607 bp, 14 predicted proteins | sample Coa_R1_7_FD_66445 | JGI IMG/M metagenome (GOLD analysis project Ga0070739, IMG submission 66445) | Surface soil microbial communities from Centralia Pennsylvania, which are recovering from an underground coalmine fire - Coalmine... | ecosystem: Environmental > Terrestrial > Soil > Unclassified ... | reverse complement strand
TCGCGCTGCAGCGACGCGACGACGGAGGCGAGCGCGTCACCGCCTGCGACGACGTCGTCCGCGAACGGGCGCGCGTACTCGTCCGGCTCGCCGGCGAGCACGAGTGCGCACGACGCCCGCCGGGCCGACGCCGCGAGCGTGTCGAACGCGGGGTGGACGTGACGTGTCAGCGGCACGACCGCGACGAGACGCCGTCCGCGCGCGAGCCCGAGCACGTCGCGGTCGGCGACGCCGAGTCGCGTCGTCAGGCCCGCGGCGTCGCGCACGAGTCGGGCGAGCGGCCCGAGCATCCATCCGTCGTCGGCGCGGACGCGGTCCGCTCGTTCCGGGTCGAAGAGCCGGTAGAGCGCACCCGTGACATCGGAATCGGGGACCTTGGTGAGGGGAACGACGCGCGCGGGCGCAGGGCGCCGAGCCCACGTGGCGTCGACATCGACGACGAGCGTGTCGACACGATCGAGTCGCCGGAGCGCGTCACGGTCGCACACGACCGCGCGCCGCTCGGCCAGGATCCGGCCGAGCTGGGTCGCGAATCCCTCGCGCCCGATCCCCGCGGCCTTCGGCATCGCGGCGAGCGCGACGTCAGACGCGCGCCTCCACCGCCGTGTGGCCGCGAGCGTGGCCGCGAAGCCGGTTCCGGCCGCGATCGTCGCCCGGTCTGCGTAGGTCTCGACCGGGCCGCGGGGGAGGGCCGCCGCGCGTTCGCACGGCACCGCGCCGGCCGCCGCGCGCTGCGGCGTCGCGGCGAGCTCGGGTTCACGCGCCGTCCAGGTCCGGCGCTCGGCCGCCGTCTCGCCCATCGCCGCGACCCGGTGCGCGGCGTCGACGGCGAGTCCGAGCTGTCCTTGCGCGAGCCCCTGCCCGAACGCGTTCGCGAGCGCCAGCAGGGTGTCGGTGGACGCGCCGCCGACGACGTCTGCGACCATCCGACGCAGACGCGGCTGGCTCTCGATGAAGGCCACGAGCGACGCGAGCTCGATCGGGAACGGCACAGCGCGCAACAACGCGCCGGACACCGCGGCGGCGATGCCTCCGACGTCGGCGAGCAGCGCGATCCCGTGCGGCCGGAGCGCGTCGACGTCGCCCGGGAAGGACGGCCGCGTCGGCGAGCGGGTCCGCGCGGCACCCGCGTCGCGTTCGGTCTCGTCGACCACCGTGACGAGTGTCGCGACCGCTACTCGCGAAGGGTCGAACGCGACGACGAGCCGACCGAGGGCGGCGTTGACGCGCGCCCACTGCACACCGGAGACGGCTGCGACGCGCTCCTCGAGGCCGTCCGGCGGTGGCTGCACGATCTCGACGTACGCGCGGTTCGCCGAGCACCACACCCGGGGCCGACGCGCGTACGACGCTCGAACGGCACGGTTGACACGGGCGAGGAGTGGGAGCGCCGGAAGGGTCACGTGCCGTCCACGGGTCGACAGAGTCTGTCTCGCGTGTTACCCGGCGGCGCTCGATGGGGAATCGACCCCGACGTCGCGCCGTCGCCCCGTGGGAACCGCTGCGCGACCATCGCGATAGCAGATCCCGCGCAGGGAGGGGACGGCATGGCGACACCGAAGGCCGCGGCGCGCAGCACGACCCCGAAGAAGACGACCGCGAAGAAGACGACTGCGCCGCAAGCGGCGGCCGGCGACCATGCTCGCGGGCAGCGGGCGGCGGCGCACCGCGCCGTCCGGCGGATCAACCTGGACGTCCACCTGCCGGTGATCGGCGAGGTCGTCCTGCCCGAGCCGGCCCATCTCGCGTGGTACGCCGGTCTCGCGACGCTCGCCGCGCTCGAGATCGTCGAATGGCCGATCGCGGTCGTCCTCGCGATCGGCAAGGCGCTTGCCGACAACCACGGCAACCACGCGTTGGAGGAGTTCGGTCAGGCCCTCGAAGAGGGCGGATGACGAACTGCTCCGACGTCAGGCCGAAGGGCCGCGGCGGCGGACGACGAACACGCAGCAGTCGTCGACCCGCGCGGACCGGTTCGCGAGTCGCGAGACGAGCGCGTCAACGAGCCGCTCGGCGTCCACGTCCGGCGCGGCCCGGGCGAGCTCGACCGCCGTCTCGCGCAGGCGTTCCAAGCCGGTCTCGAGGGGCGTCTCACGGTCCTCGACGAGCCCGTCCGTGTAGAGCACGACCGACGCGTCGTGGGGGAGGACGACGTCGTGCTGGGGGCGCGTCGCCCACGTGACCCCGACGGGTGTGCCGGGGCGACCCTCGAGGAACCGCGCCTCGTCGGCCGTCACGAGCAGCGGCGGGGGGTGGCCCGCCGACACCCACGTGCACGCGCCCGTCGCCGGATCGACCGTCGCGCAGATCGCGGTCGCGAACGTCGACGGGTCGTCGCTCGCCGCGACGACGGCGTCCGTCCCCGCGACGGTCTCGAGGGGCGTGCGATGGTCCAGCGCGAGCGCCCGCATGCTGTTGCGCAACTGCGTCATGACGCGCGCGGCCGCGACGCCGTGACCGGCGACGTCGCCGACGACGACGGCGAGTGACTCGTCGATCCGGAACGCGTCGTACCAGTCACCGCCGACCTCGGCGCCGCGCGCAGCCGGGAGATAGCGCGCCGCGAGCTGCCAGCCCGGCGGCTGCGGGAGCGACTGCGGCAGTGCGGCGTGGGACAGCGTCTCCGCGACGGATCGCTCGAGCTCGTACGCGCGCGCGTGCGACAGGCTGACCGCGACGCGCACGGCGAGCTCCTCGGCGAGCGCGATGTCGTCGTCGTCGAAGGGTCGCCGCCCCGCAAGCCGGGCGAACGTCAGCACGGCGATCGTCCGGCCGCGCACGTTGACGGGCACGAAGAGGCCTGGCCCGAGGCCGAGCGACTCGATGAGGTGCACCGCGTCGTCGGGCAGCACCCGCCTGACGTCGCGCAGCGTGTCGCCCGCGAGCAGCGTCCGGCCCGTCCGCCACACACGCATGACCGGCGCGGCGGAGTCGTGCCCGAAGCGCAGGAGGCCGAGCAGTTGGCGCGACGCGGCGTCGGCCTCGGGCGACGACACGCAGCCCGCGACGCGCTCGAGCGCGCCGTCCCGGTCGCGGTAGACGGACGACCAGTCCGCGAACGCGGGAACGACCAGGCGCGCCATGGCGTCGAGCACGGCGTCCTCGTCGAGCGACGCGACCACGCGGCTCGCCTCCGCGAGAAGCGTGATCCGCGCCTGCGCTGCCTCCGCAGACGCGCGTGCGTGCCGCTCGGCCGCGAGGAGCGAGGAGCGCTCGAGGCTCCACGCCACGCGCTCCGCGACCGCGGTCAGCTGCTCGACGCGCTCGTCGTCGAAGCCGGTCGCCTCGCGATTCGTCGCCGTGAGCACGCCGATGACCCGCGCCCCCGCGAGGAGCGGCACCGCTGCGGTCGCCTTGCCGACGACCGCGCGCCGCGTGCGGACCACCTGGGCGGCGACCGTCTCGGCCGCCCTGCGCGCCTCGCTGCCCGTCGACGCCCGCGGGACGAGGACGTCGTCGGACACGACGAACAGCGTGACGTCGTCGGCGTCGACCAGCGTGCAGACGCGCTCCAACACGTCTTCGAGCGCGACCGCGGCGGTGCCGCGACCGTCGTCGCCCACCTCGGCGTCGTCGTTCGCCAGCAGGATCGCTTCGGCCGCGAGGCGTGCCGTCTGCTCGGTCGTGAACCTCCGCTCGAGCTGCTCGCGCGCCCGCGCGGTCGCCGCGAGCGCGGCCAGCGTGCCCGCGTTGAGGTCGACGCGGTGCAGCGCGACCGCGGCCTGGTTCGCCACCGCGGTGAGGAACTCGCGCTCGCGGGGGACGAACCGCCGCGCCGTCCGGAACCCGATGTGCAGCACGCCGAACGGGGGCTGGCCCTCGACGGCCAGCGGGAGGTTGGCGATCGCGTTGGTGTCCGGGTTGACGGGCAGCGAGCGGAACAGGGGATACCGCGTGTACAGCTCGTCGCGTGTCGACACGAAGACCGGCGCGCCGCTGCGGATGACGTCGGTCGTCGGTACGTCGGCGTCAGCGGGGAACTCCGACCATGCCTGCACGACGTCGTCGTGGTAGCCGGCGGTCGCGTGGAGGACGAAGCGGTCGTCGTCGAGGAGCGCCACGCTGGCCGACGCCGCACCCGTCAGCGACAGCGCGTCGACGAAGAGCGTGTGCACCACGTCGTCGCGCGTGCGCGCCGCGGCGAGACCGGCCGTGATGCGCTGGAGGGCGTCGACGTGCGAGCTGCTCGTGTCGACCGAGTCGACGAGCCGCGCGCGGCTGAGCGCCTGCGCGGTGACGTCCCCGATCGCCTCGAGCAGCGTCCGCTCCTCGAGGGCGAGCTGGCGGACGGAGACGAACGCGACGGCGAGCGTGCCCACGCGCCCGCGCTGCGTGCTGAGCGGGACGCTCGCGACGCTCGGCCACCGAGCGCTCACGGGTGCCGCGCCGCTCGACGCAGGGCTCCCCGCGGGCCACCGCGCGTGCACGGCGGTGAGCGCGCCGACGAGGGCGCGGTCGCGCGCCGCGATGACGTCGGCGTCGTCGACGTCACCGGACGCCGCGCGCGCGACGACCTTCCCGTCCGTGTCGAACAGCGCGACCGCGCCGGCGCCCACGGCCTCCAACGTCTCCTTCACCGCGACGTCGCCGACGTCCTCCGCGCTCGACGCGCCGGCGAGACGCGCGCCGACGCGCTGCAACGCGGTGAGCGAGGCCGCGGTGTCCGATGCGCGCAGCGCCGCCGCGTGCTGCGCCACGGCTGCCCGCAGCCATTCGGCCGTCGTCGCGTCCGGTGTCCCCACCGGGCCGTCGACGTCGCCGGCCGGGAGCCCCGCGCCGACCAGCACGGGCGCGCCGTCCTCGAACGCGCGACCGACGCACGTGACGAGCTCGAGGATCGAGCCGTCACGACAGCGGACACGCGTGCGGCGCGGCGTGATGTCGCCCGCGACGCGTAGCGCGGTCACGCGGCGCGCGTCGTCCACGGTGTCGGGCGGTGCGAGTAGCGCGGCGATGTCGGCACCGCGCGCCTCCTGCGCGGTGTACCCGTAGAGTCGCTGCGCCTCCGTGCCCCACCGGCGGATCGTGCCGTGCTCGTCGGTGACCACGACCGCGACGGGCTCGGACGCGAGCCGCCGGGCCCACCACTCGCCGCTTCCCCTCGGTGCTTCGCCGGCGCGGTTGGTCGTCACCTCGGACCAGCATGCCGCGGGCCGGCTGTGATTACTCGTGGCGCGGCCCAGAGCCTCCGGACGGTGAGCGATCGTGACGCGGCGTGGCGAACAGGGTCCGGACGGCTACGCGCGCGACTCCAGGACCTCGCGGACGTGTCGGACGACGCGCAGGCTCGCGCGGACGTCCTGGTCGCGCAGGTCGCCGAGGAGCTCGTCGGCGAAGCGCAGCAGGCCGGTGCGGAAGTCGCGTGTGAGCCGGCGGCCCGACGCCGTCAGCTCGACGAACGTGGCGCGCCGGTCGGACGGGTGCTCGACGCGGCGGGCGAGCCCGTCGCGCTCGAGGGCGTCGACGAGCCCGGTCACCGCACGGGGCGTCACGTCGAGCGCCCGGCTCAGCTCCGACATGACGAGCGGCCCCGAGTCGGCGAGCACGTTGAGTAGCCGGGCCCGGGCCTGGGTGAGACGGCGCCGGCGGAGCGCGTCCGTCCGGAGGTGCTCGAGCAGCGGCGCGAGGTTGACGAGCTCCACGAGCACCTGATCGCGGGCGTCGTCGCGCGCCTCCTCGGGGACGGTTCCGGCCGGCGTCGCGGTGCGCATTAGTGAAGAAGCTACACCATGTTGTAGATTCAGCGTCCATGTCCGGTGGCGTCGTCGCGGAGCAGCTCGTCAAGCGGTTCGGCACGTTCACCGCGCTCGACCGCGTCGACTTCACGGCGCGCGAGGGCCTCGTCACCGGTCTTCTCGGGCCGAACGGCGCGGGCAAGACGACGACGATCCGCATCCTGACGACGCTGCTGCATCCCGACGGCGGCCGCGCGTCCGTCGCGGGTTACGACGTCGTCACCCAACCGCAGCTCGTCCGGAGCGTGATCGGGTTGACCGGTCAGTACGCGGCCGTCGACGAGGAGCTCACGGGACGCGAGAACCTCGTGCTGATCGGCCGGCTCGGTCGGATGCCGAAGCGTGCCGCGCGCGAGCGCGCCGCCGATCTGCTCGGCATCTTCCAGTTGACGGACGCAGCCGACCGTCTCCTGCGCACGTACTCGGGCGGCATGCGCCGCCGGCTCGACCTCGCGGCGAGCCTGATGTTCGCACCGCCCGTGCTGTTCCTCGACGAGCCGACGACCGGTCTCGATCCCCGCAGCCGGCTCGAGCTGTGGGACGTGATCATCGAGTTGAAGCAGCGTGGCACGACGATCGTGCTGACGACGCAGTACCTGGAGGAGGCCGATCAGCTCGCGGACACGATCAGCGTGATCGACGCGGGCGGGATCATCGCCGAGGGGACGGCGGACGAGCTCAAGACCAAGGTCGGTGGCGACGTGCTCGACCTGCGCGTCGCGGATCGCGCGTCCACGGCACGCGCCGCGCTCGCGCTCGCGCGCGCGTTCGAGGTGTCGGAGGGTGAGCTCACGATCGACCGCGACCTGGGCAGCGTCGTCGTGCCCGTCGCGGCAGGCTCGGCCGCGCTCGTCGAGGCGGTCCGTGCGCTCGACGCCGCCGACGTCGAGGTCGCCGACCTCGGCCTGCGACGCCCGTCGCTCGACGACGTGTTCCTGAGCCTGACCGGTCACGTCGCCGAGGAGCAGCGGTCGGAACCGGCGCCGCCGCGCAAGCGCCGGCCCATGGGGAGCTGAGGCATTCGATGGCAGCAGTCACGACGACGTTCGACGCCGCGACAGCCGAGAAGCGCGCCGCGCTGCCTCCCGCGCGTGTGCTCGCGGACATCGGGCTCGTCGCCGGGCGCAACCTCCGGCGCGTGCTGCGCAACACGGGCCTCATCGTGTTCTCGACGATCCAGCCGCTGATGCAGCTCATCCTCTTCGCGTACGTGTTCGCCGCCGTCGCGCACGTGCCGGGGATCAGCTACAAGGACTTCGTCGTCCCCGCCGTGCTCGTGCAGAGCATGACGTTCGCAGCGATGGGCTCGGGGGTCGGCATCGCCAACGACATGCAGACGGGCATGGTCGACCGGTTCCGCTCGCTGCCGATCGCGCGATCCGCCTTCCTCGTCGGTCGCACGACGAGCGACAGCGCGCGCCTCGCGATCCAGAGCATCATCCTCATCGTCGCCGCGCTCGCCATCGGGTTCCGGTTCCACGCGGGCATCGGCGGCGCGATCGGCATGGCGCTCGTGCTCGTGCTGTTCGGCGTCGCGCTCACCGCGTTCTCGGCGTGGGTCGGGCTCGCGATCGGGGATCCGGAGACCGTCCAGGCAGCGGTGTTCATCCCGATCCTGCCGCTGATGTTCACGAGCAGCGCGTTCGCGCCCGTGCGCGCGCTGCCGGGGTGGATGCAGCCGCTCGCGCGCTGGAACCCGATCACGGCCGCGATCGACACCGCGCGCGGCCTCGCGCTCGGCGACTCGCAACTGGCCCGTGTGAGTCACACGCACCTGCACACCGCGGCCTGGCACTTCGGCGCATGGTGGATCGTGATCGTCACGGTCTTCACCGCGCTCGCCGTCCGGCGCTACCGCCGGGGCTGACCAGCTTCACGGGCGGACGAAGCCGAGCCGTGCGCGGATGCGCGGGACGGCTCGGCCCGAGGGAGCCGTCGACACGGACGAAGCCGAGCCGTGCGCGGATGCGCGGGACGGCTCGGCCCGAGGGAGCCGTCGACACGGGCCCGGACGCGAGACGAGGCCCCGGAGGGGAAGAACGGGGCCCCGTCTCGAACGCTGCGTGCGCCGGGGGGAGTGCGCCGCAGTGTGTGCAGGCCACCTGATCGGCCGGCCGTGTCCCGATCTGAGGCGTTCGCGGCACGGTTCGTCCGATCCGCGGCGCGTGGTCGGGGTGCCACCGCGCGGCGGCTACCGTTTGGCGCCCAGGATCGCGAGCGCCCGGCGCCGCACCGGGAACGCCGAGGGGACCGGTCGGGAGCCCGACCGGGGACCTGGCCGGGAACGAGGAGCCCTCGCTGCACGACGTGCCGCCGATCGAACCGGTGACGGACGGGGCCCGCTCGGTCCTCGACCGCGCCGTGCTCGACCACGTGCAGCTCGCCGTCCTCGTGATGGATCTCACCGGCACGGTCGTCGACTGCAACCGTCACGCGGCCGAGCTGTTCGGGCTCGCGCGCGCCGAGCTCGTCGGGAGCTCGTCGACCGCGTTCACGCTCGAGGCGATCGACCCGGACCTGCGCCGTGAGATCGGGCACCGCCTCCAGGCCCGCGAGCCGTGGGAGGGCGACTTCCGGCTGCGACGGGCGGACGGGACCGTCGCGGTCGTGCACGCCATCGACTCGGGCGTGTTCGACGACGACGGCCGGCTGACGGGTGTCGTCTCGGTCGCGACCGACGTGACCGAGCGGTGGCGCGCCACCCGGCGCCTCGTCGCGCAGCACGAGATGACGCGTGTGCTCGCGACGGCAGGCGACCTGGACGAGGCGAGCGGCCGCATCGTCGAGCTCCTGCGCGACGAGCTCGAGTGGTCGCTCGGCGCGTTGTGGGAGGGCGCGGCGGACGGCGACGTCCTCCGATGCGTCGCGGTGTCGGCCGCCGACGACGTCGACCCGACGTTCGCGAAGGAGACACTCGCGACGTGCCTCGCGCGCGGCGAGGGTCTTCCCGGACGCGTCTGGGCCGACGGCGAGCCGGCGTGGATCGAGGACGTGACATGCGACGCCAACTTCCCTCGTGCGCGGGCTGCGGCGGGCGCGGGGCTGCATCGCGCGCTAGCCGTCCCCGTCGCGGGTCGCGACGACGTGCTCGGGGTGCTCGAGCTCTTCGGCACCACGACGCAGCCCGTCGACGAGGACCTCGTCGCGACGACGGTCGCGCTCGCGAGCCAGCTCGGTCAGTTCCTCGATCGTCGCCGTGCCGAAGACGCCGCCCGAACGACCGAGGCCCGGCGCGCCGCGATGTTCGAAGCCGCGCTCGACGCCATCGTGTCGATCGACCGTGACGGTCGCGTGATCGAGTGGAACCCGGCGGCGCAGTCGACGTTCGGGTGGACGCGCGACGAGGCGATCGGCACGCCGATGCACGAGCTCGTCGTCCCGCCGGATCTCCGCGAGCACCACGTGCGCGGCTTCGCGCGGCACCTCGCGACCGGGTACCGGTCGATGCTCGGTCGCCGGGTGGAGACGCGGGCAGTGCGGCGCGACGGCGCCGAGCTCCCGGTCGAGCTGACGATCGCGCGCATCGACGCCGGACCGGAGCCGGTCTTCACCGCGTTCATGCGCGACATCTCCGATCGCGTGCGGGCCGAGACCGAGCGCGAGGACCTCGCGCGACGGGAGCAGGCGGCGCGCAGCCGGCTCGAGCTCCTCGCGCAGCTCGGCAACATCCTCACCGTCGAGCGCGACGTGCGCGCGCGCCTGCAGGCCATGGCGGGCGTGCTGCTGCCGGTGTTCGCCGACATGTGCGCGGTCATCACGCGCGATCCCGACGGCAGCGTCCGCCTCGTCGCGCTCGCCCACGCCGACCCGGTGAAGCAGGCGTTGATCGACGCCGTCGGCGACTGGCGCCCATTCGTGCTCGACGACGTTCCCGCGGTCGAGGAAGCCGTCACCCTGGAGCCGCTGCTCCTCGAGCACATCCAACCGGGGATGCTCGACTTCGTGTTCGGCGACGAGCACGAGCGCGAGCTCGTGCGCGCGTTCGACCTGAAGTCGGTGGTGTCCGTCCCGCTCCCCGGCGAGGAGGGCCCGATCGGCGCGATCGCGTTCGCGACGTCCGACCCGTCACGCCGCTACACGGAGGACGACCTCGCGCTCGCCGAGGAGATCGCGCGCCGGTTCGGACCCGCGGTCGAGAGCGCGCTGCAGCTCGAGCGCGAACGACACGTCGCGGAGACGCTGCAGCGGAGCCTCCTGCCCGAGCATCTTCCCGACGTTCCCGAGGTCGACCTCGCCGCGCGCTACCTGCCCGCGACGGCGGGAGTCAGCGTCGGCGGTGACTGGTACGACGTGCTCGCGCTCTCCGACGGCCGTGTGCTCTTCGCCATCGGGGACGTCGTCGGTCACGGCGTGCGGGCCGCGGCGGTGATGGGCCGCGCGCGTGCGGCACTCCAATTCTGCGCGCTCGCGGAGCTCGAGCCGTCGGAGGTCCTGACGCGCCTCAACGCGTTCTTCTCGGCCGCGGCCGACGGCAGCATGTCGACGCTGTTCGTGATGGTCTACGACCCCGCGACGACCACCGCGCACTACGCGAGCGCGGGACACCCGCCCGCGCTGGTGCGCGAGGCGAGCGGCGAGGTACGGGCGCTCGAGGGCGCGCGCGGCACGCCGCTCGCCGCGGACGCCGTGCACACGTTCGTGCAGTGCACCGAGACGCTCTCGCCCGGCGCGACCGTGTTGCTGTACACGGACGGGCTCGTCGAGCGGCGACGCGAGTCGCTCGACGTCGGCTTCGCCCGGCTGCACGAAACGTTCCGCGACGGTCCCCGCGATCTCGAGGCCCTGGTCGACCACGTCGTCGCGGAGCTGGTCGGGCCCGGCGGGGGAGCGGACGACGTCGCGGTGCTCGCGTTCCGTCCCGCCCCCGAGAACGAGCGGCTGTCGCTCACCCTCCCGACCGACCCCCGGCAGCTGCGCGTCCTGCGGTCGCGGCTCGCGGGGTGGCTGACACGGCGAGGCGTCGACGCCGAGACGGTCTTCGACCTCAACCTCGCGGTGACCGAGGCGGCGGGCAACGCGATCGCGCACGCGTACGGGCTCGGCGACGGCGAGTTCGGGGTCGACGTCCACCTCGAGGACGACGTCGTGGTGTGCACGGTCACCGACCGCGGTCACTGGCGTGCCGAGCGCCGAGACGGCTACGGCCGCGGGCTGATGCTCATGCGCGCGCTCACCGAGCAGGTCGAGATCGAGACGAGCGACGACGGCACCCGTGTCGAGATGCGCCGTCGCGTCGCGGTCAGGTGTGCCGGCTGATGTAGCCGCGCCGCCGGAACACGGCGAGCATGTGCACGAGCAGGAACGTCGACGCGATCGCGAGCACGACCGCGCCGAACGCGCCCCAGCCCACCTGGCTCCACGGCAACGAGTGCCCGGCGACGACCTCGTGCGCGGCGGCGAACACGTGCGTCGTGGGAAGCGCGCGCGAGATGGGTTGGATGGCGCCCGGCAGCGCGCTGACCGGATAGAAGATCCCCGACAGCGGCATCACCATCGCGAGCAGGCCCCACGCGAGGATCTCCGCGCCCTGGCCGACCCGCAGGATCAGCGAGATCACGATCAGACCGACCGACCAGCCGACGACGAGCAGGATCGCGACCAGCGGCACGAGCGCCAACCCGAGGGTCGTCACGTCGAACGCGAACAGCGCCCACGCCGCGAGCGCGACGGTCCCGACACCGAGCGCGAGCTTGACCAGACCGAAGAGGACGACGCCGGCCACGTACTCGACCTCCGTCAGCGGTGTGACGAGGAGGTTGAGCAGGTTCCGCGACCACGTCTCCTCCATGAAGCCCGTCGAGAGGCTGATCTCGGCCTGGAACACGACGTGGAACAGGAGGATGCCGGCGAGGAGGTACGCGACGCCGGCCGCCCCCGCGCTCGACTGGCGCGAGAAGTAGACGCCGAGCGAGCCGAAGAGCAGCGCGTCGACGACGGGCCAGAACACGACGTCGAACCAGCGTTGCGGCGCGCGTTGCAGCACGTAGGCGTGACGGCGCGCGACGGCGGACACGCGCAGCCATCGGGTCTTCGTGATCACGTCACCCGCTCCCGCTCCTCGGCAAGGTGCAGGAACACGCCCTCGAGGTCGTCGCGACCGAAGCTGGCCGCCACGGCGTCGGGCGTGCCGTCCGCGACGACGCGGCCGGACGAGATGAACACGACCCGTTCGCACAGCCGCGACACCTCGACCATGTCGTGACTCGTGACGAGCAACGCGGTGTGATCGGCCGCGCACAGCTCGGCGAGCCCCGTGCGGACGCGCAGCGCGACGTCGGGGTCGAGCGACGCGGTCGGCTCGTCGAGGATCAGCAACCGCGGCCGGTGCAACGTGGCCTTGATGATCCCGATGAGGGTGCGCTGTCCCGACGACAGCTCGTTGCCCATCGCGGTCGCGAGGTGCGTCACGCCGAAGCGCTCGAGGCCCAGCGTGATCTGGGGCTCGGGATCGGCGATCCCGTAGAGCCGCCCGAACATGTGGAGGAACTCGCGCACTCGGAGCCGCTCGGGGAGCGGCAGGTAGCCCGCCGCGAACCCGACCCGCTCCGCGGCTCGGCTGCGCTCGCGTGGCAGCCGGTGACCGGCGATCTCCACGAAGCCGTCGTCGGGCGTGACGACGCCGAGCAGCATGAGCAGCGTCGTGGTCTTCCCGGCGCCGTTCGGTCCGAGCAGCGCGACGCGCTCGCCGACGCCGACGGTCAGGTCCACGCCGTCGACGGCCCGGACCCGCCGGTACTGCTTCGTGAGACCGCGGGCGCGCAGGACGACGGACTCGGCGCCACCGGGCGCGTGACCGTCCTGCACGCCGGAATGCTCGCTCACCTGCGGAGTGTCGCAGACGGCGTGCACGGGACGGAACCGATTTCGTGCGCGACACGCCGGCGACGCCGGGTGCCGCGTCGCGGCTGGGGTAACGTCTCGGGCTTCGAGCGTCGTCGCCAGGCGGGCGCGGGTTGGCGGGGGATGCTCTCGGTGACAAGCCTCGCGGTGAGAAGCCTCTCGTTGAGACTCGAGGAGAGCCGACGTGATCGCAACCTGCGCCCGATCCCGCGGCGTGCGGCCGCGGATGCGTGGCGAGCACCCCGCGGAGTTCGCACCGTGAGGGCGCCCGACGTCCGGACGGAGCACCGGGGCTCGACGCTCCTCGCGACGCTCTCGGGTGACGTCGACCTGTCCAACGTGGCGACGGTGCGCGCCCGCCTGGTCGCGGCGCTCGGCGACGACGTCGACTCGCTCGTGCTCGATCTGACCGGCGCCGGCTACATCGACAGCACGGGCGTGCGGCTGCTGTTCGACATGGCCGAGCGGTTCGCCCGGAGTGGCGAGCGAGTCCGCGCCGTCATCCCCTCCGACGCGCTCGTGCGGCGCGTCGCGTCGCTCACGAACCTCGACCAGGTCGTCGACATCCACGAGACCGTCGACGCGGCGCTCGCGTCCCTCAATTCACGATCTTGAAGACGGTGCGCAGGCTGGTGATCTCGAGCAGCTCGCTGCACTGACGGGTCGGCGACGCGAGGACGAACTCGGTGCCGGCCGCCTCCGCCGCGTTGTGCCCGTGGACGAGCGTCGCGAGGCCGGCGGAGTCGACGAAGTCGAGCTCGGCGAGGTCCACGACGAGCCGGTCGGGGCCGTGCGCCAGGATCGCCTCGATCTCCTCCGCGAGCGTCGACGCGCCCACGACGTCGAGCTCGCCGGCGAGCTCCAACACGACGTCCCGCTCGCCGCGCGCGGACATCGTGAACGCCGCCGCGTCGGGATCCATGACGGTCAGCATGCCATGAGGGCCGCTCCGCGGAACGTGCGCGCCACCTGACCTGCACAACTAGCGTTCCCGCCGTGCGTGAGGCCCGGCGGTTCCCCGAGTGCGCGGTCGCGTCGCCGCACTATCTCGCGTCGGCGGCCGGGCTCGCAGCGTTCGCGCGCGGCGGCAACGCGATGGACGCGGTGCTCGCCGCCAACCTCGCGCTCGGCGTCGTCGCGCCGTACTTCTGCGGCTACGGCGGCGACGTGTTCGCGATCGTGTGGGACGGCCGCGTCCACGGGTACCTCGGCAGCGGCCGCTCCGCGAGCGCGACGTCGATCGACCACGTCCGCGCGGCGACGGGCGGAACCGACATGCCGTGGATCGGTCCGCACACGGTCACCGTCCCCGGCGCGATCGCGGGCTGGTTCGAGCTGCTCGAGCGCTGGGGCACGCGATCGTTCGGCGACGTCGCGACGGACGCGCTGCGGCTCGCGCGCGACGGGTTCTCGGTGACCGCCAAGGCGTCCGAGCTCTTCGAGGGGTCGCGCGCGCTCTACACGGAGTACCCGGACTGGCAGGCCGTGTACGGCGACGCGCGCGCAGACGTCGTGCTGCGCCAACCCGCGCTCGCCCGGACGATCGAGGCGCTCGCCGAGCACGGGCCCGACGCCTACTACCGCGGTCCGATCGCCGACGCGATCGAGGACGCCGTGCACCGGGCCGGCGGTGCGCTCACCGCGCGCGACCTCGCCGCGCACGCGGGGGAGTGGACCGAGGCGTTGCGCGCGGCGTACCGCGACGTCGAGGTGTGCGAGCTCCCACCCCCGACGCAAGGTGTGACCGCGCTCGAGATCCTGCGCGTGCTCGACGGGTTCACGCTCCCTGCCGACGGCGTGGAGCGCCAGCACCTGTTGATCGAGGCGTGCAAGGCGGCGCTCGCCGACCGTGAGGAGTTCGTCACCGACCCGCAGTGGATGACGCGCGCACCCGAGTCGCTTCTCGACGACGCGTGGATCGCGTCGCGCCGTGACGCCATCGACATGGAGCGCGCGCACGTGCCCGCGTCGGCGCACGCCCAGCGCGGCGGGACGGCGTACCTCTGCGCGGCCGACCGCGACGGATTGATGGTGAGCCTCATCCAGTCGAACTTCCTGGCGTTCGGGTCCGGCATCCACGTCTCCGAGTGGGGCATCAACCTCAACAACCGCGGATCGTCGTTCACGCTCGACGACGCGCACGCCAACGCGCTCGCGCCGTCCAAGCGGCCGATGCACACGCTCATCCCGGCGCTCGCGCTGCGAGAGAGCGAGCCGTGGCTCGTGTTCGGCTCGATGGGCGGCGACGCGCAGGCGCAGGTGCACGCGCAGCTCCTCGCGCACGTCGTCGACGACGGTGCCGACGTGCAGTGCGCGCTCGACGCGCCCCGCTGGCAGGTCGACCCCGTGCGCTGGCACGTGCTCGCCGAGACCGGGTTCGCGGACGACGTGTTGCGCGGCCTCGAGACCCGCGGGCACGCCGTCGACCGCACGAAGGCGCTCGACTCGCGGATGGGGCACGCACACGCGATCGCGCCGACGGCCGGCGGCTACGCCGTCGGGACCGATCCGCGCGCCGAGGGCGCCGCGCTCGGCCTGTAGCAGCGCGGCCCGCAGGTACGATCGTCGTGATGATCTCGACCGTCGACGACGTGACGCGCGGGCTCGAGGCGAACCGCTACCTGGCCGACGAAGGGCTCGCGACGGCGGTGTTCCTCGCCATGACGCTCCCGCGACCCCTGCTGCTGGAGGGCGACGCCGGCGTCGGCAAGACCGAGGTCGCGAAGGCGATCGCACGCTGGACGGGCGGGCGGCTGCTGCGCCTGCAGTGCTACGAGGGGATCGACGTCGCGCAGGCCGTCTACGAGTGGGACTACGCGCGCCAGCTGCTGCACCTGCGGGCGATGGAGGCGGGCGGCCACGAGGTCGTCGAGGACGAGGTGTACTCCGAGCGGTTCCTCGTGCGGCGTCCGCTGCTGCAGGCGATCGACCACCACGGCGACGTCCCACCCGTGCTGCTCGTCGACGAGGTCGACCGCGCCGACGACGAGTTCGAGGCGTTCCTGCTCGAGATCCTGTCGGACTTCGAGGTGACGGTCCCCGAGCTCGGCACGTTCCGCACCGACATCCCCCCGATCGTCGTGCTGACGTCGAACCGGACGCGCGACGTGCACGACGCGTTGAAGCGACGGTGCCTCTATCACTGGATCGCGCACCCGAGCTTCGAGCGGGAGCTCGCGATCCTCCGGGTGCGCGCGCCCGGGGTGCCGGAGCAGCTCGCCGCGCAGGTGGCGGCGGCGGTCGCGGTGTTGCGTGACCTCGAGCTGTACAAGCCGCCCGGTGTCGCGGAGACGATCGACTGGGCGGAAGCTCTCGCCGCGCTCGGCCATCGTGTCCTCGACGAGGAGGCCGTGCGCACCACCCTCGGGACGATCCTGAAGTACCGGGAGGACCAGGAGCGCGTCGCCGAGCACGGGCTCCCCGCGATCCTCCAGGCGGCCGCCGCGCAGCATGGCTGAGCCGAGCGCGGATCGCGCCGTCGTCGCGTTCTCGCGTCTGCTGCGCGCGGAAGGCCTGGACGTCGCGGTCGGTGCGACGGTGACGTTCGCGGAGGCCGCCGCGCGCGTCGGGTTCGCGTCGCGCGAGCGGCTGTACTGGGCGGCGCGCGCAACGCTCGTCCACCGCCCGGAGGACGTCGGTGCGTTCGACGCCGCCTTCGACGCGTTCTGGGCCGGTCGGGGCGCGCGTGCCGGCAGCGCGCCCGTGGAACGGGTCTCCCTGACGCTCGCGCACGACGCGCCCGACGACGGGTCCGCCCCTGACGGCGCGACGGTCGACCACGACGAGCCCGACGGGCCCCTGCTGAGCGTCCGGTGGAGCCGCGCGGAGGTGCTCCGTCATCGCGACTTCGCCGCGTACACACCCGAGGAGCACGCCGAGGCGCGGCGCCTGATGAGCGACCTGCGCCTGGCCGGCGCGCTCCGCCGGTCGCGCCGGCTGCGTCCGACGTCGCGGGCGCGCGGGCGTCCGGACGTGCGCCGCACCGTGCGCCGCGCGCTGCGGACGGGCGGCGAGCCGCTCCGGCGGTCGTTCACCGAACCGGGCGAGCGGCCCCGGCGGATCGTGCTGCTGTGCGACGTCAGCGGGTCGATGGAGCCGTACGCGCGGTCGTTGGTGCGCTTCCTCCACGCCGCGGTCGTTGGCCGCACGCGCGTCGAGGCGTTCGCGCTCGGCACCCGTCTGACGCGCGTGACGCGGGAGCTGTCGTCGCACGACGCGGACGCCGCGATCGCGGCGGCGGCGCGTCGCGTCGTCGACTGGTCGGGCGGGACGCGGCTCGGCGACGGGTTGCGCGAGTTCAACGACCGCTGGGGTGTCGCCGGCATGGCGCGAGGCGCGGTCGTCGTCGTGCTCTCCGACGGGTGGGACCGGGGCGACCCCGACGTGCTCGCCGAGCAGATGGCGCGGCTCGCGCGCGTCGCGCACCGCGTCGTGTGGGTGAACCCGTTGAAGGCGACGCCCGGGTATGCGCCGCTCGCGCGGGGGATGGCAGCCGCGCTCCCGTACGTCGACGAGTTCGTCGAGGGCCACTCGCTCGCGTCGCTGGAAGCTCTGGCGAAGGTGGTGACGAGACGATGAAGGAAGTGCTCGACGACATCGAACGGTGGCGCGCGGCCGGACGGCGTGTCGCGGTCGCGCGCGTCGTCGGGGTGGAGGGCTCGGGCCCGCGCGATCCCGGTGCGACGATGGTGGTGAGCGAGGACGGCGAGGTCGCGGGGTCCGTCTCGGGCGGATGCGTCGAGGGTGCGGTCGTGCAGGAGGCGCTCGCGGTCCTCGCCGGCGAGAAGCCGCGGGGCGTCGTGACGTTCGGGTACTCCGACGACGAGGCGTTCGCGGTCGGCCTGACGTGCGGCGGCACGGTGCACGTGTTCGTCGAGCCGCTCGACTGGTAGCCGGTGTCGATCTACGAGGAGCTGCGCGACGCCATCCGGGCCGAGGAGCCGGTCGCGCTCGTGACCGTCGTCGAGGGGCCCGAACCCGGGGCGAAGCTGCTCGTCGGCCCCCAGCGTGCGGTGTCGGGGACGCTCGGCGA
>Ga0070739_10004088_pt1 | contig 17613 bp, 15 predicted proteins | sample Coa_R1_7_FD_66445 | JGI IMG/M metagenome (GOLD analysis project Ga0070739, IMG submission 66445) | Surface soil microbial communities from Centralia Pennsylvania, which are recovering from an underground coalmine fire - Coalmine... | ecosystem: Environmental > Terrestrial > Soil > Unclassified ... | reverse complement strand
CCCGTCAGAGCCTAGGCATCAGACAGCCCCCATCCGCATCGGTCGTTAAGCCGATATTTCGCTCCATTGGGGATGACGCGCCCTGGGTCAGGATCCCGCCGCCTCAGCGTCCCCAGTTAGAGGCAGTCGCTCGTGCCTCACCGGTCGCTGCCAGGCCGGGACCTATCTCATGGCCCGAGCCGGACTCTAGGCCAGCAGGCTGCGGGTTAGGCGGCTGAGCCGGGAAAGTGGCAGGCGGCCCAGTGCTCGGGCGCCTTCTGCTCCAGGGGTGGCGTCACCTCTGAGCAGACCGGTCGGGCTTTGAAACAGCGCGGATGAAAGGGGCAGCCGCTCGGTGGATTGACCGGGCTGGGCACATCGCCCTCGAGGATGATGCGCTTCTTAGCGCGCTCGAGACGGGGATCCGGCGACGGTATGGCCGACATAAGCGCCTGGGTGTAGGGATGTAGCGGCTCACGATACAGATCGTCGCTGCCGGCCAGCTCGACGATACGTCCGAGGTACATGACCGCCACGCGGTCGCTTATGTGCCTGACCACGCTGAGGTTGTGGGCGATGAACAGGTAGGTGAGGTTGAAGCGCTGTTGCAGATTCTCCAGGAGATTGAGGATCTGGGCCTGGATGGAGACGTCCAGCGCCGAGACCGGCTCGTCCGCCACCACCAGGCTCGGCCTGAGGGCCAGCGCCCGGGCGATGCCGATTCTCTGCCGCTGCCCTCCACTGAACTCATGCGGATAGCGGTTGATGTGCTCCGGCAGCAGCCCCACCGTGCGCAGCAGGTCCTGAACGGCCTCGCGCCGCCTGCGAGCCCTGCTTCCTCCGCCGGCCGAGCTTCCATCCCCGTCCGCCGACGTAGCTTCGCGGCGAGCATCGTTGAGCGCCGAGGGAAAGTTCTCCAGCGGCTCGGAGATGATCTTGTCGACGGTCATTCGAGGGTCGAGCGAGCCGAAGGGATCCTGAAACACCATCTGCATCTCCCGCCGCAGCGGCCGCAGTCGCCGAGAGCTGAGACCTGTGATGTCCCGTCCCTGGAGGAAGATCTTGCCTCCGGTGATGGGCACCAGCCGCAGCAGCGCCCGTCCAAGCGTTGTCTTGCCGCACCCACTCTCGCCCACCAGGCCGAGCGTCTCGCCGGTCCTGACCTCGAGGTTCACGCCGTCGACCGCGTGCACGTAGCCGACGGGACGCCCCAGGAAGCCGCCTCTCACGGGAAAGTGAACCTTGAGATTCTCGGTGCGGACGAGCAGGTTGTTCTCGGTCATGCGGCGGCCGCGGCACGGACTGGGTTCCAGCAGGCCGCCTTGTGCTGCGCGCCACCAGCTCCCTCTGGGTCGACGGGAGTAAGCGGAGGCATCTCCTGCCTGCAGATCGGCAGGGCATTGGGGCATCGAGGGACAAACGGGCAGCCAGGGGGCAGGTTGATGACGTCGGGAGGTGAGCCGGGAATGGGCTTGAGCGGCTGTCCACGCTCCTGATCGAGCCGTGGGATCGACTCCAGCAGGGCATGAGTGTAGGGGTGAGTCGGCCGCTCGAAGATGTCGGTCACGGTTCCGGTCTCGGCAACCTTTCCGGCGTACATCACGACCACGTCGTCGGCGAGTCCCGCCACCACCCCCAGATCATGGGTAATGATGATCACCGAGGCGTGAAACTCGCGCGACAGTGCCCGGATCAGGTCCAGAATCTGGGCCTGAATGGTCACGTCGAGTGCCGTCGTGGGCTCGTCGGCGATCAGCAGCTTGGGATTGTTCGCCAGTGCCATGGCGATCATGACGCGCTGACGCATCCCACCACTGAATTCGTATGGATGGGACTTGAGCCGTCGCTCGGCCTCGGGCATTCCCACCAGCCGGAGCATCTCCGCGGCCCGGGCGTTGGCGCGCTTCCGGTCGAGGCCCTGATGCTCCCTGACGCTCTCCGCTATCTGACGGCCGATCGTAAGCAGGGGATTCAGTGAGGTCATGGGGTCCTGGAAGATCATGGAGATGTCACCGCCGCGGATGCGGCGCATCTCCTCGTTCGAGAGCTTGAGCACATCTCGGCCTTCAAAGCGAATGTCGCCGCTGACGATCCGACCCGGCGGCGAGGGAATCAGCCGCATGATCGAGGTCGCGGTCACGCTCTTCCCGGAGCCTGACTCGCCGACGATGCCCAACGTTGCACCGTGAGGTATGGAGAAGGAGACACCGTCTACAGCCTTGACCACGCCGGCTCTGGTGAAGAAGTACGTGCTGAGGTTTTCGACCTCGAGGATGTTATCGGCCATACGACTATAGCGGTCCCAGCCGGCTCAGTCGAGCAACTCCAGGCGACCCCGCAGGCGATGGCCGCCGCCCTCCCAGATGAGCCTCATGGCCGAAGACTGCTCCCACACTTCTCCCAGGCTCCCACGGTGCGACCGATCCGTTCAACTGTTCATGCGAGGATCGAACGCGTCGCGAACTCCATCGCCGATAAAGCTGAACGCCAGCAACATCACCGCCAGGAACACAGCCGGGAAGATGGTCTCCGCGAAGATACCCGCCTGTACGCCGGTCCCAAGCTGGGAGGCGCCGTCGTACACCATCTGGCCTAGGTCGGGATTCGGCGGCGCCACGCCCAAACCGAAGATGCTGAGCGTGGTCTCGTTATAGATGATGCCGACGGTGATCAGACTTGCCTGAACCAGCAGAAGTCCATAGATATTCGGGAGCAGGTGCCGCCAGATGATCTTGAAGCTGGAAGATCCTGAGGTCCTCGCCGCCTCGACAAACTGCTGCTCCCGAAGACCGAGGGCCAAAGACCGTACAAATCGAGTGAGCGGCGGCCAGCTCACGCCCGCAAACACGATGGTCAGCAGGATGACCCGCCCCGCGCCACCAAAGACCGGGTCCAAAACGCTGCCATAGAGGCTTACCACGAGAATCGCGAGCAGAAAAGCCGGAAAGGCGAAGATGAGGTCCGTGAATCGCGAGAGCAGGTTGTCGATGACCCCGCCGAAGTAGCCGGCCGTAATGCCGATTCCCGTTCCCACGATCACCGTGATCGCCGTTCCGATAAGGCCAACCAGGAGCGGCGGACGCAAGCCGTAGACGATCCGGCTGTAGATGTCCCGTCCGAGTCCATCCGTGCCAAACCAATTTGACCCATTAGGGGCCCCGTTGAGGTAAAGGTAGTTCGGGTTGAGTGGGTTGCTGGTGTGCATGAAGGGCGCAAACACGGCCATGATAACGATGATGAGGATGACCCCCAAGCTGATCATCGCCGCCCAGTTATGTCTGAATCGCCGCCATGCGTCTCGAAGCGGCGAGCTGACGCGGGTGGGCGCCCCAATCTCGGCGTCGAGAATCGGTGAGGAGATGCCCTCGGCCGCCGCCGCCGGAGAGCCCAGCTCGGCAGTGCCTCCGGTCACCGACGGTGGCGAAAGGCGTTGATCTTCAGTAGTGGCCATGAGCACTCACCTTAGAGGCGCACACGCGGATCGACAAGCGCATAGAACACGTCGGTCAGCATGTTGACAAAGATGACGAAGAGCACGAGGACGAGCGTAATGCCCTCGATCACGGAATAGTCGCTGTTGATGATTGAGGTTGCCGCCAGGTAGGCGATCCCGGGAATGCTGAAGAAGAGTTCTATGATAAATGCGCCAAGGATGAGGTACGCGACGACCGGCCCAACGATGGAGGCCAGCGGCAACAGGGTGTTGCGGACCGCGTGACCGTAGATCACCACCCGGCTCTTCAGGCCCTTGGCGCGTGCGGTCCGAATGTAGTCCTGACGGAGCACCTCGAGCATGAAGCTGCGGAATGATTTGGCGAAGAACCCTGCCAGGCCGGCGGCGTAGATGGTCACCGGAAGAATCATCTCCTGGAGACTCTGACCGGGATTCGGGATCAGCCCGAACAAGCTCCAGCCGGAATCTCCCCAACCCGAAACCGGGAGCCAATGAAGCACGGCACCGAAGATCAGCTGCGAGATGGGCGCCAGAACGAACGTCGGGATGACGTACAGGAGTATCATGATCGACTGGCCACCGTGGTCGACTACCGAGTTCTGATACAGCGCCGATACCAGCCCCACGGGCAGACCGACGATCAGCGACAGCAAGAGTGCGTAACCACCGAGCTTCATAGTCACCGGGAGATAGGTCGAGATGATTGACGACACCGGGTCGCCCAGATAGCTCTGCTCCTCGGCATATCCGAGATTGCCGTGCAGCAACCCTCCGATGTAATTCACGTACTGCGTCCCCACGGGCTGATTGAGCCCGTACTTCCTGCTGAGAGCGGCCACATTCTGTTGATTGGCGTGCTGGCCGAGCAGGATCTTGATTGGGTTGTAGGGCGACGCGTGCGCCATGAAAAAGACGACGGTCACGATGATGTAAACCACCACGACCGTGGCCAAGAGACGCTTGACGGTGAATGAGAGGAGGTTTATCACAGAGGACTCAACCCTGCCGGCGCGTACTCCGCGTGTACATCGGCGAGGCGCTCAAAGATCAGCAAGTGGTATGCCCGATTCTATGACTAGAACCGTTGTCCGGTGTTCTGGCCTCGATTAGAGGGCCAGCCTTGACGAAGAGATTGGGACGCAAGGAGGAAGGCAGGGAGCACGGCGGTCGCCGCGCTCCCCGCTTCCGTTACTTGGTTATGGACACCGATGCCCAGTTGTCGGCCTTGGGCACCATGATGCCGTAGGCCGCGCTCCCGACCAGGCCCTTGACGTGCAGACCCTTCTGCTCGCGGACCACTGCCAGGCTGTGCTGGTTGCCGATGGCAATCCAGGCACCCGCATTCAACGCAATCTTCTGCGCCTTGGTGTAGAGATCAGCGCGTGTCTTGTAGGTCGTCTTCCCGACCTTGCAATTCTTGTTGCAGATCTCAGCCTTATCGACGAGCGCATTGTAGGTGCTGTTGTTAAACCCGCCGATATCGTAGTTTGCTCCCGAACGCAACAGGTTGGTCATGTAATCCTGAGGATCCGGATAGTCCTCGATCCACAAGTTCTCGGTGAGGTCCACCTTGCCGATGACCGTCTTGTCGAGACTGGGACCGCCGACGACGCCCAGCCACTGGTTGAAGGTGAGCGGCTTGAGCGAGGCGTGTACGCCGGAGCCGAGATTGTTGATCATCTGCACGATGGCCCCGTACTCGTTGTCGATGTCCACGGACGTGTGCTGATACGGGATAACCACGTTCTTCAGACCACTCGGGCACTTCTTCAGCTCGGCCTTCGCCTTCTTGAGGTCATAGTGGGGCGCCCAGCTCTTGTTGCTGACGAAGCCCTTGTTGTAGAAGCCCTTCAGGTTCTGAGGCAGCACCTGATAGGTGGCAACCTGAGTACCGCGCAGAACTTGCTTGTCAATCGCGTTGCGATTGATGGCGTAGGCGATCGCCAGCCGACAGTGGACGTTCTTGAACTGCGAATCGGCGTGCTCATTCGGCGTCATGTAGTCAGTAATCGAGGTCGGGAAATCGAAGAACCCGGGCTTCCCTCTCAGACTGCTGACGTATGAGGTGGGCACGAAGCTCACGTCGACCTGATTGTTCTGGAACGCCTTGTAGTTCGCCTGAGCGTCGTTGTAAACCTTCATCGAGATGTTGATCTTCGGCTTCGGGCCGTAGAACTTGGGGTTCGGGACCATCTGGATCTGTACCGACGAACCCGGCTTGAACCACCCGCTGTGGTTCGGGTCCGTCTTATTGTTGCGGCACTTGTACTTGAAGGGTCCGTCGCCCACGTTTCCAGTGCAGGTATTGGTGATGTAGGTCTGTGCCGGCTTGCCGCCCACGACCTTGGGATCCAAAACATCTGCCGTGGGATACGTCAGCGTTTTCAGGAAGTACACGATCGGCTTGTCCAGCGTGATCTTGAGCACGCGGGAGTTGACGACCTGGATCCCCTTGAGCTTGTTGGTCTTTCCGCTATTGACCGCACCGGCGCCGACAATGTGCCCATCGTAGAGCAGAGCGACTGGCGACGCCGTCGACTTCAGGAGGGCTCTCGTTATGGAGAAGTCGACGTCGCTGGCGGTGAGCTTGTCGCCATTGCTGAAGTGCAGGTTCTTCCTCAGCGTGAAAGTGTAGGTGAGGTGGTTCTTGCTCTCGCTCCACTTCTGAGCCAGGCCCGGCGCAACGCTTCCGTCCGGAAGCAGCTTGACCAAGTTGGAGTAGATCATGTTGGCGATGTTATAGGACACGGAGTCCGTGATCTGCGATGGGTCGAGCGTGGCCGCCCATTGGGCGCCGCCCAGCTCCGAAAGGCCGTACCAGCGCAGGGTCTTCAGGGACTTCCCGGCCGGGTGGGCTAGTACCGGGGAGTTGGCGGATATCGCCACCGTGGTGGCGAAGGTTATGGCCAGTGCCACACTCAGGAATCGAGTTGGTAGTGACTTCAATTTTCACTCCTGGAAAAATCTATGATGATTGAAAGAATTAGGAGACGCACTTCTACTGCCGTTTCACCTCCTTCATCTGTTCCTGCCGGCTCGGGTGACGAGCCGGAAGGGATCACTTACGGAGCCTGAGGGGAAGCACCCGACTCACGCTTCTTCAGCCTACCTTGAATATGTAAACGGTCGATGGCCGCCCGCCGTAACGCGGCCATCTTTGCTTTCCCAGCGAAGCCTGAGTCTAGACGGCTCCTGCAGGGAACACGAGGCAGCCTGCACGTTGGTGTGATTGATTGCACAATGTCTCGAATCTCAGGCTGCCTCCGGCTTCCCGCCCCGAGTCGCCGGCTCACGCCCCGATGAGCAGCTATCGTGGCCTCACACCCCTTCCGGTGCATCGCCGGGAGTGGCCGCGCCTGGAGCCTCATCGTGATCCTGACCCGGCGGCCGCCATCTCAGATCAGGCTGCCTCGCCGCTCGAGCCTCGTCGACGCGACCCACGGGAGTGACGTGCGGAGCGGAGCGAACGAGGTCCGGATCCGACTCCGCCTCCTGAGCAATCTCGCGCATAGCGCTGACAAAGGCATCAAGCGTGTCGATGCTCTCGGTCTCCGTCGGCTCTATCATCAAGGCTTCCTCGACGATCAGGGGGAAGTAGACGGTCGGTGGATGGAATCCGTAATCCATCAAGCGCTTGGCGATGTCGCGTGTGTGGACTCCCCTGGCGGCCTGCCGCCTTCCGGACAGCACGAACTCGTGCATCGTCGGACCGGCGTAGGGTTCCTCATATACGTCGTTGAGGCGCGTGCGTACGTAGTTTGAGTTGAGCACGGCATCCCGGCTGACCTGAGCCAGTCCCTCGCCGCCCAGGGATCTGATGTATGTGTATGCACGCACGAACATACCGAAGTTGCCATAGAATGAGCGCATCTTGCCGATGCTCCGGGGGCGGTCATAGTCGAGGAAGAAGGCCTGCTCCCGACGCCTGACCACCGGCACCGGAAGGTAGGGCTCGAGCAGGGAGGTGACGGCCACCGGTCCCGATCCCGGCCCACCGCCTCCGTGCGGAGTGGTGAAGGTCTTGTGAAGATTCAGGTGTACGACGTCGAAGCCCATGTCGCCGGGACGTACGACACCCATCACCGCATTTAGGTTGGCGCCGTCGTAGTACAGCAGACCACCGGCCTCGTGCACGATGGAAGCCATCTCTTGGATCCGGTCTTCAAAGAGGCCCAGGGTGTTGGGATTCGTCAGCATCAACGCCGCCGTGTCCTCATTGACCAGCCGCCTCAACGCTTCGACGTCGACCCGCCCACGCTCATCCGAGGGGACGCTGACGAGCCGGTAGCCTGCAGCTGTGGCGCTGGCGGGGTTGGTACCGTGGGCCGAGTCTGGAGCTATGACGGTCGAGGGATGACGCCCGGAGGCACGATGGAAAGCCTTGATCATCAGCAGGCCCGTTAACTCTCCGTGCGCTCCCGCAGCGGGCTGCAGGCTCACGGAGTCCATTCCCGTGATGGACTTGAGCAGCTCCTGCAGCTCCCACATCAGCTGGAGCGCACCGTGGACCGTGCTCTCCGGTTGTTCCGGGTGTATGGAACGGAACCCCGGCAGCGAGGCGGCAACCTCGTGGATCTTGGGATTGTATTTCATGGTGCACGACCCGAGGGGATAGAACCCGGTGTCGATGCTGTGATTTAGCTGCGACAGCCGAGTATAGTGACGAACGACGGTGGGCTCCGACACCTCCGGCAGGTTAGGCGGGCGCCGGCGCCGAACCTCCGCCGGGAGGATGTCGTCGAGGGGCTGCTCGGGGACGTCAAGCTCGGGGAGGGAGAAGCCTTTGCGTCCGGCGGAGCTAAGCTCGAAAATCAGGTGCTCACTCATGCCGAGCCTCCAGCCATGGCGGGCTCGGGAGTAGCAGCTTCAGTCTGAAGCTCAGCCAGACTGTCGACCAGGTCGTCGATCTGCCGGCGCGTCGTCTGCTCCGTAAAACTCAGCAGCAGGCCACGATCGAGGGTCGACCTACCTGGATAGTGTTGGTCTACAGCGATTCCGCCGAGAATATTGCGACCCAGGAGAAATCGGTTGACCTCGTCCGGCGACACCGGCGTAGAGAGAACGAACTCGCGGAAGAACGGCTCCGGCGAGACGATCTCGAAGCCGGCCAGCTGACTGAGCCTGGAGGCGGCGTAGTGAGCTTTCCGCAGACCCAGCTCGGCGACTCGTGCGAGTCCCTGATTGCCGACGAGCGCCAGGTATACGGTCGCTCCGAGTGCCACCAGTGCCTCATTGGTACAGATGTTGGATGTGGCCCGTTCCCGCCTGATGTGCTGCTCCCGAGTCTGCAGCGTCAGTACGAAGGCTCGCCTGCCTTCGGCGTCAACGGTGGCGCCGGCGATGCGGCCCGGAATGCGACGTTGCAACCTGGACGTCGTAGCCATGAACCCGAGATAGGGCCCTCCGTAGCTGAGCCATCCGCCCAGGTTCTGACCCTCGCCCACGGCGATGTCTGCCCCGTACTCGCCCGGGCTCATGAGAAGGCCGAGAGAAACCGGATCGACGACGGCAATGAAGAGGGCCCCACTGGCGTGGGCGATGGCGGACAACTCCTCCATCGGTGCGACCGAACCCAGAAAGTCAGGGTTCTGGACCACTAGGGCGGCGTGTTCCTGACCCACCAGATCCTGGGCAGTGTCGAGGGACAGCCGGGGAACCGAGGGGATCTCGTCGATCTCATAACCGATGCCGGTGGCATAGGTCTCGAGCACACGACGGTACTCCGGATTCACCGAGTCCAGGATGGCAACGCGATCCCGTCCGGTAGCGTTGAGTGCCATTCCGCAAGCCTCGGCCACCGCAGTCGCGCCATCGTAGAGCGAGGCGTTGGCCACGTCCAGGCCGGTCAGCTCGGCAATCATGGATTGGAACTCGTAGATTACCTGCAGGGTTCCCTGGCTCAGCTCGGCCTGATACGGAGTGTACGAGGTGTAGAACTCCGCCCGGCCAGTGATCGCTCCGACGGCCGCCGGGACATATCCGTAATACGCGCCGCCGCCCAAGAAAGAGGGTCTTGTCTCGAGATTCTCGTTTTGAGCTGCCAGCGAGGTCATGAGCCTGAGGACCTCCGGCTCACTCAGCCCGGGGCCAATGTCCAGGCCGGACACGCGAAGCTCCTTGGGCACGTCGAGAAACAGATCCTCAACACTCGAGGCACCGATGGAGTCGAGCATGCGGCGACGCTCCTCTTCAGTGTGGGAGAGATAGTCCATCAAGTCTGCTCCGCCACAAATGCGTCGTATGCTTCCCGAGTCATGAGGCTTTCCAGCTCGTCCGGGTTCTCAATCTGCAACTTTACGATCCAGCCATCTGTCAGAGGAGATTCATTGATCAGCTCGGGCTTGTCCTGGAGTGCGGGGTTGACTTCCAACACCTCGCCGGAAACCGGTGCGTAGAAGTCGGAAACGGCCTTGACGGACTCGATCTCTCCCAGTGACTCCCCCGCCTTTACAGTCCTTCCCGACTCAGGCAGCTCGAGGTAGACGATATCCCCCAGTTCTTGCACCGCATACTCCGAGATCCCCACCGCTGCCTGGCCATCCTCCATGAGGATCCATTCATGTGTCCGCGCATAGCGTCGTGCTTCACCCTCCATCAGGTGTCCTCCTTTCCGGTCGGCGTGGGTACGCCTTAGCCGGGCCTACTATATATAGGTTTCTTGACGATCTCGGCCGGGTGCCTATGCCCCCGAATTTCGATGTCGACGGCTTTCCCAACCTTCGCCTGCTCGGCTTCGATATAGGCCAGACCGATGCCTTTGTTGAAGGTCGGTGAGAATGAGCCGCTGGTGACCTCTCCGATCTCCTTACCGTCGAGATAGACGCGGTAATGCGGCCGTGGAATGCTTCGGTCTATCATGCTGAAGGCCATGAGTTTGCGGCCAACGCCCTGATCTCGCTGCCGCGCGAGAACATCGCTGCCCGTGAACTCCCGATTCTGGAGCTTCACCGTCCAACCCAGGGAGGCCTCGAGCGGTGTTGTCTGGTCGCTGATGTCGTTGCCGTAGAGGGCGAGACCCGCCTCAAGCCGCAACGTATCCCGTGCTCCGAGACCCACCGGAATCAATCCCTCGTCTCTGCCGGCGTCAGCGAGTGAGCGCCAAAGCTCACGGGCTCGCTCCGGCCGCTCCATATAGAGCTCAAGCCCGTCCTCGCCGGTGTACCCGGTGCGGCTAATCACGCACGGCACGCCCGCGACCTCGCCGTCAATGAAATGGTAATACGCGATGGAGGAGATATCGGCCGGCGACAGCCGCTGCACGAATTCGGACGCACGAGGCCCCTGCACCGCAATCAACGAAACATCGTCGCTGACGTTACGAAGCACGGGACCCTGGCCAAGGCGATCGCGAAGCCAGGCCTCGTCCTTCTCAATGTTCGAGGCATTAACCACTAACATGATGTGGTCGGGGAAGCGATACACCAGCACGTCGTCGATGATGCCGCCGTCGTCGCGGCAGAGAGGCGTGTAGCGTGCCTGCCACATCTCCAGATTGCTCACTTGATTGGTAACCAAGCGATCCACGGCCTCCAGTGATCCAGGCCCTGCCACGACCAGCTCGCCCATGTGCGACAGGTCGAACATCCCCATCCCAGCTCGTACGGCTCGATGCTCCGCCACGATTCCGGTCGGGTACTCGATGGGCATGAGGTAGCCCGCGAAGGGGACCATCTTGGCTCCGGCAGCGAGGTGCTCCTCATACAGTGCCGTCCGCTTATCACCGGTCACAAATTCAGCGTACAGTGCAGAGAGGTTTCTACCTGGCCGGACCCGACACCCATGTCCCGCCATCAGAGATTCCGCCTCGAGGCTTCACAACCGTCTCAGGATGCCCTTGACTGACATCACTGTGGAAGAACTCGGTAAAGATGTGCGCTTTTTGGCGGAAAATCAAGGCTATCCGGCCTGGCAGCAGCGTCTGCGGGTATAGAATGTTGGCGGCGAACCCAATACGGACAAAGGGAGATCACGGATGGTCATAGGAAAGACGGAGCTGGCGGGTCAAATTGCACAGGAGACGGGCCTCAACAAGTCGCAGGCGACGCGGGCGCTGGATGCGACCCTCAATGCGATCGGCAACGCGCTGGGGAGTGGTGATGAGGTTCGGCTGACGGGCTTCGGAACCTTTCGAGTCAGTGAGACCAAGGCACGGACGGGACGTAACCCACGCACCGGTGCGCCCATCAACATTGCGGCCGGTCGCAGGCCTGGTTTCACCGCCGGCTCGCGCCTGCGCGATTCCGTTCAGAAGCGCTAGCTACTTCGCGTGTTTTAGGAGGGAGCCCGTTCGCGGGCTCTCTTCGCATCTCCTCGATACTTGAGCCCGAGGAGCAGGAGACCGTGCAGGGTCGACACGGCCTTGCCCCCATCCATGTATCCCTCGACCACAGCGCTTCGTTCTTGCCGGCTGGCCGCATCCATTTGACTGAACCTAATCGGAAGCCGGAAGGCGATCTCTTCGCTCAGGCATCGGCCGATCCAGCGTTCGAGGCGTACTTGGTGCGGAGATAGCGCAGCGCGACACCGTCGACGGCATTGTCGTCGCGCCAGCGCTCCTCCAGATTCTCCCTGCCATAGAGAGCCTGCAGCCCCGGCATGACCTCTGCTTCTCGGCGGCCGTCAAGGTCCCCAGTCAGCACGAGTATCCGGCGAAGCTCCTGCAACACCTCGGATGAAAGCGGCACCGCGTCCGAGTCTTCAGGCCTGTCGAAGTAGAGCCGGTGCATCTCGCGGAGACGTGAAAGCTCCCGTACGGGGTTCGGGTGGTCGTCGACTCGCAGGTCCAGGTAACGGTCGTTTCCGCCGCCGTATCCTCCAGCTTGTCTGACCACGAGTAAGGACGCCGACTGCCGGCCTCGGCGATCGCCGCCGGCCGCATCCCCCGCCCCGATTGCGGCCAAAAGCCGGTCGGCTAGTGATCCTTGCGTATCGAGGAAGGCGGACTCCATGGCCTCGACCACCTGAGGCCCCAAGAGAATGTTGCCCTGGGCGGCGTACCCTTGACCCGACCTGCCACCGGCCCAAACGTTGCAGCTGTCTCCGGTGAAAGTCGCCGCGTTGCCGGACGCATCCACCAAACCGAACTGACGCTGTGCGGCCTCCGGATCGGCCGCGATCAGCTCTCGGCCGACGGCGACGGGCTGCCTCCCACCTGCCATGAGATCGAGCGCCCGCGAGCCATAGGTGGTGTTAGCCAGGGCCTGAGTGGCGACCGCTCCGACGTCGGCCCTGGCGAAGGGCACCACGGCGCCGACGGCAAGGAATTTTGACGCCACGGCCACCCCGCAGTCTCCTGCCTCGGGATCAGCCGCCACTATGGAAAACGTCGCCACCCTCAACGTCACCGGCTCGCTTCACTCATACGCCGTCATCTCCTTCGGCCTTGGAATCCGACTGTACTTGCAGATCGAACCGCCGCTGGTGAGGTCCGCCCCCACCAACCGCGATCTTCATCTCCATGCCCCGAGCGTATACCAACCGTGTACCGGCAACCTTGTAGCGCTATACGTGGAGCGGGCCGCACCGGCCCCGTATTTGAGGGTTACGGTGCCTGCCCCGCTCCCCTCACATCTGCGGCCTTATCCCTCATCTACCCTCCCTGACTGTGACGTCTCGGCGCCTCCGTTTCTCTGTTGCTTTCGCCCTCGTTGCTAGAATGTCCCGTGCTTCCACGCCGTCCCGCGGTTGTCCGTCGATGATTGACCTGGAGCTGAGTGCCGACCAACAGCTTCTCGTGCGGACCGTTCGGGACTACATGGCCACCGAGTTCGCGCCCTTCATTCAGGAGTGGGATTCCGAGCACACGTACCACCCGGACACCTTTGCCAAGCTCGGGGAGATCGGCCTCACCGGCATTTGCTTCCCGGAACGCTACGGCGGCAGTGGAATGGATTACATCAGCCTGGGCCTGGCGTCCGAGGAGCTGGAGTACGTCGACACCTCACTGCGTACGATCCTGTCCGTTCACATCGGCCTCTCGGGCATGGGCATCTATATCTGGGGCACCGAGGACCAAAAGCAGCGCTTTCTGAGACCTATGGCCTCGGGCCGCCGTTTCGGCGCTTTCGGCCTCACCGAGCCCAATGCCGGCTCCGACGTGGCCGCCATCACCACCACTGCTCGCCGCGACGGCGACAGCTACGTTTTGCGAGGTGAAAAGACCTGGGTATCATATGCCGACCATGCCGACTGCTTCCTCATCTTCGCCAAGACGGACCCTGAGGCGGGCCACCGAGGAATCTCGGCGTTCGTGGTGGAGCGTGACCAAAGCCGAGAAGCGCTGGAGACGCGGCCCATCAAACAGAAAGCCTCGATTTTCGCGGGCGACACCGGCAGCGTCATCCTGAATGATGTGCGTGTCCCCGCCGGAAACCGGATTGGCGAGGAGGGTGAGGGCTTTGTCATCGCGATGAGCTGCCTGGAGAATGGCCGCTATACCGTAGCCTCGGGTGCATGTGGAACCATCAGGGCATCGTACGACGCCAGCGTTGAATATGCGGGGCAGCGTGAAGCCTTCGGACGGCCGATAGGAAAGTTCCAGCTGGTGCAGCAGATGATTGCGAAGATGTATCAGTCGTATGAGGCCGGCCGTCTGCTGTGCTACAAGGCCGGGTACCTCAAGAATGTAGGCGCGCCCTCGAACCGCGCGGTTTCCCTGGCGAAGTGGTTTTGTTGCGACGCCGCCTTTCAGGCGGCCTCCGATGCGGTCGAGGTCTTCGGCGCCTATGGCTGCTCCGACGAGTATCCGGTGTTCCGTTTCATGCGCAACGCTCGAGCTCCGGTGATATACGAAGGCACGCGGGAGATCCACACCGTTCTTCAGGGGGAGTACGCACTTGGGTATCGATCCGACAAGCAGCCACGCAGAAGCCTGCCGGCCTTTGACGGAGAGCAACACGCAAGCACCGAGCCGGAGCCGATTCCGGTACCCGCAGGGAGAGCTTGATGACTGAAAGCGGCAACCAGGTTTATCCGGTTACACTGATCCCGGGCGACGGAACCGGTCCTGAGCTTACCGACGCCACCGTACGAGTGCTCGAAGCCACGGGCTTGGTCTTCGAATGGGACGTCCAGGTCGCGGGCGAGGCGGCCATCGAGCAAGACGGCACCCCTCTGCCGGATCGGGTCATCGACTCTATCCGGCGCAACGGAACCGCCATCAAGGGACCGATCACGACTCCAATCGGTACCGGTTTTCGCAGCGTTAACGTGGCCCTCCGAAAGGCGCTCGATCTGTACGTCAACCTGAGGCCGGCCAAGTATTACCAGGGGGTCCGATCACGGTACCAGGACGTCGATCTCATCGTAGTCCGTGAGAACACCGAGGACGTATATGCGGGTATTGAGTTTGAGCGCGGCAAGCCCGAGACGGACAGGATGATTGAGGAGATCGGCGAGCGCTCCGGAACCCGAATCCGTGAGGGCTCGGGGCTCAGCATCAAACCGATCTCCGAGTTTGGAAGCAGGCGCATTGTCGAGTTCGCCTTCGACTACGCGGAGAAAAACGACCGGCGCACGGTAACTGTGGTGACCAAGGCCAACATCATGAAGCACACTGACGGGCTCTTTCTGGAGGTTGCCCGGGACGTGGCAGGACGGCATCCGACGATCGAGTTCCAGGAGATGCTGGTCGACAACATGGCCATGCAGCTGGTTCAGCGCCCGGAAGACTACGACGTGCTGGTCATGCCCAACCTGTATGGTGACATTCTGTCGGATGAGTGCGCCGGTCTCGTCGGTGGCTTGGGACTAGCCCCCGGGGCGAACTTGGGCGACAGCGCCGCCCTCTTCGAGCCCGTGCACGGCAGCGCTCCCAAGTATGCCGGTCAGAACAAGGTGAATCCGACCGCCACATTGCTCTCCGGTGTGCTCATGCTTCGACATTTGGGTGAGCGGGAATGTGCCGACCGGGTGGAGGGTGCCATCGCCAGAGTGATCGCCGAGGGCGTCAACGTGACCTACGATCTCAAGCCTGACCGAACCGGCGGGGTGGGCACACGAGAGATGGCCGATGCGATCATATGCCACATGGAGGACCAACGTGCCCCTATCGACTAGGCTCCGGCCTGTGGTGTGGCGCGCTTTCTGCTGATACTCGAGTCAACGGCGCCGGTCTACTGGCTAGGACAGGGGACCTTCGTGGTGTTTGAATCCGGCGGTCACGGGAGGACAGATCATGGTACAGACGCCGACTCGTAAGAGCCTCGACGAATACGGAATCGAGAGTCACGGTGAGATCTACTGGAACTCGCCCACCCCCGTGCTCTACGAAGCATGTATCCGCAGGCGCGAGGCACTTCTGGCCCAGGCAGGCCCACTGGTCGTCGACACCACCCCCTACACGGGCCGCTCACCGCGCGACAAGTATATCGTGGAAGAGTCCTCGAGTGAGCGGAACATCTGGTGGGGCAAGGTCAACCAACCGGCGACGACGGCCACGTTTGACACCCTGCGCCGCCAGGTGTCGTCCTATCTGCGCGACCGCGACCTTTTCGTGCAGGATTTGTACGCCGGCGCCGACCGCCGCTATCGCATCCCCATCCGGGTGATTAGCGAGCTGCCGTACCACAGTCTCTTTGCCCGCAATATGTTCATCCGGCCGCCGCTGGGGATGGGGATCGAGTCGTCACCTGAGTTCACAGTCCTGGCGGCGCCTCGATTCGAGGCTGATGCCGAGGCAGTCGGCATTAGAAGCGGAACCTTCATCATGCTCAACTTCGCCGAGCGAATGGTGCTGATTGGCGGCACCAGCTATGCCGGTGAGATCAAGAAGTCGATCTTCTCGGTGCTGAACTACCTGCTGCCGCTGCAGGGAGTGCTCTCCATGCACTGTTCCGCCAACTATGGCTCATCAGGCGACGTGGCACTCTTCTTCGGGCTGTCCGGGACGGGCAAGACCTCTCTGTCCACCGTCCACAACAGGGTGCTGCTGGGAGATGACGAACACGGCTGGAGCGACGAGGGAGTCTTCAACTTTGAGGGCGGATCCTATGCCAAGACCATTCGCATCTCAGATCAGGCCGAGCCTGAGATCTTCGGCGCCGTCCATCGCTTCGGCACTGTGCTGGAAAACGTGGTGGTCGACCCCGAGACCCGGCAGCTGGATCTGGACAGCGACGCCAAAACCGAAAACACCCGGGCGGCGTACCCCATCGACTTCCTTCCCAACGTCGATCTGTCAGGGAAGGCCGGTCACCCGAAGAACATTATCTTTCTTACCGCCGACGCGTTCGGCGTCCTGCCTCCTATCGCCAGGCTCACGCCGGATCAGGCGAGCTACTACTACCTTTCCGGCTACACCGCCAAGGTGGCCGGCACTGAACGGGGCGTGACCGAGCCGGAGCCCAACTTCAGCACCTGCTTCGGCGCCCCCTTCTTGACCCTGCCCCCTGAGTCGTACTCGCGGCTGCTGCGCGACCGGATCCAGGCGCACGGTTCCCAGGTGTGGCTAGTCAACACCGGCTGGACCGGGGGTCCATACGGTGAGGGCAGTAGGATCAAGATTGGGCTGACGCGCGCCATGGTGTCGGCCATTCTCGAGGGCCAGCTGGACTCGACGCCGTTCCACGTCTCCGAGCGCTTCGGTGTTGAGGTGCCGGACCAGGTACCTGGGGTACCGACCGAGGTGCTGACTCCGGCACAAACCTGGGCTGATCCAGTGCGATATGAGGAACAGGCCGCGAGACTGGCGCAGATGTTTGCCGCCAATTTTCGACAATTCGAGGGCGTCGTTCCAACCGAAGTATCCACCGCGGGCCCGGCTACCGGTTAGAGCGAAGCTCTCTCGGCCGGGCTGGCTCACTTCGGCGGAGCCACATCAGGCAATGGCATCCGATCTTCGTCACTCTGACCTCGAGGCGTTTATCGTCCGAGTCCAAATGGATCACGGCCTGCAAGAGAAGCTCCGACCGTTCGCGGACCGTGAGAGTTTCGTAGCCGCCGTCCTGCACATCTCGCTGGAGCTGGGCTTCGTGGTGAGCGCAGTCGATGTCGAGCATGAGCTCCGCGGAACACGAGCCAGATGGGTCGAGAGTCACCTGTCGTGAGCCGGCGGCCATCCCTTGAAGAGTGGACTCCCGTGTGGGTTCACAGTACGACAGCGGAGCCTCAGGTCGAGTGGTGTCACTTCGGCCCGAGGCGACTTACGGATCCCTTCTTCAGCCAATCGGCGGAGAAGGCAG
>Ga0070739_10004071_pt1 | contig 17673 bp, 23 predicted proteins | sample Coa_R1_7_FD_66445 | JGI IMG/M metagenome (GOLD analysis project Ga0070739, IMG submission 66445) | Surface soil microbial communities from Centralia Pennsylvania, which are recovering from an underground coalmine fire - Coalmine... | ecosystem: Environmental > Terrestrial > Soil > Unclassified ... | reverse complement strand
CAGACGCGTCTGCTTCCCGTGCCGAACCGATGCCGGCGCCGTTCCCGGGAAGTCCGGATGGGCGAACCCCAGATAGTCCTGGCATGCCGCCGTCGCAGTCGCATCGTAGCTACAGACCTTCACCAGCGAGCTGTTCAGCGCCGCCATGCGCGTCGCAAACTCAGTGGTCATGTCGAAGCTGGACGTGGCCGTACCGGCCTGCAGCGCCATGTTGATCTTGCCCAGCGCGCCGCCTGCTCCGTAAGGATCGTAACCGGCAGTGATCGCCAGCAGCATCCCCCACGCGTCGGCGTCAATCTGCGGGTCGGAACTGAATGTGCCATGGCCCGCCAGCCCCAGCCCCAGCGCCATCTCATGCCCAATGACGAACGCCAGTTCGCTAGGCGAGTCGCTGGTCAGCTCCGCCGTTGCGACGTTGATCTGCAGCGTCCCGCCCGTCCACGTGGCGAATACCGTGTTATTGGAATTGCCGCTGGCATACAGGATCGTGTTGCTGATGTCCGGCGCCGCGCCGAGTGACGTGAACTGCGAGGCGGCATTCCAGATGCGAAGATAAGCAAGCCAGATCGCATCGTATTGATCGGCCGGCCACTGCAGCCGTCCGGGAGGCAGACTTGCCACCGTCCCGCGATCCACGTTCAGAGCGAGCGCCAAAAAGTCCCCGTCCGTCCCCAAAACGTGAATCGAGCCGCCCGAAAAACCGGCCAGAGCCGGAAATTGCTGCCCCAGATTAAATGACGTATGGCCGTTCGCCGGAACCGTTACCGGCTCGGTCGCAACCGCATTTCCGTTTGCATCCGTGACCTTCAACTGCAGGTGGACCGGAGTGTTGTAAATGTTCGCGAAGGCCAGGCCGGTGCCTGCATTCGCCGCGAACCAGTCATCGGTTGCCGGCAGCGTCGCCGGCGCCGATACCGACTGGATTGGCACTCCGTTCTTGATCCACGTGAAAATGCACACCCCCTGCAGCGGCACGTCCGAAAATGCCTGCGCCCACCCGTTGGCGAACGTCGTCGGGATGTTTGTGCCCCGCAGCACCACCGACCCGCCTGCCGGAACCGTGAAATCCAGCGTGCTCTTCAGCCCCGAGCCCAGATCCACCGGCAGCGGATTTCCGTTGTCGTCGAACAGATCCAGGTGAACCGTCGCGTCCGACGCGTTCGGGTTCACGAATATAAACTGGGTCTGCCATTGGTTGATCCCTACGCCGCCATTCGCCAGGTGCGGAAAGAACATGTTCACCTGCGCGCCTTCGGGAAGATAAGTCTGCGCCCGCGCCGGCGAAACGGTCAGCGCAAGCAGTGCAGCGCCAAGCGGCGCTAAGAGACAGGATTTGCTTTTCATTTTGTACCCACACCTCCAACGGTCAACCCACTGGACGGACCGCGAGCTTCTAAGTTTCGGAAATGATAACGCTACGAAGTTGCCGCACGGCCGCTCTGCCTGTCGGCCATGCGCGCCTGCATATGCCGCGTCAGGTGCGGCACGATCCCCAGCATGCGCTCCATCAGCATTAACTGGGCCCGATGGTGCATCTCATGCTCCTTCACACCCATCAGCATCTCGATGCGCACCTTGCTCGGAGGGTGGAACCCCGCCGGATACGTTACTCGCTCCGCAAGGAAATCATCTGAGAGGGTTTCCACCCACGAAGCGAACCGCTCCCCTTCCTCCGTGAGCTTCGCGATGATCTGCTCTTTGCTGCCCGGCGCCTGCTCCTCCGCTATCAGCTTCCCCACCCAGGCCGGGTAATCGAAGCCTTCCAGATTGGTGCGGCGCTCCGTTGCGTGGATCTGAAGTGTCACTCTCGGGATCACCGCGATATGGACCAGCGTCTGCGCGACTGTCCGTGTATCCGGCGCGGCGCGAAACCCATAATGCTCCTCGCCGATGTCCTGAGCTATGACGATCGTGTTCCGCCGAACCGTGCGGAACGCCTCGGCAATTTCTTTTGCTCCGTAGCAACCCATGAAGTACAGCGTATCGCATACCGCGCGAGTTAACATGCAGGCATGCGAACGGCGCTGTTGTTCCTGCTGCTGGTCTGCGGGGCCGCCGCGGCGCCTCAGCTGAAGTCGCGCACCGAGACCACCCCGACCCCGGCCGATGCCGGCAGGGTCTCGATCCTGCCCGCGGGAACGAAAATCCCGATCGCACTCAAACAGCCGGTCTCCACAAAAGCGGCGCAGCCCGGAGACGCAATCTATGCCGAGACGACCTTCCCCATTGTGGCCGCCGGGCGCGTCGTAATCCCCGCCGGCACTTACGTGCAGGGCGTCGTCGATCACGTGAAACGCGCCGGACGCATCAAAGGGAAAGCCGAGCTTCAGTTTCACCTCACCACGCTGATTTATCCCAATGGCTACACCTTGGATATGGCCGCTGCTGTCGATCAGGTCCCCGGCTCGCCCGATTCGCACATGAAAGAACCTGGAACCGTCGCCCACGATTCCGAAAAAGGCGCCGATCTGGAGCGCGTCGGCCGCGCGGCTTCGGAAGGCGCGGCCATTGGTGGCATGGCCGGCGCCGTCAGCGGCAATGTGCGCGGCATCGGAGTCGGCGGCCTCTCCGGCATCGCCGTGGGTACCGCCATCGCCATCCTCACCCGCGGCACGGACGTGCGCTTTGAGACCGGAACCGTGGTCGATGTCGCTCTCACCCACGCCATCGCCATCGATCGCGAACAGGCCATCCGCCCCGCACAATAAACGCCGCTCCGATACACTGGTCGGCATGAGTGACGGATATCGTGTCGAGCGCGACACCATGGGCGAAATGCGCGTTCCCGCCGACGCCCTGTACGGCGCGCAAACCCAGCGCGCGGTGGAAAACTTCCCCATCAGCGGCCTGCGCTTTCCACGGGCCTTCGTTCGTGCCTTGGGCCTGATTAAAGGGGCCGCGGCAAAGGTCAACGCCGATCTCGGCTATCTCCCCGCCGACATCGCCGCCCGTATTCGCGACGCGGCGCGCAAGGCGGCCGACGGCGAGCTCGACGGCGAGTTCGTCATCGATATCTTCCAGACCGGCAGCGGCACCTCGACGAATATGAATGCGAACGAGGTGATCGGCCACGTCGCGAAGGCGCACCCCAACGATCACGTGAACCGCGGCCAGTCATCGAACGACGTTATCCCCACGGCCATCCACGTTGCCGCCGCAACTGCCGTTCAGTCGCAGCTCATTCCCGCCATGCAGCATCTGCATCGGGCGCTCGAAGCGAAAGCGAAGGAATTCCACCCGGTCATCAAGATTGGCCGGACCCATCTCCAGGATGCCGTGCCCATGCGTCTCGGGCAGGAGTTCAGCGGTTACGCGGCGCAGGTGGAATCCTGTATCGGCCGTGTGCTCGCCGCCCTCGAGGGCATTTACGAGCTTCCCCTCGGCGGAACCGCGGTAGGCACTGGTCTGAATGCCATGCCCGGGTTCGCCGCGGCGACCATCGCCGAACTCGCTCGGGAAACGGGCCTGCCCTTCCGTGAAGCGCGCAACCACTTCGAAGCCCAGGGCTCGAAAGACGCGGTCGTATTCCTGAGCGGCGCCCTGAAGACCTGCGCCGCGGCCCTCACCAAAATCGGTAACGATGTCCGCTGGCTCGGCTCCGGCCCGCGCTGCGGGCTCGGCGAGTTGAAGCTGCCCGCCACCCAGCCCGGCTCCAGCATCATGCCCGGCAAGGTGAATCCGGTCATCGTCGAAAGCCTGCTGATGGCCTGCGCTCAGGTAATCGGCTACGACGCCACCATCGCCTGGTGCGGCGCGATGGGCAACTTCGAGCTGAACGTCATGATGCCGGTCATGGCTTACGATCTGCTCCAGTCCATCGACCTCCTCGCAGCCGTATCGCGCAATTTCGCCGACAAGTGTGTGGCCGGCCTCGAAGCCGACGCCGCCAGGGCCGAAGCTTTTGTCGAACAATCTCTGGCCATGTGTACCGTCCTGGCCCCCGAAATCGGCTACGAGAAAGCAGCCGCCATCGCCAAGGAAGCTTACGCCAGCGGCCGCACCGTCCGCCAGGTCGCGTTGGAGAAAAGCGGCATTCCGGAGAATCGCCTGACCGAACTGCTCGATCCCGCCTCCCAGGCCGGAGCATGAAACACCGCTAATTCCGCGCTCTGAAATACTTTACCGTGTTTCCTCGTCCATAGGATGCCGGGCCACTGCCCGGCGGGGGAACACAACATGGCTGACGCACAACAACTTGCAGACAAGATTCGCACCGGCGACACGGAAGGGGTGCGCAACGCGGTTTCCGACGCGGCCGATCAGGCCCGACAGCGCGCCGAGGATTTCGGACGCCAGGCGAAGGACCGCATTGACAGCACGCGCCGCACCGCGGCCGACACCGTGGACAGCGCTGCTGACCGCCTCGGACAAACTGACATGGGCTCCGCCGGCAAAGTCGCCGACAGCCTGCATTCGGCCGCCGATTACCTGCGCTCGAACGACTTCGGCGCGATGATGTCCGACCTCGGCCGGGCCATCCGCAGCAATCCCGTACCGTCGCTCATCGCCGCCGTCGCTGTCGGCTTCGTAATTGGCGCCGCTCTGAACCGCGATTAGAACCGCCGCCATCGCGCGGCAACAGGAACGCTTTTCAAAAGGAGGTTTGAAATGGGCGATCCAGCCAGGACCGCAATGGGGAATCTGGGACAGTACGGAACATCGAATCGTGAGCGCACGATGGCCGAGTTGGTGCGCGACGTGATTGGTGACGTGCAGTCCATCATGCGGTCGGAGGTGCTGCTCGCGCGCATCGAGACGAAAGAAGAAGTAGGCAAGGCGGCGGCGGCCTCGAAGCTCTTGGTCATCGCCGGCGTCGTCGGCCTTTTCGCCGCCGCGTTCGCGCTGGTTACCGTCTTTCAGGCTCTGTGTCTCGTTCTTCCGGCGTGGCTCTCGGCTCTGATCATCTGTGTTGTGCTGGGCATCATCGCCGGCGGAATGGCGTCCGCGGGCATAGCGCAATGGAAGAGGTTCCACCCCGTCCCGCCAAAGACGGCCGAAACCGTCAAGGAGAATGTTCAGTGGGCGCGAAACCAGACGAGATTGTGAGCCGCATCGACCGCCAGCGCGACCAGCTCGGTGAAAACCTTCAGGAACTGGAGACCCGTCTGCGCGACGCCACCAACTGGCGCGTGCAGTACCGGAAACACCCGTGGGTCATGATCGGCATCGCCACCGGCGCCGGCTTCCTCCTGGGCAGCTGGGTCCGGGGCGGGGGCGGCTCGCAGCACCATCAGCCGGGAGAAAAACCCGCCAAACGCCAGATCGCCGAGGCAATCCGCGGGGCGGTCATTACGCTTGCGGTGAACAAGCTGAAGGAATACCTTTCAGCTCAGCTCCCCTCGCCGCAGACGCAATCGCAGTAAGCCCGGCGCCGGTCCGGCAGAACCCTCCACGGTAGAATGGAGGGACACATGGCGAATACCGTTGCAGCCGTGGACACTGCCGGCGCCGCGCCCGGCAAATGGCTTCCGGCCGTCGCCCTGGCATGGCTCATTCCCGGCGCAGGGCATTTCCTGCTCAAGCGCAATGGACGTGGCGGCCTGATTTTTCTTTCCGTGGCCGTGCTCTTCCTGCTCGGCATCATGATGCGCGGGCCCATGTTCCACCCGCAAACCGGCGATCTTCTCACCACAATCATTTACTGCGGCGGCTTCGTCGGAGACCTGGCCAACGGGCTGTTCTATTTTCTGGCGGTCTGGCTGGGATACGCGCAGCCCGATGTCGCCGGGCACGTGCACGACTACGGCTCGAAGTTCCTGGTCGCCGCGGGACTGCTCAACATCCTCGGGATGGTGGACGCGTATGAAATTGCCACAGGAAAGAAGAACTGAATGCCCCGCCTGAGCCTCTCTCATTTCGAAGCGGCGCTGGTCTTCTCGCTGTTCTCCTCGATCGTGCTGGGCATCGTCACCAAAAAGACCGATCGCGAACGCCTGCGCTACGGCCTGCGCTGTTTCGCGTACTTCGTCTTTTCGATTTTCGCCATCGGCTGGCTCATGTATCTGGGCCACGGCTGACGGCTGGTCCGCCCGCTCACGAAGTCACATTGATCGTGCCCCGGCACTTCGGCGAGCCGCAGTAGCAGCGCACTTTCTCGACGTTCTTCGCGAAATGGTAATCGACGGTCAGCTCCTCGCCCGCACGGATCGGCCGCTTGCTGTAGTAGAGAATGTGGCCCTTTATAATGCGGGCCACAATGTTGGGATCGCAGCAGTGGTTGATGAACTCCGCGCCGCTTCCGCCGGCTGAGCCGTCGATGGACCAGTAATTATCCAGGGTGAAGATGTAGTTCAGCTTCCGCGCCGCCCGCTTCCGCGTCTCGCGGCGGCTGATGCGCTCCCCCGTGTACTCGATCACCTTGCGGTTCGCGGGAATGTTCTCGGCCGCGTAGACACCCCAGCGGTGAATCTTCGATTTCGAGAGCCGCAGCCGGAAACAGGCCAGTTCGGCGTCGATGCGTGGTTTCTCGTGCCCGCCTTTTGAGGTGGTACGGCCCGGCATCAGGCGTTCATCTTCGACTTGATGACGTCGATCAGCTCACGGACCGACGCGGCGCTCTTGTCGAGGGCCGCTTTCTCATCGGGCTGGAGCTTCAACTCGTAGATCTTCTCCACGCCGTTGGCGCCCAGCTTCACGGGAACGCCGACAAAGACGTCGTTGTATCCATATTCGCCTTCGAGGTACGCGGCGCAGGGCAGCACCTTCTTCTGATCGTTGAGAATCGATTCCACCATCTCGATGGCCCCTGCCGACGGCGCGTAATAGGCGCTTCCGGTCTTCAGGTATTTCACGATCTCGGCGCCGCCGTTGCGAGCCCGATCCACGAGCCGGTTCAGCGTAGCTTCGTCGAGCAGCTCAGTCAGCGGGATCCCCGATACGCTGCTCAGCCGGACAATCGGCACCATCGTGTCGCCGTGGCCGCCCAGCACCATGGCGGTAACGTTCGAAGGCGCAACCTGCAGTTCCTGGGAGATGAAGGTCCGGAAGCGAGCCGTGTCGAGCACGCCGGCCATTCCGACCACGCGGTTTTTCGGAAACTTCGAAACCTTCAGGGCGGTCCAGCACATTGCGTCCAGCGGATTTGTAACGAGGACTACAATGGCATCCGGAGAATATTTCGCGGCCTGCTCGGTAGCGCCTTTGACCACCTCATAGTTGGCGAGCAGCAGGTCGTCGCGGCTCATCCCCGGCTTGCGGGCCAGACCGGCGGTGATCACCACCACATCGGAACCGGCCGTCGGCGCGTAATCATTCGCGCCCGTGATGGTGACCTCGTAGCCCTGAACCGGGCCGGACTGGAGCAGGTCCAGAGCCTTACCCTGAGGCACTCCTTCCACGATGTCGACTAACACGACATCACCCAGCGCCTTCTCGGCGGCGCGCAGGGCACAGTTGGCGCCCACGTTCCCGGCGCCGATGACAGTGATCTTCCTTCTTGGCATGAAATACCAGGTTAGGACACGCGCGCGGACGCGGTCAAGGAATCAGTCGAGCGGGGACAACGCGGGACAGATTCGAAGGGCCCCGCTGTCGAATCCCGCCGAGGCCAGCAGGCGCCGCAGCTCGCTCAGGTTTCCCTCCCACGCCGGAAACTCGACGGTGACGGCCGTGGCGCGATGCCAGAGCTGGGGATTAATGGGAAAACTGGCGCGGGACAGCGTTTCGAGCAGGTCCTCGAGGTGTCTGGGGTCAGTGGCGATGCGCAGGGAAACAAGGTCCCCGTCCCGGCCATGAATGGCAGCCGATGCTGAAGCGCTCACGCGATCTCCTTCCGGCGGGTGCGGGTGCGAAGATAAAAAACCCCTGGGGCTAAAACAGGCCTCAGGGGTTCGAGATCGCGAAGACCGACTCGCCTTTAGCACTTTTTATCGTGGTTGCAAGTAGCCAGACCCCGACGGGCGGGATCTAAATCAATCCACGTCTGACTAAGAAGATACCACAGAAGTTAAGGTTTAGCAAGGACAAGCGCAGCAGTGGTACTCCGGCTCCCTCGTCCGCGGTTTATGGAGCGGCAATTTCGGAAGAGAGCTTCTCGAAACGGGCGCGCTGTTCCGGAGTGAGGATTTGCAGAATCCGGTAGTGCCCATTAGCCCGGAAGGAAGTCACCTGAGCCTCGAGATCGTGCCGGTAGGTGACGAAATCGTCAAGGATGGCGCGTAGTTTGGCGGATTGATCGGGCGTAAGGTTGAGCTCGCGGTTGAGGCGGTCGTAGCTGAGCTTCACGTCCGCGCTGCGGGGGAGCAGCGGCGGGTGATTATGGAGCTGGTCATGAAGCCCGGCTCGCATGCTCAGAGCGCCGACAGCCGCGCCGGAAAGAAACACGAACAGGAGCATGGCGAGGATCCGCGGGTCCTGCCAGCCCTGGCGGTCGGCGGCCAGCATGACTTCAGTCTTCACGGAAGCTGGCGAGGGTTACCAAAACCGAATCGCGGTCGCGTTCCTGCATGGCCGGCGACTCCTGCCGGGCCACATCCCGGGAGTCGATGACCGCGGCGGGCGTTCGATAGACCTGATCGCCGGGCTCGGTGCTGATCAGATATCCGCCGATGACGATAGTCACCGCCGCGCACGCCATGGCGATCCGGCGCCCGAACGACGGCTCCAGCATGACCGACCAAATGGTCGGCCGGGGCCGCTGTTCGATACGGTCGAGGACACGGGCATAAAAGCCGGCGCGGGGCTCCACGCTGGCGCGGAGAGCGCCGAGCATTCGGGATTGCTGTTTCATCAGGCTCACCTGGGCTGCGCATTCGGCGCAGGAGTCCAGGTGCGCGGTGAACTCTCTGGAGAGCCCGGCTTTACCGGCGAGGTAATCTTCCAGGCCGTCACGGATCGGCTGATGCATAACTTCTTTCCCTCAAAGCCAGCTAAAACGTTCGCGGATCTTCGTCCGCTGAGTTACCCATTACACGAGGCCGGGTTCCATGACTCCGGCCGACTTCCTTCACAGCAGCGGCTGTCCCGAGCGATTGAGCCGGTTGGCTGCGCGCAGCAGCTTCTGGCGAGCCCGGAACAGCTTCACCTTTATCGTATTCTCATTCATGCCCGTCATGTTCGACAACTCCTCCACGGAGTGCCCCTCCACCTCCTTCAGCAGAATGAGGTTGCGATCCTCCTCGGAAACCTTGTCCAGCAGTTTCAGAATCAGGTCGCGCTGGGCAAGGGAGGTATCGATGGGCGTGTGCTGATCCGACGCGTTGTCGGAATTCTCCATACGCAGGGCGTCTTCTTCGGAAAAATCGCTTTCGTAGACCAGCTTGCGGACGCGCTTCTTGCGCAGGTAGTCATAACACTCGTTGACGGTGATCTTGTAAATCCACGTGAGCAGGGAGCTGCGGAAATCAAAATTGCGGATGGAAAAGTAGATCTTGGCGAAGACCTGCTGGGCGATGTCCTCGGCGTCGTTGTGGTTGCGCAGGATGCCGTAGATGATGGAGAACACCTTGGCCTGATAGCGCTCCACGATTTCCCGGAACGCAATCTCATCCCGGGCCTGAATCCTTCGGACCAGGGCCGCTTCTTCAGAATTCCGATGGTCCACTCTGGTTTTGGCCCGAGTAGTCTCGCCAAATACAGGGAACGGGAGTACGCCGCTCACGCCGCTCATATATCTGACCAGACGCGCCCCGGTGAGGCGGGGTTGCAGCGAGCAACGGCCCTCCGTGGCGCGACTCGCCGGATCGCCGCATCCTATCCGGGAGTTTAGCATCTCTTTGATTGAAGGCGATTTGTAAACCGGCGGACACTGCCGATTCACAGCCTGCGCCGGCTTCGGCAAGGGCTGCCGCGCGCGGGTGGAAATCGCTATAATGTTGGTTGTACGACGGGAGGGAGAATCCGTAAGTTATGGTTCATTTGACTGAGAAGGCTGTCGAGAAGGTGAAGGAGATCCTGGCGACCCAGGAGCCCCAGCCCTCGGGCCTGCGCATTGCCGTGGTGGGCGGCGGCTGTTCCGGTTTCAGCTATTCCATGGCCTTCGAGAACACGCCGAACATGCTGGACAAGACCTACAACTACGACGGGCTGAAGGTTTTCGTTGACCAGGCCAGCATGCTCTATCTGGATGGCGCCGAAGTGGATTACGTCGAAACGCTGGAAGGATCCGGCTTCAAGTTCAACAACCCGAACGTGAAGAGCACGTGCGGGTGCGGCAGTTCCTTCAACGCGTAAGGATTCATATTTGCACCGGGGCGCCGGCGGCAAGGGCCGCGCGGCGCTCTTCGTGTATCTGAACGGGCGCCTCCTGCCGCAATGATCGAAGACCTTCTTACCGAACAGGTCAACCCCGCTTCGCGGAACATCGACGCCCAGCCCACGGCGGAAATTCTGCGCATTATGAACGCCGCGGACGCGGCCGTTGCGCCCGCTGTCGGTCTGGAAATCGGCAACATCGCGCGCGCGGTGGACGCCATCGTGGAACGCATTCGCGGCGGCGGACGGTTGTTCTACATCGGCGCCGGCACCAGCGGCAGGCTGGGCGTGCTGGATGCATCGGAATGTCCGCCAACGTTCAACGTCCCGGCGGATTTGGTACAGGGCATCATGGCCGGCGGGGAAGCGGCGCTGTCGCGATCCACCGAGGCTTCGGAAGACGAACCGGCCGCCGGGCAGTCGGATTTGCAGCAGCGGGGATTCGGCCCCGGCGATGCTCTGGTGGGCATTGCCGCCAGCGGCCGCACGCCCTATGTGCTCGGGGCGGTCGCGGCGGCGCGCGCCCTCGGTGCGCTGACGGTGGGGGTCAGCTGCACGCCGGATTCGGAACTGGCGCGCAGCGTCGATATCGCGATCACGCCACAACCGGGTCCGGAGATTATTGCCGGCTCTACGCGGCTGCGCGCGGGGACAGCGACCAAGCTGGTGCTGAACATGATTTCCACCGCGATCATGATCCGTCTCGGCTATGTGTATGGCAACCTGATGGTAAACGTGCAGCCGAAGAACGCGAAGCTGCGCGACCGTGCGGAGCGGATTGTCGCCAGCGCGGCCGGCGTAACGCGCGAACAGGCGGCCGGTGTGCTGGCCGCCGCCGGCGACAGCGTCCGCACGGCCATCGTGATGGCGCGGCGTGGCCTGACGCGCGGCGAAGCGGAACAGCTTCTGAAGAATTCGGGGAACAGCATTTCGGCAGCTCTCGGCATGAGGACCGATGGATAAACTTCTGATTCGCGGCGGCAAGCCGCTGCAGGGCGAGATTGCAGTCAGCGGGGCGAAGAACTCGGCTTTGCCGGCGCTTGCGGCCTGTCTGCTCACGGCCGAACCGGTGACGCTGGAGCGCATCCCGGCGGTGCGGGACATCCGCACCATGCAGCAGCTGCTGAGCTGGACCGGCGCGAACGTGGAAGTACGGGGCGGAGAGGTGCTGGTCCACGCCGAAAAGCTGGACCGGCCCGAGGCCCCCTATGACGTGGTCAAGACCATGCGCGCCTCGAGCCTGGTGCTGGGGCCGCTGGTGGCGCGCACGGGACGGGCCCGCGTGTCCATGCCCGGCGGCTGCGCCATCGGCGCGCGTCCGATCAACCTGCATGTCTCGGCGCTGGAGCAGCTCGGCGCGAAGATCACCCAGGAGCATGGGTACGTGGAGGCGTCCGCGCCCGAAGGATTGCGCGGCGGCGCGGTGCACTTCGACCGCGTCACCGTCACCGGCACCGAAGACGTGATGATGGCCGCCGTGCTGGCGCAGGGCGAAACAACCATCGAGAACGCCGCGCGCGAGCCCGAGGTGCAGGACCTGGCAGCGCTGCTGACGCGCATGGGGGCGCGGATTGACGGCGCGGGGACGTCGCGCATCCGCATTGAAGGCGTGCGCGCCCTTCATGGGACGCGGCATGCGATCATCGCCGATCGCATCGAGGCGGGAACGTTCCTGATTGCCGGGGCGATGACAGGCGGCGAGCTGGCGGTGAAGGACTGCGTTCCCGACCATCTGGGCGCGCTGGTGGTGAAACTGCGCCAGGCGGGAGCCGATGTGACGGAGACGGGCGACTTCGAGCTGCGGGTGCGGGCGGACGGCAAACTCAACGCAGTGGACGTGACCACCGAGGAGTTTCCGGGCTTCGCCACCGATCTTCAGGCGCAGTATATGGCCATGATGACGCGGGCGCAGGGTATTTCCTTCATCACCGAGACGATTTTCGAAAACCGTTTCATGCACGCGCTGGAGCTGGCGCGCATGGGGGCCAACATTCGGCTCGAGGGACGGCAGGCCATCGTGGCCGGCGTGCACGCGCTCACCGGCGCGGAGGTGATCGCCTCGGATCTGCGCGCCAGCGCATCGCTGGTGCTGGCCGGGCTGGTGGCGCGCGGCGAGACGGTGGTGGACCGCGTTTATCATCTGGACCGCGGCTATGAGCGGATCGAGGAGAAGCTGGCGGGAGCCGGCGCCGACATTCAGCGGGTGGGGTGAACAATGCAGGGCAAAGCACACAATCCGGGTTTTCTTGCGCTCGTCCAGGATGCGAAGTCGCGGGTGCGCGAAATTGAGCTGCCCGAGTACCAGCGCATGCGCGACAGCGGCGAGGATCACCTGCTGGTGGATGTTCGCGAGGACGACGAGTGGCGCGCCGGCCACGCCGCGGGCGCGATGCACCTTGGCAAGGGCGTCATCGAGCGCGATATCGAGAAAACGATACCGGACAAATCGGCGCGGCTGGTGCTGTATTGCGGCGGAGGGTACCGGTCCGCGCTGGCGGCGGAAGCGATTCAGCGCATGGGCTACGGCAACGTGCTTTCGCTTAATGGCGGATGGCGGGCGTGGCAGGAAGCCGGGCTTCCGACGGAGCGTTGAGCAGTCTCAGGCGTACATCGATTTCCAGCAGAAATACAGGAGCGCGGCGAGGCTGCATCCTTCGGCCCCGCGCAGAAAAATATTAAAGCTGCTGTTCATGAATTCGAAGCGCAGCAGAAGCGTGAGAACCAGCCCGATATAGATGGGCAGCGCCGGGATGCCATCGGCGTAGGTATTCACATACATGGCCATGATCACGTAGAAGAAGATGGGGACATTGCTCTCCACCCAGTTCCGCATACGCGTGTAGATCACGAATATGCCGAAGATGATCAGCAGCCCGGTAGTGAATGTATAAGTGTCGATTCTCATATCGCAGTGAGGGCGCGGACCGGCGCGCGGGAGGTCGAGGGCGGGCCGGTCCGGCCGGAAGTCAGCTTATTCAGCGTTCTTTTTGCGCCGCAGCACGATCAGTCCGAGTAACAGAACCGCCAGCACCGCGCAGACGATGCGAACCAGGGAAGCGTCCATCGTGTTGTCTCCTTTCGCTCAGAATAAAAATCGTCACATGTTGTTCATCATCGGGACCAGCTCCCGGATGATACGCATGACCACGGGCCCCACCGTAACGACGAACAGCGTGGGCAGGATGCAGAAAAAGATCGGGAACACGAGCTTGACGCCAAGTTTGGCGGCCTTTTCCTCAGCCACCTGGCGGGCCTGAACTCGCATAAAGTCGGCGTGGCCGCGGAGGCTGGCCGCCACGCCGGTACCGAAGCGGTCGGCCTGAATAAGCACCGCGACCAGTTTTTTGAGGTCTTCGGCGCCGCCACGGTCGGCGAGATTGCGCAGCGCCTCGGAGCGGCGTTTGCCGGCTTTGAGCTCGAGGTTGACCAGCGCGAACTCCTCACACACTTCCGGGTGGGCGTGCTCCAGCTCGCGCGCCACCTGGGCAATGCCCTGATCGAGGCCCAGCCCGGATTCGACGCAGATGACCAGCAGGTCGAGCGCGTTGGCGAGCCCCTTCTGAAGCCTTTTCTGGCGGCGGTTGGAAGCCATGCGGACATATTCATTCGGTCCGAAGAATCCGATCGCGGCGGCCACGATTACGGACATGACCTTACTTCCTGGATCGGCAAAATTCGGGGCGATCAACAGGGTGGCCATGAGCGGCAGGATGACTCCGAAGGCGACCTTATACCCGTAAAGCCGGCGCACGGCATTGGGACCCCGAAAACCAGCGCGGATGAGCCGGCGCTGCATGACGGTGACGTCTTTGGGCGAAGTGGGGACCACCTTTCCCAGGCGGTCCAGCAGGTCGCGGAACAGCAGGCTGGCGTGCACCGGCGTCTCATCCACCGCGGCAGCGCCCGTCCCGGTGACCCGCTCCATGGCCTCTTTGGGCCGCACCCACAGGCGCAGCCCGGCGAGTGAAAGGGTGATCACCACCGCGACGAACACGATACAGGGAATCAGAATGCTCGCCATGTCAGACCTCGATAGTTACGATCTTGCGAATGATGCCGTAGCCGATCAGCTGCAGCGCGACCGCGCAGCCGGCCATGATGTTGCCGACGTCATCGGTGAAGAAGAACTTGATGTACTCCGGATTGGTATAGAACATCAGGATGGCGACGCCGATGGGAATGCAGGTCAGCGCGAGGCCGGTCATGCGTCCGTGCGCGCTGATGGCCCGGATCTTGCCCCGCAGCTTGAAGCGCTCGCGGATGACATAAGCGAGCTTGTCGAGAATCTCGGCGAGATTGCCGCCGGTGCGCTTCTGAAGCAGCACGGCGGAGACAAAGAACTGCACGTCCAGCATTGGGACGCGCTTGGCCAGTTTCTGCAAAGCCACTTCCAGAGGCAGGCCCAGATTGTGCTCCTCGAAGGTGCGGCGGAACTCTCCCGCCAGCGGCTCCTGAAACTCGCGGTGAATCATTTCCAGGGACACGGAAAAGGCGTGCCCGGCGCGCATGCTGCGGGAGACGAACTCCAGACTGTCGGGGAACAGCTCCTCGAAGCGCCGCATCCGCATCTTCCGCTTGCGGAACACGAACAGAAGCGGCAGCACGCCGGCAGGCAGCGCGATGGCGCTGGCCCAGGCGCGAACCGACTCGGGGAGAAACAGCCAGGCCGCGGCGAAGCCCGCCACATAGGTAAACAGACAGGCGTAGGTGAAGCGCGAGGCGGTCCACTTCATGCCCGCCTGCTCCAGCAGATCGTGCAGTTTCGTCTCGAGGTTGAAACGACTCATCACCTTGCCGACGACGCCCGGCGCAGGTTTATCGTCGTTGATGAGCGCGGGGGCGCCCGCGTTCGATTTCTCTTTCTTGGGCTTGCCAATGCCCGTCAGCCGCGCCTTCACGCGATCCATATCCGCATTGCGGAAGGCGCGCGAGCAGGCGAACCAGATGCCGAGCAGGCCGACCCAGACGGCCAGCAGGATTACGAAAAACATGGTCAGATCTCCACGACCTCGTCGAACAGGTCTGGCCGCAGCCGGATTCCGGCCGCCAGCAGCTTTTCATAAAACTTGGGCCGGATGCCGGTGGCGGCGAAGCGGCCCACCACCTTGCCGTCCGGATTAAGGCCTCGCTTTTCGAAAACGAAAATGTCCTGGAGGGTAACGATCTCGCCTTCCATGCCCGTGACCTCGGTCACGTTCACGACGCGGCGCGAACCATCGCTCAGGCGGGCGGCCTGCACCAGCACGTTCACCGCGCTGGCCACCTGCTGCCGGATGGAGACCAGCTGCATGTTGGCGTTGGCCAGGCTGACCATGACCTCCAGACGGGAGATAGCGTCGCGCGGGCTGTTGGCGTGAACCGTGGTCAGCGAGCCGTCGTGACCGGTGTTCATGGCCTGGAGCATGTCCAGCGCTTCCTCGCCGCGGACCTCGCCCACCACGATGCGGTCGGGACGCATACGCAGGCTGTTGACCAGCAGCTCGCGCTGGCGAATCGCCCCGTTTCCTTCGAGGTTGGGGGGACGCGTTTCCAGGCGGGCCACATGAGGCTGCTTGAGCTGCAGCTCGGCCGCGTCCTCGATGGTGACAATGCGTTCGCGAGAAGAGATGAAGGCCGACAGCGCGTTGAGCAGCGTCGTCTTACCGGCGCCCGTACCACCGGCGATGATGATGTTCAGCCGCGCCTTCACGGCTGCTTCCAGCAGCTCCATCATGCCCGGGGTCATGGCCTTGCGGTCCACCAGATCGGCGGGCATCAGCTTGTCCGCGCTGAAGCGGCGGATGGAGAGCAGCGGGCCGTCCACCGCCAGCGGCGGGATGATGGCGTTCACGCGCGATCCGTCCATCAAACGGGCGTCGACCATGGGGGTGGACTCGTCCACACGCCGGCCCACCTGGGACACGATCTTGTCGATGATGCGCAGCAGGTGCGAATCGTCGCGGAAGCTGACGTTGGTGGTCTCGAGCATACCCTTGCGCTCGACGAACACCTGCTTGTGGGTGTTGACCAGGATATCGGAGATGGTGGGGTCCTGCAGCAGCGGCTCGAGCGGGCCCAGACCGAAGACTTCGTCCAGCACCTCATCGCTGATCTGCTGCTTCTCCATGGAGCTGAGCAGAGTCGGCTCGGCATCGATGAGCGACAGCAGCGCCTGGCGGATCTCGGTGCGGACCCGCTGGTTGTCAATGGTGGCGAGGGCTTCCAGATTGATCTTGTCCACCAGCTTGCGGTGCAGGGTGAACTTGAGTTCCTGGTATTCGGGCTTGAGCCCGGATTTCTGGCGCGACGAGTTACGAAGCAGACGCTGTTCCCAGCTTCCCTGAGGCGTTGATTTGGAGTCGAGCGAAGGATGCATTTTTCAACCTTTCATCTTGCTGCCACAGCCGGCTTGCCTTCGCGCTGCGCGCGCGAGCGTTCCTCGCCGAGAGCGGAGAGTTTGCCGGCGAGAGTTTCGACTGCTCTTCCCAGCTCCGAGTCGGCCTCCAAAGGCCGGGCCAGGGTAACGGCCCGGTGCAGGGCCGCCACGTCGCGCGGAAAGCGCGAGTGCACGCGGCAATGGAACAGTTTCTCGATGTCCGGAATGGCAATACTCTTCTTATCGGTCCGATTGATGAGCAACTGAAATCGTTCTGTCGGAAAGCCGAGCTGCTGCAGCGTTGTCACTGCTTTGCGCGCCAGATGCAGGCTCGGCAGTTCCGGAGTGGCGACGACGAAAGCGCCATCGGCGTCGGACAGGACCATCAGCGTGATCGGTTCGAAGACCACGGGCAGATCCACCACCACCCAGTCATATGCGCCACGGGCCAGCTCCATCACGGCATGAAGACGGTCGGATTCGATTTCACTGGTCCACGGGGCTGCGGGCGCGGGGAGGATATCGACGCCGTCGCAGGAGGCCACCATGCTGCCGAGCGCACGCGGATCCCCCGAAAACGAGGACTCCATGGCGTCTACCAGAGAGTTCGTTTGCGGCAGTTTCAGATGGAACGCCACCGTGCCGGCAAGCAGATCGAAGTCCGCCAGCAGGACGCGCTTGGCGGTTGCCTTGCGCAGCGCGAATGCGGTCTGGGCGGCCAGTGTGGACGCGCCCGCGCCTGGCTTGGCGCTGGTAAAAGCCACCAGGGTTCCTGTGGTTCGGGGTTCCGCGGCTTCGGGACGGCGAAGCCGCCAGATACGCGAGAGCGCGTCGCGCTGACCGGCCGGATCGAAGGGAGCGTGCAGAAACTCGCTCGCGCCGGCGCGCAGCGATTTCAGGATCGCGTCCGGATCGTCCTTCCAGTGCAGTCCCACGACCAGCGGAGGTTCCGGCCCGGCCACGGCCCAGCGGACGATCTCACAGGCCGCGTTGAGATCGGTGGCGGTGTCGAGAAGAACCACGTCCGGCTGGATCTGCCGCAGGCGTACTTCGAGGGCCTGCTGCGTCGGATAGGACTTCAGCTCGGCGCTGACCTGAAAGGCCATGGTCTGCCGCACGGACTCCGC
>Ga0070739_10004067_pt1 | contig 17681 bp, 12 predicted proteins | sample Coa_R1_7_FD_66445 | JGI IMG/M metagenome (GOLD analysis project Ga0070739, IMG submission 66445) | Surface soil microbial communities from Centralia Pennsylvania, which are recovering from an underground coalmine fire - Coalmine... | ecosystem: Environmental > Terrestrial > Soil > Unclassified ... | reverse complement strand
TTCAACGAGTGATTTCAGTTTATTCCCCCAATTCAACTCAAATTCGAAGCAAAGTGCGCCATCTTTCGAAACATGCCATTCACGCGACCCGCGCATGATCCAGCTTTCTTTGCATAACACAGTTGGGATTCTTTCCATCCAATTTGTTCTAATCTTGAATTCACAATATGCCTGCTTATTTGTGGAGAAGTGCTCATTGCCAAGCATAATCAATCCATCAAGCGCTATGGTTTTTTGATCGAAATCTTCGAGAGATTTTGAAAATCGATCCATCTGGGCGCGAATCCGATAAGCAAGATTCTGCGCCAGTGCCCATTCAAATGTAGCGCGGTCACTCACTGTACGGCCTTGGCTGTGGCACCGGTTCGGATATATGAGGTACAAAAACTGGTGCGCTCGTCGCAAGTACGCTGGAGCCCACCGCTTTCAAACTGGGGGCTCTCAGGTTGCGTGAAATCCAAAAAATCGTATTGAGTTCCTCGAAATGCACTCGATGAGTTGACGCAAGAGCTTCGTAATCCACATCAGGAATGGCTGTATCGCCTCCTGCAAGGCCATCTGCCTCTTGACCGTCGAGCGAGCGACCAACCGACCATCCAGCTGCGACGAGGAAATCTCGATTCTTCCCAACAATCGGTGCGACGACGATGTATCCATCAGAACCTTCGACATCATCACCGCCTGCAATTCCAATTGCCCATTTTGCCTTTCCCATATTCTCGGCCCAGCGCTGTTTCCCGGCATCAGTGCCATCCCTTTGCGAATGCCATTCGCCTCCTGCTTTTACTGGCAAATACTCGCGGGAATCAGCATAGCCAGCGTCTCCCGGAAGAACAATGACAGTCGCGCAGTCACCAGCAAATGGCAGATCAATCGTTTTGCCAATTTTCGCACGAAACTGTTCGGGGTATTGCATAATCTTAATAAACCGCGTAACGAGTGTTGCTATTCCCGTCTCTCCCTTGCGAAAAGCTTCTTCAACTTCTCTTGAGAAACCGTCCAAGTCCGCTCTCAACGCAAAACCACGAACCTTAATGGCACGATTCACGAAGCCACCAGCGAATTTTTTTACATATTCCGAGCCCTCGAGTAATACTTCCGGCTGATTGTTGATGGACATGGCGAAGTCATCGCTTCGGCGAAGAAATCGTTCGTTCATGTCTTCAGCAAGAAATGTTTTAATTTCAGCACTCGTGTCGCGCAGATTGACATTCTTCCAACCGCGTCCTCCGACACCAGTGGAGAGGATTTGGTAATGGGATTCTTTTATTCGAAGGCAACCTGCGGCACCGTTTCGCTTCATTTCTTTTGCCGGCACATTTGCGGCAGGTCCCAAGGAAACAATTGATCCATTTGCCTGTACGCCAGAGGAGATAAGGATTGCGCGACCGTGGTCGACAGACATTTTGAAGCCCTGAAATTCCTTACCAGCTGTCTTTCCAATCCTTGAGTATACGGCATTCATGAACGCGCTTGAAAATCGAAGAACCTCAGTTATCGAATCTGCCGTAACATCTGAACGAGGTAGCAAAAAGTGAATTCGTTCTCCTTGCATTTCCAAAAGCGAAGCTTGCGATTCGGTTGCGCAGGCTTCGCCAATGATAGTGTACTCTTGAAGGATTCGAAGAAGTCTTTGGGCATCTTCAGTCGTTTCTGCGGCTGTCAACCGTAAGGTTAGGTTTAACTCGCCATATATGTGGTATCCAATTATGTCGGTAAATGGATTCTCCCCAAAGCGTGCTGCTTTATTATGCTGGTCAATACCACGACCAACGGATTCGAGAAGCTTAGTTAGTGCAATTTTGGTAGCCATAGTTGTTATTACCTTCGCTCAAAGGTTGACTCATCTTAGCAACTACCATACCAAGTGGCCACATTTTGCAAAACTAACCATATATTGGGCCAAAAATCAGCTTCATCATTATATCCGAATTTTATGATGAGTGTGCCTAATGGGTCAAATTGGCTCCATAAAAAGAGAAGTGGCACAGTAGGATGGCACACAATAGTCGGTGGTATGTTTCCGTGATAAATAGACCATCGGGTTGCACGTGAGACAAAACAGGTTGCGTGTGTCAAGGAGCGCGAGAGATGGCACCGCCCGGTGCTGCGTCGTCAAGCAATCCCATGGGAGGAACCAGTTTCTTTTGTCCCGTACCCGTCCGCTTCGGGGTCGAGCTATTCAGCTTGAGTAATCAACAGAGCCTTACCACACCCTGAAAGCAAGAAGGTTCCGGCTTATCCTAAGCAAACCTGTTCGGTGTCCACGCCGCAGCGTGAGGTCTTAAGACATGCTAAAGCATGGACACCAAACACTTTCGCCAGTTTTCAACCTTTCTCGTGCGGCGCGTTTCTTAAATCATTGGGAGGGAGGGATGTCAACGTGCCCTACATTGACAAACTCCACGTAACCACTAACAATGACCCCATTCGCATAATTCATGAAGCCGCACAAACGTCTTTTCCGCCTTCTTCTGCTGGTAATTTTCAGCGCCTCTCTCGCCGGGCGAACCAATGCCCAATTGCCGCGTCCGGAGCATCCGCGTCCGGATGCCTATCGCTCCAATTGGATGTGCCTTAATGGCAAATGGGAATTTGAGATCGATGACAACGACGACGGCACCGCCCGCCATTTGATGTCCGGCAAGGACCTGTCGTCTGAAATCACAGTGCCGTTCTGTCCCGAAAGCAGATTGTCCGGCATCGGCCATTACGGGTTCATGAAGCATACCTGGTATCGCCGCAAATTTGATCTGCCAGATTCAATGTCCGGCAAGCGCGTGCTGCTGCATTTCGGCGCGGTGGATTATGCGGCGACGGTTTATGTGAACGGCCGGCTTGCCGGCTCGCATGTTGGCGGCAGCGTGCCATTCGCCCTGGACATCACCCGGCTGGTTCGCGACGACGACAACGAAGTGGTTGTGCATGTGCTGCACGATGTGGCGAGCGGAAAGGAACCGACCGGCAAGCAGACGCATACCACGAGCCAGGGTTGCGTCTATACGCGCACAACCGGCCTCTGGCAATCCGTGTGGCTGGAAGCGGTCGGTTCGACTTACATCCAGGACCTGCTGGTCGCGCCCGACCCGGACCGTTCGCGCGTTTTGTTGACGGTTTTCCTGAATGGCGATGATCGCGGGCTGCGACTCAAAGGTGAAGCGTTCGCGAATGGCAGACGCGTCGGTTCGGATGAAACGCCGGTCACCGGCCATGAACAGCACCTCATCATCAACCTTCATAAAAAGATTCTTTGGGAACCGGGCGCGCCGTTTCTTTACGATCTCAAGTTCACGTTGCATCGTGGCGCAACGAATGTGGACGAGCTCGCCAATTATTGCGCGTTGCGGACGGTGACGATTGACGGGCGCAGCATCTTGATCAATGGCAAGCGCGTGTTTCAACGGCTCATCCTTGACCAGGGATTTTATCCGGACGGCGAGTGGACCGCGCCTTCGGACGCGGAATTGAAGGCGGACATCGAGCGCTCGATGGCCGCAGGTTTCAACGGCGCGCGACTGCATCAGAAAGTTTTTGAGCCGCGATATTTGTATTGGGCGGACAAGCTTGGGTATCTCGTTTGGGGCGAATTTCCGAATTGGGGCTTTGATTACAAGCCGGAGAATTACGCGAATTACATCAGGGAATGGACGGAAGAAGTGCTGCGCGACCGCAATCATCCGTCCATCATCGGCTGGTGTCCATTCAACGAAACGCCCAAGGAAGCCGGCGAATTGCAGGAAATCATCTGGCGTCAAACCAGGGCGCTGGACCCTTCGCGGCCCATCATCGAATCGAGCGGCTGGGCGCATACTTTGAATCAACCGGAAGTGCTCGATGACCATGATTACAACCAGGACCCTGCCGCGTTCGGACAGCGTTGGATGAATTTTTTTGATCCGAAGCAGACGAATGGAAGAAGAAATCCTGCGTTGAGAGTTCCTTTCATGGTCAGCGAATTTGGCGGCATTGGCTGGGCGACCGAAGGCGGCTGGGGTTATGGCAACGGCCCGAAAACGATGGATGAATTTTATGCCCGTTACGAAGGATTGACGGCTGCGCTGCTGGACAATCCCAACCTGTTCGGCTTCTGCTACACACAATTGACCGACGTCGAGCAGGAACACAACGGGCTTTATTATTATGACCGTCGGCCAAAGTTTGACCTCAAGCGTTTGCGCGCGGCGACGGCCCGTCCGGCAGCTTATGAAATGACCGGCCCTCCAATGGCAAAGCCGTAAGTTGGCTGCGAATTATCTTTCGAAATCACCTGTGCGCTGAAGTGCGCTTCTGCAACCAGATCAAGTCGTTGTTATCGGCGGCAGTCTGGACGGTGTATATACCCGTGCGGCCTCCTGGCGGGCCGCTCCAGTAGATTATGTTCTCTCCCAGAATTGGTCCCGTCCATCGGTGCATTTCGGTATGGCCGTCAGCATAGGCAAAAGGAGCGGAGCGATCGTGATAATTGCCTGGCATACCAATAAAAGATGCACCTATCCCTGATTGCGCAGCTTGGACCGGAAGCTGCGCACCCGCAATGTCGTCAGGATGATCATCGGTGAAGATCCACGTCATTCCAGGGCCAGGCAGAACAAAGTCGCTGGTTTTTGCATAACAGCTCCAGGTTGTCTGACAACCTGTCCCGATGTTATTGCCGGTAAGCCATTCTGCGTTCACCGGGCCATTGGGAACGAGGCAACCTGTCGCAGTCCAAACCGTCCCAACCGCGGCATTGGCCGCAACGCTGCGCACACGATAACCAATTGGGATAGATCCCAGGATATAACTATGGTCGGAGGGACAATGGAAGAGCTTCGGATCTCCATTGATGTATGGCGCGAATTTTGAAAATTGCGGATTGAGCAGCTTGAGCGTGTTTGTGTTGTCTGAATTGGCCGGGCTAAAGCTCATTTGATTATTCACCCAATCTGTGTCGCCAGTTTGGTTGGGAAACCAAAGTCCATTGAACTCATCCGAATAAAGCAACGCGACGGCGATGAGTTGCTTGTGGTTGTTGATGCATTGAACCGATTCCACTTTTGCCCGCGCCGCCGATTGCAAGGCATTGATCGCAATGGTCCCCACGATTCCAACGACGCTGAGCACCACCAGCAGTTCGGTCAAAGTAAATGCGTGTCTTTGAAACGGACGCGGATAATTTTTCGAGGGAGCTTTCATAAAAAATCACGGCCTTGCCGAAGTGCGTTGTTGGATCCAAATTAGATCGGAGTTATCTGCGGCGCCGGTGACCTGATAATTACCGAATCGTCCCGAGCTTTGTGGCTTGTTAAAAGGCTCTGCAGCGAGTCCAACAGTTGGTCCTAGCCATCGATGCATTTCACAGTGACCATCAACAAACGAAAAAGGGGCCGCAGCATTATGATAATTCGCCGGTTTATCGACGAACTCCGAGCCGATTCCATGCTGGGCGCATTGAAATACCAGTTGTGAATCATTCATACTGTCGCAATTCTCATCAGCGAAGACCCAGGTCACTGCTGGGCCCGGCGCAACAAAGTCGCTGCTCTTTCCATAGCAACGCCACTGTGTCTGGCAACCGCTCCCGATGTCATTTCCAGTCAACCATTGGCCGTTTACAGTACCGTTCGCCGGCATACACCCGACTGCGACAAAAACTGTGCCAACAGCGGAGTTGGCCGACACACTGCGCACACGATATCCTTCCTGATTCACATAGCTGTGGTCCGACGGGCAATGGAAGATTTTGGGGTTCCCTTGTAAATAGGGCGCGAACAATGAGTAACGCGGATCTGACAGTTCATTAATATTGGTATTGTCGGTATTGGACAGGTTCCAATCCTCATATCGTGGAACCCAATCGATTTGATTGCCCCCGCCGGTTTCATTCGGAAACCACAGTCCGTTGAACTCATCCGCATAAAGCAAAGCCGCGGCGATGAGTTGCTTGTGGTTGTTCATGCATTGCAGCGCCTCGGCTTTCGAACGCGCTGCAAAATGCAAGGCATTCAGCGCAATAGTGCCAACTATTCCAACCACGCCAAGGACGGCCAGCAGTTCGGTGAAAGTGAAACCGGCGCTTTCAAGTTTTTGCGGCGCAGGATTTGCCGAGGGAACGTCCATGGATGGCTCTTATTAGCCTCAATCGGCAGAAAAAATCAAGAAATTTCTGGCGAACGCGAAAACATTTTTTGTGCCGGGCCGAGGGCATGGACGATTCGCCACTTTGTTGCGGACTCATTCGTTCGCGTGCTGCGAAAGACTGAGAGTATTGCCCTCGGGGTCCTTGAACCACGCGATTTTCGCGCCGCTGGGCGACTTCCAGATGCCAAGTCCGTCCTGGTCCATGCCGGGAAAGCGTTGGAATGTGACTCCGGCTTTTTGGAGGGCCTTCATGGCGACAACAATATCCGGGACTTTCCAGCCCAGCACGGTAAAAGGCGCAGGATTAAACTTTTCCACAATCGTCACGCGCAACATGGTGCCGCCGAGGTCAAAGACGAGCGCGAACGGCAGTTCCTCGCTCATCAGCGGAAGCTTGAGCGTGTCGCGATAAAACTTCTTTGCGCCCTCCGGATTGGTGGTGGCAACAAAAGCCATGATGGATTGCCCGGCGAGTTGGAAGTCTTTTGTCATCGCGCGACGATGTCTCAAGCGCTGGTTTCGCGCAAGCTGGATTGACCGTCACGACATGCCCCGAAAATTCGATTACTCGGCGCTACTGCTTGGTTGCCATCGCAGGAACGGGCGCAGCGGTGGCTGCAAATTTCCTGGCATAATACCTTCGCCATATTGTTATCCCTGCGGTGCCCAGGATGGTCGGCCAGAGCCAACGCCAGAAATAGGGCAGGAATTGAAAGTTGACCACGGAAAATGCCGTGACCGTCGCGACATAAGCGCTGAGAAACCGCGTCATGTGAGCATAAAACCACGCACGCTTCTTTAATGTCGGTCGCAAGAAAATTCCAATATCGATCACGCCCAGCAACAAGCCAATCGTCCCAAAAATCATACGGACCCAACGCGGGCTCCCATTCTCGCCAAAAGCGCCCAGCACCAATAATCCAATGCCGGCCAGCACCATTGCGATGGCAGCACACCAATCCAGCGCTTGAGCTTTGGTCTCAGGTTGCTTGCGTCGCAACACGCGGTAGCCGGTCAATGCCAGATAGAAACTGAAGATCGCGATCAGGAATAAAAACAATCCGCTCCTTAACCAACACAGCAGGGTGGCGGAAAGTGCAATGCCTGCCATCGACCAAAAATAGATTTTCCCCCAGCGACGATGCCAAAGTCCTCCCTTAACAGTCACCATCGCCAATGGCGCGATGACCAATGCAATCCCACCAAAGAAAATGTGGATGCCCAGCGCAATGTTGAATAGATTGCTCACCCTAAAAGACCCTTGTTTGCTGCACGCTGGATGCAGATTACCGTATGTGCCGCGCGCGCTTCAATTTGAAAATCTCACCTCGTTTGCCGCAATCTGGTAACAGGCCATCTCCGCGCCGTTGCGGATAAGCAGGCGGCCATCGCCAATCGCCGGCGCGTTCCAGCTTTTGCCATGCAACGCGGGAAAACGGGCCAGCTCATCCAGTTTTTCCGGCGTGGCCTTGACGAGCGCAAGGTCGCCGTTCGCGCAAAGCACCACGAGATGCCCACTGGCGAGGAGAAGCTGCCCATAACCGTAGCGGCCATCCTTCCATTTGCGTTCTCCGGTTTTCGCATCGACGCAACAGAGAATGTCTTCGTCGAGGCCATAAACGTATCCCTGCCAAAAAACCGCGCTGGCGAACTTGGCCTTCAAACTTTTGTTGCGCCACAGTTCGTGGGCATCGAACGAATCGCCGGAGCGGGTGATTTCATACGCGCCCGCGCCGGTCATGTAAGCGGCGCTAAGCAGAAGCGTGTTGCTGCTGACCATCAACGGCTGGGTGATGGGCCGCTCGTGATTGATGATCGGCCAATTGATGCGCCACCGTTCCGCGCCATCATCCAATCGCAAGCCGATGACGTCCGGCCTGCCGCAAACGATGACCTGCCGCTCGCCGCAAATGGTTTCAACCATCGGCGTCGCGTAACCCATCGGCAAATCGAGCGCGTGCCAGAGAATTTTTCCATTGCTTTTGTCGTAACACACAACCGATTTGCCGTGATAGGCATCCGGTTGCAGGATGAGTTTTTCATCCACAATAAGCGGCGATGCGGCTAAGCCATAATCCGGCAAAGCAGCGTGATTTTGCGTCATGATATTGGTGCTCCAAATCACGCTGCCGTTGGTGGCATTGACGCAGCGGAATTCTCCCGTCGCGCCGAGCGAATAGACTTTGCCGTCGTCATACACCGGCGTGGAACGCGGGCCCTCGTCGCTGTGATATTCGCTGAATTTGGCGGGCCAACTGTTGGTCCAGAGTTCGCGGCCGGTGACGATGTCGTAAGCCACGAGAACTTCGTAATCGCGCCGTTGTTCGAGCGTGAACGCGCGATCATCGGCCAGCGCAAATGAAGAATAACCGCCGCCGCACGGCTGACGCCAAAGCAGCTTGAGGCCGGTTTCGGGCCATTTCGTAAAAATGGGCCGTTCGTCGTATTCGCCATTTTGATGCGGACCGCGAAAGGCGTGCCAGTTGGCGTGAATGGAGGATGTGACGGTTGCCGGAGTGGCGAGTTTGCTTTCCTGCAAACGATTTTTTTCCAGCGCGGCGTAATCGGTCTTGGTTTTCGTTCGTGTGATCACCGGCGCATACCAGCCGCGCCATTCCAATTCGACAACACCGAGATGCAACAACAAAAGAATGACCCACGCGCCGCAATCGAGCGCGAGCGCGAGCCAGCAGCACAGGGCGACGAGGCGTTTGAAAAACGTGCGTTCTCCGCGACGCACCTTGACGAGCAGCAGCGGCAACGCAATCAACAGGACAATCAATCCAATGATCAGCTTGCGTTTAAAATGTTCAGGCATGGTTCAGTTCGTTATTTGACCGCATGCAACTTTGCTGGCGGGAAGGGTTGGGGTCAACCTTTCTGTGGGAGAGAATTTATTGTGCTGGCGCCTTGCCATAGCCAAAAAAATCTCCATATGAAAATCTTTCACTTCATGCTCTTTCCCCTTACTCTCCTCGATCGTATGAAACAGCAACACTCAGAAAGGAACACACTGGATCGGCGCGGATTTCTCAAGACAACCGGCGTCGCGCTCGGCATCGCGGGATTGACTGGCTTGGCGACGGAAACGCAGGCCGCGGATTTTTGGCCCATCCATCGTTCGCTGGTGCGCAAGAACAACGTCGTTTTGTTCCAGGGCGATTCCATCACCGACATGGGGCGCAGTCGCGACGAGGCGGCCAAGCCCAACAACGGCGCGGCCATGGGCGCCGGTTACGCGTGGTTCGCAGGCGCGGAATTGCTCGTGGACCGGCCCAAGGACAATCTCAAAATTTTCAATCGCGGCATCAGCGGCAACAAGGTTTTTCAACTTGCGGAACGTTGGGACGCGGATTGCCTCGCATTGAAGCCCGACGTGTTGAGCATCTTGATCGGTGTGAACGATTTCTGGCACACGCTCAGCGGGAATTATAGTGGCACGGTCGAAATCTACGAACGCGATTATCGCGCGCTGCTGACGCGCACGTTGAAGGCGTTGCCGAAGGTGAGGCTGATCCTCTGCGAGCCCTTCGTGCTGCGCACCGGCCATGTGAACGAGAAATGGTTTCCGACCTTTGATCAATATCGCGCGGCGGTACGGCGCGTTGCGCAATCGTTCCACGCCACGTTCGTGCCGTTCCAGGCGATGTTCGATGAAGCCGTCAAATACTCCCCGCCTGAGCAATGGGCCAAGGACGGCGTGCATCCCACGTCGGCAGGCGCTTCTCTGATGGCCCACAACTGGCTCAAGGCCGCGAACGGCAGGCGGTGAAACTGACGCAGGTAGAGACATCGCGCTGTCCCGCATGCGGGATCCGCGGACGGCGCAGCGCGCCGTCCCTACCAGTTGCGGCCAATTCTCACGCCGGGTAATAAGATTGCTTCGCAGCACGCGCTTGGTTAGAAATATTTTTCAATGGCTCCAAGCAATGCGACCCAGACACAGCGCGATGAAAGGGTGGTCAGAGACGCGGACGACGCGCAGCAACGCGCGCGGTTTTTGAAGCGGGCGTTCTGCGCGTGGGTCATCCTGCTGGCACTTTTTCAATTTTCCGAAAACACCGCCGATCCGGATTTGTGGGGGCATGTCACCTTCGGCCAGGAAATGCTAAGCACGCATTCGATCCCCCGGACCGAAATGTATTCGTGGACAGCCGCCGGCCAGCCGTGGTTCAACCACGAAGTCATCGCGGAAATTTCTCTTGGCGCCGCGCATGCCTTGCTTGGTGGCGCCGGGCTGCTGTTGTTGAAAATGACGGTTGGTCTTCTCGCTTTCGCGCTCGCGTTGAAAATTGCGCTCGAAGAAATGAATCCGGGCGAGCGATGGGTCGCGTGGGCGGTGGGCGCGATCGCGGTGGTGGAAATCTCCTTTGGCTTTTCCGCGCGCCCGCAAATCTTCACCGCGCTTTGCGTTGTGCTTGAATTGCTGCTGCTGCGGCGCATCCACGCAGGCGCGCCGTTGTGGGCAATCGCGTTGCCGCCGCTCTTCGTTTTCTGGATCAACACGCACGGCGGCGTGCTGGCCGGCGTCGGTTTGCTTGGCGTTGCCGCAGTAGCAAGCACAGCGCAACACTTCTTTTCGTCATCATCTCAATTCTTTCACGCAAGTGAGTTGGAACCACACCTTCCCCCTCACCCCAGCCCTCTCCCTATGGGAGAGGGAGCATCGCCTGCCGCTGCCGTTGAAACCGATGATCACGGGACACGCCCGAGGTGGCCAAATAGTTCACCCTCTCCTTGGGGAGAGGGTCAGGGTGAGGGGGACAGCGGGCCTTCCAAACCCAGCCAGACGCTCATATTCGAGAAGCGAGAAAACTCAAAGTTCCTTCCTATTGTGGCGTTGTGGCTGGCGTTGGCTGGCGCTATCGGCGCGCTGTTTTGCAATCCGTGGGGTGCGGGACTGATTCGATTCATCATTGAAAGCGTGAGCTGGCTGCGGCCGGAAATCGAAGAATGGAACCCGACGCCGTTGAACTGGGACCACGCGGCGATGTTCATCCTGGTTGCTCTGGCGATTTTCGCCTGGGCTTGTACGCAACGACGACGCGCATGGTGGGAAGCGGCGGTGTGCGCGGCGTTCGCGGTGCTGGCGTTGCGTTCAGTGCGCAACGTGCCGTTGTTCGCTCTGGTGGCAATGGCGCTGGTGCCGCGACCGCTTTCTGACGCGCTGGCGCGGTTTCGAAATCATTTCGCGCGCGCGGAAGAACTTTGGAAACAACCCGCCGCGCAAAAAATCATCGCCGCGTTGCTGGCCGTAACATGCATTCTCATGGCCATCGCCACGTTCACGCTGCACAAGCAAAATCCGTTCACGATGGAAGTGCCACGCGACAAGTATCCGGTGGCGGCGATCGATTTCATCCGCGAACATGGATTGCGCGGGAAAATGTTCGTCTATTTCGATTGGGGGGAAATGGCGATCTTTCATCTGCCAGATTGTCCACCGTCGATTGACGGGCGGCTGGACACCTGTTACTCGCGCGAGTTGATCGCCGCGCATTGGAAAGTTTACAACGGCGAACTATGCGATCCGAAAGTGTTCGACCCCTTCGCGGCGGACATGGCGTTGCTGCCGGCGAAGTTGGCAGGCTCATTGTATGTTTCCAAGCAACCCGGCTGGCGCGCGGTTTATTATGATGACACCGCAGTGCTGTTCGTGCGCGATGCGACGCGTTTTGCCGGTTTGCAGAAACTCGCGCTTCCCGTCGAAGGGCCAAAATCCGCCAGCATCGGGCGAGCGGCGTTTGCGGACAAGAGCCCGCGACCACGCGATTTAACCGCAGATGAACGGATGAACGAATGTGAAATCGCAAATCGAAAATCGCAAATCAAAAATTAAAAAAACCCCGCAGTCCTTGGTCGCGGGGAAAAATTTAGGGTGCGGAAATACTCATGCCAAAAAAGCGCCCTTGCCGGAATGGGGTAAAAGACCCATGAGCGTTAGGTAGGGACATCGCGCTGTCCCGCATGCGGGATCCGCGGACGGCCCGGCGGTCCGTCCCTACCCGCGATTGACAATTTTGCGCGCTGTTCTATTGTTCGCGCATGAAAGTCATCACCCTTTTCCTCGCGTTGCTTATGGCCCAAATCGTTTCCGCACAGACCAAAACTTCCCTTTACGACATCCCGCTTAAGAACATCGACGGCAAGGACACCTCGCTCAAAGAATACAAAGGCAAGGTGCTGCTCATCGTGAACGTGGCGTCCAAATGCGGGTTCACGCCGCAATATGAAGGGCTTGAGGCTTTGCAGAAAAAATACGAGAAACAGGGATTCACCGTGCTTGGATTTCCCTGCAACGACTTTCTAAGCCAGGAACCCGGCACGCCGGCGGAGATCAAGCAATTTTGCTCCAGCAAATACAACGTCACCTTCCCGCTTTTTGCGAAGGACCACGTCAACGGCAAGGAAGCCCAACCGCTCTACGCAGTGCTCACCGGCAGCGATTCGCCGTTCCCCGGGCGCATCACCTGGAACTTCAACAAATTCCTCATCAGCCGCGACGGCAAAATCATCAACCGCTTCGGCAGCCGCACCAAACCCGAATCACCTGAAGTAACCAAGGCCATTGAGGAAGCGTTGAAGGAGAAATGAGGCGCATCCGTGGACGACCCATATTATGTCCGCGCCGTTCTGAACCACGCCATCGCCGTGCTCGAACACCGCAAAGCGCCGTTGGTCTATCCCTCTTTTGATAAGCAGTAATGGAACATCAGGAACAATTCAAAAGCGAACAGGAGGTAACGGAGAAAACAGAGTGATTTCAGGCGTGCTTCACGTTAACGGGCGTTTTATGCCCCTCACCATTCGATACGCCGATTTGCGAGAGAAAACAGTTTTTCTGCCGATTCCTTCTCTCTGTTTCCTCTGTTTTCTCCTGTTCAATTGCATCGTTCCGGCTTAAATGCGACGACGAGAATGAATTTTCGTTCAATAGCCTTCGCTGCGGCTTTGATCCTGTCCGTTTTTGCTTCGCAACAAAACGGGCGTGCTGCGGTTACGCCGTGTGAGATTCAAGTGGTGGACAAGGAGAATGGATGGCCGGTGCCCCTGGTGAAATTGCGCACGGTGAACAACACCGAGTTTGTGACCGATAACGCCGGGATCGTGGCATTTGATCTGCCCGAGTTGATGAACCGGGAGGTTTGGCTCGACGTTCGCGGCGATGGTTACGGCGTTCCGACAGACGGATTTGGAAATTCGGGCGTGCGCTTGAAAATGATGCCGGGCGGAAATCAACGGATTGAGGTGACGCGGAGCATGATTGCGCGCCGGTTGGGAAGATTGACCGGTTCGGGAATTTTCGGCGAAGTCCAGAAGTTGGGCGGCGAAAAGGATTGGCGGGAAACAGGCGTGCTCGGTTGTGACAGCGTCCAAAACGCCGTTTATCGCGGACGGTTGCATTGGGTTTGGGGCGACACTGCGCTCCCGAATTATCCACTTGGGATTTTCGACGGCACAAGCGCTGTCACTGCCACGAATCCGCTGTCCTCATTCGAACCGCCGGCCAGGTTGCGGTTGGATTATTTCACAGACGTAAAGGGCGCGCCGCGCGGTATTGCGAAAATGCCGGGACCAGGGCCGACATGGCTCACCGGCCTTGTCAGCCTGCCGGATGCTTCCGGTCGCGAGCATCTGGTTGCGACTTACTCGAAAATTCGCGGTCATCTGCAACCATACCAATTTGGCTTGTGCGTCTGGAATGATGCGACTGAATCCTTCGAGCCGTTCAAGGTGATTTGGGACAAAGCGAGTGGAGGGAAGCGGCCCCTGGTTCTGGACGGACACGCCGTCAAATGGACCGATTCGGCGGGCAAGAAATGGATTTTGTTTTGCAATCCGTTCCCGTTGGCACGTTGCCCGGCGACCTTTGAATCGTGGGGCGACACCAACAGTTGGGAGGCACTGAAGCCGCAACGCACCCTGACGTCCGCGGACGAACACGAGAAAATCGAGGTCCACAGCGGCGCGATCGCATGGAATCCGTGGCGCAGGCGATGGGTGACGGTGTTTGTGCAGAACCATGGAAAACCTTCGATTCTCGGCGAAGTCTGGTATGCCGAAGCGGACACGCCGACAGGTCCATGGGGACCGGCCGTGAAAATATTGAGCCACGAGAACTACACATTTTACAATCCGGCGCTGCACCCGGAATTTGTGCCCGATAAATCACCTGTGCTCTTATTCGAGGGAACGTATTCGGCCGAGTTCGCGAATCATCCGCAACCGACGCCCAAATATAACTACAACCAGATTTTGTATCGGTTGGATCTGGACGACCCGCGATTACTGCCCGCGCGCGGAAAGTGAAGGGCTGATTGGTTGATGGTGGATGGTTGAGAGTTGAGAGTTGGTAGCAGGTCACCCATCAGTCCTTTTTTCTGTTTTTGCAAAACTTCGCGCTTTGCGGCATCTCAAAATTTTTCCCGTGCACCGGGCAAACTGATTTAAAAACCCCAACGGGGGTTTTGTCACTCAGCCCAGTGGCTGGCGCGATTCAGAGAGCGCCTCCCCTGGGTTAGCGATCCATTAGAAATTAACATTTTCGAGCGGAGCGAGGCGAGCAAAGCGAGCATCTCCGATAAAGCAGGCACAACCTCGTTCGAGGTTGAAATCCATTACTATCACGAACCCAAGGTTGCCCAAGGCGGCAACCTTGGGCTTTGCGCCACAACATCGTTGATGTTGTCAGATGGCAAGTCCTCACGATTTATCCATTCACCTCTTTTTGAGCTTTTCAAAAAAACGCGCGCAACCCGTTGATTCTCAACAAAACCTCATACCTACGGTACGTTTGACAAAGCGTGATAGAATGGGCGCATGAAAAAATGGTTGATTGATGATAGTTGAGGGAACAGCCCATTCGGAGCATTCAATTGCGGAAATGCGGATTGCGGATTTTTGAAAATCTCCGGCCATCCTCTATCCTCAATGCTCTATCCTCGTTTTTGACTTTTCCCGCGTTCGCATGAACACGGGTTTGTTCTTTGACATATTGCTCGACATGCTGATTGTTATTGGCCAATGCTTTTTGAAGCGCGGACATTATTGTCCGCTCATTGTGGGCTGTTCCGAATGCCGCCTGAAGGCGGAACTCCAAACTCGGAGACACCCTTGCCTGCTTATTTTCGGCTGTCTCGAATGCCCTGCTGAAGTCCGGCGCTTGTCCCGAATGCCGCCTGAAGGCGGAACTCCAAACTCGGAGACACCCTTGTCCGCTCATTGTGGGCTGTCCCGAATGCCGGGTTGGAGTCCGGCGCGCCTGCTGTGTCGCCTTGTGTCGCCTTGTGTCGCCTTGTGTCGCCTTGTGTCGGATAACGCCGGATACGCTGAAACGACGCGGACAAGTCCACCTTCGCCAAGGCTACGGCGGACAAGACGATCCGCACTTCCTATGCCTAACTCACTGATACTTTTCGACTTGGATGCGGTTGGTGTCGTTAATACCCAATTCAAGCAAGGCGGCGTTGGCGTAAAGGTCGATGTTGTTGGTGATGGGGTCGGCGCCGGCGTTTTGGCGTTGGGCGCTGATTTCCTGCAGCGAAAGGACATCGAGGGCGACGGGGTCTTTGCTGAAACGAAGCTGGTTCAAAACGGTGGAGTAATGCAGGAGGCCGCGGTCCTGTCCTTCATATTGGCAGATCAAGGCGTCCACGATGTTGAGAACGACGCGGTCTTCGAGACGGAAATCATCGCCTTTGATGGGCAGCGCGCAAATCTCCGGCACGGCGAGCGACATGTCCTGGACCTTGTTCTCGAACCGGCCGATGTTGTCCACGCTGCCGAAGGCCATGCTGTAAAGGTTGCCGGTCACGCCGATCACGTTGTGATGCAGCATCGGCGTGATGACGATGACCTTGGTCAATTCCTGCGTGAGAAGTTTGGAGACATAAGATTTGCGCCCGACGCCCGGGCCGGTCTTGCCGAATTCCACATCATCGGCGGCGAGCGTTCCGAGCAGCGGTTTGTCGTAAAAAACCTTCAAATCGTAACCGCTCTCGACGCTGCCTTGCATGCGCACGCCAAACCGCTGGGCGAGTTCGGGATAACCGGCGTCGGTCAGTTCCGAGATGTGCCTGTCCCAGATGACAATGTTGCGCGGCGGAATGCCAGCATTCAACAATTCCTGGATGACGGCTGCGACAACGGATTTGCGGGTGCCGCTGAATGGCCCTGGCGCGGTGAAGACTTTGATGCCGATGATGTCATTTGTGGCAACCAATTTGCTCCATGCAGAACGGGCATTGGCCGTGCGCATCAGGTTGGTGACGCCGCGTTGGACCATCGCCTGCACGCGTTCGGGAACGGCTTTGAGATATTGCGTGGCGTCCGGGTCTTCGATGATGACCACGCGGGCGGTGGGGACATTGGTCCTCAAGGCGTTGTGGACGCCCGGTTCCTGCGCGCGCGCAAGCGGCGGCAGCAACAGGCAAAGGCAAAGCAGCCGCCAAAGGCAGCATCGGCGGCTCGCGACGGTCTGTGCGTTTCTTGACACTTATGGCGGCGAATGTTAACAACGACGTAGAATGGTGACCAACAAAAAGCTGGGGCGCAAATGGGTCTGCGTTCTGCTGCTGGCGACGGTGGTTGCCTGGCTTGCAGGTTGCACCCCGGCGGGACCGCGCGCGTTGCTGCGCGGCAAACGGTTGATTGAAAAGGGAGAATACGCCGACGCCGTCGAGCAACTCAAAATCGCCACCACGCTGCTCTCCACCAACGCGCTCGCATGGAATTATCTGGGCCTTGCGTATCATCACGCCGGCCAGCCCGGCCATGCCACGGAGGCGTATGAACACGCGATGCGGTTAAACCACGATCTGATCGTCGTGCATTATAATCTCGGTTGTTTGTTGTTGGAGGAAAACCGGCCGGACACGCTGGATAGGGCGCGCGATGAATTGTATGCGTATGTGCTGCATCAGGGCAATTCCATCGAGGGCTGGTTGAAACTCGGCACCGCGCAATTGCGGCTGGGGGAATTCTCGCAGGCTGAAGCGAGTTTTAAGCAGGTGCTGCGTCTCAATCAGCAGAACCCTGAGGCGATGAATGATTTGGGCGTGATCCAATTGCAACGGCATCGCAATCGCGACGCCGCCGGGTATTTCGACGCCGCGCTCAAAATCCAGCCTAATTACGCGCCCGCTTTGCTGAACCTTGCCGTGACGGAAGGTTATCTCAATAACCCGTCCGCATCGCTGCAACATTACCAGGATTATCTCGCGTTGAATCCGCGTCCGGCAAATTGGCAGGCGGTGAATGCCATCGCAAAACAACTCGAGCAACAGCTCGCGCCGCCTCCGCCGCCGGTGAACATCGTCGCAAATCCGCCGGTCACCAACCAACCCCATCCGGCCACGACGCCCACGAATGTTTCCAAACCCGAAACTGTGGCGAGCATTTCGCATCCAACCGCTCCGCCGCCTGCGGGCAGGCCGCCGCTGCCTTCTTATGATGAATCGCAAACAAAGCCAGAGGTGGTGAAGTTGCCGGAATCGCCTTCAATCCCGGTCGCGGGGCAAACCGCATCCAACAAGCCGGCCAATCCGCAACCGACCGAAACG